>JAAUYD010281852.1_pt1 | contig 15472 bp, 10 predicted proteins | sample 7278101 | NCBI WGS metagenome assembly JAAUYD01 (sample SAMN14350128, study PRJNA611818) | marine sediment metagenome | isolation source: surface marine sediment (0.6m) | place: French Polynesia: Moorea | collected 2018-08 | reverse complement strand
GCTTAATTTCTGACCGTTTGGCTTCCAGTTCTTCAACTCTATCTACTAAGTCAGTTTTCTTTTGTTGTTTAGTTTTTTCCACTATTAATACTTAATATCAAATGAGCAATATTTGGGTCAAATTTACGCGCAATCTAACTACAAATGTAGGAGCTATTTGACCAAAAATTGGACCAACGATTTGAATTACTTAAATAGGCGGCCCTAAGCGCCATAACTCCTTCCGCTCCAAATTTAGACCAGTGCATTCCAGCTTGTTTTAATCTTTGAGTAACAACGCGACGATTGGAACTTTCTACTACTCCAGAACCAATCATTAAACCTGCATTTAAATAACTTTGATAATCAATCCGATTTTTATTATTAGTTAAATAACGTTCTAAATCAGTAATTGCTTTAGTTAAATCTTTCTTTTTTCTTTTAAATTTATAACAGTTTTTTATAACAGTTTGCCATTGAGATTTTTTGAGTAATTTTTGTTGTTGTTTTGTCCATTGCTCTTGCTTTTCTTCTTGATAGGGTAAAGCTGCTTTAGCCACTTTCCACAGGTATTCAGAAAGATGATAGAAATCAAGAATTTCTATGGCTCCAGGGAATTGTTCTTCAGCCATCTCCGCTCGTCCAATGTGCGCCATCCCCAATAACTATAGTTTTTGTTTTTGGATTTTTGCTGACTTCATTATATAATTGAGAGACTCTATTTCTAAATTCCTTACGAGATTTTAAGGTAGCTATATATTCTCTTTGACGGATTTTTCCTCGTCTTTTTTTATTACCTTTTTGATAATCTTTGTTCCAAAAAACTACACCAAATTTAGCCTCTTTATATCCTTGTTTTTGATTCAATGGTGTCATTACACCATCAACTCCAACATATAATAAGTCTGGCTTTTCACTATTTTTTGATAGCAATTCAATTGATTGAGACTGTGATACTAATACTCGTTCTGATTCAGAATCAAATTCTTGTGCTTGAAGAATATTCCCAGTTTTTTCTACTTGATTAGCTAAAGTTTTTTCTGTTAATTTAATATTTGTCCATTTCTGGAAAAGCTTATGAGAATTGGGAAATTCACTACTAACTCCGCGCATCACAAGCTAATTCTAATACTGTTGACAACCATTTCTTTTTGGGAAATTCTAATACTTCTTCAACTTTTGACTTTAAACCATCGGCTGTATTATAAACTCTACGCTTAACTATCATTTCACCTAATGGCGTGTAATATTTTTTTTCTCGTTTAGTTCGAGGAGATTCATATTTTGCCTCTTTTTCTTCTATCTTGCCTTGTACCAGTTCTTGTTGGACAAAATTTCCTAGTTGTAGCCAAATTTGATGAAATCTCCCAACAAAATCTTCTAGGTTATTCCAATCTGGTAACGAAGAGAGTGTTTGATTTATTTTTCCTAGAATCAAGTTGAAGTCAGTCATTGGGGTTAATCGGAAGTCGCTCAAGTTATCGTATTATACCCGCTAACTAAGCCTTCTCCCACACTTTTTTTCGCTCACCCTCATTTGCAGTTGACGCGATGCCGATGCGCTTGCGTGTCGGCATCGCACCCCATACAACGACTAAACGGTTTAGTTTGTATTGAGGTAGATTAAATAACCATCTGTAGTGGGATTTTCCGAAATTGGTATAACAACTTTTTGTTTGAAGCGATCGCCGTTTCTCCTTTTACGATCGCCGTTTCTCCATCACGATCGCCGTTTCTCCGTTCCGATCGCCGTTTCTCCGTTCCGATCGCCGTTTCTCCGTTCCGATCGCCGTTTCTCCATCACGATCGCCGTTTCTCCATCACGATCGCCGTTCCGATCGCCGTTTCTCCGTTCCGATCGCCGTTTCTCCGTTCCGATCGCCGTCTCTCCATCACGATCGCCGTCTCTCCATCACGATCGCCGTTTCTCCATCACGATCGCAGTTACCCGTTAACCGAACAGTATTGCGACTCCACTCTAGAAACTCTTCAGCTTTCAACGCTCTTCTCCGTACTGCAATGCCAAAAGTTAACTTTTTACTAAGCGAACCCTCAGTAATTCAGTATTTTGAACCATAACTTGTCTTAGAGTACTCAATGGTTTAATTTTTCGGCGACCATAACTAAAAAATCTCTTGGACATATTATTGTTCAAAATCTCCCTTTGCGGACAATATATGATATAAATCTTAAAATCTTCTTTGGCTGAAATCCATTAAATACGTTACTGTTCGAACAGTTTATGATTCAAAAATTGGTCATTTTATCTCGGAAAGGGTAGATTGCTATATTATTTTTGTTTTTAGACATATACTTCTACAATGCTACATAAAGACTCGCGGAAAGTGGATATCAACGTTACGAGCTTGGTTTTCCATACTGTAGGTTGATAACGTTCGCTCGCTCAGAACCATAGACGCTAATCACGCACAAGTTGTCGTATTCGTTGCCACTAAGCTGGCAGTTATCCGAGTTGCCGCCGAAGGCTTGGACAATCAGAGGCAAGGTATTGCTATGTCCGACTACAAACACGGCTTGACCATTGTATTGTGAGAGAATTTGGCTAACCAACTCCTGTAGGCCTTCATATGAGGTTGGAGCTAAATTCAGGTGTTGAGCCAGAGGTTCAGCAGTCTGCTGACTACGTTGAGTATCTGTCATAAAGATCGCTTTGACATTGGCTTTCTCCACTACCTGAACCAGCTCCTTAGCTCGTGCCTTTCCTTGACAATTTAGGAAATCATCATCATTATCCCGGTCTGCGTGGCGCACGAGCAGTACCGTTGTTATCTGGCTTGCTTCTGCTTGCTGTGCGCTAGCTGGGGCTGAACTGGCAGCGAACAGAACTACTACTAAAGCCAATCCTAAAATTATTCGAGCTAATACTCGGGACAATTGAGCTAACACAGTCTGATCTCCTTTAAACTTAACGTTATTTCCCGCCAGTGAGTGACTATGACAGAGCTGGCTTTGTGACTTGAAACAGTGTTGCGGCACCGTTTGGTAAGCCGTCATAAACAATGATGACTTTATACACAGAACTGATTTCTTCCATAACAGTGATTCCTTCTGCTTTAGCACCTCTAGGAGATGGAATCTTACCAAGCAAGCTGATCTGTGCTTCTTTTTGCTTATCTCTTCCAGGAATACTATCTGAGCCGTCCCAAAAATAAAGTTGATAAGAACCCTCACCATCGCCAACAGGACCAGAAATCATCAAAAATCCATCTTTTACTTGGGTTAGATCCCGAATTCCGTTGCCCCCCAGATTCACATAACGTATTTCGTAATCTGATGGGTTATCAAATTTTGTTACTACCACAGGGACATAATTCAAGCGCAAAACTGGTCCTCTAAAACCCAGGTATAGTTGGTCGCCATCAACAGCAATTCCTTCGATATCAATCCCATTTTCTTTACTGGGAATTTGAGTAAAAATCTTCAGCACTTTGTCTTGAAGGATAGTTTCCTTAATATTGATACTTTCAATGCTTCCATTTAGTTCTCCAGTTTCAGAATCAAGAGTTAATTTAAAAATTCTGTTTCTTTTATCTTCTGGTTCAACTGTGGCTATTCTCTCTCGGTTTTCTTCATATGTTTTTTCGGGTTTAACTTTTTTGCGTTTCAACGAGTGAGAACCGATAACAAACAAAGTATTATCTTTGCCGATTTCCATCCCTTCAATATCAAATTCCTCCTTGTCGCTTCCCTCTGAAACTGGAAGCTTAATATCATGACTGACTTTGTAGGAGTTATCCTCAATTTTCTTGAGAACTTGAATCTTCTTTTTAGTCTCATCAGAGCCAATTACTAGAAAGCGATTAAAAGAAGCAATTGCACTAATGTCTTCTTCTTTATGGATATCTCCCTTGAATTCTATTGATTCTAATTCTTTAATCATTGCCTTTTCTCCTAAAAAATGAAAGCAATTACTAGCAAAGTGACATTAGACATTACTGTCCAACTGTATTGGCAATGAAAGCAATATTCATGCGTAAAATTTCAAGCATGAGGTCATAACTAATATGAGACAGTGTATCGCCAGCACTATGGATATTACTATTAGCCCCATCAGACCCCTCAATAGTGAGGACTGCTGGGATTCCTACGTCAATAAAAGGTACGTGATCGCTATTATAGGGATGAAGTGAGGTCTGAACAGTCAGCCCCGTATATGTTTCTGCTGCTTCAGCCAGACCATCAATAAGCGATTGCGATATGGGTGCACCTTCAAGCAAGACAGTAGGCGTAGCATTATTGACTGTTCCAATCATATCCATGTTCAGGACTGCCTTAATTCTCGCTCGCTCTGTAGTCGGCAAACTCGCAACATACTGCTTACTACCGAAAAGCCCCTGCTCCTCACCACCAACGAGAATAAAACGTAAGTCATGCTTATTTTGATGTGTCTTTAGTACTCTAGCAATCTCAAGCAAACCAGCAGAACCACTACCATTATCATCTGCACCAGGCGCGATCTCGTTAGGTCCGTCTTCATTAATAGAGTCTAGGTGTGCTATTACAAGTACCAGTTCTCTTGTTCCTGAATGATTGCCAGGTTGCTCGACAATCACATTCTGACTGGTACTGCTGCCAACAGCTATAGTTTCCAGCCTTGTATCGTAATCCATTATTTCTAATTGCTGTTTTGCCCAATCAGAAGCCTGAGAGTAAGAGTTACTAGTGGAGTAACGAGTAGACCATGAGACAAGATGGGCAAGGTTAGCCTCCAAGCTAGAGCGCGATACTTGAGCGACTAGATTCTGAATCCAGGCTACGGGATTTCTTCTCGCGGCTGTCTTCGGTCGTACTTTGAAGGCAACCATATTTTCGGATAGAGGTCGTATTGTGTAACAGGGTTCATCTCCTCTATTGAAAGTGTTAGCCAACTCAGGCGATAAGTCCACTACTAGAAATCGTCCTTTGTCCAGTAGAACTGGAACATCTGGATACTCCTGCTGGAATAATCGTCCTTTCTGTACTACCAGATGCAAATTTTCTTTTGGCACGTCATAAGGATGCTCCTTCAATAGAAGACCGCTTCGCTCGGCACCTCCCAATACATCAGCCCATTCAGAGTTTTCCGCGAAAAATAGAACTTGCTCCCCAAATCTAGCCCATGAGGCACCAAGAGCTTCTACCTCGCTGGAGCGAGCCTCTTGAGTGTCTACTTCTACTAAGCACGTAGCAATTTTCATACCTTAACTCCTTATTTATGTTTACGGAGTATCAAAGCTTTCAATAACCCCTGCTAAGGAGGTAGAAGACGCAGGCGGCGAGATAGCACTTACCCCCATACCGCGTTTGGCAAAGCCAGCCCATACTTCTGGGAGATCTCCAGGTTCTAGAGCAGATACGGCTGCGATGATTCCATCCCGTGCTTGAGTGAAAGTCGGACGGTTCGGGGTGAGCTTTAATCCGGTAATTACATATTTGAGCATTCTTGCTTCAGCTTCTTCATGTGGGTGTTTAGCAACAAGATTCACGAACACTTCCCAAAGAGCCGTGCACCAAACTTCACCTGCGTTATGTACTCCGTTGTTAGAACCTCCAGACTCTGGGCTAATTGGAGGACCTACTGGAAGTACAACACCAGAACTGATATGCTTAAATGTCAGTGGATTCTTATTCATATCTGCTGAGTAGGGATAACGCCGAATAGAAAAGTAGTAATTCTCCTGAAAGGACGACGTCAAATCTGTCCAACCACCTACGGCAAAAACGCCATTGGCAAAGTCATCTGTACTTTGAGAAGTCATGCAAATGGCAAAAAAATCACCCCAGCCTTCCCCCATAGCTCGACCTTGTTGGTTGGTTAAGCCGGCTGCGTTACCAATAAGACGGTTGGTGATGTAGTGACCCATTTCATGAAACGTGATGAGCGCTTCATGATTGCTTGTACGGCTCGGGTTATCTGGAGTAGGTCCCAGAAACTCAAACATCTGCATCCGAGGACTGGAACCATCAGCAGGAGTGAACATATTAGCATTATCAGTACCGCTGAAGTCATTTCCCTCAGCCAGGATTGGGTCACTTCCTAAACCTCCTCTGCCGTAATTGTCTTGCTGAGCATTGCCAGAAGCTTCATCAAAACCAGCTTCATACCATCGGTCGTGAAGCCAGTTAACGTGGAAAAACATCCCCACAATACTATTTTGAAGATTCTGCGGGTTACTGGCGGGTTTGCTGTGATCGTATGTGTAATCAAAAACTCCTGGGGATGTTACATTTCCCAAGACATCACCTGTATTCAATCCGTCAGGACTAGTCAAATCTGCATAGGCAATACAGTTGTTCCCGCTAGTAGTTGTTGCTCCAGAGGGAAGCCAAGGAGCGCCGGGAAGGAGGCTTTCTATCTCAATGAGCTTCTCCGGGATTGTTGGCGCTTGATAACCGTCAGGGATTCCGGTTGGGTGAGGAGTGCCGGGTGCGGGACCATCTTCGGGCCGAAAAATAGCGTCACCAGTATTATGCACGTTGTACTTGAACGCAATGTCGGAAGTCAACTTCTTCCGAAAGAGTACATCTGGGGTATCAATAGCATCGATCACGTAGCTAAATCCAGGGTAGCCTTTAATCAAGATTTCCATGTAATAGCCAGGAACAAACTGACCTTCACCCAACGGAAACATCACATCCTTAATCCTTACAGGACGTGCAAATGGTGGGCGGGAATCATTTTCTCTCGATGTAAACTGATAGAAGCGATATAAACCACTATCAGATGGTGCCTCTGCTGGAGAAAAGTCAGAAGCCTCGTATACGATGCCTGTCAGGTCGTATGTTGCCCTGGCGATCGCCTCTGACTCTGAAGTCGTTGTTGCTGCTCTAGCTCTCGATCGCGCCGCAGTAGTTCCTGGAAAAAATTGTCCAGCAGAAGAGAGCACCTCATTGTTTGGGCTCACTGCAATGGTAACGTCCGAGTTGAAGACTTCTTTATTTTCAAGCCGTTGAATTAAACGGACTGTGTTTAGAACCTTCGAGCTGACGGAAACGACTTCAATGGTTGCCAGATCTTCGGGCGTAAGGTTCCAGAGATCGCTTCGACGCTCGATGAACTGTTTGACTGCTTCTTCAGGAGAACCAGTTCGCGATTCCGACATTCGTGTACTCGGCTGTCTACTGGAAACAAAGTTGGGTAGTTGTGTAGCCTCATCGTAATTTACCACAAGGTCTGGAACATCAGTAGATAGTCGATTAAGACCAGTGGTTTCCAATGGTTGCGATGTTAAAGATGGTAAGCCACGTGCAGCGCGAACCCCTTGATCGTACCGAGCGTGAAAATCTTCCGGAACATGTCTTTCCATAATCTTGCTCCCTTTTCTATGCCATGTTTGACAACTATTTCTGAGAACAATCAGTCAACATTAAGCATTAAACCGCGTCTACTTTGAAACCTGTAGTTTTACAGATAACGTTATTGGGATTGGGGACTAGGGATTAGGGATTGGGAGATGAAAATTACTTCTCTAGAAAAAATCCAGTTTTCTATCTGGACGCGGTTTAGCCTATACTGTCGCGAAGTAACGGGCAGATTAGATGGACTAATTTGTCTTTTCTTCGTCAAACATGATGAGTTAGACTAACATCTGATGTGAATTTAGGAACGACGCTAATCCACATCAGGCTTACTAATCTAATGCTAATAAAAAACAAACTCAAAATCCCAGGAAATTTATAAACTTAACAAACAGCGGTATTTAAAAAAAAAAAATTTCCAGGTGTAAATTTCTCGTTGAGATAATCGACGCGATCGCGATCGGGGCGATAGAAAGGCGATGGGAAGTAAAAAACGGTTCTCCCGAACTTTACTTGAAACCCACTTTCCGCGAGTCATTAATGTAGTATTTTCGAATTATGTGTCGGAAAACAAAAATAATAGTAGCTATGCGCGAAGCGTATAGCCACCTCCCTGTGCGACTAAACCGTTTAGTCTGAAAAGAGGTATGACAATAAGGTTGGCTCTATTTGTTTACGAACTCACGTCTTTTTTATTTTTTCAAGACTTTCTATTTGATTATTGATTAATTGATTGAAGCATGGTTTTGAATTTAATGTATCATCTTGCTCAATCTTATTCAAAAGTTCTGATGACTTAGCGTAATCACATGCTCGTTGTGAGTCTTTAATCAAGTCTTGAAATGGAATAGCTAATCGCTTGCTATCGATATAATAAAAATGGTTTTTTAAAGGTCTAAGCTCGTCATATTCAAAAAGTTCGCGAATTGGAGCAACATCATCCTCAAGGTGATCTGCACCATCTAGTTCTAGATACATTCTAGGTGCATAAGATTCTAATTCAATTAACGCAAGCTCTTGTTTTGGCGTAGGATGGAGAACTCTTATATTAACAGTGTTAGATCTAACCATCACCCATGGATTGTCTATTATGCCAAAATATTCGGCTTGTATACGATAGCGACCTGGATAATCAAAAATTGGTCCTTGTCTATCTACCAGTAGGTATGAAGCTTCCTCATATTTATAATTTGATCTCAATTCCATCTGATTTGTGGCTACATCATATACAACAGATGGATGAATAACTCGTGTCTCTCCGAAAGGAGTATAAACTATCAAACGTATAACCCCTGAGTCTAAAGATAGATATCTCTCGATTGTCACAGAATTATTGCTAATATTTCGAAGTGACAAATTGTAGTACAAAGGCTCACACATTGAAAGTACTAATTGATCTGGCGTTAATGTAAGTTCTAGCCTTCGATCAATAGAGCTATTAATCGAAACGTCTTCGTCGAAGAATATATCATGTGGAGCACTTCCAAAAGCATTTCCTCCAAAAGCTACATTAGGGTGTGGATGATGACGTAAATGTTCTGCATTAATATCGCGGAATGTATAGCTGATATTATTGGGCCAGCCAGGCATATTTTGAAGTACTCGGGTTTGATTCATGATTGTTGTTCCCGCATTAGCAGTGCTAGGATGTAGTAAATTCAATGCATGACCAAATTCATGAGCAGCAGTGCGAAGTATTGCCGAATTCCTTACAGCAGCAGGCAAACTCGTATTAAATTGAGTAACAAACACAGCACAGCCTTCTCTTGCAGGAGCTGGTCTAGGGGGGGTATCAAACATAACTCCCAAAGCACCACTTTGTGTTGTCGTAGCAAGGAGCATGTAACCCCACCATGGAGGTCCTTGACCGACCACCCGATTAGTGGCCATGATGTTGTGTAAATCAGCACGAGAAAGAGGAGTTCCTGGATTAGGGATATTATTCTGACTTTGATTGACAGTTAGATTAATTCCAGCATTATTGTAAATTCCAGCAAGATTCCAATTACGTCCACCCAAATTGACAGTTGGTAGCCATGGTATGCCATTGATCGCATCAATTTCTGCTGTCATTTGGCGATAGGCATTGTCAATACGGGTCAATACAACACGACCTGAGCCACCATTATTATCATCGTTATAACGACCAGATATTGAATTAGCATTTTGCATTGTCAAGTCAAGGCTACCACCAAACCTTTGACCTGTAGTACTTAATATACTGTATCGCAATGTAAGGCGATTTGCTGCAAGCCTTACATTACTTGATTCCCACCAACCATCGTAAACGCCATTTAGAAAGATATCCCCAGTTATTAGATGAAAAGTGTTACTTCTTACTTCCATCCGAACATGACCAGTATACTGTGTTTCATCTAGGTATTCTGCTCGCCAACTTCCGTTAAATCTTTGAGGCATTTTTTTCTGAAATTAGTTTTTATTAATTAAATTACTTGACTTGTAGCAAAATAAACAAAAGGATATTGCAAACTTTTAGTAAAAATTAATTTTACGTTTTCCATCCTTATGGAGCTAAAACTCGCTCACAAAACTCTGCCCGGATGTCAATTAAGATATTAAACACTCCAGGAGCAATGCCAAATTTGTTCTTCAAATTAAACAGACCATAAAACTTCCCAAAAACACGCCATTCACAACCCCAATTGCTAAATATTATAAATGAACTTAGTTGCTTGGCATTCTCTAGATTATAATTTTTATTAAGTCTTAAAACTAGCACACGCAAAGCAAATGAGCCATTCTGATGATTCTAATGACAGTTTAGATCTTAGTTATGCTCCTCCGAAATTTATTAATAATTCCAGGCAAAGGGTCATTTTCGTCGATTTCATTTCTGCCATTTATGAACTCGTCTTTGACGTGAATCTTCAGACAGCAACGGTTAATTCAAACATTCTTTTCTTTTCCGACTCAAATGGATTTCCAGCCATTAGTTTGAAACAGCCGGTAACATCAATCCAGCTAGACGGGGAGGAGATCGGATTAGAGGATCAGGACTCTCCCGATAAAGAAGCTTCCTTCAAGATACTGACCAAATCCGTGCAACCTGGCAGACACGAGCTGAAGATCGCCAATCTCATCACAGAGGAGGGGGCGCGCGGGCTACCGATTCAATGGTTGTCAGCTCCGAACCGTCTGCACTGTATTTTCGGCATGTCGGATATCCATCGAGACGGCGGTTTCCTAGAAGCTTATATGCCGTCAAATTATGAATACGACCATTTTCGGATGAGGTTCTCCGTCAAAATCATCAACTCGACGGTTGAGCATTCTATCTTTACCAACGGGGCCACGATCAGCACGGCGGCCGGTGAGTGGAATATTGACTATCCAGCCTTCTATACGACCTCCTGCCCCTGGTTTCACTTGGGCCCGTCGGACGAGTATGACTTGTTGCAAAGTGAATTTGCATCCTCTGACGGGCGGACCATTCCGATTCTGGTCTACTCAACCTCTGCCCAGGTTCAGAGGGGGCTGGAACTGGAACGCTTTAAGGAACATGCATTTAGCGTCTTAGGTGAGTTGGAATTGGATTTCGGTCCGTTTCCACACGACTCTGTTACGATATTTGCCACTGGCATAGGACAGGGAGGAATGGAGTACGCTGGTGCGACGGCAACCAGACTGGGTTCATTGCGGCATGAACTCGATCACAGCTATTTTGCTCGAAGCATAACCCCGGCTAACGGAGATGCCGGTTGGATTGATGAAGCCATCGCCAGCTGGGGGGACATTGACTACCCCTCTTTCGCCTCTCCACCATTGCGGATGTCCAACATGGGTCAAAGGTCCGCCTACAAACGAACTACAAGTAGGGATGCCTATACCGTTGGTCGAGACTTTCTAGCACATCTTGATTTTGTTTTGCGAGATCGGGGTGGCTTGAGACCAGTGCTTGCAGATTATGCTGCGCGAAAACAACACTCGACCGTAACCGCACGGGAGTTTCAAACTCTCGTTGAGTCGTTTTACGGAGCCTCATTGGAGGATTTATTCAATAAATACATCTACTCTGAGACCCCAACACCGTTTGAGGCTGGAGAAGAGGATGCCGACGCGCTCAATCCACACCATATTTCGCCTGAAGAATTGTTTGACGACGTATTTCCCGCAATTGATAAGTAAGGACCACAGCCATCCGGAGGTAGAACAGTCATGACACAACCAAATTTCGATAAATCGCTGCAGGCAGAAATTTCTAGTGATGATCGACAAAAGGTCCGAGCCATCAATCACACGTCGGAGTACTTTCAGTCCAGCGAAACGACTCCTTTACGAGCTGCCGTTGACTATCTACATCAGGTGTGCGGAACATTTGGAATACCGGACGAACAGCTTTCGAACCTGCCCAAGCAAGTTTCCTATCTCGATCCAGTTGAGAAGAACGTGGAGTATGGCCTGCAGGAAGAAAAGAAGGTTTTTGACTCGCACACATACTCCTTCGCTCAAACGTATATGAACATTCCGGTCTGGGAGTCTGGAGTGAAGGTGACCTGTAAGGATGCTCCGTGCCGAATCGTGAGCGCAGTCAACACGAGTGAGGATAATGTCAAAGCAAAGTTGCCATCAAAACAAGCGATCAAATCATTTAGAAAGTTATTTCCCAGGAATCTGCATGATGGTGCTCCGGCAGAAGAAGATGATTGGCAACCTCCAGCCCAGCAGGACCAGGCGAAATTGATTTATGAAGCGCTGGGCGTCGCGGGAGCTCAAGGAGATGCAGAAACGGCACGGGACGAAGATGCGCGCATCATCCGTGGACGTTTCTACGTCTACAGATACGACGAATCTCAGAGGCTCCCGGGGGGAGGGGGACAGCTCGGTGTTCAAGGAACGGAAGGACACGATGAACCGGCTCTCCCGTTGCCGAAGGTAGACAAAAAGATCAAAGATGGGGATTGGTATGTTGTTGCTGAAATAACCTTTTCGTATTCGACTCCCGACTACGACCATATTAACTGGCGAATGCTGGTTGAACTCGAGACAAAATCGGTGTTGTACCTTCGTGCTTTGTCGTCTGGAGCGGTCAGCGGTTCTGTCTTTTTACTTGATCCGATTTCTGCTACAGGCGACACAACATTGACTTCAGATCAGGACAATACGCGTTTGAATCCGCTTCGTAATAATGTGACCCTTTCCAACCTCGAGCAGACAAACAGCGGAGTGCAGTCATTACGAGGCAAGTACGTAAAATTGGTTGACGTGCATGCTCCGACAATTGCCGCACCCACTGAGAGCAGTGGAACAGGCTTTGATTACGACGTGCGCACCAATAATTACGCAGCCGTCAGCGCATATTTCCATACAAATCAGATATTTGAAGTGATCGAGAGCCTCGGTTTTCCTATTAGCTCGTACTTCAGCAACACCAACTTTCCCATCCAGGTTGATCACCGCGGAATGAATAACAGGATCAATGCGCACTGTGTCGGTGATGGCATAGGAGGCATCAGCCATGCGTGCTACGGCATCATGGACACAACAAACTTAGCCCAACCATTAGGACGAGCCTGCGACCCGCGTGTGCATTGGCACGAACTTTGCGGCCACGGAATCTTGTACGAGAGCGTCGATGGTCCCAATTTCCATTTTGCCCACAGTGCAGGCGACGGGATCTCGGGAATTTTTTTCGATCCGGAATCTCGTGCGCCCGGAGCGAAACGATTTGAATATGTTCCATGGCACCCAACGCTTCGTCGCCGATTTGATCGCAATGTTTCTGATGGTTGGGCTTGGGGAGGTTGGCGTGACGATCGGGGATACAGAGCCGAGGAAATACTGGCCACCTGTCATTTTCGGATCTATCAGTCAATTGGTGGCGATTCTCCCTATTTAGGTCGGCGGCGATTCGCCTCCAGGATGATGATGTACCTCATCCTGCGCACTATCCAAAACCTAACGCCGGCAAGTAATCCCAGGTATGCGCGCGAGTTTGCTGAAGAATTGATGGCGGTTGATCGACTAGATTGGACGTCGGAAGGTGTGGTTGGAGGTGCGTACAACAAGGTCATTCGCTGGTCCTTCGAGAAACAGGGTGAGTACCAGACTCCACTTGTTACGAGAAATGACCCGCGTTTCGGTACGATCGTTAGTCCTGGAAACCCGCCGGATGAGGATGTCTACATTGATGATGGCCGTGAGGGTGAATATGAATACCAGCACATCCACTGGAACACCACGACCATTTGGAACAGGCATAATCCTGATGGACTGGAGGTACACCAGAACCCCATACAGGGAACTACGAACTATGCGTACGTAAAAATTAGAAACCGAGGCACGAAAACGGCAAACGGTGTCATGGTGCGAGGCTTTCATTGCAAGCCCACTGCTGGAATTCTTTGGCCGACTGACCTCCAGCCGTTTTTAACTCCGGAAATCACAGTCGGTACAATCAACGGAAATAACACCGAAGAGAAAATTGTCGGACCCTTTAAGTGGATACCCATCATCAATGCTCACGGGCACGATTCCATGATGATGATGGTTTCCTCCGAGCGAGATAGAAGTAATGTTGACAACTTAACAAGCACTGAAGTGATTCCGGAATGGCGTCTAGTACCCAACGACAACAACATTGCTCAGCGGAATGTCCAGGTCGTCTCGGGGGCAAATGTGGAAGCCCTGAAAAAAGCATTTGACGGGATCAGTTTTTGGGTTGGAAATCCGAACAACACTATATCCAAAATGAAGCTGGATACTCGACTACCTAAGGTATTGACTGCAAAAGGCTGGAAACTGTCCTTTGGTGGGCTAGGAGAAACCCCATTCGCGCTCCGACCGGGACGGCAGAAAGAGATTGACCTGGTACTTGAACCCGGCGAGGATTTTAGCGCCAGCGAGGTAGAGGCATCAGGTGATAAAGACATTGTGGTCTTTGCATTAGCGGATGATAACTTTGTCGGTGGAATTACATATCGGCTCGATCCCACCCTGGGCGGCGGCGAGACTGCAACTGTCCTCGAGAGCCTTGGCAGTACGAGAGATCTACTCAAGAATCTGACAGCAAGTGCTGGAAACGTAAAATCTGTAAAAGTCAGAAGAGTGATTCTGGATATCGAATTTGACGAGTAGAAGCGTTCCGAAATAATAGCCAGGGAAACTCATGCTTGAAACCATTTGTCACAAGTTAAGCCTGTATCGCTTCTGTCAAGAGCTTTGTAGCTTTTGGTTGAAAGAAAAAATCTGGAGAGTGGCGTGTAAAAACAGGAATGGGTTGACCAATAAATCTTCAAAAATCTGCAAAAAGCTCATCAAACTTCTATGAGACAAAACCTTTCGAGGTGCCCATTAATTTTAACATTTAAATTGACTATACTTTTGCAGTTTTCATCGTTGCTCATTAACTAAACCGTTTAGTCGCGAGGGGGGGGGGTGGGAATGCCGATACGCACTGCGGAGACATTCCCGAAACTATTATTGATTCGAGCACTTTGCGCCCTGAAAAGTTAAATTTATTTTTTAGATTTAAAATGAAATCTTTCTACTTCTAATCCTTGAGGGATGTTTCGAGCTTCGATCGCTGCGATTACTGCTAATATTATACCAATTTCGGAAAATCCCACTATAGATGGTTATTTAATCTACTTTTACACAAACTAAACCGTTTAGTCAGACAGTTGGGGGCTATACCGATACTTACTACGGAGGTATAGCCCCCAACTACTTTGATTTCAGCCCTTTTTACTTCGTCGAACTCACATTTATCAACAAACGATATCAGAGCGATGGCTTTAGGTATAGCCAAGACCATTGGGAGCAAACGCCAAGTTGTTGCGAAGGTCCAGTCTACTGTCCTGCTGGAGGGCGTTGATAGTCTCTCAGGCTTTTTCTTATAAATTGTAACAGCTATAATTTATTTGATAATTATATTATACTTGTTACAATTAACATCTTAAACGAAGACGCTCGACATCCAGTTTATTTTTTTTTACTTGTAACAGATATAATTAGGGCTTGCTGCGCAAGCTTGAAAAGATTGCCCTATCTGGATTTTAGCTGCAAAACCATGTGGCAAAATTCGAGAAAAATGGCTAAAATACTCAAAAACCCTTGCATGACCATCTAGAACACCGATTCACTATTCAGAATCCATTCCAATTCAGAGGTTTCGTTGTTTCTGAAAATGCTAGATTTCCTTGAATCTATGTCTGGAAAAATAGCTTTTGGGATT
>JAAUYD010085890.1_pt1 | contig 15473 bp, 15 predicted proteins | sample 7278101 | NCBI WGS metagenome assembly JAAUYD01 (sample SAMN14350128, study PRJNA611818) | marine sediment metagenome | isolation source: surface marine sediment (0.6m) | place: French Polynesia: Moorea | collected 2018-08 | reverse complement strand
GTTGTTCAACATCCTGCCGCTGGGTACGCAGCTCGACCAGGCGGAGGCGACGCCGACCAGCAGCCACCAGGAGATTCGCTGGACCGACGAAGCGCAGGCCGCATTAGAGGCGCTTGTGGCAACCAAGCCGGTTCTGATCAGAATTTCGGCGACCAAGAGTCTGAGAGACGCCGCGGAGGCGCAGGCCCGACAGCAGGGCGTGGACGAGGTCACGCTCGATTGCTTCAAGGCGATCGCGGTACCGAGGGCAGCAGCATAAGAGGTTTTAGCAACGGGTTCGTTTATCCGTCCCCGTCGCAGATTGGAGAAGAAGTATGGAAAAGCACAGCACACTCACTCGAGGGCTGAGAAAGGAAGAAGTCTGGTCTTGCCGGTTCATCTGGCTGGTCTGCTTCGCGGTATTCCTTCCGGTCGCACTCGTGGCGCGTTTGTCCGGCTGGCGATGGCGCCCATGGTCTGCACCGTCGAAGGGCTACCGGTCGGTAATCCGTGAGGCCAAGACAATTTCGACGACGGTTACCGGCACTGTCTTTTCCATATAACAGCGTTCTGCGGCGTCGACTATTAGTCGGCGCTGCAAAACCCCCGCTGCGAGGTATTCGCAGTAACCACAACCATGTCGACTTGTGTTGAGGAGTAAAAACTATGTCTGACGAAAACAGATCTGCTTCAGGTCTAACTTCAAGGGAGGCCAAAGAGTTCCATAAGTACTTTATGCAGGGAACGCTAGGCTTTGTTGCTGTAACCATCGTTGCACACATCCTGGTCTGGATGTGGCGTCCATGGTTCTAAAGCTCTTTGCAATTAACTAACTAGCGTTAAAGGAGTACTTATCATGTGGAGAATTTGGCTCATGGTAGATCCACGCCGAGGATTAATCGCGGTTCTTGCGTTCGCGTTTTTCATGGTGTTGGTAAATCACTTTATTCAGCTTAGTACGCCGCGTTATGGCAGCTGGTTGAATGAGGAGTCCCACGGGACTTCGGCTGCGGTTCAACAGACCAGAGAAGAAGAGGTCTTGCTCGCTCAAGAGTGAGTATGAAGCGTTAGCCAGTCTTACTGGCCTCCAGCAGCTGAGTGGGACGCTGCGAAGCTGCTGGAGGTTAGTAAGGCAAGCTTTCGGCATAAAGAGGTAGCACACATGTCAATGCTGAGCTTTGAAAAGAAATATCGGGTACGCGGCGGTACGCTCATCGGCGGCGATCTGTTCGACTTCTGGGTCGGGCCGTTCTATGTCGGCTTTTTCGGCGTTACCACTTTGTTTTTTACGTTGCTGGGCGTCGTGTTCATTTTCTACGGTATCGCAACCGGACCAACCTGGAACGTCTGGCAGATCAGTATCGCACCGCCCGACCTGAGTTACGGGCTCGGCTTCGCACCCATACAAGAAGGCGGGCTCTGGCAGCTCATCACCATCTGTGCGATTGGTGCTTTCGTGTCGTGGGCACTCCGACAGGCGGAAATCAGTCGAAAACTGGGTATGAACTACCACGTGCCGATCGCGTTCGGCGTAGCGGTGTTCGCCTACATCACGCTGGTGGTGATTCGGCCGGTCCTGATGGGCGCCTGGGGTCACGGATTCCCGTACGGAATCATGAGTCACCTCGACTGGGTTTCCAACACGGGCTATCAGTATCTGCACTTCCATTACAACCCGGCGCATATCATCGCTGCATCGTTGTTCTTCGCAACGGTCCTGGCCTTAGGTATGCACGGTGGCGCTATCCTGTCGGCGACAAACCCGCACAAGAAGGGCGATACGGTCAAGACGCCGTATCACGAGAACAGTTACTTTCGTGACACGATCCAGTATTCGATCGGGTCGCAGGGTATTCACCGCCTCGGATTGCTCCTGGCCCTGAATGCAGGCCTCTGGAGCGCAATCTGCATTGTGATAAGCGGTCCGTTTTGGACCCGCGGCTGGCCAGAGTGGTACGACTGGTGGCTGTCACTGCCGATCTGGGCCTAGGAGAGCGATCGTTATGGCTTATCAAAATATTTTTAACAGGGTCCAGGTGCACGGCGCGCCGGAACCCGGCGTGCCACACCCGAAGGGCGGAATCTGGGGGCGCGGTAAAGCGCGTTTCTCTCGCTTGTTCGGTCGGGTCGGTGATGCGCAGGTCGGGCCGGGCTACCTTGGCACAACCGGCCTGTTGTCGCTGCTGTTCGGTATCGCCGCGTTCGAGATCATTGGCTTCAATATGTGGGCGTCGGTCGGATGGGATCCGGTGGAGTTCATTCGCCTGCTGCCCTGGCTCGCACTGGAGCCGCCGGCACCGGAATGGGGACTGCGTATACCGCCCTTGAACGAAGGCGGCTGGTTCATCCTCGCGGGACTGTGTTTGCTGATTTCTGTTCTGCTCTGGTGGGTACGGATGTATCGCCGCGCGACGGAACTCGGTATGGGAACGCATGTGGCCTGGGCATTCGCATCGGCTATCTGGTTGTTCCTGGTACTCGGCCTGATTCGCCCGATCATGATGGGCAGCTGGAGCGAGGCCGTTCCCTACGGGATTTTCCCGCACTTGGATTGGACCACCGCATTCTCGCTGCGTTACGGCAACCTGATGTACAACCCGTTCCACATGTTGTCGATCACGTTCCTGTATGGCTCGGTGCTCTTGTTCGCTATGCACGGTGCAACGATTCTTGCATCGGGAAACTACGGTTCTCACCGGGAAATCGAACAGATCGTCGATCGCGGTACGGCAGCAGAGCGCGGCGCCATCTTCTGGCGCTGGACGATGGGTTTCAATGCGACATTCGAGTCCATTCATCGCTGGGCTTGGTGGTTCGCGGTACTGACCACGTTGACCGGAGGTATCGGGATTCTGCTGACAGGTACTGTCGTCGACAACTGGTACCTGTGGGGCCTCGAGCATGGACTGGTTCCGCCGTATCCGGAAGTGTTCCCGGGCATGGCTGACCCGGCCGCGGCACCTTAGGAGAAAGATGATGACTAGAAGACTAATTCTGCTTGTCTGTGCGTCTTTCGTGATGGTTGCCTGCGAACGGCCGCCCATCGAGACATCTCAGAACGGTTATCGTGGCACGGCAATGGTCGATGTCTCGAACCCGCGTGACCCGATGGTTGCGATGGAGTATCCGGCCGCTCTGCCGGCGGCGCCTTCGTCGGGTCCAAAGGCGGGCGAGGTTTATGAGAATGTGCAGGTCCTCGGCGACCTGTCCGTCGCGGAGTTTACTCGTGTCATGACGGCAATCACCGCGTGGGTCTCGCCGGAGCAGGGCTGTAACTACTGTCACAACGGCGCCGAATTCGCAAGCGACGACATGTACACGAAGGTCGTGTCGAGACGCATGATCGAGATGACCCAGCACATCAATTCGGAGTACGAATCACATGTCGGTGGTGCCGGCGTCAACTGTTACACCTGCCACAGAGGAAAGAATGTTCCGGAGTACATCTGGTTTGAACAAGGTGACTCCGCAAACGGCAACAAGTACTTCATGGGCTGGCGCAACGGGCAGAATCGCCCGGGCGCCGACGTCGCACTGACGTCACTACCATCGGATGTCTTCGTCCAGTACCTGACGGCAAACGACAACAACAGTGCCAGGGTCGCAAGCGACACGGCACACTCACCGTCGCCCAAGGAACCCGGCATCACGGCTGCCGAGCACAGCTTCGCGATCATGGCGAACTGGTCGCAGTCGCTCGGCGTTAACTGTACTTACTGTCACAACTCGGCGTCCTTCCAGAGCTGGGAGCAAAGTACGCCGGCAAGAACAAAGGCTCATCACGGCTTGAATATGGTCCGGTCCCTGAATTCGGATTATCTGATTCCCCTTGAGTCTGCTTACCCCGCGAATCGTCTGGGGCCAGAAATCGGTGACGCACCGAAGGCCTACTGCCTGACCTGCCATCAAGGTCAGAAGAAACCTTTGGGTGGAGCCGACGCGATAACAGCGTATCCATCCCTCGCGAAAAACTGACCCGGACGGTTAGCTTTGCGCGTCGCAACCTGAAAGGGTTGCGACGCGCTTCTTCTTTTCCGGGACCCGGTTGTTTTAATAGAGCGACTTCGCCCGCATCGGTAGACTGGGCTACCCGACAAGGAAATACGGGCGACGATGCTGGATCCGAACACAAGACGATACGATCTCGACTGGCTACGCATCATTGCGTTCGGCCTTCTGATCTTCTATCACGTCGGCATGTTCTACGTGACCTGGGGCTGGCACGTTAAGAGCGTCTACGCGTCACCGGCCGTTGAGCCATTGATGCGTATTGTTAACCCCTGGCGCCTGGCACTGCTGTTCTTCATCTCCGGGGTCGCGATTCGATTCGCGACCGACAAAGCAAACTCGCTAGGGCGGTTCGCCTGGTCACGCGTCAAGAGGATTGGCGTGCCGTTGCTCTTCGGCATCTACGTCTGGGTCATGCCGCAGGCCTATTACGAGTTCCTCCAGAGCGGCGAATGGTCGGGTTCAGTAATTGCGTTCTATCCCGGCTACGTTTCGACGGAACAGGCGTTTTCGACCATCACGCCAACCTGGAATCATCTTTGGTATCTCGCTTACGTTCTGGTCTATATCCTGCTTGCTATGGCATTGCTGCCTTGGTTGAGACGCTTTGCGGAATCCGGAATATGGCGCTACCTGACCGCAAGGCCACTGGCTGTTGTCTTCCTGTTTGTCGTCCCGTTTGTCATTGTCGAGACTTGGCTGACACCGATATACCCAACGACGCACAACCTCGTTCAAGACTGGGCAAATCATGCGCATCGGTTCCTCGCATTCCTGCTCGGGTTCTTCGCGGCTAAGGACGTTCGGTTCTGGCAGTCCATTGACAAAGTGTGGAAGTTCATGCCGCTGCTGGCGGTTTCTGCCTGGCTCATGCTCCAGGACGGGCGGGACATAAGCGCATGGGCTCGTGAGTTCCTGTCGGACTGGCAGCTGAGACTTCTGTTCAGTTACATTGCGGTCATCTACGCATGGTCGTGCATCCTGCTGTTGCTCGGTTTCGGTCAGCGGTTCCTGAATCGAGAGAGCCCGCTGCTACGCTACCTGACGGGTGCGATCTTCTGCTACTACGTCCTGCACCAGACAATTACCGTTGTCGCCGGCTATTACCTGACTGAATATCGGCTTGGTGCCGTCATTGAGTCGTTTCTCGTGACTGCCATTACCGTCGCCGGTTGTGTCATCGGCTACGAGCTGATTCGCCGCTTACCCTATGTCGGCATACTGTTCGGCGTACACAAGGTATCGGGCTATCGTCCCAGTCGTTGAGTCGACCTGCTTGCAGGAGGGCAAAACCCTCTCTTACATCGCCTGACATCAGCAGTCCTCGGTCTTCTCTTTCTCTTCAGGCCGAGGGTTCAGGCCATAGGGTCTAACGACTCGCCACACATGGTCGGGAACCATATGCTTCATGCGGCGCGGCTGCTGCCGCCGGAGATGCAGTACTGTTTCGATCGCTTTCATCTCGACACGAGCGCGTGCAAACTCGAGCCCGCGTGGCCCGATTCTTGGCATTAGCCAACCCATCAGTGGCCGCAGCCAATCCGGCATCGTGCGAAGCGGCAATCCGCCGGCAGCCCGTTCGGTATTCTTCAGGAATCCCTTCACGGAGCCCACTCGCTTTCCCGCGCTGCCGGGTTCTGAAGCCGCGAGTTCATCGCCAAGCAATTCGACAAGCTCGCGGCCGCGCTCGTTACGCACAATCAGCCATTGGTCGCCTTCACCACCCATGTAGCCCACCGTCAGATCCGCGAGCGAGTTCGTATAGTCGACACACGTACGGCAGGTCAGTGGAAAGAAGTCGCTCGGCAATTTCGAGATTGGCAACTTCAGGAAAGGAATCTCCCTGGTTTCGCCGTCGTCGAAACGCAACTCGACCCGGTAATCGGCTCGAAACTCGAGGTAGTTGATCTGCTCCGGGCGCCTCGACAAGAGCCTGAGAAACTGATGGAAGTTCTCAGTGCTTGTGTTATCGGAGCAGGGCGTTCCGATGACATAGATCTTCTCGACACCCAGCTCCTGCTCCAACGCTCGCAGAGCATAGACCTGGCAGGGAATACCGATGACGGCAAGACGCCGATACCCGGACGCTATTGCAGGCTCGAGCAGCGACAGCAGCGGCGCGTAGCCCATGCGCATGCCCCGGCAGCCTGCCATGTCTGCCGGGTCCGTGACGAGTACGGGAACGGGTCGCCAGCGATCGTGCTCATCTGGCCGAACGGTCAGCACCGCATCAACGTCCCCGGTCTCCAGCAGTCTTTCACCGATTCGCGTCGTGATGCCGGTCCACTGTGCGTTTTTCTTCGGGCTCCGGAGTCGGGCTCGAAGCAGCTCAAAGTAGACGCCGAAGAAGCGCTCATCGCCCTGGTTCGGCGCGCGCTGTCGACCATGTACGGCTTTCTCCAGCTGCGGGTAGTCCGGTTTAATGAACTGGCAGGCGCGCGCGCACCGGGATGGCTCCGCCGTGCGGGAGACACCGCAGTCCGTGCACAGGTCCCGATGCGGTGCAGCAGGCAACGTCATGCAGGTGATTGTTCCGTGACGCCGGCAAGGAAGGCACGGTAGGAGTATGAGAATCCGTCAGCGTCCTCGAAATGCGGCAGGGCGCCGCTCTCGAACGGCTGCAATTGCCAGTTGCCCCGGTCATGCGTCCAATCGGCGCCGCTGAAGTCCCGGAAGTCTCCGCGGGTTCCGTGGGGCACCCATATCGGCAGGCGAATCGATTCGTAGACGCGACGAATGTCCTTGCTGAAGAGCTTGCCGGACAGGAACGCGAGCGGTGCATACATAGCGCCCGACTGATGCGTCGTCAGGTCGTCATAGTGGGCAAGCGCTTCGTCATAGCTGTCCGTTCCCCAGGTGCGCTTCAGGAAGTAACGGATGACGCCGGGTTTCACCAGCAAGCCGAACAGACCCTGGTTGAGACCGGGAATGCGCAGGAACGAGGACAGAAGAGCCATCTCGCGGGTTTCACCCTCGTCACCAACCAGCTGCGACGAACTCCGGTTCAGCCCGGTCGGAGTGACCAGCGCCAGCGATCGGAAACGTTCCGGATGATTCCTCGCGGCACGAGCGAGAAACTCTGAGGACAGGGACAATGCCAAGCTATCAATACCATGCGATCCGTGTGCCCGGGCAATGACGTCCAGCATGTCCTCGATAGCAGCGACGTAGAGTGAGACGGTGTACTCGCGATCTGACCGGTCCGAGTGGCCGAAGCCCGGAAGATCCGGGACGTAGACGGTGTGCGATTGTCGCATTGCGTCGAAGATCGGCTTGACCTCGTAAGCCGATCCCGCGGCATTGATGCTGTGTAGGAGCAGCATTGGCGGACCATTGCCGCCCACGTAGTAGCTCAGCTGGCCGGATTGGCCATGGGTCGTTAGCAGCTCTGCATCCAGTGCAGGAGGTAATGGCTCGGACAAGAGGTCTTCCCTGGTTTGTTGGCTAGCAGGATACCGTATCTCCAGTGCGCATGAATCACATATCGGAGGGTCCCACCGCGAGCGGCCGCTCGATAATCCGTGGAAGGTGTACGCTCGCCGAGTGCAGCGCGTTTCCGACGACGCAGATATCCTGCTTCGTGAGCTGTGAGAACCGGCCGAAAAGTCCGGCGTTCTCAAGTCTGGCGAACGTCGCACGCCCTGGATCCATGACAAACATCGCCATGTGCACACCGTGACGGTGCAGGATGTCCTTCAACAAGGCTCGCCAGTCTGCCGCTGAGTCTTCAGTCGCTACCACGTCATGCAGGCGAACGTACCGGAAATTCCTCGGGTCGAACCGACGCTTGGCGGGCGGGAACACGTCGATCATATTGCCGTAGATGCGAGACCAGAACCCGCCGGGCACGGCCACGTTCAGTCGCACGATCTCAGCCCTTGCGCCTGCCACCAATCTTCCGCCTCGGATCACCGCGTAAAACGATCCCGTACCCTGCGACAACGGCTTCAATCCGCAGTCAGCATGCTCTGTCTGCAGGGCTACGCTGACCCGCCGCGCGTCATCTACGATCTCGACACTGTCGTCTCGTTTCGTCCACTGGCGGTAGACCAGCATTGATCTGAGTTCACCCAGACGTTCGGCCCCCATCGATTCAAGAAGCCGCATTGACCGTTCATTGCTCTTGTCGATACAGCCGAAAGTGATATGTGCCTGCCCCGCAGTGTGCTGCCGGAGCCAGTCGAGTGCACCTCGAACAAGGATTCGGCCCGCACCGGAAGACTGCCGGTCGGGCGCGACGGTCAACAGGCCGCGATATGTGCCGCCGACCTCGATATCGTCAACACTGAGCCTCTGCGGGCAGAACATATAGGTGCCAATCAACTGCCCGTGCTTGTGCAGCTCCAGATATCGTGCGCTGTAAAGGCGCGAGGAAATATGATCGCAGTCCAGTCGGCGATAACGCAGGTCGGCGGTGCCAAACTCGGTTTCAGCGAGTTGCGTCACGAACCCCTCGCTCGCGCTGTCCCGGCAAATCAGCTCGTGGCCTTCGTCGTCCGTATGGATCAACATGCCTACGGCAAGTCCCGCTGGCGCCATTCGACGTCGGCGACGGAGGCACTGGCGAAGCTGTGCTCACGAGACATCGCCTTTGCGATGATTCGCCAGGAGTTGACGGTCATCAGCAGGAACGGCCACGGATCGCTGCGTTGCCAGGTGATATCCCTCGACGATCGCATGACGTTGGCGATGCTTCGGAACCTTTCGAGTGAAAAAGCTGAAGCAAGCAGGCGCGTGAAGCAGGAATAGGACTCCTTTAGCCGCTGTTCCGGGAGCGGTTTCATGTCCAGTCTCGATCCATCGCCGACGATGGCCGCCAGCAGCGTCTCAGGGGTCAGAAAGTGAATACCGCTGGTCGCACGGGGGTTGCATTCAATCGGCAGACTTCGCCCGTCGTCTTCGACGATGAAATCGAAAGAGATTAAGCCCGTGTGATTGATCTCACCGACGAACCGCTTTGCCCAGTCGACGACTGCGGCGCTGTCCGGGGCCGATTCAAACGCTATCGACACGCTGCCGTCGATCAGGGTAGGCCGATAAACGGCCCAGGCGGCCAGTTGACCGTCGCGTGCTACACAGAAAATACTCTGGTGTTCTCCATGCAGTTGCTCCTGCAGCACGGTCTGCTCATCAGCTTGTACGTTGACCCCGGCTGCATGGACCCTGATGCCGCGACCCGAGCATGAAAATCGTGGCTTGCTCACGAAGGAAGTCGACCGGGTGAAGTCCGGTGACTCATTGGCAAGGGCAGTCCTAGGCACGGGCATGTGGAACGATTCAGCCAGCCTGATGAAACGCGCCTTGTCGTGCAGTTCGAGCGTCTTTGACTGGCCCATCGAGAACACAGGAAGCCCGCGATCACGCAATGCCGATACGTAGACGCTTTCCTCTGATACCGGAACGACCAGGTCGACGGCCTCGTCGTCACAAATTCCGGCGAGCTGTTCACAGTAGTTGCCTGGATCCGGATGCGGAGAGTCGACGACACGGCAACGGGTCACAGACTTCGACATACGGAGCAAGTGCATGGCCCAGGGATCGGCTACGATCACTCGCCAACCAGCGGCTGAAAACGCGCGCGAAATGTCCAATGCTACGGGCAGTCGGCCAAGTGTCAGCAATACGGTTTTATTTATCGACACGGGGCATCATCCGGGGCTGGTAAGGCCTATAATACTTGCTGTTAGCGCGCATCACGAGACATGGAATTCGGCAAAAAATGAGCGACCTGTTTCGTCCGCCCGCACCCCGCCCATTGACGCCCATCAGGTCACTGATTCGTGTGCTGCGGCAGGGTGATGGAGACCTGCTCAGCCTGGTCCCGATCGATGCCTATACCAAGCCCTGCACGTGGTTGGGATACTCGCGGCGCTCGATACTGCTGGTCAACGACCTCAAACTCGTGCGCGAGGTCCTGACTGACCCCCTCGAGATTTTTCCGAAGAATGACCTGATGGCCGGTGCCCTGGAGCCGCTCGTCGGTGATTCGGTTTTCGTATCGAGCGGCGCCACATGGCGCAGGCAGCGTGCGATGATTGACCCGGCCTTCTCGCACATGCGCATCAACCGCGCGTTCCCTTCGATGCGGGACGCTGTCGTCGACTACGCTACGTTACTCGACCGGCGTGCCGGAACCGGCGAGTACTTCTCGCTCGATCTCGCGATGAGTGAGTTGACCGCCGATGTCATATGTCGAACGGTGTTCTCGACCAAACTCGGCTCGGAGACGGCGCGAGACGTTTTCGAGGCCTTTGCCGAGTTCGAAGACAGTGTCGCAAACGTCAATCTCCGCGAATTGATATTCGGTAAGCCATGGTCGGACGTGAGGCAGCCGGAGAACGTATTGGCGGCCTGCGAGCGAATCCGGCGGCATATCGGTGACCTGATCGATCCGAGGCTGGTCGGGGAGTCGGAGCAGCCCGATGACATCGTCTCCGAGCTGATTGCGGCGCGGGACCCGGAAGGCGGCAAAGGCTTCAGCCGAAAGGAACTGATCGATCAGCTCGGCGTGTTCTTCCTCGCTGGGCACGAGACAACGGCGAGTGCGCTGACCTGGGTGTTCTACATACTCTCGCAGCACCCGGAGACGACGGTGAGAATGCGCGACGAAATTGATCGCGTTGTTGGCGCCGGGCCGGTCGAGTTCAAGCACGTCAAGCAGCTGGCATTCATCCGAAACGTCTTCAGGGAGACGCTTCGCCTTTACCCGCCGATTACCTTTATTCCGAGGGTCGCCGCCGAAGCCACGCAGATCGGAGATTTCAAGGTTAAGAAAGGCGCGATGATCATGATTTCCCCATGGACGTCTCACCGCAACCGGGAGCTGTGGCAGAACGCTGACTGTTTCGACCCTGATCGGGACGAAGAGGGGGTGTTATTGTCGTTTGGCCTGGGCCCGCGCGTTTGCATCGGCGCCGCTTTCTCGACTATCGAGTCTGGCCTGATACTCGCGGAACTGGTTCGTCGATACGACTTTGAGGTCAAGTCTCCGGAGAACGTGAGACCAGTGTCCCGATTGACGACGCGCCCGGCCCGCGAGATCCAGTGCCGCGTGTCGCTGCGTGAACCGCTGGCAAAGACCGCGTGAAGAAACACGTCATTGTCGTCGGCGCAGGAATGGGCGGCCTCGTTTCAGCGCTCGACCTGGCGGCGACCGGATTCCGAGTGACGCTGCTGGAGCGACAGTCGGAGCCCGGCGGCAAGATGCACGAGGTCACCGTCGGCGGTGACGGAGTCGATTCGGGCCCTACTGTGTTCACCATGCGATGGGTGTTCGACAGCCTCTTTAAGGACGCGGGCCTGTCGCTGGATGACTGTGTAGAACTCGTTGAAGCGGAGGACCTGGCGCGCCACGCGTGGCTCGACGGCAGCCGGCTGGACCTGTACGCGGACCTCGAGCGTTCCGTCGCGTCCGTCGCTGAATTTGCCGGCAGTGCAGAGGCGGAGGCCTATAGACAGTTTGCGTGCCAATCCGCGTCCGTCTTCGAGACATTGGACGACACGTTTATGCGTTGCGAGAAGCCGGGGCCATTCGGGCTTACGCTGTCAGTCGGATTGACGCGCCTGAACAGGCTTCTGCAAACCAAACCGTTCTCGAGTCTCTGGGCGGAGCTCGGGCGGGTCTTTCGCGACCCGAGACTCCGGCAACTGTTTGCTCGCTACGCCACGTATTGCGGATCTTCCCCATTCGAATCGCCCGCGACGCTGATGCTGATTGCACACGCCGAGCGAGCCGGTGTTTGGATGGTGCGTGGCGGGATGCAGCGTTTTGCCGAGGCGCTCCTGAAAGCCGCGCAGGATCGCGGGGTGGAGACCCGACTTGACACGGCTGTTGACGAAATAGTCAGCGAGCGAAGCAAGGTGGTCGGCGTTCGACTGCAGAACGGCGAGACGCTGAGTTCCGATTTCGTTGTGTTCAACGGAGACGTCAACGCGCTGAGTCACGGGCTGCTGGGTGCCAGCGTTGAGAAAGCGGTACCGGACAGACGCAAGGAGTCGCGATCGCTGTCTGCGTTAACGTGGAGTATGAAAGCGACTCCGCGAGGCTTCCCGCTGCGCTATCACACGGTGTTCTTCGGTGCTGACTACCGGGCCGAGTTCGACGCCATATTCAAGCGACAGACTGTTTGCGACGAGCCGACACTCTATGTCTGTGCCCAGGACAGGATCGAGGGCAGGGAGCCGGAAGGGGCAGAAAAGCTCTTCGTGCTGATGAATGCGCCACCCAGGGCCCTGTCGGAATCGGAGATCGATGACTTCGAAGCACGTGCGTTCAGTTTGCTGGGTCGTCACGGGCTGGGGCTCGATATCGCATCTGTCGAGCGCAGGATTCCGTCGGATTTCGATGCACGCTTTCCCGGCAGCCAGGGCGCGATATACGGCTGGCCCACGCATGGCGCGTTCGGCACGTTCAAGCGCTCAGGATCTCGCTCATCGATCAAGGGGCTGTATTTCGCGGGAGGCACCGTCCATCCGGGCCCGGGCATTCCGATGGCGGCACTGTCGGGCCGCATTGCGGCTGCCAGCATCCGCAAGGACGCCTGAGTCACGCCGGAGTCACGCCGGGTCCGGCACGACCTCGTCCAGCACCTTGGCCGACGAGATAACGCCGGGCAATCCGGCGCCCGGATGGGTGCCGGCACCAACGATGTAGAGATCGTCGACTTCTTCGCTGCGGTTATGCGGCCTGAACCAGGCGGTCTGTGTCAGCACGGGCTCGAGGCCGAATGCTGCGCCCTTGACAGACGACAGCCTTTCCTTGAAATCAATCGGTGTCAGAAGCCGCGAGGTGACGACGTGTTTCTCGAGGTCGGGCAGAACACTGTCGGACAACGTCTTCGCGATCCGTTGACGGTACTGTTCCGCCTGCTGCTCCCAGTCAATATCACTGTCCAGGTGCGGGACTGGCGACAGTACATAGAATGCGTCGCAGCCAGGCGGTGCCAGCGATGAATCCGTTGCCGTCGGGCGGTGCAGGTAGAGGCTGTAGTCGTCCGCGAGGACCTTCTTCGAGAAGATGTCTTTCAACAGCTCCTTGTAGCGATCGCCCAGCATGATCATGTGATGGGGTACATCCGGGTACTGGCGGTCTGTGCCGAAGTACCAGACAAACAGGCTCATCGAATAGCGCGCCCGGTCGAGCTTTGCATCCGTCCAGCGCTTGCGGCGATGGTCCGATAACAGGTGCTTGTACGTTGCCGCTGAGTCGGCATTGGATACGACGAGATCGGAACGGACGATTTCTCCGTTCTCCAGTTCTACGCCCCTGGCCGCGCCGTTCTCGACGATGATCCGCCGCACGGATGCGTTGTATCGCATCTCGCCACCCTGCGATTCGATAAGGCCGACGAGGCCCTCGATAATTGCGCCGGTGCCGCCCATCGCGAAGTGGATGCCGTGCTTGCGCTCAAGTTGTGCGATGAGCGCGTAGGCTGCCGTGGCCGTAAACGGATTGCCGCCGATCAGCAACGGGTGAAAGCTGAAGATCCGCCTGAGTTTGGGGTGCTTGATGTAACGCGCGACCAGCCCATGTACGGAGCGATAGAACTGCGCGTCGATGAGTTTCGGCAGGATCTCGAGCATTTTGCCGAATGAGTCAAAGGAGACGTGCAACAGCTTGTCAAAGCCTATGTCGTACAATTTGGCGCTGGCCTTGAGGAATTGTTCGTAGCCAGCGACGTCGTCGGGATTGAAACGTGCAATCTCGCGTTTCATCGCCTCCGGGTCGCCGCTGTAATCGAAATGGCTGCCGTCGTCGAAGCGAATCGTGTAGTAGGGCGACAATTCTCGGAGATCGATGTCGTCGGACATCTGCTTGCCGCACAGGGCCCATAGCTCCTCAAGCAGGAAGGGTGCGGTGATGATCGTCGGGCCCGCGTCGAAAACGAATCCGTCCTGTCGATAAACGAAGGCGCGTCCTCCTGGACCATCGAGCTTTTCGACGACGGTGACGTCATAACCCCTGGCGCTCAGCCTGACCGCTGCGGCCAGTCCGCCGAACCCGCTACCGATGACGATAGCCTTTGCCCGATTACCCATTTGCCCGGTGTTCCCTCAACGCGCGATTCAGTGCTCAATACTATAGAATTGCAGCACTGCTAGACAGTCTGGACAGGAGCAGGTTTTGGTTGTCCATCTATTCGAGTCGCTCATCGTGGCCCACATTATTACAGGCACCGTCGGCCTGTTATGTGTGTGGATTCCGATAGTGGGTCGAAAGGGCAGCCGCCTGCACAAACTGTGGGGCAAGGTCTTCGCCTACAGCATGCTGACGACCGGAACGATCGCGATCGGCATCAGCCTGTGCACACTGCACTCGCCACTCGAGACACATCTTTTTTCCGACGACGAACCACTGATTAGGGGCATCTTCGGATGGATGATGCTGTATCTCGCCACAATGACCATCATGCTGGCCTGGTATGGGTTGCTCTGTATTCGTAATCGCCAGTCGCATGAACGCAACCGGAATCCGGTCAATCTGACGCTGCAGTTTCTGACCTTCCTGACGGCAGCGAATTGCGCGTACCAGGGGATCCTGCTGAAGAACGGCCTCATGATCGGGATTTCAACGATCGGTCTTGCCGCGGCGGTTCTGAATACACACTTCATCTTCCGCCAGTCACCGCCGATGAATGAGTGGTTGATTCAACACTCACGGGGTCTCGTGGGCGCCGCGATTTCGGTCTACACGGCCTTCCTCGCGTTTGGCGCCGTGAACCTGTTGCCGGAATATGCGTTAAGCCCTGTGCTTTGGTCGATGCCGACGATTCTGGGGGTCACGTACCTGCTGTATCACCAGGCGAAGATAACGATGCAGCGTCGCCGGCTGGAGGCGCGCCAGGGTACCTGATGGAACGTTAGTGCAAGCCCCCGCGCTGCCAGGCAACGGTCGCCATTGCGATACCAATTACAACGAACATGACGGCGATCGCTTTCTGCAGCGTTCGCTGGTTGAACCGGCCCTGCAGGCGCGGGCCGATCTGTCCCCCGATCAACACGCCTGGAATGTCCCAGACCAGCAGGTGCCAGGGTACTGCTGCCCAGCCTCCGTCCCTAATGAGCTCCACCGCAAGCGCCGACGACGCCGTCGCTACGGTCAGGATAACGACCAGGACCGACGTCGCGGCGGCGACAGCAATCGGTACACCCCGACGCGTCAGCTGTGAGATCGTAACTTCGCCGATGCCTACGGACACGAGCCCGGTCATGAAAGCGCCGACGCCAGTCAACAGCTTGTCCTTGATGTGCAGTCCGTCGTGAAGAAATTCATGCCGGTTGCCGGCGCTGTCGATAACCAGCCTGAGCTCCTGCGGGACGTCGTCACGCACCGGCACGCGAGTCCGGGTCTGCTGGAACAAGCCAACCGCGAGCAGCAGCACGAGCAGGGCGTACCCGGCAAGCAGCAGGTGATCCGGCATCGCATTAGCCAACATGGCTCCGGCAATGGCGACCGGCACCGCGATAATCAGCAGGCGTGACGCAAG
>JAAUYD010296983.1_pt1 | contig 15485 bp, 15 predicted proteins | sample 7278101 | NCBI WGS metagenome assembly JAAUYD01 (sample SAMN14350128, study PRJNA611818) | marine sediment metagenome | isolation source: surface marine sediment (0.6m) | place: French Polynesia: Moorea | collected 2018-08 | reverse complement strand
TCACCACCTCTCCGATACTGGTTCCGGACGGCATCACCACCAATTGATTCTCACCTTCTACAACAGATACATCCGTATCCGGTGTGACAACCGTTTCACCGCCTTCACTGAATGGCAACGGCTGGGACACCTGGGGAGACTCTTTTATGACGATGCTAAGATTGCCGTGGGCGATGGCGATGGTCGAAATCCGAACGTTTTCACCCATAACCACGGTGCCGGTTCGCTCGTTGATGATCACCCGTGCCGTAATGTCCGGCTGAACTTCAAGTTTTTCGATCATGGCCACCAGTCCGACAATATTCCCCAAATAGGCCATGGGAACTTTGACTTCCACTGTTCCGGCATCTTGTGCATCCGCCACGCGATCATAGAAAAGACCATTGATGGCCGCCGTCATGCGGGTGACGGTGGTAAAATCGGGTTGTCGAAGGCTCAGCGTCAAACTCCGCCGGGAATTAAGGTTGATATTCACCTCACGCTCCACCAAAGCGCCGTCGATCACCCGGCCGACGGTTGGGAAATTTTTTTGTACCGAACCTCCCTCACCCTCTGCGGAAAAACCGCCGGTGTTCACCGGACCTTGGGCCACTGCATAAACCTGGCCATTGGCTGCCTTTAGCGGGGTCATCAGCAAAGTGCCGCCCTGAAGGTTCTTAGCATCGCCAATGGAGTTGACCAGCACATCGATCCGACGGCCTGCCTTGGCGAATGGCGGTAGTTCTGCGGTGACCATCACGGCGGCCACATTCGAGACGGCGATATCGGATGCTTTTACGGTGATGCCCATCTTTTCGAGCATGCTCACCATGGATTGAATGGTAAAAAGTGATTTTTTGCCGTCTCCTGTGCCATCCAGACCGACCACCAGTCCATATCCGACCAGTTGGTTGTCCCTGACGCCATTGATGTCGGCCAGGTCTTTGATACGAACTGCGCCCAGCCACGATGGTTGCAGAACAAAAAGGAACAGCACGATGGCCGGTATTACCTTTGGGATGGATATGCTTGCGCGTGGGGTGTACATATGGGGTCCTCTTCGCAGGTTAAAATGGCCAGACGTTATCCAGTATGCGCATCAACCATCCGGGGCGCTGCTGGTCACTGACAATTCCGCTACCACTGTAACTGATCCTGGCATCGGCGATATAAGTGGATTGAACCACGTTGTCGCTTGAAATATCGCGGGGCCGCACCACACCGGTCAGGGTGATGACCTGATTTTCATTGTTCACACGAACCTCTCGATTTCCCTCGATGACGAAATTTCCGTTTGGCAATATCTGCACGATTCTGGCGCTGATGAAGGCCTCCAGAGCGCCACTTCGCACGGTGGTGCCGGAACCTTCAAACTCGGTCTCGTAACTGCCTTGCGCCGGGGTAAACGGATTGAAAAATTGACGATGACTCGGAAATTTATCTTCGAGGTTGAAGAAGCTGGTCAGGCCAACATTCAAAGAGGTGGTGCGGTCCGAGTCGGTGCTGGCCTTGTTGCTTGCGCTGGAGCTCTCCACGATTCGTATGGTTACGATATCACCGACACGACGCGCTTTGGCGTTGATAAACATTTCACTCAATGAACTGGCATTTTCGACCCAAAGCGACCCGCTGGCCGCGTCGTTCCGGGCCAGAGCGGCTAGCCGGGCAGCACGCATTTGTGCATCAGACGACGCCAACTTATTGGCCGGAGATTCCGATTGAACCGCCGGTGGTGTCGCACATCCGAACAGAAGAAGGACGATGGCCGCTGCTCCAAGTGCCGACAGCATCATTTGTCTAACGATCTCTATGTGATAATGCATTGTGTCTCCTGAAAAATCGACCTGCACCGTCTGGTCATCAACGACTTTGGCGTAGAGCAGTTTTTTGGAACGAAGGTTGATCACTTTTATGCGCTCGCCCCTGCCGCCATTTTGTTTGGCCATACCCTTCACGGTTATCTTCAGTATTGGCGACTGGGCGACAATCTGGACAATATCTCCCCGTTTTACGATGGGGGGCGTCTCAATTTGATCCCTGCGCAGAATGCAGTCGGCCGCGATATTCCGATTGGCGCGTCGCCCCAATGCCTCATCCATTCGAATAACCGCATTGGACGGCACCCGGGCCAGATTCATTCGTTTAATTCGAATATCGTCATTCTCAATGGGTTGGTATCTCCCGAGTGGTTTGACCGAGACAATCACATCGCTCCACACTTCCAGATTTACAGGCACGGTAATTCTTTTTACCCGTTGCCCCGCAACCATCACTCGAACGATAAACGGGGTGGAGCCGATCCAGTCGTTGTGCTTGGGGGTGGAAACCTGCACGGTGACCCGGCCTGAAGGCACCCGAATGGTATGGCTGAACCGGATCTCCTTTATCGTCATTTGGTCCGGTTTCCATGGGGCGTTGCGGACGATATGGCGTTTGACGGCACTGCGGATGGTTCCGGGTTCGATCAATTGCCCCTTCCTTGATGTCATTCCGGCAACCGCCACGCCCCAGCACATCGACAGGACCATCAGGATGACCACTGGAAAGTGACACCACCGATTGAATGCTCGTTTGCTAAAACCCTTGTCCATCATGTTACCGCTTTAGCGTATTGACCATCTGCAGCATGTCATCGGCTGTCTGGATGGCTTTGCTGTTAATTTCATAGGCCCGTTGGGCGGTGATCATGTTGACCATTTCATCCACCACACTGACGTTGGACATTTCCAGATATCCTTGGGCGATTGTGCCGAATCCATCGACACCGGGCGTTCCTGTGGTCGGATCTCCTGATGCAGCGGTTTGAAGGAACAGATTACGACCAATGCTTTGTAATCCCGCCGGATTGACAAAATGGGCCAGTTCAATGTTCCCCACCACTGCAGGAGCCGTCGCACCAGGCTGAAGCACAGACACGGCGCCATCGGTACCGATGGAAACCGCCAGTGCATCGGTTGGGATCGTAATCTGCGGTTCCATCAACAGGCCATCCGGCGAGACCAGCCTTCCTTCGCTGTCAATTTTAAAATTTCCGGCCCTCGAGTAAGCAATGTCTCCATTGGCCTGGGTGATCTGAAAAAATCCCTGACCTTCGATGGCCATGTCCAACTCGTTCTGGGTATGTTGAAAGTCGCCCTGCATGAAAATTTTCTGGGTGGCGACAGTCCGTGTGCCGTGACCGACCTGAATACCGGTAGGCACTTCACTCCCACCGGCAGTCGATGTGCCGGCCGGACGAACGGTCTCATAGAGCAGATCCTGGAAATCTGCCCGGCTGCGCTTGAATCCTGCGGTATTGACGTTGGCCAGGTTGTTGGAAATGACATCAATATTGGATGTCTGGGCCTGCATTCCTGTCGCAGCGGTCCAAAGACTACGAATCATAATCAGAACCTCCTTTGGATGAGCAGCCGAAGAAAAAGGTCTCGCTATACACTTCTGCCCACCTCATTAACTGTTTTGGACGTGGCATCATCGGCCGCGCGGATCACTTTTTGATAGGTCTCAAAGACCCGTAATGTTTCAATCATATCTGTCATGGTTCTAATGGCGTCCACATTAGATGCTTCAAGGGTGCCCTGGGAGAGGCGGATATCCTGTGCATCTCCGAGGCCTGTCGCGGGATTATCGGCTTTAAAGAGGGTTCCGCCCGTTTTGGTCAGCAGGTTGGGGGCTTCGAAATTAACGACCTTGATCACGCCGACCACCTCACCATCGACGCTCACCTCCCCCTCCTCACCAACAACGATGCGATTGCCGTCGATGGCAATTTCACCTCCCTGCCCCATGACCGGCCATCCATTCTGCGTACTCAGCAGGCCATTTTCATTGATGGTGAATCGGCCGTTTCGCGTGTATTGCAGTCCATCCGGTGTTTGGACCTCGAAAAAGCCCTTCCCAACAATGGAGACATCCAGCTGCCCCCCTGTTTTCTGCAGGGGACCGGATTCGAAATTGGTGACGTACTCCATGGGAATGGCGTACGGAGACATGGTGGCGGGACTTTCGTTGGCCTGTGGGGGTCGGTCTGCACCTTCAATCCGAAATACCGGTTGATCTGCCTTGAATCCCGCCGTATTCACATTGGCCAGGTTATTGGCATATACATCCAGACGCATTTGTTGGAGAATAGCGACTGAACCTGCCTTATATATGCTTCCACTCATGATCCAATCCTTTTTATGGGTCCATATGAATGAACAGCAACGAGCGTGCCATTGGATGATCAATAAATATTGGCTTTATTTTCTTATAATTGCGTTCGTACATACTTCAGCCATATGTTCAACTCGGCAATTTTTGCCGGTTGATAAGCTTCGACTTTTCAGGCGACCGCTTCCAATTTATGCCCCATGGTTGCTCTGGATGATCGCATCTGAAGCGCCAGTTCCACTTCTGCTTGTGAAAGTCCCATTTCATCGGCGATTTCGCCGGGCTGACCGCCGGCGGTAGCGATCGTGGCAATCTTGTCCTCAAGACTGGCAGGGGCCTCACATGCCTGTTCCGTGGGGTGAAACAACTGGCGAGCTTGCGGATGCTGGACCGGATGCACTCTGTCCTTCGCCAAAGAAGTGGCGTTGCAGAGCAATGTGTTCAATTTAACGCGTTCGGTTTCGATAATCGCATTGAGACTGTTAAAAACGGCATCGATCTGCAATGCCATCAGGTCATGATGAAATTGATGGCGCTGGGGCTGGACATCGCCTTTTGGTTCCGCTTGCATTTGAATGAACAGCTCTTTATTCGGCTTGCGAATCTTGCGAAGTATGAAAAGCAGCAGGCAGATGAAACTGAAGCATGGGACACCGGCTGAAAGCGCAAGCAGCCAAATCGGTATGGTGATCTCGGTCATCATAATTATCCTTTTATTCTGTTAGACACAGTTGCTCCTGCGACCTAATTTTCCAGAAGGCCGTCCTTGCGCAATTTGCTGCGCAGATGAATGACCGCCTGTGAATGGATTTGAGAGACGCGCGACTCGGTAATGCCAAGGACCTGTCCAATCTCTTTCATGGTCATCTCATCGCTGTAATACATGGAAACCACCAAACGCTCTTTTTCCGGCAATTGTTCGATGTGTCCGGCCAACCGCACTTTAATCTCTTTAATGGCGGTCATCGATAGGGCATCCCGGCCGTTGCTGCCTAAAAGACTGCCGAGAAACTGTTCTTTTTCGTCTTTGGTGGAGTACCCGATCTCTTCAAAGCTAACAAAAGAGATACTAGACATGCGCTTGACCTGGTAGAATTGGTCCAAATCCATGTCCATTTCGTCGGCCACCTCATGGTCTTCGACTTCCCGGCCCAGTTTTTGTTCCAGTTTCAGATATGCTTTTTCCAGATTCCGGATCTTCTTTCTCGTCGTGCGCCCTATAAAGTCCCTCGACCGAAGCTCACTCAAGACAGCGCCTTTGATACGGAATACGGCATAGGTCATAAATTTGTTGTCACGGGTCGGATCGTAGCGTTCCAGCGCCTGGATCAAACCAATGATGCCCACATTCACCAGATCATCGGTCTCCACCGTGGGCGGCAGGTGGGTGGCAATGCGGTTGACGATTCGATTGACATACGGAAGATATTCCGAAATGATCTGGTTTCTGAGGGTATAATCGTTTTTGTCCAGTTCTTTGATTTGTGCTTCTACCAATGATGACATCTTATTCTCCATCAAGGTTTTCGTTAGCGTTCTACAAACGGTCTACCTTAAGGTGGTTTCTACCTTGGAATATCCGTCACGCCCCATTCAAATTGATGCTTTGTCCCACCGTCAAACGTCTGACTGGCGACTTTTCTCGCCAAGGATGCAAAATTACGACTGGCTTTCGTTAAAGGTGAGAGCTCACTGACGACTCGTTGCTGGCGCACACCCTTTTTAAGGTTCTCATCCAACACGATGCCGCCATAGTAGTCTATCTTCACATTCAAAAACCGATCTGCCACCAAGTTGAGCTGACGGTATACGTCGTCTGCCTCGCTATCGTCGGCCACCGAGTTGATCACCAGCTTGAACTGATCCGTACCGTATTTCATGGAGAGCACTTTCATCAGGGCGTATGCGTCGGTGATGGAGGTTGGTTCCGGTGTGGCAACGACAATGATCTCATCGGCATTGATGTTGAAATAGAGAACGTTCGAGGAAATGCCGGCTGCCGTGTCGATCAGCATGATATCAAAATCCCTGATGAAGGCCTCCAACTGGCTGAAGACCAGATACCGGTCCTCTGCAGACAATGAGGTGAGTTCCTGAATTCCGGACGCCGCGGGAAGAATCTTTATACGTCCCGGTCCGGAGACAACAATGTCGGACAGCTTTTTCTCTCCACGTATGAGATGCGATAGATTGTACTCCGGTGTCAGGCCCAGCAGTATGTCCAAATTTCCAAGTCCCAAGTCAGCATCCAGAATCAATACTTTTTGCCCGAATCGGCTCAGGGTAAACCCCAAATTGGCGACAATATTGGTTTTTCCCACACCACCCTTTCCACTGGTGATGGCAATGATTCTCGGTCTTTTTCGTCCATTGGACGGACGTCTGCCGGTCTTTTGTCTGCTTTTCATTCTCACATGCGCCTTTAAATCAATGACGTTACTGGATTGATCCATCTTATTCATGGGCATTAATACCTGCTGCCGGCATATCCGCGTGCCAGGCGGTTAAAGGTTTGAGGAACAATGAATTCGCTGCAGCACATGCGACAAGGTTTAAATTGCTGTCCCATGGCCTCAGTTGAGTCTTTGAAAACAATCATATTATGCGTATTGATGCGCTTAACGGACTTGCATTCATGGAAGTGGAAAATATCTGAATTGCGGTTGGCAACATAGTAACGATCTGGCAACGATTTGGATCGTGATACCACCGTAACCGGCCTAGCATCCAAAGAAACGCTGGTCGAGACATCCCCCATCAGCAACTCGGCCAGCAGTTCCACTGTGGCGGTCTTCAATGCTTCGCCAACCCTGGGACTATCGGAGATAAAACCGATAGGGAGTTTGTGCTTCTCGCATTGGTTGATCAATGAACCGATGTCCACGCACCAGTCCAGGCTCGTGAAGCACAGACTGTGGATATCCAACGGTTTAAAGTATTGAATCATCCGCGCCATGGTCTTTTCCTGGACCGCACCATTGAGCACCAGCACGTGTTCTGCATCGCCGAAAGGTTCCAACAGACGTCGCAGTTTCTCGCGCTGAAGGGGGTCTTCCAATGAAATGGCCGGTGTGTCGACGACGATGTGGGAAAAACCGTCCCACTCGGAAAGGGCTGACATGACATCTTCGGGATTGAAGGCCTTCTTAAATGGGACGCCCAGAATCGGAGCGAATCGCTCCAACTCGGCGGAACCGGCCACCCGCTGATTGTCCAGACTCATGACAGCCACAGATTCCGGATGCGCAATGACCTGTTTGGCAGCCATTTTTGCAACGGCAGACGTTTTTCCGGCCCCAGACGGACCGATCATGATGGTACATTTTTGATGGGATGCCTTGAAATGACAGTTGGTACCGACCAATCGTTTCGCTTGCATGGCCTGAGAGAGGGCTTGCACGGCATCAGCAGAACGATCGACCTCGTCTGTCTGAAGTAAATCTTGAAGCTGCTGATCCCATTCGGCGGCCATGGATTTGTTTAATCCTTTTTCCATCAACCGCTGGTAGAACCGAGAGCGGGTGGAAACAGATTCCGGCTCGTCCGCCGGTTGTACGAATTTAGGTTTGAGGATCTTCTGTCCGGTTTTGGTGATGGGCTTGAACTGTTTAAAGATGCTGTTTTTCGGAAATGTCTCCCGATTAATCGGACTTGCGCCATCCGGGGCGTCAGTTGACTGATCACTGCTCCCCGTCGATAAAGCTGTCGCCGGCACAGGATCATGCCCCTTATCAATAGCTGCTGTCACAACTACCTGTGTTGCCTCCTTCTTACCGAGAAAACGTTTGGACTTCTTCTGGGACTTTGCCGATAGAATGACAGCCTCTTCTCCGAATTCCTTCTTTATTTCTCGAAGGGCTTCGGCCATGGTGGGTGCTTCAAATCGTTTAATCTTCATCTGCCAACTCCACAACACCTATGGATTGAATCTTCACGTTGGGAACAATTTCATCATACGAAAGAACGCTGATATTGGGCATAAAGCGATCAACCAGTTTTTTGAAATGCAACCGGATTTGAGAGGAACACAGAATTACCGGTTGCAGGTTCATCGGACCAAACTTTTCAAGTTGCTTGGCGAGTTTCTCCATCGCCAATTGGGCCAATTGAGGATCGATGGATAAGAATTCACCCTGTTCTGTCCGCTCGATGGCTTCTGCCAGACGGCGTTCCAAGGGATGGCCCAAGGTGACGACCATCAATTCACCCTCCGCGGTCAGGTATTGGCTGGTTATGGTTCGGCACAGTGCCTGGCGGACCTGTTCTGTGAGCACATCGAGCTGTTTAACCACCGGCGCCCAGTCTGCCATGGATTCGGCGATGGTGAGCAGATCGCGGATCGATACCTGCTCCCGAACCAGGTTCTGCAGTACCTTCACAACTCCGCCAAGGGAGATAAGATTGGGAACCAGCTCTTCCACCACCTTTGGATGAGAGTCTTTGAGTGCATCTAGAAGGTCCTGTACCTCCTGGCGGCCGATCAGTTCATGGGCATGCCGCCGGATGACATCGGAAATATGCGTGGTCATGACCGTTGCCAGGTCGACCACCGTGTAACCTTTGGCAATGGCATCTTCCCTGATTTGCTCTTTGATCCATAGGGCGTCTATGCCGTAAGTGGGTTCCGTGGTGGGAATACCGCGAATGGACTCATCCGCCATTCCCGGATTCATTGCCAGGTAGTGATGTGGCATCAGTGTACCGCTACCGACCTCATTGCCTTTCAGCAGAATCCGGTACTCTCCGGGCTTAAGCTGCATATTGTCCTGGATGTGAACGGACGGTACGACAATACCGATCTCCTGCGCAATCTGCCGTCGAATCGATTTAATGCGATCGAGCAATTCGCCGTCTTGCTGGACATCCACGAGGGGGATCAGAGAATATCCTATCTCCAACCCAATGATATCAAGTGGGGGTAGCGGTTTGAAACCGTCGGGACCTTGTGGATCCTCCTCGGGCTCGATCATCTCTCCTTCAATGTCATCCTCGAGCGCACTCTCTTTGTCGCTTTGATAGACGAAAAAGGATACGCCTCCGGTTAAAATCGCCAGAATCAAAAAGGGCAATGTTGGAAGTCCCGGAATGAGGCTAAAGAGAAACAGGATGGCCGAACACACCGCCATTACGCGGGGTCGCAGAAACAGTTGTGCACTGATTTCCAATCCCAGGTTGCTATCCGAACCGGCTCGGCTGACGACGATACCGGCCGCCGTTGAAATGATAAGGGCCGGCACCTGGCTGACCAGACCGTCTCCAATGGTCAGGAGGGTATAGTTCGCAGCTGCATCTGAAAAAGACATGCCGTTTTGAAATACGCCGATGGCAAATCCTGCAATGATGTTGATGAAGGTAATTACAATACCGGCGATGGCATCGCCGCGTACAAATTTATTGGCACCGTCCATGGAGCCGTAATACTCGGATTCGTTGGCAATCTCCTGTCGGCGCCGACGTGCTTCGTCGTCGTCGATGAGTCCGGCATTCAGGTCGGCATCGATGCTCATTTGCTTGCCTGGCATGGCATCCAGGGTAAACCGTGCAGCAACTTCTGCAATTCGTCCGGCGCCTTTTGTGATGACGACAAAATTAATCACGACCAGAATGATGAAGACGATAAGCCCGACAACATAATTGCCGCCCACCACGAAACTCCCAAACGCTTTGATCACTCCGCCAGCGGCTTGAATACCCTCATTGCCATGGAGCAGAATAAGACGCGTTGAGGCGATATTGAGCGCCAGTCGAAACAGGGTCGCCATTAGGAGAATGGAAGGAAAAGCGGAGAACTCCAAAGGTCGAAGGACATACATGCCGACCAGCAATATAACGATGGCAAAGGTAATGTTGAACGTCAGAAACAGATCGAGCATCATGGCCGGGATGGGGATGATCATCACCATAAGAATGCACATCGTGGCGAATCCCATCATCACATCGGAGTTCTTGTTCAGGAATCCAAAGCGTCCAGGGCTATGTGCGGCTTGTGCAAGTTCCATATTTTCCTATCAAGTTCCTCGAATGGTTAATGACGGAATAGGTAATTTGCATTTTCCATGCCTGCGCATCTGCCGCAAATAGGATTTGAGACAATAAAAGCGAATAGACTTAAACCATCTGTTCTTATTACATTTTATAAAAGGAATGAGTTTCGGTATTTTTAAGGTCTACCGTCGCGGTGTCAATATTCCGTTGTTTGGATATCGGGTATCTCCGTCAAAATTTCGCCTCTATGATGGAAGGAGCGGGTTGCGTGGCAGGTTTAGTGAACCATGCCTTTCAGGCGGTAGACGTATGCCAATATTTCGGCGACAGCGTGATACAGATCACCCGGTATGTATTGATCGATTTCTACGCTTTTAAACAACGCACGCGCCAGTGGCTTCTGTTCGATGACGGGAACATCATTCTCTCTGGCCACGTCCTTTATGCGTTGTGCGATCAGGCCGGCGCCTTTCGCCACCACCTGCGGGGCTTGCATTTTGCGCTCAAATTTTAACGCGACGGCGAGATGGGTGGGGTTGGTGATCACCACAGTGGCATCCGGAACAGCATCCATCATTCTGCGCATCGCCATCTCCCGTTGTACCGCTCTGATTCTGGACCGCACCATGGGATCACCTTCACGTTGGCGATGCTCATCCTTCACTTCCTGTTTGGTCATGCGCAGGTCCCGTTCATGCTGCCACCTTTGAAAAAACAGATCCACAGCCGCCAAAATGATCAACACCAGGCAGGTATAGTAGCCCAGCCGAAGGGAGGCTCCACCCATGAAGCCAAGAATATCCTGGATGGAGAGCGACACGAGTGCCGGGATTTGATCCATGTCCTTGCGCAGCATGGCATATGCCATGCCGCCGATGACCAGCACCTTGACGATTGCTTTGGCGGATTCAACAAAGGACCGCAAGGAGAAGAGTCGTTTGATGCCATTGATGGGATTGAGTTTATTAAATTTCGGGGTGAGTGTTTCACCCGTCAACAAAAAACCGGTTTGGAAGATATTGCTAAGGATGCCGGAAATGATAACCACAGCGAGCAGCGGGATCAATATGAGAAAGATGCGTTGTAAAATTTCCCACAGCAGTGCGTGCGCGGTTTGAATGCCGAAATCGCTTTGAAAAATCTGGGTGAGCACCGATCGCATCACATCACCCAACTGATTGAACATCCAGGCGCCACCAAAAAAGAACACCGTCATGGCACCCAGCAACACCACCACGGAAGGAACTTCACGGCTATGGGCAATTTGACCCTTTTTCCGCGCGTCGTCCAGCTTTTTCGGTGTCGCTGGTTCGGTTTTGTCTTGATCGTGGCCTGCAGCCATCTTTACATTATCCTAATGGTTGTCCGGACATTCATGACAACAGATGCATGAGCCCCTGAATGCTCTGACCTAGTGCGTGCATGGCTGATTTTAAAAACGTGGTCACGTAGGGCAACGAAAATCCCAGAAAGAGCAATCCCAACAATATCTTTACCGGCATGGCCACAATAAAAATCTGCATCTGTGGTACCGTCCGGGCGACCAACCCCAATGCAACGCTGGTCAACATGAGGGCCACCATGACGGGCGCTCCGATCTGCACTGCGATAACAAAAGCATGGGCAGTTGTCTGCATAATCAATTCATAAAGGTTGCCACCAAACTGAGCCCCCCATATCGGGATGGTTTCAAATCCATCCACCAATGCCTTGATAAAATAGTAGTGGATGTTAAGCGTTAAAAATATCATGAAGGCGAACAGGTTGAGAAATTGGGACAGCATCGGGATTTGTAGACTGGAAGCAGGATCCACAACGTTGGCTATGGCAAATCCCATCTGAAACCCGGCCAGTTGACCAGCCAATTGGACGCCGGCGAATAGAAGCTTGACCATTAGCCCGATAATCAACCCGATGGCGACCTCAGATCCAATTCCCAGTGCCAGAGTCACAGGTGCGGCATCAATGGAGGGCACAGCGATATTTAACCGGGGCAATAACAGCCAACTCACCGAAAATGCGAGCCCCACTTTGACAAGATTCGGCACATTGCGCGATTCGAGGAACGGTACGACAAAGAGGATGGCAGCCACTCGCACCAGTACAAAGAGAAAGAGAAGAATTTGGTCCAAAGGGATCGAGAGAGCGAGCATGAATTGCCCTGACCTTCCCGCCTCAGCGGACGTAAATCGGGATATTGTTGAACATGTTCAACGCAAAATCACTGATCACACTTAGCATCCATGGAAAAAATACCAATAGCGCCAGGGCAACCCCCAGCATCTTGGGAACAAAGACCAGGGTCATCTCATTGATCTGAGTGGCCGCCTGAAAAATACTGACCAGAATACCAACCACCAGGCCGACACACAGCATGGGACCGGCCAACATAATGGCGGTTTTGATGGCTTGCAGGAAGTAGCCGGTTACGAATTCAGGTGTCATCTCTTTCCTCCTCTACTAGAGCGCGAAGCTTTTCACCAGTGACCCCACGATCAGGTACCAGCCATCGGTGAGCACAAAGATCATCAATTTAAACGGTAACGAGACCATCACCGGCGGCAACATCATCATGCCCATTGAGAGAAGCACGCTGGCCACCACCATGTCGATGATCAAAAAAGGCACGTAGAGCATGAACCCGATTTGAAAGGCCGTCTTCAACTCGCTGATAATAAAGGATGGCACCAGGACATGGAAGGGAACTTCTTCGATATTTTTGGGCCGCTCCATCTGGGCCACATTGACCATCAGGGCCAGATCTTTTTCCCGTGTTTGTCGGCTCATGAATTTGCGCACTGGCACGAGCGCCTTCTCAAGGGCGTCCTGGGCGCTGATTTCATCTGCCAGATACGGTTTGACCGCCTCTTGGTGAACGGTCTGCCATACAGGCGCCATAATGAAAAACGTAAGAAACAGGGATAGGCCGATAATGATTTGATTGGGTGGTAGCTGATTCGAACCAATCGCCTGGCGCAGAAGCGACAGAACAATTGCAATGCGCGTAAACGACGTCACCATTACCAATATGGACGGCGCCAGGGAGAGCACTGTGAGCAGCAGAAAGATCTGCAGGACCACGCCCATCTTGCCGCTGTCGGCATTTTGGTCTACGTCGACGCTTATCAACGGCAGCGCGCTGGCAGCTGTCTGGGCTGTGGCCATATTGGGCACCATGGCACAGAATATCGCCAGAAAAAGGAGGATCGCACTTTTACCGCCTATCGATTTCATAATGGTGTCACCGCCCTGTCGTTTTCCACATGTGCATGCTTTCGGTTTTTGGAATTGGTCAAGCGCTGAAGATGTTCCTTGAAGCTTGCGGGGCGATCAGTTTGGGCTTCGGTTGTGATGGTGCGAAGAACTTCCGGATCGTCGATCTGTGTCAGCAAACGGACGGAGTCCGTTCCGACCCCGAGTACCAGAACCGATCCGGGGATCTTTACCATGGCGATGCTTTTTTTGACCCCGACGTATTGGCTCTCCATGACCTGCATCATTTTATTCGGGTTACCCCCAGGCAAGACCGCCAGTTTCCCCTTGGTCAGACGGTACAAGCCCCACACCATAAGAAGAACCACGCCAAGGGCCATGACCATCTTAATGGCGGCCATGGTCAAATCCGGTGCCGTGCTCATTTGAGTTTCTCCAATCGCTCGACGGTGGAGATGACTTCGGTCAGTCGAATGCCGTATTTGTCGTTCATGACCACCACGTCTCCCTTGGCGATCAAACGATTGTTGGCCAGAATTTCAAGCGTATCGCCTGCCGGCTTGCTGAGCTCGATGACAGAGCCCTGTCCCAATTTCAGCAGATCGTGAATCATCATTTTTGTTCGTCCGAGTTCTACCGTTATTTCCAGTGGAATATCTAGAATAAAGTCCAGATTGGACGGAGTGTTTCCGTTGGCGTGATCCTGCAGGTCGTTGAATGCAAATGATTCTTCGGATGCGTTGACCTGGACAGCCGGTGTCTTACCGCTGCCGTCGGGTGGGTTATCGTTCACGGGTTGCTGTTGCGAATTGTTTTCCGGCAAATCCATATGATTTATTCTCCTTTATCCTCAAGGATCAGATCGGTGACCTGAATGGCGCGGTTCCCCTTTATGACGCCTGGCATGCCGAGGTACTTGGGAACGCCTTCCACTTTGATCATCACAGGGTCCTGAGGGCCTGTGTTGATCTGAACGATATCGTCTTTCTCCATCTCGAGAATCTGGCCGATGCTTTTCACTGTCATGCCCAATTCCGCGATGAGGTTGACATCCGTATCCCGCAAAAGCATTCCCAGTTGATCACGAAAGACATGGGCCCGATCCTTCTCCCGCAGGTACCTTGACGACAGCTTGTCCTTTATGGGTTCCAACATCAGAAAGGGGGTGCAAATGTGTATGTTGCCGCTAAAATTTTCACCGCCGATGGACAGCACAAAGGTCAGCACAAGATCGCCGGGGCTGACCAGGTTGACGAATTCAGGCTTGGTCTCAGTCTTCTTCTGGACGAACCGAATCGGGTAGGCAACCCGCCAGGCGCGTTCCAATTCCTGTAATATTTCGGAATAGAACCGTTGCAACATCCGCTTTTCGATCTGGGTGAATTCGCGTATGTTTTTGAGGGGTTTGCCTTCTCCGCCGAACATGCAATCAATGATGGCATATCCCAGATTCGGCTCGACGGCCATCATCGCAGAACCGATCAACGGCTCCATTGTGTAAATGCTGAATCCAGTGGGGTTGGCAAAGGCCTGTAAAAACTCTCCAAATTTGACGATCTCTTTTGAGACCATCTTGACTTCAAGAGGATGCTGTAAAGAACTGGTCAAATTCACATTGAGGAGATTGATAAATTTGTCGTAGACCTCATCCAATGCATCGAATTGATCCCGCAGCATCAGGCTCTGGGCCGTCAGATCATATGATTTGGCCTCGGAACTGGAAGGTTCCTCCTGCTCTTCTCCGATGCTGACTTCCCCGCTGTCCATGGCGTTGAGCAGCGCATCGATCTCCTCTTGTGATAGTATTTTGTCAGCCATAAGTCAGATGCCGTTATTGGACAACAAATTCAGTGAAATAGATCTTAGCGACCTGGCCCTTTTTTAATAAGGTATTGAGCTTGCTCATAATCTCATCCCTTACAGCGATTTTTCCGGCCGTGGTCGATATCTCGGCATATTGTTTCGTCGGCAGAATCATCAAAATCGTATCCCGCAGTTGTGCAAGCCGCATCTCAATCTCTTCTACAACTTCTGCAGCATCCACTTTTTCATTTGGCTTCAGTTCCAGCTCCATGGTAACCCGCAAGTAGCGTTTGCCACCATGATCCGCCAAATTGACGATCAAGGTATCGAGGCGGTATAACGGCCCGATTGTC
>JAAUYD010037070.1_pt1 | contig 15485 bp, 12 predicted proteins | sample 7278101 | NCBI WGS metagenome assembly JAAUYD01 (sample SAMN14350128, study PRJNA611818) | marine sediment metagenome | isolation source: surface marine sediment (0.6m) | place: French Polynesia: Moorea | collected 2018-08 | reverse complement strand
CCTGTAATGACAAGCAAGCTAGAGGCGTTGCAGGCCTGGGTCGACCAGGTCGCTGCTCACACTCAACCCGAAGCTGTTCACTGGTGCACAGGCTCCGACGAGGAGTACCAGGACCTCATCGAATTCATGCTCGTGACCGGCACCCTGAAGAAGCTGAACCAGGACACACATCCCGGATGCTTCCTGCACCTTTCGGACCCGAATGACGTGGCGCGCGTGGAGCACCTGACCTTTGTTTGTACGCCTGAGGAAGACGAAGCGGGTCCGAACAACCTCTGGAAGTCGCCGGCCGATGCTCACTAACAGATGGACGCGCTGTTCGAGAACTGTATGCAGGGACGCGTCATGTACGTCATCCCCTATTGCATGGGACCGGTCGATTCGCCGTACTCGCGCTGCGGCGTCGAAATCACGGACAGTCCCTACGTCGTGATCAACATGAAGCTCATGACACGCATGGGTACCAGGGCGCTCGAACGCATCGAACGCGAAGGAAAGTTCGTGCGCGGCCTGCACTCCACCGGCGAACTGGATCCGGATCGTCGCTTCATCATGCATTTCCCCGAGGAGCTCTCGATCAAGAGTTACGGCTCGGGCTACGGCGGCAACGCGCTACTCGGCAAGAAATGCCATGCGCTCAGGATTGCAAGTCACCAGGGCCGCCAGGAAGGCTGGCTGGCCGAACACATGCTGATCGTCGGCCTCGAGAATCCCGATGGCGCGGTGCACTACGTTGCCTGTGCTTTTCCGTCAGCTTGTGGCAAGACCAACCTCGCAATGCTGGTTCCACCCGAATCCATGCCGGGATGGAAAGTCTGGACCCTCGGCGACGACATCGCCTGGCTGCATCTCGACGAAGGCGGCAAGCTGCGCGCCATCAATCCTGAGTCCGGCTACTTTGGCGTCGTTCCCGGAACGAACAAGAAAACCAACAAGAACGCGTACGACATGATCAAACATGACGCGATCTTCACGAATGTCGCAACAACGGCCGACAGTCAGCCGTGGTGGGAAGGCAAGAAATCCGGCGAGCCAACGAAGGACTGGCGGGGACGCGACTACGACGACGCCAATGGGCCCGCCGCGCATCCGAACTCGCGCTTCACGGTGGCCGCGACGAACAATCCATCGTACTCGGCACTTGCGGACGCGCCCGAAGGCGTGCCTATCGCTGCGATCGTTTTCGGCGGTCGGCGCAAGCAGGTTGCGCCCCTCGTCTACGAAGCCAAGGACTGGAATCATGGCGTACTCGTCGGCGCCAGCACAGCGTCCGAAACGACAGCCGCGATGGTCGGCGACGTGGGCGTGGTTCGCCGCGACCCGATGGCCATGAAGCCCTTCTGCGGCTACAACTTCGCCGACTACTGGGCGCACTGGCTGTCGTTTCCTGATAAGTCCGAGCACCTGCCGAAGATCTTTCACGTCAACTGGTTCCGCCAGAACGATGACGGTGAATTCCTGTGGCCCGGCTTCGGCGAAAACCTTCGCGTACTGGAGTGGATCATCGAGCGCTGCGAAGGCCGCGCCGGCGCCCACGAAACGCCGATCGGATTCCTGCCGCACGCAGTTGACCTGAATACGGATGCTCTCGAGATCGATCCCGCAACACTGGACGAACTATTGACCGTCGACGTCGAACAGTGGCGTACGGAGATGGAGTCGGTGATCGAGTATCTGGACAGCTATGGCGAACGCCTGCCCGACGAACTGCGTCGCCAGCACAAGGTCATCTCCGAAGCCCTCGACGACCAGCTCGCCAAAGCTTCATAAGACTGTAGGGACGGTATACGTAGTTGTTGGCGCACATCAGTGTCCGCCAACAACTACATATACCGTCCCTTATGTTTCAGTCGAGAGTCTTGTAGTAGATTGCCAGGGTCGAACCGGCTTTCTCGGCGCGTCCGAGACCGATCGTTCCCTCGCCGCCGAGTTCTGTCGAGTCACGTCGCACAAATATCTCATTGCCCTGCAGATCCTGCAGGAAAGTGCCGTTGGTACTCTGATCGACGAGCACGAACTTGCCACGCCGCATCTCGATCTTCGCATGGATTCTCGAAATCAGATTGCCTTTGATAACGAGATCGTTGTCGTCGGCACGGCCCATGTTGATCGACTTACGTTGATCAGAGATTTCGATCGTCGTGTCACGGAAGTTGAGCAGCAGTTTCGAGGCGCGGCGATCGCGGCTTTCCCATTCGATCGTCGGCAGCATGCTCGTCGCCTCCTCGGGCTGCCAGACAAGCTCGTACAATGCGACCTCGTCGAGGCGACCGCGTACGGTGGCCACGTCGATCTGCCGCGTCTGCTTGCGTAGCTCGGGGCTCATCTGCTCGACCGTAAACCCCGAAATGACGATCTGCCGCGCCTTGGCCTGTGAAGTCATACGGTTTGCGGTATGCACTGCAGCGCCGAAGATATCGTTCTGTTCCTGGACGACAGGACCATAGTGGCAGCCGATGCGAATCGACACGGGAATTCCGGCTTCCTTGGTCTCGGACGTGACGCGGGTCTGCATCATGACGGCCGCGCCCATCGCCTCGTCGACGGTGTTGAACGTGGACATCACCTCGTCGCCGATCGTCTTGATGACGGTGCCGCTGAACTGATACGTCGCGTCTTTCATGACGTCCAGACAGTGCGCAACCGTCTCGCTAGCCTTGGTATCGCCGAATTTGTCGTACAGCTGCGTACTGCCGACGACATCCGCGAACACAATAGCGACTTCAAGATCCTTTGCCATAACGCGGCTCACAAGCCCTTAGCCCAAGCAGTTAATAATACTACTATTTTTCCGCCACGATATAGGCGATCCACGCAAGGTCGGCCTCGCCTCTCTCGTCCGGCGTAAACTCGCCATTGCCCTCACCATCCTCGTCTTCGCCTTCCCAATAGACTGTCGCTTTGCGGAAGCCGGCCTCGAGCAACAACTCTCGAATCTCGGGTGCCGACCAGAGCCGCCACTCGTAGGTAAACGCTCTCCTGAGTTTCGATCCGTCCTTGAACTTGAAGTGAATATGGCAACGAATGTAATTCGTCACGGGATGGAACTCGGCCTGATGCCAAATGTACGTAAACCCGTGCTTCTTGTGTTTCGTCTTCTCGCGCGTTTCTTCCTGCGCCTCGGGCCCGCCGAACATGTCGCAAAAGAACACGCCGTCATCTTTGATAGCGTCGTATGCGCGTTTGAAATAGGCGCGCAGCGCATCCCGGGTGTCGAAGATGAAGTAACTGAAGTTGAACGCAGCGAGCAAATCGACTTTGGGCGTCTCGACATCCATGACATCGGACTCGATCAGGCTGACTCGCGCACGGTCCTGGGGTTCCAGCTTGCCAACGCGATGTTCGCGACCCCATTCCAGTACGGACGGATCAATGTCGACGCCGATCGCCTGAAATTCGTCACCCTGGCGCACCCACTCGCACGACGCGCTGGCTGTGCCGCAGAAGTCTTCGCGGAAAAGATGCGCTGTACGGCCCGTCAACGAACGGAAAGTCGTCTGCAGGAACTCGATCTCATTTTCGACATTCTGGACAGAGATTTCATAGAGCTCGTGGATGTCGGCCTGCTCGGCCATGGTCGGTTGCTTGCTGGCGGATTTGGCGCTCATGTCCTGTGCTGGATCCTGTTGTTCTTGCCTCGGCCGTGCATTGTATCTGGCTAGGCCGCGCGAGGCATAGCGTTTAGTGCGTTGACCAACACCTCACTGCCTGCGCCCGGACGGTGCGCATGCTCGCTGATGTACCGCCGCCAAGCACGCGCCCCGGGCCGACCCGCGAACAAGCCCAGCATGTGGCGCGACATGCTGTTGAGCGTCGCGCCTTGGGCGAGCTCCTTCTCGACATACGGCAACATGCGTTCTACGATTTCGGCGCGCGTCGGCGCCGACCACTCACTGTCGCAATGCGCCTCGAGTTCGGCCAGGAAGTAAGGATGGTGATAGGCCTGACGGCCGATCATGACACCGTCGACGTGCTCCAGGGCTGCGTCGACGCTCTCGAGATCGGTTAACCCACCGTTGATGACGATCTCGAGCTCGGGAAAGTTGCGCTTGAGCGCGTAAACGCGCTCGTAGTTGAGCGGCGGGATCGTCCGATTCTCCTTGGGGCTCAGTCCTTCAAGTATCGCGATACGCGCATGGATGACAAATTTGCGGCACCCGGCGTCGGCGAGTGGTTGGATGAAATCCCTGAGGAACTCGTCACTGTCCTGATCGTCGATGCCAATGCGCGACTTGACCGTCACCGGGATATCGGACTCCGCCTGCATCGCCCTGTAGCAATCGGCTACGAGTCCGGGCCTGGCCATCAGACACGCGCCGAATTGACCGCTTTGTACGCGATCGCTCGGGCAGCCGACGTTGATATTGATCTCGTCGTAAGCGTAGTTCGCCGCGATCGCCGTTGCTTGCGCCATCCAGTCCGGGTCACTGCCCCCGAGTTGCAGCGCGACCGGGTGTTCCTCGTCGCTAAAACGAAGCAGCCGATCGGCGTCGCCATGCACGACCGCTGCTGCCGTCACCATCTCGGTGTACAACAGTGCAGACGGACTCAGCAGGCGCAGGAAGTAGCGACAGTGCCGGTCAGTCCAGTCCATCATCGGGGCGACGGCGATCATGCCAACGGCTGATTCACTCATATCAAGGGCTTCCTGCAGCAAAACTGTCACCAAATGATAAGGAGACTGTAAGAAAACTCCACTAACTTGCGCGGCAATCACGACCGACTTCGCAATGGAAGGAATTTGGTGTGACACAAAGCTACCGCTCTCTCTGGTTGTCCGATGTGCATCTCGGGACGCGAGCCTCCCGAGCCTCTGAACTCCTCGATTTTCTCACCGAAGTCAGCGCCGACCGGATCTACCTGGTCGGCGACATCGTCGACCTCGAACGCATGAAATCGAAACCGAGGTTCTGTGACCTGCACATGCAGGTCGTATCAGAGTTTGTGCGGCTGGCGAAGACCGGCACTGAAGTCTTGTACATTCCAGGAAACCATGATTATGAATTCCGCAATCTCGTCGGGCAGGAGTTGTTCGGCATCCCGATCCTCATGGAAGCAGTACATGAAACGCCAGGCGGAGAACGACTCCTCGTCACTCACGGCGACCTGCTCGACGGGCGCATTCGCCAGGGCACTAGCCTCGAGAAATTCGGCGCGGCAGCCTATTTCCTGCTCAACGAATGCGAAGTCCTGATCAATCACTGGCGCCGAAGCCTGGGACACGATTATCTGACGATCAGCAAGAGCATCAAGAGCAAGCTAAGCGGCGCGCGCGAGTACATTCGACGCTTCGAGACATTCGCCGCGGAACTCGCCCGGGAACGCGGCCTGGACGGTATCGTCTGCGGCCACATCCACAAGCCTAATCTGCGCCGCATCGATGGCATCCTGTACGCGAACGACGGTGATTGGGTCGAGCACGGCACTGCCCTCGCGGAGGCGCAGGACGGTGAACTGCAGCTGCTGACCTGGGAGCACAACGAGCTGTGCGTGACGGTGACACCAGGCGCGGAGCTTCTCGCAGCGTAACGCAGCAGTCACGATTCGGTAACCGGCCTTTCACACTGGGGCCCGAAGATTCCGGCCATGCGCATCGCTATAGCCACGGACGCCTGGTCCCCCCAGGTCAACGGCGTCGTCACCACGCTCGGACAGACCCGCGATCACCTCATCAAGGCCGGTCACGACGTCCTCATGCTAACACCAGAAGGTCGACGGACGTTTCCATGTCCGACGTACCCGGAGATCCGCCTGACTCTGTTCCAGGGGCGGGTCATTGCCCGTGAGCTGGACCAGTTCCAGCCTGACTGCGTGCACATTGCCACCGAGGCTACGATTGGATTGTCGGTCAGGCGTTATTGCATCAAACGCGGTATCCCGTTTACGACGGCCTACCACACGCAATTCCCCGAATACGTACGTGCCCGATTCCCGATCCCGGTTCGCTGGACGATCGCTGTGCTACGCTGGTTCCACAAGCCGGCCGTGCGCACGATGGTGCCGACCGAGAGCATGAAGAGAACTTTGCTCGATCGCGGTTTCACGGACGTCGTCATCTGGTCGCGAGGTGTATTGACCGACATATTCAAACCTGACGACGCATTCGAATACGATGCAAAAGGGCCGGTGTGGATCTACGTCGGCAGGGTCGCCGTCGAAAAGAACGTCGAGGAATTTCTGGACCTCAGCCTGCCCGGCATCAAGGTCGTCATCGGTGATGGCCCGGACCGCGAGCGTCTCGGCAGCGCATATCCTGGCGTCCGGTTTCTGGGCTACAAATTCGGTCGCGACCTTGCCCGCCATATCGCGGGTGGCGACGTCTTCGTGTTTCCGAGCAAGACCGACACCTTCGGCATCGTCATGCTCGAGGCGATGGCCTGTGGCGTGCCGGTTGCCGCATTTCCGGTGACCGGCCCTATCGATGTCGTGCGGCCCGGGACCACCGGATGCCTCGACAAAGACCTGACCGTCGCATGCGCGCGGGCGCTCGAACTGAATCGCTGGGACTGCCGCCAGTACGCCGAAAGCCGCAGCTGGCGGCGCTCGACGCAGCAGTTCGTCGAAAACCTGGCAATGAATTGAAACGGCAGGGTAACAAGCCGACTGTTACAGCCGCATCAAGTGTATCGCGCTATCCGATGGCGGACAGGTAGATGCCCGAGGCGACCAGGAAATAAACGAGCACGCCGAGGATATCGTTCGCGGTCGTAATGAACACGCCTGTCGCGACGGCGGGGTCGATATCGAAATGATTGAGCACAAGGGGAATCGTCGACCCGAGCGTCGCCGCGATGATAGTCACCAGCAACACAGACAATCCTGCCGCAGCGGCCAGGTGCAACGGTGCCTCCAAGGCAACGAAGTTGGACAGGAGCACGACGAGCAGTCCGAGCACGACCGCAATAAACGCTCCGTTGATCAGCGAACCGAGAAACTCCTTGACGACGCGCCGGCCGAGATCACCAATCCAGAGATTGCCCGCGGCAAGGCCCTGTACCGTTACCGTCGATGCCTGGATGCCTGCGTTACCCGCCATCGCCATCACGACCGGAATGAAACTTGCGAGAATTGCGGCCTGCCTTAGCTGCGTTTCAAACGACCCGACGACGGCGCCGGCCAGCGCGGCACCGACGAGCCCGCCGGCCAGCCAGGGCAGTCGGCCGCGGATGATCCGCCTGACCGAATCGTCCGGCAGCGCATCGGGCGCCAGACCGCTCATGAGCATGATGTCTTCTTCTGCCTCGTCTCGAACGATTTCCTGGAGCTCCTCGACCGTGATTCGACCGATGACGTGATGCCCCTTGTCGACGACGGGAATCGTCTGCACGTCGTACACGCGCGCCATTTCGAGCACGTCTTCCTGGTCCGCATCCGGGTAAACATAGACGGACGCTTCCCGCATGATGTCGCGAATTCGGGTCTTCTTCTTGTTGAGCAGCAGGTCGCGCAACTGCAGGCGGCCGACGAGTTGTCGCGCCTCGTTGACGACATAGACCTCGTAGAACGATTCGATCTCGGCGGCCATCTTGCGCACCGCCCGGGTCGCGGTCCGCACGTTCCATTCATCGAGGACGGCGACGAACTTCGTCGTCATTGCCTCACCGGCCGTGTCCTCGTCGAACTCGAGGCGCTCCCGAATGTCCGCGCTGTCCGTCAGGCGTTCGAGGACTTGCTCGGCCAGCGGATCCGGCAGATCGTCGAGCAGCTCGACAACGTCGTCCTCGTGCAACTCCTCGGTGATCTCGGCGATACGCTCGATATCGGCGTCCTCGACGAGATTCGATCGCAGATCGGGACTGACTTCCTCGAGCACGTCGGCCGCGAGTTCCGGCTCCAGCCAGCTATAGGCCTTGCGAGCCATCCGGATCGGCAGGTTGATCAGGAGCTCCATGACGTCGGTGGGCTGCCAGCCTTCGATGACCTGGAGCATTTCGCCGTGCGCATCATCACGCACGAGGTCTTCGATCTCGTTCACGAGATCCCGGTTTTCAGGCGCGAGCTCGCCTGGCTCCCCGCGGACCCATAGAGTTTTGAGACGATCGCTCTCGTTAATCAGGCGATTCGACATCCCGGTTCTCCCGCGAAGTGCTGCGAAGCGCCGCTGGCGCGGCGGCTATTGGGTGGAGACCATACTGTATTGGGCTTCCGAGAGAAACCCGTTTGTCTGCCTCGCACCGCTGAACTCGCCGCCCGACCGCGTGTCTATTCGAGGCATGCGCCGTGCTGTCGTCGTTTTCATGGTCACCCTTTCGCTGCTGCCCGATCCGGTCGCCTCGGCGACGGCGGAATCTCCGCGCATCCTGCTTCCGGGCGCCGTTATGGAAGTCCGCTTCACGGGAGACGTCAGCGAGCGTCAGGCCGCGGCAATCGTCGACTGGTTACGCGATGCGGCAAATCAGGTCAGCGCGATCTCGGGAACGTTTCCCGTACCGGAACCGCGTGTCGAAGTAATTGCGACCCCCGGCACGCGCTGGAATAGGTCGCCTGTGCCGTTCGGCAGGGTGACACGCAGTGGCGGAGAAACCGTCGAACTGTACGTCGACGTGACGCGACCGATCGAGGACCTGTATGCCGACTGGACTGCCAGCCACGAGTTCAGTCATCTGATGCTGCCGCGCATCCACTGGCGACATCGCTGGATATCGGAGGGTTTTGCGAGCTACTACCAGAATGTGCTCATGACTCGCGCCGGGCACTATTCTGCCAATGAGGGATTGCGACGGCTGAGTGCCGGCCTGGAGCGCGGACGTGCGTCGCGCCCTGAGTTGTCGCCGAATGCGGCGGCGCGGCAAGGAATCGGTCGCGCCCGCATGAAGATCTATTGGAGCGGTGCCGCATTGGCGCTACTTGCCGATCTCGAGATTCGCGAGCGCAGCGCCGGGCGCGACTCGCTCGATGCGGTGCTCGGTCGCTTCCAGGAATGCTGCTTGCCGTCCAATCGTCGCTGGGGCGGCACCGAATTCCTGGCACGGCTTGACGCCCTGCTTGACGACCCGGTATTCATGCCGCTGTATCGCCAGCACGCGGACGAAGCCGGCTTTCCAGACGTTGCGGCGGCTCTGGCTAATGACCGACTGCGAAACGAGATTTTCGTGGTGCGTACATCCCCGAATTGACCCCTGGCGCCGGACCCTACCATAGTCGAGGAGCGGCGCCCCGAGGCGTCAACACGGGACAACGAGGTGTATGCGATGACGACGGCAACGACCCGACTGATAGTGTTCGCACCCGCCTTGCTTCTCTTTGGCTGTGGCCAGGGCGAGGTAAGTTATTCGCGGGACATCCAGCCGGTCTTCGACAGCTACTGCGTCAGCTGCCACGCAGGCAGCGGCGAAGGCGCCGAGACCAGCGAGTACCTGATGACGGACTATGACAACGTCATGAAGGGGACGAAACACGGGGCTGTGGTCGTTGCGGGCAGCCGCATGTCGAGTACGTTGTACCTGGTTGTCGCTGGAAAGACGTCGCCCGAGATTCGCATGCCGCCGCATACCGACGAGTCGTTTGCCGAAGGACGCGGCTTCATGCTGTCGCCAGATACGATCGAAAGAATCGGACTCTGGATCGACCAGGGTGCCAGAAACAACTAGCCGGCGGCGGAAACTGCCGGCAGCGCCCACACCGCTTGCCACCCAGGCCACCGGATTTTGTGGGCGATCACGAAACTCCGCGGTTTTTCGCAGCAATAGGACGCGCGACATGCTGCACGACGCTGGGCAATAAAGAGTTTTCGCATGCGCAATCCCCGCGACTCCATCGAGACCAGGGATGTGTTCCTGCAAATTGCCGGCCACATTTCCGTGGTCCTCCTCGGCGACGAGGGTCGCCCCGACCCCGGCGCTCTCGACAACGTATTGCGGCTGATCGGCGAGCACTACGAAGCCGACGCCGTCTCGCTCTACTGGTCCGACGAGGAAGAATCGGCGCCGGACCCTGGCGCACAATGGCGCAGGGATGCGCGTGTCGACGCCGACGGGCTGGCCGACATCCGGGCCGACTTCCAAGATAGGGACTCGACAGACGGCACGTTGATCGTCGGCCGGGAGGCGCCCCACACCTGGGCGACACCTGTCCGGTCCGAAGTTGCTTTCCTCGGTAACATCATCGGTGGCGCCTTTCGTGCAGCCCGCCAGCGCCGCAAGCTCGAAACCAGCGAGACCCGTTTCCGGGACATCGTCGAGAACACCGAGGATCTGATCTGGGAATCCGACCTCGAGCTCAACACGACCTACACGAATCGTGCTTTCGAAGGCGGTCTCACACGCGCCGAATCGATGCACCCGGACGACCTGCGGCTCATGCGCGACCTGCTGCCGGAAAAGATCATCAATCGTGACGGTTGGCATCGCCGCCTCATTCGGGTCCGGCGCACTGACGGCACGTATCGATTCGTCGAGTCATCGGCGACACCCGTATTCGATACACGTGGTGAAATGCGGGGCTTTCGCGGCGTCGATCGCGACGTCAGTGGCGAGTACTTCGCCGCGGGGGAAATCCAGGGGTACGAAAGGAAGATCGGCTCGCTGCTCAACGCAATTCGGGACGGCGCGCTGTTTTTGGAGGGCGACCGAATCGTCGACTGTAACGAGGCAGCCACATCGATCTTCCGGCTTCCGCGACGGGAAATCATCGGCAAGCGCCCCTGGGACATCTCCCCGGAATATCAGGACGATGGAACCTCGTCCGAAGATGCCGGGCGGCGGCACGTTCAGGATGCCATTGAGCGCGGTTTCACCCGGTTCGAGTGGAAGCACTCGGCCGGCGACGGCCGCGATCTATTCACGGAAGTATCGATCGCCTGTATCGAAACGCGTGACGGACAACAAGTGATCGGCGTCGTACGCGATTTGACGGACGTTCACAACGCCAACGCTGCGCTGTCGCGTCGTGAAGCGGACTTGCGCCATTCGCAGGAAGTCGCCGGAGTCGGCAGTATTCGGTTCACCGCACGTGCGAATGAGGACGGCACCGTAGACTGGAAAGAACTCTGGGTCTCCGATCAGATACTGGCCCTTTTTGATATGGAGCGCAGTGAGACACTTGGCCAGGACCTTGTCAGCCGGACGCATCCTGACGACAGGGAGAAACTAACACGCGCCATTCAGGATCTTGCGTCAGGACGGGCCGGTACCGAGAACGAATACCGCATCCTGAGGCCCGATGGCTCGCGGCGTATCATCCAGTCCGTCAATCAATTCGTCGACATCGACGACGACGGCTACGTGTCCGTCCTCGGCACGCTGAAGGACGTTACCCAGTGGGTCGATGCGAACAGCAGACTCCACGCCGCCCTCCGGCAGATCGAGATGTACAAGGACCAGCTTCAGGAGGAGAACCTGTACCTGCGTGATGAAGTTCGCGCGGCTCACGGCCTCGAACACATCGTCGGCGAGAGCGAGGCGCTGCGCAAAGTCCTCGCGAGCGTCGAACAGGTTGCACCAACGAACGTCACGGTGCTGGTTACCGGTGAAACCGGCACGGGCAAAGAACTCATTGCGCAGTCTATTCACGACCTGAGTGATCGCAAGGATATGCCGATGGTCAGTGTGAATTGCGCGGCACTCTCGCCAGACCTGATCGAAAGCGAGCTGTTCGGCCACGAGAAAGGCGCGTTCACGGGTGCTCACGAACAGCGCAAAGGTCGGTTCGAGCTTGCCAACGGTGGCACGCTGTTTCTCGACGAAATCGCCGAGATCAGTCCCGTTCTTCAGGCGAAGCTTCTGCGCGTGTTGCAGGAGGGCGAATTCGAGCGGCTTGGCGGCACCAGCACGCTGCGTGCGGACGTGAGGCTGGTCACGGCAACGAATCGGGACCTCAAGAAAGAAGTCGATGCGGGCCGTTTCCGCGCCGACCTCTACTATCGCATCAACAGCTTTCCGATCCACGTCCCGCCGCTGCGCGAACGCAAGTCGGACATCCCACTGCTCGCGGAGCACTTCGTGAGACGTCACGCACGCAAGCTCGGGAAGTCGATCCGCTCAATCTCGCGCGAGTCGCTCCGGTACCTGAACGCGCGGGACTGGCCCGGCAATGTGCGTGAGCTCGAAGGCACGATTCTGCGCGCACTGATATCGGCAACGAGCCCGGTTCTCGAGCTGGGCGGCGATCGGAACGGCGCTGACCCGGCGGCCGAAGGCAAGGCCTCGGTTCAGACCCTCGAAGACGCACAGCGCGCGCACATCATGTCTGCTCTGACGTCAACGGGCTGGGTCATCGAGGGCAAACAAGGCGCCGCTGCCGAACTCGGGCTCGCGCCGAGCTCGCTGCGATCGCGCATGAAACGACTCGGGATTCGTCGCCCGGACTAGCAGCCTGTGAACCTGGTATTGTGAGTCGCTAGTGGCGCTGCCGCTCGTCGGCCGGCATCGCAAAAAACTGCAGCTCGCCAAGCTCGCCATCCAGTGAAGTCAGCTTCGCGCGCGAATCGCCCTGCAGCTGCGTTGCGAGCTTGACGGCCTCGTCCATGTAGTGGCGGTACAACTGCTCGCGCAGCGCCAGGCCGAGTGTCGCGGGTTCGCTGTCGTCGTTGGACAGCGCTGCGTCGAGGGAGAACTGTGGAAGCGTCGCGGCCGCATACTTGTGGACCCAGGTTCCCGTGTCGAGATCGAAGTCGTACAGGCCGATGAAACGATGCCCCTCCCTGGCAAGGAAATGTACGGCGTCGATGATGTAGTTCACCTCAGCGTCATCCATGACCCAGTGCAACCCGACCCGGCACCAGCCGGGCTTCAGGCCGCAATGACCTTGCTGGACCGCGGCGCGGTACTTCTCGGAGGTGTCTTCGTCGATTTCGAGCAGGCGATGACCGTAAGGACCCGCACAGGAACACCCGGCCCGGGACTGGATACCGAAGAGGTCGTTGAGAAGCACGGTCAGGAGTTTGTGATGAAGATACCTGCCGTTTGCGTCCTTGACGTTGAAGGAGATAATGCCGACGCGGCAACATGGGTCCGGGTTACCGAGAACTTCAATATTCTCGTTCTCCGCCCAGCTCGACAATGCGCGGCACGTGTACTCGTGCTCACGACGTTCGATCGTATCGACGCCGACGGCGTCCTTGATCTGGAAAACGAGCCCGGCTTTTAGCGTCTGCAATACGCCAGGCGTGCCGGCTTTCTCACGTTCTTCGATGCGCGAAATGAAATCCTGGTCGTTCATGCCGACATAGTCGACGGTTCCGCCCGCGCTGACGCTCGGTGGTAGCGTGCGGTCGTAGATGCGTTCGTTAAAAACGAGTACGCCGCTCGAACCGGGGCCGCCGAGGAATTTGTGGGGGGAAATGAATATCGCATCGATGCTCGCATCATCATCGGAGTCCGGGTTCATGTCGATCTCGACGTACGGTGCACACGCGGCGTAATCGAAGCAGGCCATTGCGCCATACCTGTGCAACAGGCTCGTAACCTGGCGAACGTCGGTCTTGATACCCGTTACGTTCGAAGCCGCGGAGAAAGAGCCGATGAGCTTGCGGCCCGAATATTGCGGGTCCTGTAACAGCATCTCGAGATGCGCAAGATCGAGGTGGCCTGCCGCGTCGAGACGAACCTGCACCGTTGTCGCAAGCGACTGTCGCCACGACAATTCGTTCGAATGATGCTCGTAAGGTCCGATGAACACGACAGGCTGGGTTTCGGCCAATACGTCATCGTCGAGAAGATCGCCGAGATTGCGTCGCGTCGCTGGCGCCAGCGTGACGCCGATGATCTGCTGCAACTTGTCTATGGCGCCGGTAGCGCCCGTGCCACACGCGATGATGCGTCCCTGCGGACCGGCGTTCACCGATTCCTTGATAGCCTCTTCCGCTTCGTGAAGCAGTTGGCTCATGCTACGCCCGGTAATGTCATCCTCGGTGTGCGTATTGGCGTAGACGCGTTGCAGGCTTTGCAGGTAGGACTCGACGAAGCGCAGGCAGCGGCCGGACGCCGTGTAGTCGCAGTACACCATCAGACGTTCGCCGAACGGCGTTTCGAACGTCGAGTCCACGCCAACGATTTGCTGTCGCAGGTAGCCGGGATCGAGAGTTGCCTTGCTCGTCATCGACTAGAATCGATAAGCGAATTCGAGTTCCAGCTGGGTCATCTCGAGCCGGATACTCTGGAACGGATCGAACGTACTGAAGCCGCTGACCTCGGTCTTTGGCGCGTACATGAACGAAAACGACATGATGTTGCCACTCTCCCGCTCCCCGGTCCAGCCGAAGGTAATGTGCTGTTCCATGACGCCGGGCGCCAGAATATTGAACAGCACCTCGCTCGAGGGAATCGGCTGCTCGCCATAGCTGTAGCCGAAACGCCATGTGCTGCCGTTCTCTCCCCGGAGTGCGACGCCGACCTTGTAGACTGTCATGTCTTCCCAGCCGAAGCCGCCGCCCGACGGTCCACCGAGGCAACCGCCCGTTGCCGGTACAACAGACGGATTCGCCGTGAAGCAACCCGTCAGCAGGTTCGCGATCGGATTGTGAACCGAATCGACGTCGCTGTACGAAATATGCTCGATGTCGAAATTCAGTGTGACGGCTTCAGCGGCTCTGAACGACACGCCGGCCTTGATGGACGACGGAATGTCGAAGCCGCCATCCTCGGCAAACAGATCCGAATAGTCACTGAATTCATCCATCGATATGACACTCTGGTAGGCGAGCCCGAAACTGACCGTGTCGTTGCCGGTCCAGAAACCCGCGGAAAAACCGTAACCGGTCGACGTATCATGACCGTTGTTGGTTAGTGCATTCGCCGGCGCGCCCATGCCGTTGCCGAGAAAGGCATCGGCATAGGTCTGCGTGAATGGGGTGAAATTCGCGAGACCCTTGGCCTCGAACATCTGTACGGCCACGACCGGACCGAGCCCGTAGGCGAAGTTGTCACCGATCTTGCCCGAGTAATTGACGCTCAGGAATGCCTGCATCAGGTCGACGCCCGCCGTGCCCCCACCGAAGGTACCCGGAAACGTCGACGGCGACCCACCCATCCCGGTCGGATCGAACGAGGCAGTCGGGCTGCCGCTCCACTCGGTATTCATGCCACCGCGACCGTAGAACACCGCCGTGATGGCGTTGTCGTTCGCCAGCCTCCAGTTCTTCGCAACGTAGGGAATCGGGAACGCTTCGTTGTCGCTGTCGTACTCGCCGTTACTCAGCGTGAACGCGCCCATCGTGCCGCCAATGCCACCGTTCGTCGTATACGAACGCATCGGGCTGAATATCGAGATGCCGATTTGCCACTTGTCATCGGCAAACACGCCCAGCGCCGGGTTGCTTGCAACCGAGATCGCACCCACGTTCTCGCTGGAGCCAACACCTGTTCCAGCCATGGCCTTGGAGTCGGTGCCGACGCCATGCGTGAGGTAGCCGTTCGTCGCCATGGATGGCGCACTGAGCGCGAACAGTCCGGTGACTAGCAGGCTCGCTACAGCCGCCCCCTTCTTTAATGTCATGATTTGTCTCCCCGCGATTCGCAAAACACTTCGTGCAATGTATGCATCACTTT
>JAAUYD010163495.1_pt1 | contig 15489 bp, 14 predicted proteins | sample 7278101 | NCBI WGS metagenome assembly JAAUYD01 (sample SAMN14350128, study PRJNA611818) | marine sediment metagenome | isolation source: surface marine sediment (0.6m) | place: French Polynesia: Moorea | collected 2018-08 | reverse complement strand
TAAGACGGTAGGGTGGGCAAGTTAAAGACTTATCTAAACTAACTTCATCCTTGGAAACCTTGCCCACCCTACAAAATTCGTTGTTATTATTTCTTTAGGAACAGTCTCTAAGACTTCTTTTTTTCCACACGACTATTAAATTAATTTGTCGGCTTAAAATCTGATTTTGTCTCTTCAGATGCAAGATCTCAGTAGGGGTATCATAAACATTCAACAGAAATATAGTCATATATAGTAAAATCACGACAAATGTCTTCAGTTTATTTGTACTGACTCAGGGAAGACTTGACGGCGGTCACAAGCCCTGCCGTTCGACGGCAGGGTCGCCACCTCACAAAAATTAATAACTCTGTTCAGTTGTTTAATGGTACAATTAAACCAAAGTTAAAATCAACCAACATTTTAACCAGTCAATTAATGAGATTAGTTGAGAGACATATTATTCAAAACAATCATCGGTTTTATGGTGAAATTGACCGACTATGTTTCTTATCTAAAAATCTCTACAATTATGCTAACTATTTAGTTCGTCAGTCTTTTATTTTTGAAAACACTTATCGCAGTTATTATGACATTCAAAAGACCTTACAAAATCAAGAAGATTATCAAGCCATACCAGCTAAAGTTTCTCAACAAATTTTGATGATACTTGAGAGGAATTGGAAAAGTTTTAAAGAAGCTAATAATGTTTATAAAGAAACCCCCTCAAAATTCAAAGCTCGTCCTCGTCTTCCTGGATACAAACATAAAGTAAAGGGAAGAAATGTGGTAGTTTATACTAAACAAGCTATTAGTAAAAAGCAACTGAAAAAAGGAATCATTCATCCCAGTAAAACCGAGATTTATCTAAAAACAAAGGTAGATACTTCACAAATAAAACAAGTTCGTCTTGTCCCCAAACTTAACCATTATGTGATTGAGGTCATTTATGAAGCGGATAAAACACAATACTTCTTAGAAGAGAATCGTTACGCTAGTATTGATATTGGCTTAAACAATTTGGCTACATTAACTTTTAATCAAGCCGGAATTAAACCGCTCTTGATCAATGGCAGACCGTTAAAATCTATTAATCAATACTATAATAAAGTCAAAAGCGAACTACAATCTATTTTAGGAGAAAATCAATCAAGTAAGAAACTGAAAAAGCTTTGTAGTAAAAGAGAATTTAAAATCAATGATTATCTCCACAAAGCATCTCGTTTGATTATTGATACTCTGATTAATCAGAAAATAGGAACTCTGATAATTGGTCATAATCAAGAATGGAAACAGAAGATAAACTTAGGGAAAAGAAATAACCAAAATTTTGTATCGATTCCCTATCATAAGTTCATAGAAATGTTGTCTTATAAGGCTAAGATGGTAGGAATTAATCTGGTTATAACCGAAGAATCTTATACATCGCTCGCTTCTTTTTTGGATAACGACTGTCTTCCTGTTTACCAAAAAGGCCAGAAAAATCAAGTTAATTTTTCAGGAAAAAGAGTCAAAAGAGGTTTATATCGCACTGGTAAAAGAAAATTACTCAATGCAGATGTGAACGGTTCTCTGAACATCATGAGAAAAGCAGTCCCAAATGCCTTTAGCTATGGGATAGAGGGTGTCGTAGTTCACCCAGTCAGGGTAACACCGACAAAATAAGGATATGTCATATTTGACTATATTTTTATGAACTATAGTTAAGCAACTTTTACTAATACTTTTTCTCCCCTTCGTTTCACAGGATAAGCTTCTAGAAATATTCCTGGAGATGTGAGACACTCCCCAGTTTCTAAACGATACTTAAACCCATGATGTAAACAGCTTAAAACACCGTTTTCTACTTCTCCAGTATCCAATGGCATTGCTAAGTGCATACAACTGTTACGATAACCTTTAACTATCTCATTATTTCTCACTAAAATTAGCTTTAACCCTTCAATTTCTAAAGGTAAAATTCCCCCATTGGGAATTTCATCAATTCTTGCTAAAGCAACCCAACCAGAATCTTGAGATGTGGCAAAAGGACTCTCAATTTTTTCCCCTGTATAAGTTACCGTATGATTAACAGAGATAACTTTTGTAATTTCAGGACAGTAGGTTTTTATAGCTTGTTCTATTCCTTGTTTCATGGTTAACGTAGAAGCGGGACAATTACTACAAGTTCCTACTAATTTAACTTCTACAGTATCTGGTAATTTAATAGCTACTAATTCCACATCGCCGTGATGACTTTTTAACCCTGGACGTACAGTTTCTAACGCTTGTTCGATGCGTTGTTCTAGGGGAGGTGTGGGGGGTTTAATTAAGTTATGATACCGTAAAAGCCCATAAACTAATTCATCTTTTACTGCTTCACGTAGTGCAGGAAAAGCCTCTTTTTTAACTGTTTTAATGAGATGAGTTAAAGCTTCTTTATGCAAGGTTTCAATGGCTTCTTTTAATCGTTCAACTACAACCTTTTGATTATTATCCCATTGACTGACAATTTGTTCGTAACGGGTAATTTCTGAAATTAATTGTTCTAAGTTTTGTGTTCTTTCTGTCGTTAATTCTTTCATTCTTTATATTTTAATTACTATAGACTATAGACGGTTAGAAGTAGGGTAGGCAAAGTGAAAAAATATTATCAGATAATTAGGAAAGTATCCTAAGTTTGCCCACCTAAGAGACTGCTTATCAACAAAATCTTACGAGGGTAAGGTGAGCAAATTAGAGATTTATCTTAACCAGTTATAATGTAGAAAACTTTGCCCACCTTACAAAATTGGTTGTTAATTTTCCTTTAACAAACAGCCTCTAAAAATTATTCGTTACTTACTGCATTTTCACATCTTTCAGTAAAAATGGCATCATCATGCCTGTAACAAGACTAGAAATGGTAATCACAAAAGCAAGATTGAATCCCATTTCACCCAGTCCAACTAATAATAAAGAACCGATCAAAATCCCTAGAGTTAATTGACGATAAAAATAACCAGGGTTACGGAATAATTTTCCTTTAAAAAATAACTTTGCTGAATACCAAGCTAAATCTAACATAATCAAAAACTCCTAAACTAATTTGAGAACAACTAAACCAATAGCAGCCACAGGAATCACTCCCGCTGGACCAAATAAACTGCCTAAAATAGCAGCTAGTTCATAACCTAAATCCTTTCCTGCTAAAATAATCCCACCAATGGCACCAGCAATCATGGAAATAACAGCAGCAAACAACAACCAAAAAATCCCTGTAATTAAGGTAATTTCTCCAGTCATTAAATTACTAAAAAATACTTGAATGCTTGGGTTACTACTTACATATCCAATTAAATCACTCATAGAGAACAGTCTCCTAAAATTAACGAAAGTACAAACTTTTTTTCTCAATATTCTGTAATATTATTGAGACAATGCAGATAATTCTTTCTCAATATCTTCTAGCATTTCTGTGACAATATTCACCCGTTCCCATTGTCCGTAGTCCCTGAATATTTCTTTTGCTTCTTGATAGTAAGCTTGACACTGTTTTAAATTATTGGGGTTGCCTACTTCTGGGTGTTCCATATCATCAGGTAAGTTAAACAAAACATTGGCTTTATTGGCAATGGTATTGGCGTATTCTATGGGGGTATCTTGTTGGGTTCTTACCTTCAACGCCTCATCATAAGCTGCTAACGCCTTCAAATTATTTTCAATGGGATGGGATGTATTAAGATACTGTAGTGCGTTGGCTAAATTGTTTTGTAGCATGGCATATTCACTAGGATGATCGATTAATGTCACCCACTTCAATGCTGCTTCAAAAGACTGTACTGCCATCCCTTGACGCATTTTTTCCTTATCCGGACTCAAAGGTAGAGATAAATAAGCGATCGCAATGTTATTCTGTATAATGGCAAATTCTTGGGGATAACTCTCCCCCGTGAATACCTTAGCTGCTTTTTGATACGCTTGAATCGCTTCTTGCATGGTAGCCTGGTGGAAGTTAACTAACCCCTGCAACACAACCCCTAAGTTCATCTGAGTTTCCGCTACTTCTTCAGGGGAAGCGTGTTCTTCTAAAATGGGTAACGCTGTTTCATAAGCTGTTTTGGCTTCTAATAGTAATTCTGATCCCTCACTGGGAATGGTTCGTAAGGCGGTTCCCATCCCTGATAAACATCTCGCTTTTAATAAAGGCATTTCAGGGGTAGATAATTCTAACCCTCTGCGGTAAAGTAAAACAGCATCTTCAACTTGTTGACTCGTTTTTGGCTTATTTTGTAATCCTGCGGCCATTTCTAGCAACATTTCCACTTTTTCTGTAGTAGTGGCGGTTTCAGACTCGATCGCAGTTAAGGCAGCCTTTACATTGGCATCACTAATGGTGGGTGTCACGGCATTAACTAGGTAAATAAGTGTTCACTAAAACAGGGAACAAACCCTTTAATATTGGTTTATTCATTAAAGAGTTTTCAGGTTGTTACCACTGTTTGACTGTTGTTGAAATTAAACCCTCTGAAAGATAATCAGGTGACAAAAAAATTATTGGTGTTTCTTGACATTTAGCCAAGCTCATCAACATATTTCTATGGTGATGAGATACTCACTGTATTTAATCAATGACTATATAGATTGTTTCTATTTCTTGCTATTTTTTTAAGATTAGTGTAAGATTTTGTCGATTTACTTACCACCAATGAGGGGGGCATTTTGCACCCCTCATTGGTGGTTACTCGTTCCTATCTCTAGGATAGGCTGTGATCAGTTCCTTGTTCATGGGAATCAAGAAGGAGCCTTTTTTAATACTTACTATAATGGAAAATAGGATTAAAGAACAACAGTTAGACTTATTTGCTGACCGGACTTCTACTCAAACTTTTCAGAGTAACCAATTAAGGCTTTGGTTTTCATCAATGGCTTATGTTATCTTAAATGCTTTACATCGAACTCAGGTGGATAAGGTAAGAAAGGCAGTTGATGGGTTTCCTGTAACTGAGTGGGTAGACACCGCAAATAATGGTAAACAGAAACGTCATCGTAGTTTACAGCAGTTTCAATCATATTTTGGCTTATCCCGTCGTATTGAGCAATCAGGGGATAAAGAAAAACTAAAATGGTTCAACTCCCGTATGATGCGATCACATTTCTATATCTGGTGTATGACTCGTATTTGTCCGTCACCTCCCCGTCGCCTTGATACGGAAATAGGCGACAAATTGGGGGCAAAATGGGACACGATGAAAGGGATAAAGAAAACTAAGATTAAACAGACGAAAAAAGCCAAGGGCAAAGATGCTATAATTCGCTTATGTTTTTACGCCACTCGGTTACTATTTAACGAACTAAAACACACCATTGTTTTTTAAGACAAAAATGTTAACCCCTCATTTTTTCATGAGGGGTTTAAAATTGTTCTAAGTTTGGTTTAGAGAGATTATGCAGAAAGTTTTGAAATTAGCTCCTTGGGCGATCGCAGTAACGGCTGCTTGGTCGTTAGGGTTTGTTTATAATGTCTATTATGGCGGTGAATTAAGCTGGTTACGGGGGATGTATTTTGAAAAGATGTCCCTAGCAGCGCAAGTGAAAGACTCTCCTCGATTAATCATTTTAGGGGGTTCTGGGGCCCATCATTCCCTTGACTCCGATGTTTTATCGCAAAAGCTAGGTATTCCCGTCCTGAATATGGGGTTAGATGGTCCGGTGGGTTTAAATGTTATCTTACCCAGTATTCTTGAAGCCGTGCGTCCGGGAGATATGGTTCTTTTAATTCCTGAAGACCTTATTTTATTGGATGAAGATGGTTTATTAGAACGTTCGGCCCCATTTGGGGTTGCCATTGGAAAACCTGGACTGGGTGGGGTTCCCCTTCAACAGTTAGCAGAAACCATTTGGATACAGGGAGTTCCTAGTCTTAGACCTATCACAAAATCTGCGGTAGATTTAATAGAAAAAGGCCGTTTTACTGGTTACTATTCTGACCCATTAACCGAAAAAGGTGATCCTACTACCGTTAAATATCGTCAAGCAAAATGGTGGCAATGGAAAATTAATAAATCCATTTCTCCCCATGCTGTTAAACGCATTAAACAGTTTCGTCAAGAAGTAGAAGCAAAAGATGCTACGTTAATTTTATCTTTGCCTTGGGTTTATGCTAGTCACGATGAGAAAACCCTAGCCAATATGGAGGATATAACGAAAAAATTGAGCAAAATTGCTCCCCTTGTATATGATAAAAATGATTATAATCTCAAGACAGATTCTAGTTTATTTGCTGATACCCATCACCACTTAGTTTTTGAAGCCAGAAAATTAAGATCGGAACAATTAGCCGAACAATTAAAACCTGTTATCAATACAGTGAATAATGAACAGTAATTTTAAAAAATTGACGATTTTATAATAAAAATTAATTACCAAAAATGAATCAAGAAAAGTTATCAAAATTAACTAATATTTTTGCCTTAGATTTGCGATCGCTTGCCGTTTTTCGCATCGGTTTAGCTTTAGTAGTTATGGCTGATTTATTCAGCCGTTTTAGGTCAGTTTCTGCTCATTATACAGATCAAGGGGTACTTCCTAGAGAAGCTTTACATTCTAATTTATTTGCTTCATTTATCCCCCTTCAATCGGCACCTAATTCCCTACTTCATCCTTGGTATTGGTCGTTTAATTTACTGAATGGCAGCTTATGGTTTCAAATTTTTCTATTTATAATTGGGTTTATTCTTTGTTTATTTTTATTGTTGGGTTATCGTACAAGACTAGCCGTTATTGCCGTTTGGGCATTAAATATTTCCTTACAAAATCGTAATCCTGCCTTGATTTTTGCAGGGGATGATGTGTTAAGGGCAATGCTTTTTTGGTCTATGTTCTTACCTTTGGGTTGTGCTTATTCTCTGGATAGTGCCTTCAATTCTAACCCAAAACCACTACCCAAAAAAATTATAAATGCAGCCACAATTGCCTTCATTATACAACTTATATTTATCTATACTTGGTCAGCAGCTTATAAAACAAAAAGTGAACTATGGTGGCCCGATGGAGATGCAGTTTATTATTCCCTTCATTTTGATCAATATGCCACAGAATTTGGTCATTTTTTATTAGGATTTCCCATTCCAATTTTACAAATACTAACCTTTGGTGCATTGATTTTTGAATGGATTGGACCTTTTTTGATTTTTATTCCGTTTCGGACTAGCTTTTTTCGCTGTTTAGCTATTATTTCTTTTATTCTCCTACATATTGGTTTTGAATTATGTTTTGCCATTGGAGTGTTAAGTTATCTGAGTATCATTAATTGGTTAGCATTGATACCAACAGAAATATGGGATAAAGCTCAGCAGAAAATTAGCACTAAATCTCGACAAGGATTAACCATTTACTATGATAAAGATTGTGGATTTTGTAAGAAAGTTGTTCATATAATTCGTACCTTATTAATCTTACCAGGCACCCCTTTATTAATGGCACAAGATCACGAGTCTATCTATGAAGATATGTTAGAAAAAAATTCGTGGGTTGTGGTAGATTGGCAAGAAAATCGTCATTATAAATTTGAAGCGATCGCTTATGTTGTTAGTCTTTCCCCTATCCTATTCTTTTTAGAACCTTTACTCCGTTGGAAACCGATCATGAACGGAGGAACAAAATTCTATCAAATGATTGCTTCTAACCGAAAATTTGCCGGCAACTTTACTAAACCATTTAAGTTTCGTCCGTTAAAAATCAATTCTTCTTTCCTTTTTAATTTAATAGTAGTTGTATTATTATTACTCACAACAATGTGGAATTTAAAAGGGTTTGTGGATCAAACCGTTGCTCGTAACAAAGCTTATCGTAATAATAGTAAAAAAGATTGGATTTTATCGACCCGTAATTTTCTTAACCGCCGTACTTTTCAATACATCAATATTATTGGTTATCTCACCCGTTTAGATCAGTCTTGGAGTATTTTTGCACCAGCACCTCCTAGGGATGATGGATGGCACGTTATTATAGGAAAATTAAAGAATGGAAAAACAGTCAATCTTATTGATAAAAATAGTCCTATTAGTTGGGACAAACCCACTTTAAAACAACGTAGAAAACACTATAAAACTATTCAATGGCGTGTTTATTATATTAACCTTAACCGTGCCATTGGAAACAAACTTTACCCTTACTTTGTTGACTATTTAATTCGCGAATGGAATGCTAATCATTCTCCTGATCAACACTTAGAAAATATAGAAATTTATTTTATGGAAGAAAGAACTGTTCCCCCTGGAGAAGAACAACCGGTTAATAAGAAAAGAGTCTGGCCGAAATCTTAATGCTATAGCTTTTTCATTATACTTAATCAATTTCTAGGATTTCTTTAGACTTAAGTAATATGTCTCTAGGACGAAAGGGTTTAGTAATATAGAGATCTGCACCAGCTTTCATTCCACTTTCTTCATCAAAACTTTGTCCCCTGACTGTTAGCAGAATAATGTAAACATGGCAAAGATCAGGGTCTTTTTTTACTGTTTCACACACCTCTAATCCATTAATATTAGGCATTATTACATCTAAAAATACTAAATTGGGTTTTTCTTTTTGAATCATTTCTAATGCTTTTTTTCCATCATTTGCTGTTAAAATTAATACGTCTTTATCTTCTAGTTCTTCTAAAATTTGTTCCATTAAAATAAGGATATTGGGTTCATCATCAGCGATTAAAATTTTTTTCATTATCAAAATTTTAAGATTAAGTGTTTCTCAAGGTTTAAGGATACAAATAAAATTATTTAAGGTATGAATTTTATAAAAAACATAACAAAACTGGATATTAGGCGGTTAGACATAACCCAATATCAACTTTGTATTATTTAGTTATAAGATTGTTTTAAGTAGGTGAGCATAAATAAACGCATAATGCGATGCACTCCTAATTAAACCTAAAACCAATATCTACAGGTGGTTCTAAGCATTGCCCACCCTACCAATGTTTTATGTTTAATTATACCTACTTACTTAATTTTAAAAATCATTATTAGTCTCAACTAGAAACTTGTTATGTTTTTCGTTGATTAACCTTAAAATTAACTTTATTTTGATTTTTTATTAACATTGAAAAATTGTTATAAGCCTTTGAAGACTTAAATCTTATTTAGCTAAAGGTAAACTAACAAAAAATGTGCTTCCTTTTCCTAATTCGCTAGTAAACCAAATTTTCCCTCCATGTTGTTCAATAATTTGTTTAGAAATAGATAAGCCTAAACCTGTGCCTTTTGGTTTGTTCGTTAAAATATTACTCACCTGTTGAAAAGGCTCAAACACTTTACTATGATTATCTTCTGCGATTCCAATACCTGTGTCTGTGATCGAAATCAATACATGGTTGTGATCCGCCTCAGCATGACACATCACACAGCCAGTTTCCGTAAATTTAAAACCATTAGAAATCAAATTAACAAATACTTGAATCAAACGATCTTCATCCCCTAGAATATAGGGTAAATCCTCTGAAAACTTTTCTATTAATTCCACAGAAGAAGCTTCAAATAAATGGGCAGTAGAAGCGATCGCCCAACTTAAAACCGTACTGGGTTTAATAGGAAGTAAATGCAAAGTTATTTTTCCTGATTCGATTTTCGTCATGTCTAAAAAGTCATTGATTAATTGGGTTAATCTTTCTCCTTCAGACACCACAATATCTAAGTTTTGTTGAATACGATTAAGGGTTTTGTTAATTTCCTTATCCTCAGTTTCTAGTTCAGGAAAAATGACGCTAGAAAGTTTATCTCGAATGAGAGAAGAAAAACCCACAATTGAGGTTAATGGGGTTCGTAATTCATGGGAAACCATAGACAAAAAATCATGTTTCATTCGTTCTATTTCTCGTTCTTTGGTAATATCTCGAATTAAAATAACGACCCCAAGATCTTCATCTTTAGCTTTTCCTTGTTCCTTAATAATACTACTAGCCAAGGCTTGACCAATGCCATTATTGGCTAAAGGAATTTCTATCGTAACCACTTTTTTTTGATCTAATTCTTTCCTTTCTAGTAAAAGAGATAACTCAGGGGGAAAAATATCGAGAACTTGCTTTCCTAATAAAGAGGGTGTCACACTAAACATAGACACTAATTTAGGGTTATAGTGGGTAATTTTACCGGAAATATCCACCACCAATAATCCATCCCCTAAATTGTCAATGATGGTATTGAGATCCGCTAGACGATGGCAGTTTAAGGTGGTTTGTCGTTGTTGTTGTTGTTGCGTTTTAGCTAGGAGATCCCATTGTTGCAAGGCAATGCCTAAATTAACCCCCACTTGTACCATAAAGTTAATGTCTGTGGTTTCCCAATGACGGGGACTATCATTTTGATAGGCAGCAAAGAGTCCCCACAGGGATTTGTTTTTATAAACGGCGACAATAATATATGCTCTGGCTTGGTATCTTTCTAATAGTTGTCGATAACATTGAGAAAACCCTCCTTGATCAACATCGTCACACACCCGAAACAAGTCTTTAGGGTTAAAAATAGCTGCTTGAGTTTCTTTTAAGTAAGAGTCGCTTAATTCTAAATTGTCTAGGATGTTAATCGGACTGTCTTTAACGGTGTTATTGTTATAACTATGTTTCGTTGGTGTTGGTAGTAGCGATCGCCACCCTTTTGACACAGATTCAGCCACGAATTCTCCGCTATAGTCTGCATTGAAGCGATAAACAGCTAGGCGATCGCATTTGAGGAGTTTTCGGGTTTCTTTAGTAGCTGTGGTTAAAATGGCCTCTAATTCTACAACCTCGTGAATTTTTTTGATAATTTCTATTAAATGTTGGTGTTGAGTAATGGCTTGGTTGTTGGACTGGATCGACATGGAAAAACCCTGTTCAGGGAAAATACAATCGTAACTATAGTTTAACCTTAATCACTATATTTAGATGAGTTAATTAATATAATAAACAACGCCCAAACCCTACTCTGCGGTTCCCTTCCTCTCTTTTGTGATACTATCTGAAGATACCGAACAAGGGCTTAATCTCTTTTCCACTCTCCAAGCTCACCTTGCGGTTTTACTTCCTATTTACCCATTTGAGGAATTACCCGTTTTCGGATTGGGCGTTGTTGTCGGATACGAGACAGATGTTAGTTTAAACAGCGTTTACTTACCTCTTGGTTTTACTTTGACTTTACACTGGGCTGTTTGATCTGCCAGGGAAGCTTTCTTCTGCTTCAATTATCAATATATCAATTTTTGTTCCTATTTGACTAAGTTCGTAACAAAGCTTTATATTTAACGATTAACCCTTTGATGTTGACGGAGAGTGTGGGAAGGGTGGGGAGTGTGGGAAGGGTGGGGAGTGTGGGAAGGGTGGGGAGTGTGGGAAGCGATAGGGTGACGGGGTGAGGGGGAGTGTGGGAAGACTAGGAAGAATATTAATATCTTGTATCTTGCTCCCTCTGCCTCCCTATCTCCCTGTGCTCCCCTATCTCCCTTGTCTCCAAACTCCCCCAGTCTCTCTCTGCTCTTGGTTGCCATCAACGGAATTATAGATAACGCTTATCAGGATCAACAGGAATAAACACCTTAGACTTTCTCAGATATTTCCAAGCGATGCCATCGGGATCTTTACTCTGACTCCATTGGGCAAAACTCTCATCGGTTTTACGACGGCCAATGGTACTGGGAGTGGTATCTAACCGTTTAGCCAAATCAGATTGAATCAAGGTAAATTTTTCTTTTTTCTGAGTGTCAGCAGAAGGGGGTTGATTCTCAGAGGTGCTTGCTGAGGGTGGAGGTTCAACAGGGGATGTAGATGAGGGTTGTGTTGCTTGTGAGGGGGTAGATATTTCTGAGACAGAGGCGGATTCGTTATGCTCTTGATTGTTTTGTTCTCGTTCTTCTTTAATAGCAGCTAATTGAGCAAAAGGACTTGATAAGGAGGGATTAGATGAGGGTGAGGAAACCTCAGAAGGTGAGGGTTCAGTCTGAGTGCTTTGAGGGATATCAATTTCCTCCTCATCCTCTTCGTCAATATCAAAGGTTTCAGGTTCTTCTGGTTCTTCTGCCATTGGTTCGCTATCATCTAAGATACTACCCAACGTGCTTGCTGTAATAAAGTAATATACCTTTCCTTTTTCTGGTAGCTCCCTAGAAGTTGCACTAAATTCTTCTGCTTTTCTAGCTAAAAAGCGTTTGGCACTTCCTGCACTTAAATTGGCTTTGAGGGATAAATCCATTGGAGTAATTTGTCCCTGATTTTCTTTGAGTAGTTGATTAAAAATGGGGTTGATCTTGGCACTCCACTGCTGCCATTGATAATTGTCCACCAGTTTCCAGACAATAATTAACGCAATAAATCCTAATACCCACATCCAAGCTTTGTAAAGAAGTACGATCACCGCAGCAAGGGGAAGGATTAGAATTAGAAAGGCGGTTGGAGTTAGATTACCATCGAATACTTTTCCAGTCATAATTTCTGGTGTTCTCTAGAAGTAATTGGCAAAACTGATGTTATTATGCACTATTGTTTCACCATTTATAAATATCTCAATGTCAAAGAACTCTATATTATCAGGATTTGGTCTTTTTATCCTAGAAACGGCGTGTTACAGAAATACCGTAAAAAATCCCTAAGAAAATTGAAATGGTAATTAGGAGTAAGATAACGCTTCCTGGAATAAAACCTAAAATACCTAAACCTCTTAAAATATAGGTCGTTAGGGTGATTAACACAGATATGATCAAAGCTAAGGTAACAGGGGAAAGTTTAGATGAAGTTGATTTATTCATTAGCATTTAAGGGTTAGACTCACAGTGGAGATAGTTGAGGAGATCACTACAATAACTCAATAAAGCAACTTTTATCTATTCGGTGATCGCTGATCTTGTAGGTTGGGTTGAGGAACGAAACCCAACCTACAGACTGTAAAAAACCCCATCCTTATCAGGACAGGGCTTATAACTTAGTTTAGATGAGTTGAAGATTAGTAATCAAAATCTCCACCACCACCAGCAGGGGCTTTTTCTTTCTCAGGCTTATCTACCACAATACATTCAGTGGTTAAGATCATACCTGCGATCGAAGCAGCATTTTGTAAACCGGAACGGGTTACTTTAGCAGGATCAACAATACCGGCAGCTAACATATCAGTGAACTCGCCAGTAGCAGCATCGTAACCAGTGTTAAAGTCTTTTTCCTTAACTCGTTCAGACACAACTGCACCGTTTTGACCCGCATTTTCAGCAATACGCTTTAAGGGAGCAGTTAAAGCACGAGCAACGATTAATGCACCGGTTAATTCTTCGTTGGCTAGATTGCCGTTAGCCCACTCTTCTAGGGTGGGAGTGAGGTGAGCTAAGGTGGTACCACCACCAGGGACGATCCCTTCTTCTACGGCTGCTTTTGTTGCGTTGATGGCATCTTCTAAACGAAGCTTACGATCCTTCATTTCGGTTTCAGTAGCAGCACCAACTTTGATAACCGCTACCCCACCAGAGAGTTTCGCTAAACGTTCTTGTAACTTCTCTTTGTCGTAGGAAGAGTCGGAATCATCGATTTGACGACGAATGAGGTCACAACGAGACTTAACCGCTTCTTCGTTACCTTCTGCAACAATGGTGGTGTTATCTTTGGTTAGAATAATCCGACGGGCTGATCCTAACATTTCAACCTTGGTGTTTTCTAACTTCAGTCCAGCATCTTCGCTGATAACTGTACCGCCGGTTAAAGTAGCGATATCTTCGAGCATTTGCTTACGGCGATCGCCAAATCCAGGGGCTTTTACAGCAGCCACGTTTAACACACCCCGTAAACGGTTCACCACTAGGGTTGCTAAGGCTTCTTTTTCAATATCCTCAGCGATGATTACTAAAGATTTGCCTTGACGGGCAACCTGTTCTAACACAGGGACTAAATCTTGAACCAGGTTAATTTTTTTGTCGGTGATAAGGATGCAGGGTTCTTCAAAGACTGCTTCCATCCGTTCGGGATCGGTAACAAAGTAAGGGGAAATATACCCTTTATCGAAGCGCATCCCTTCGGTAATTTCCAGTTCGGTGAACATGGACTTTCCTTCTTCTAAGGAAATGACCCCTTCCTTGCCCACTTTGTCCATCGCTTCAGCGATCATTTGACCCACTTCTTCGTCGTTTCCGGCAGAAATGGCACCTACTTGGGCGATCGCTTTGGAATCTTCAATGGGGTTGGCGTGTGCTGCAATTTTTTCTACTAAGAAGTCGGTAGCTTTATCAATACCCCGTTTGAGGGCGATGGGGTTGGCACCAGCAGCAACGTTACGTAACCCTTCTTTAACGATGGCATGGGCTAACACGGTAGCGGTGGTGGTTCCGTCTCCAGCCACATCGTTGGTTTTGGAGGCTGCTTGACGAATCAAGGAAACTCCTGTATTTTCGATATGATCTTCTAATTCAATTTCTTTAGCAATGGTGATCCCGTCGTTGATGATTTGCGGGGCACCAAATTTCTTTTCTAGGACAACGTTACGACCTTTGGGACCAAGGGTAACGGCTACAGATTCAGCCAGGATGTCCATTCCTCTTTCTAATGCGCGACGTGCATCTTCGTTGTAGACAATAGATTTAGCCATAGGTTATGCCTCTTTTGGGTCGATTCTCAATCAATGAATAAATGAAGTCAATAAAAAGTTGCTTAAGATGGGTTTAAGCAACGGCGGCTAAGATATCTTTTTCGGATAGTAATACATAGTCCTCTCCAGATAGCTTGACATCTGTGCCAGCGTATTTGGAGTAAAGCACTTTATCGCCAACTTTTACGTCTAATTCAGCACGGCTGCCATCATCGTTACGCTTTCCAGGTCCAACTGCTACAACTTCGCCGATTTGGGGCTTTTCTTGGGCATTATCAGGTAATAAAATACCTCCTGCGGTTTTTTCTTCGGCAGGGCTAACTTTAACGAAAATGCGATCGCCAAGGGGTTTAACGGTAGAGACGTTAATACTAATTGCTGCCATGAACGAATCCTCCTGATGTTTATAATTAAGTTTGAGGGCTTGTTGTAAGATGTTTAGCACTCTCACCTTACGAGTGCTAATTTAGCGAAAGATGGGGAGCGATGGCAACAGTTGTCTGGGTACGGGTTCCCGAACTTTTTTGGAGTGTAAGTTGTTGAGTATGTAAATTGTTAGTTGAGACTGTAGGGGGTAGGGTGTAGGGTTTATTCTCCCCGTCTCCCAGTCCCCCAGTCCCCGTCTCCCTATTGCTAATCTCACTGAAAAAACAATGGTTTTACCGAGGGTCTTCAATCCGACATTTTGAGATAACTAATGGGAATCATAAAAACGATCTAAAATAGTGTTTTGTTTACAATAGTTTGTTAAAGTAACTACTAAGGCTATCACTCAACCATTACGCACAAACCAACCGAACTAACGATCTATGCCAGGTGACTACTACGATATTCTTGGGGTTGACCGTAACGCCAGTAAAGAAGACTTAAAAAAAGCTTATCGCCGTCTTGCGCGAAAATATCACCCTGATGTTAACAAAGAACCAGGGGCAGAAGAACGATTCAAAGAAATTAACCG
>JAAUYD010222586.1_pt1 | contig 15514 bp, 19 predicted proteins | sample 7278101 | NCBI WGS metagenome assembly JAAUYD01 (sample SAMN14350128, study PRJNA611818) | marine sediment metagenome | isolation source: surface marine sediment (0.6m) | place: French Polynesia: Moorea | collected 2018-08 | reverse complement strand
GCTATCTTCGCCCGTGACATGGACTTAGCCCTCAATAGTCCCACCTGGGGATTAATTGGCACCCCTTGGAATAAATAAGAGAGGAGCGTTATGGGGGATAGGTTAATAAGACAAGGGAGACAAGGGGGACAAGGGAGACAAGGAGGATAAGGGAGATTGTTTTAACTCTCCACTCCTCCCACACTCCCCACACTCCCCACACTCCCTCACCCCCTCCCCTCTCTTTCCTTACTTTCCAAGATTCTTTGTCTGAGATATCCATCCTATACTGGAGTTACCACCAATGGCTCAAAACGTAAACAACATTAAGGATCACGTTGATCTGTTTCATCAGCCTGAATACCAAGAACTTTTTGACAACAAGAAACAGTTTGAAGGAATGCCTTCTGCTGAGAAAGTTCAAGAAGTGGCTGAATGGACCAAAACCTGGGAATATCGGGAAAAGAACTTTGCTCGTGAAGCTTTAACCGTTAACCCTGCTAAAGCTTGTCAACCTTTAGGTGCGCTACTCGCAGCGATTGGCTTTGAAGGAACCTTACCCTTCGTTCACGGTTCTCAAGGGTGTGTGGCTTACTTCCGTACCCACTTAACCCGTCACTTCAAAGAGCCTGTTAGTGCTGTTTCTTCTTCCATGACTGAAAACGCTGCGGTTTTCGGTGGATTAAAGAACATGGTTGATGGGTTGCAAAACTCCTACGCTCTCTACAAGCCTCAAATGATTGCCGTCTGCACCACCTGTATGGCTGAGGTTATTGGGGATGACTTAGGTGCTTTCATCGGAAATGCTCGTCAAGACGGTGCCATTCCTGAAGATTTACCCGTTGCTTTTGCTCATACCCCTAGTTTTGTGGGTTCCCACATCACTGGTTATGACAGCATGATGAAATCTATTCTTTCTACCTTAACCAAGGATAACAAGAAAGAAACCACCAACGGTAAAATCAACTTCATCGCTGGGTTTGAAACCTATATCGGTAACGTCCGTGCGTTGAAAAATATCATCTCTGCGTTTGACTTAGATGCTACCCTTTTAAGCGACACCGAAATGTACTTAGATTCTCCCAACTTAGGGGAATTCAAAATGTACCATGAAGGGACTTCCTTAGAGGATGCTGCTGATTCTATCAACGCTGAAGCTACCGTTGCTCTTCAAACCTACACCACTCCCAAAACTCGTGAATACATCGAGAAAGAGTGGGGACAAAAAACCTTCACCTATCGTCCTTGGGGTGTTAAAGCCACTGATGAGTTCTTAATGGGCTTATCTGAGTTAACCGGCAAACCCATTCCTAAAGAGTTTGAAATTGCTCGTGGACGCGCTGTTGATGCGATGACCGATACTCAAGCTTGGGTACATGGTAAGCGCGCTGCGGTTTACGGTGATCCTGATCTAGTAATGGGCTTATTACAGTTCATGTTAGAAATGGGTATCGAACCTGTTCACGTCTTGGTTAACAACAGCACCAAGGAATTTATTGCTGAAGCTGAAGCGTTATTAGCTGCTAGTCCCTACGGACAACAAGCTACCGTTTGGGGTGGTAAAGATTTATGGCATATGCGTTCTTTACTCTTCACCGAGCCTGTTGACTTCTTAATTGGTAATTCCTACGCTAAGTATTTAGAGCGTGATACCAAGACTCCTTTAATCCGTATTGGCTATCCTATCTTCGATCGCCATCACTTACACCGTTACTCTACCATTGGTTACGAAGGTGCGATCAACCTTCTCACCTGGATCGCTAATGGACTGATGGACCAATTAGATCGCAAGACAGATACCCCTGCCGTAACGGATATTTCTTTCGACTTAGTTCGTTAATCACAGGAAATCTGAATACGAGGGAGATTAGGAAGATTCAGGGAGTCCTCACTCCCCCCCTCTCCCCCTCTTTTTTGAAGTCGGAAGTTCCTCACTGCGTTCCGGCGCTATCGCACAGAAGTCAGAAGTTTTTTAACAGAGTTCCTAACGTTATTGCACAGAAGTCAGAACGTTTGAAATTAATATTTTCTTCCTCTGCTTCCTCTGCCTCCCCTGCTTCTTCTGCTCTCAAAAACTCTCTGCCATTATTTTTAATCAAGATGAGGAAATGGTTATGACAAGTCCTACTCCTTACTCTACACAAAAAAGATTCACCCTTGATCCCCTTTTCCCCCTCAAACGCTGGCTTAATAGTATAGAGGTTACAAGTACCTCCTTTGCCCATTTTATTTGTCGGGTGATTCCTTGTTCTTGTCCGTTTGAGAGAACCATAACGGTGTTAGGACGTAAGTTAATTCATATTCCTCCTCTGTGCAAATTAAATCCTTTTTATCACGAATTTGTGGCTTTAAGACTGAAAGCGTTAACTTATTTGGCTGATATTTGTGGTGAAGATGTTGAGCATTATATTTGTTAAAAATTATAACTGATAACTGCTCACCGATAACTGATAACTGAACAATGGTCACTGGTAATTATTAGGGAATTCAGTCATGAAACTAACTAAGAGCAAAATCAACGATTTGTTGACACAACCAGGATGTGAACATAATCAAAATAAGGAGGGTCAAGGTAAAAATAAGTCTTGTACTCAAAAGGCTAACCCTGGTTCTGCTCAAGGGGGTTGTGCGTTTGATGGGGCTTCTATTGCTTTAGTTCCTATTACCGATGCTGCTCATTTAGTTCATGGTCCTATTGGTTGTTCTGGTAATAGTTGGAATAGTCGTGGGAGTCTCTCTAGTGGACCCATGACTTATAAGATGGGACTAACGACTGATTTATCAGAAAATGATATTATTTTTGGTGGGGAAAAAAAGCTTTATAAGGCGATCGCTCAATTAATAAAAAAGTATAATCCGGCTGCGGTTTTTGTTTATTCTACTTGTGTTACTGCTCTGATTGGTGATGATTTGGATGCGGTTTGTAAGGCGGCAACTGATAAATATGGAACGCCAGTTATTCCTGTTCATTCTCCTGGTTTTGTGGGTAGTAAAAACTTAGGAAACCGTCTGGGAGGTGAGGCCTTATTAGATCACGTTGTTGGCAGCAAAGAACCTGACTATACCACAGCTTATGATATTAATTTAATCGGTGAATATAATGTTGCCGGTGAAATGTGGGGGGTTCTTCCTCTGTTTAAAAAAGCGGGAATTCGTGTTTTAGCAAAGATTACAGGGGACGCACGTTATGAAGAAGTGTGTTCTGCTCATCGAGCAAAACTGAATGTCATGATCTGCTCTAAGGCCTTAATTAATATGGCTTCTGCTATGCAGGAACGCTACAACATTCCTTACATTGAGGAGTCTTTTTATGGCATCCAAGATATGAACCGTTGTTTACGCAATATCGCTCAATTTTTTGGGGATCAAGTATTAATAGAACGAGTTGAACAAATAATCGAAGAAGAAACCGCTAAGTTAGACATCGCTTTAGCCCCTTATCGAGAACGTCTCAAGGGTAAACGCATGGTTTTGTACACCGGTGGGGTGAAAAGTTGGTCCATCGTTTCAGCCGCCCAAGACTTAGGCATGGAAGTGGTAGCCACTAGCACCAAGAAAAGCACAGAAGAGGATAAGGGACGGATTAAGAAACTTTTGGGCAAAGATGGCATTATGTTGGAGAAAGGTAGCCCAGAGGAGCTTTTACGGGTCATTCAGAAGACAAATGCTGACCTCTTGGTAGCAGGAGGAAGAAACCAATATACGGCACTGAAAGCTAAGATTCCTTTCTTAGATATTAACCAAGAACGTCATCATCCCTACGCTGGTTATATCGGTTTAGTAGAAATGGCCCGAGAATTAAGCGAAGCGGTTTATAGTCCCATTTGGAAACAAGTTCGTAAACCCTCCCCTTGGGAACTTTGGCAACAGGAACACGAAAGTCTATTGAACCTAGAAGCAGAAGGAGAGTGATGAAGTCAGAAGTCAGAAGTCAGAAGTCAGAAGTTTGAAGTGATATATCTTCCCAAACTTCCCATACACCCCACACCCGGCACAACAGAGGAGTAACAACAATGACAACGATCCTAAACCCCAACAAGTCCCTATCAGTCAACCCTTTGAAAATGAGTCAACCTTTGGGCGCGGCGTTAGCGTTTCTGGGGTTGCGGAAGATGATGCCTCTGTTTCATGGTTCGCAAGGATGCACTGCTTTTGCTAAAGTGGTTCTGGTGCGTCATTTTCGTGAGTCTATTCCTCTGTCTACCACTGCCATGACGGAAGTTAGTACCATTTTAGGCGGGGAAGATAATATAGAACAGGCGATCTTAACAATTCTGGAAAAATATCATCCTCAAATCATTGGCTTGTTAACCACTGGGTTAACGGAGACGAGAGGAGATGATATGAAGCGCATTTTAAAGACATTTCGGGAGAAACATCCAGAGTTAGATAATTTTCCGATTGTTTCGGTTTCTACTCCTGATTATAAAGGTTCGTTGCAGGATGGGTATGGGGCAGCTGTAGAAAGTATTGTCTCTGCTGACTATGGGAATGTGGCCGATGATGAACCGCCAACGGTGGGAATGAAACCCCAGGTAACGGTGTTATGCGCCTCTCATTTGTCTCCTGGAGACGTAGAAGAGATCAAAACCATCATTGAAGGGTTTGGTATCACCCCCATTATGGTTCCTGACTTATCTCGTTCTTTGGATGGCCATTTAGAAGATGATTATCACACTGTTACCACAGGGGGAACCAGTTTAACTCAATTAAAACAGTTAAACCGTTCTTGTTTAACGTTAGCGATTGGGGAAAGTATGCGTAAAGCGGCCACTATTTTACAGCAACGTTTTGGCACAAAATATCAAGTTTTTTCCCGTTTAGCAGGGTTGGATACAGTTGATTCGTTTTTATGGGAACTGTCTCAAATTTTAACAGCCCGTTGCGATCATCATTTCCCCATTGTACCTAATGTTCCCGCCCATTTACAACGGCAACGTCGTCAGTTACAGGATGTTATTTTAGACACTCATTTCTATTTTGGTGGTAAAAAAGTTTCTTTGGCATTAGAACCTGATTTACTGTATCAAACCGCTTGGTTATTAACAGAAATGGGAGCAACGATTCAAGCTGCTGTTACCACAACGAAGTCCCCACTTTTGGAAAATTTACCCATCGATACGGTTACCATTGGCGACTTAGAAGACTTAGAAGAATTGGCTGTTGGTTCAGATTTAATTATTACCAATTCCCACGGTACATCCTTAGCGAAACGTCTCAAAGCCCCTTTATATAGAATGGGTTATCCTATCTTTGATCGATTAGGATTAGGACAACGTTGTTTAGTGGGATATCGTGGCACCATGAAGTTTTTATTTGATGTTGGCAATATTCTTATGGAAGAAGAAGCCAAACATAGTCCCGTCGCGCTTCACTCAAACGGGTTAACTGCTTAAAGTTTTCCCTTATTTTATTCATCTGAGAGGAAAAAAATGAAAGTTGCATTTACTACTAGCGATAACGTCCATGTCAACGCTCACTTTGGTTGGGCAAAGAATATCGACTTATATGATGTCTCCCCTAACGGCTTTAATTTTGTCAATACTTTAGAGTTTGGTGGCGACTTAAAAGAAGACGGCAATGAAGACAAATTAGTGCCAAAACTAGAGGCATTAGATGGCTGTACATTACTCTATGTTTCTGCCATTGGGGGTAGTGCAGCAGCCCGTTTAATTCGCCAAAATGTGACCCCGATTAAAGCTAGAACTGACCAAGATAAAATTGACGAAATTCTCAATGAATTAGTTAAAACTTTAAAAGGCAATCCTCCTCCTTGGTTACGAAAAGTTCTGCAAAAAGAAGCAGGAATTGAGCCAACCCCTAATTTTTTAGACGAAGATGAATAAGGGGTGAATAGTGAGCAGTTAGCAGTGAACAGTGAACAGTGGTAACTGGTAACTGATAACTGGCAAAATCTATGAATAATTGAACAACCAAATAAGGTAAAATTGTTCATAGATAACAGAAGTGTTCTCATTGTAATTGTTATTATGACAACAACAACTAATTCGGAAGCTAATTCTCTCTTAGTCTCAGACAGTCCTTTTTTACAATCATTAGTACAACAAATACGCGCCTACGATCATTATGGAGTGTATCGCACTTGGACTGATGAACTGGTTATTGCACCTTATGTTATTCCTAAGAAAAAAAGACGGGAAATTTCTTTAGAAGGAGAGATTGACCCCACCACAAAATTAAGAATCCTGTGTTATTTTCGGGCGATCGCAGCCTTAATAGAAAAAGAAACAGGATTATTATGTCAAGTTGTTGTTGACTTAAATCATGAAGGCTTCGGCTGGGCTTTAGTCTGGGGTGGAAAATTAATGGTGGTTTCTCGTAGTTTACGGGATGCTCATCGCTTCGGTTTCGACACTTTAGAAAAGTTAAACGAACAAGGAACAAAACTCGCCAATGCTGGTATTGAGTTAGTGCAGAAATTTCCTGAAGTTTCGAGATTGTAAGTTCAGGAAACCGTAAAATTGTTCCCCAATTTTTTAACCCGATACGAGGTAAGAAGTATGACAGTTGCTACCGAAAATAATCCTACACCAGAAGCCGTTGCGGATCTCAAAAAAAAGGTTCGTAAACTCAATTCTAAAGCCGGTCAAATGAAGATGGATTTGCATGATCTAGCCGAAGGACTACCTACCGACTACGAAAACTTGCTAGAAACTGCCCAAAAAACTTACGATATCTTTCGTGAGTTAGATCAACTCAAGAAAAAACTTAACATCTGGGAGGAAACCCTCAAATGACTTTAACTGCTGATACCCCAAGAACCTTAGCTGAGTTCACCAAACTCATCGACACCGAAGACTATTTAAACTTTTTTGGTATTAGTTATGACCCTACTTTTGTTAATGTTAACCGTCTCCATATCCTTAAGCAGTTCTCTTTACTTATCACAGAAGTCGATAAAGCTTTCCCCGATCTTAGTGAAAGTAAAAAATTAGAAAAATATAAATTAGCTTTCCAGGAAGCTTACGAACTTTTTAAAACTTCCAGTCCCCTAGAAACCAAACTCTTTAAAGTCTTCCAAGATGCCCCTCAAAATGTCGTCTTATTGGATGATTTAACCAAAGAAGCCGGTATTCTGCAATAGAAAGCAGGAGGCAGAAGGCAGAAGGCAGGAGGTAGGAGACAGAAGTTAGTATATCTCCCCACCTTCCCCTCTTCCCACCCTCCCCACCCTTCCTACTCTTCCCACCCTCCCCACACCCAACCCCCAAACCATCATGAACTTCACCCCAACGGAACGAGAACGTTATTCACGACAAATACAACTTCCTGGTTTCGGCGAAGAAGGACAAAAACGCCTCAAGGACTCCACTGCTGTGGTAACAGGAGTCGGTGGACTGGGTGGAACGGTTGCGCTATATTTAGCTGTAGCCGGTGTCGGGAAAATCATTCTGGTTCGCGGGGGTGATCTGCGTCTGGATGATCTCAACCGTCAGATCTTAATGACCAATAGCTGGGTGGGTCAACCCAGGGTTTATAAAGCCAGGGAAACCCTTTTAAACCTCAACCCTGACATCGAAGTGGAGGCGGTTCCTGAGTTCGTCACAGCAGAGAATATTGACGCTTTAGTACAACAGGCGGATATTGCTTTCGACTGCGCCTTTGACTTCAAAGAACGCAACCTGTTAAATGCCGCTTGTGTCCGTTGGAGGGTTACGATGGTGGAAGCTGCCATGAGTGGCATGGATGCGTACTTAACCACCATTATTCCTGGGGAAACTCCCTGTCTATCCTGTATTTTTCCAGAAAAACCCCAATGGGATCGCTGGGGGTTTGGAGTATTAGGGGCAGTTTCTGGCAGTTTAGCCTGTTTAGCGGCTTTAGAAGGGATCAAACTCTTAACTGGACTCGGAGAACCCCTTATCGGTCAATTATTAACGATGGACTTAGGGACTGCAACCTTCGCCAAACGCCGTCCCTACCATGACCCCAACTGTCCCGTTTGCGGTAATTTTACCCAGCAACAGTTAAGTCATTATATCAAGAATCACGAAAAATTAAGAATTAAGAATTAATCAAAAATTCAATTCTACATTCTAAATTCTACATTCTAAATTCTCAACCATGACTGTCACACTTACCCAAAAAGCTGCCCTGAAACTCCGTACCGTTTTATACGGGAACTCAAACACAAACAATATTGCTGGTATTCGCGTTGGCGTGAAAGATGGTGGTTGTAATGGCCACGAATACGCCCTCAACTTAGTCAAGGAAGCTAACAACGAAGATGTCTGCTTTGAACAAGATGATGTCCCTATTTATGTTGACCCTAAAAGTGTGTCTTTATTAGATGGAGTGGTCATTGATTTTGTGGACAGTTTAACCCAAAGTGGCTTTATTTTTACTAACCCCAATGCAACACAGACTTGTGGCTGCGGTAAGTCTTTCTCTACAGCAAACTGCGGTGGCCAAGCTACGTCTTGTAGCTAAACAAAGCTTTGATTTTTGATAGTTATGTCTTCTTTTTAAGAAGACATAAATTGTTAAAAATTAATGGTAAACGTTCCTAACATTAAGGAGAACACTCATGACTGCTACTTATCAAGTTCGTCTGCTGAAAACTGTCAAGAAAAAAAATAAAGAGACAGGTAAAAAAGAAGAGATCGCCGAAATGGATGTTACCCTAGAGATTCCTGAAGATCAATACATCTTTGATGCGGCTGAAGAAGAAGGTCTTGATCTTCCCTCTTCCTGTCGTTCTGGGGCTTGTTCTAGTTGTGTGGGACGCATCGTTGAAGGAGAGGTTGATCAAGAAGATCAAAGCTTTCTTGATGATGAACAACTGGAAAAAGGTTGGGTATTACTGTGTGCTGCTTATCCCCGTTCTAACTGTACCATTAAAACCCATCAAGAACCTTATTTGGCTTAAATTCTTGACCTATTTTCCTCATCTATCTGCTGAGGAAGTCGTGGCATTAGCTACGACTTCCTATCCCTAATTACAACTTTCAAGGGAACAATTTTATGGATAGTATTCAACCGCAAAAAAAATTGCCTTCTTCGAGGTTTCCTATGAATTTAAAATGGAAAACATTTGTTTATAAAACGGCATTTTGGATGATGGGAGAAATTGTCCTTAATCTCTTGGGTTTAGATAATGTTGCTGATTATAGCGAGTTTCTCTTTGGTCATGAATTAGAATTATCTAAAAAAAATCATAAAACGGTTAAACTTTCTTGTCTCAAGCCAAAATTTTGTGACAAAATTAATGAAAATTGTCCCGTAGATGAAGTCGCTTTACAGTTTTCAGATTCTCCGATTGAAGATTGTATTACCAATCATCGGATCTTCTTTAAAAAATGTACAAAAATTAAACATTATTGTATTAAGGCTTCGCTATTTTCTGATTTATCGTACAATTTGAAATGGGAAGATTATAGTGGTGATTCGTGAAAAATTAGTTCAAGAATATCGGAATATTGTTAATTATTCCTATCCTTATATTAACTCCCTATTAAATGATTGTTATATTTACATTATTGATGGGTGTCTTAATCTTATTTCTTCTCACTACTATTATTTAGGAATTTACTATGCAGGTAAACAAGGGAAAGAAATTATTTTATATCAAAAAGAATTAAAAGAAATTGCCAAAACTTTTGGTATGGTTGATGTGGTATTTTTGAATGCTAAAAGAATTATTCGTGATCCTTTATCTACTTTAAAAAAAGAAAATCCTCGTCTTTGGTTAGAACTTTATTGGATCTCTAGTAAAGTAACAACTAATTTGGATTAATTGTGAATTATAATTATTACCAATTAGCCTAGCCCAAGTGGATGATGACAAGCTAAAATACCTATGATAAAGAGCGTTTAAATTAATAATTTTCGGTAAAAAATGATAATTATTCAAGTTATGTATCTCTAGTTACTGTTTAAAATAACTAAAAAAATTACACTAATAATAAGGTACACAAAAGACCTATGAAGTGTAATCAATGTCCTGATAGTTGTCAAAAAAATCCTCAAACTTTTAATAGTTTTTGGTACAGTTTCTTACCGAAACGCTTTCAGGGTAAACCTCTAGAAATTGTTTCCCAAGGAACCATTGCTTTGGTGGGTTCTCCTAACGTGGGTAAGAGTCTTTTATTTAATGTTTTAACTGGGGGTTATACCACGGTTTCTAACTATCCTGGAACCACCATAGAAGCTTCCCGCAATTATATCAAAATTGCCGGAAAAACTATCACGATTATTGATACACCAGGGATGTATTCTTTAATCCCAATGACAGAAGAAGAACGATTTTCTAGGGAGTTATTATTGAGAGAACCTTTAGATTTAGCTGTTCATGTCATTGATGCTAAAAATCTCAGTCGAATGTTAAATTTGACGTTTCAACTAATAGAAACTCAAGTCCCTATTATACTCGCTGTCAATATGATTGATGAAGCTGAAAAATTAGGGATATGGGTCAACGAAAAGCAATTAGAAGCATCCTTGGGTATTCCTGTTGTCACTTTATCTGCTGCTCAACAACGAGGCATCAAAAGTTTAACTGCTAAGATGGCTAACTATGTCCACATTCCTGCGCTATCCTACAGCTATTGAAGAAGGAATCACCAAAATAGAGTGCCTTCTACAGAGCGATCATAACGTTGTTAAAGCGGCCATTGAACCGTTAGTATCGCGGCGTTCTTTAGCCCTTTTATTACTACAAAAAGATCCCTTATTATGGGAAAAAGTTCGCCAAAACGAACCCAAATTTGAAGCCATTGAAATGGTGGTACAATCAGTGCAATCTCAATTTAGTGATCCTTTGGTTTTAGTGATAGCCAAAACCCGTCATCAAGCAGCTAAAAAAATTGAAGAATTAGCCATTGTAAAAATCAAAAAAAAATCAACGGAAAGCGAGGAATTTTTTCATCGGTTAACCGTTAATCCCATTACCGGATTTCCCCTGCTCTTTTTGATTGTTTATGTGGGAATTTATAAATTTGTGGGTTGCTTTGGGTCAGGGGTTTTAGTTAATAACTTTGAAGCGGTTTTTACGCAGCAAATTAACCCCATAATTGATGGGATAGCTGCTCAGTTATTACCTTGGAGCATTTGGCAAGATTTAGTGGCTAATGAACAGGGTATTTTGACATTAGGAATGCGTTACGTTATTGCCATTATTTTACCCATTACTACCACATTCTTTTTTGTTTTTTCTGTACTTGAAGATAGTGGTTATTTGCCGAGAATTTCTCTCTTAATCGATCATTTATTCAAAATGATTGGGTTGTCGGGTCGTTCTATTATTCCCTTAATTTTAGGCTTGAGTTGTGGCAGCATGGGATCATTAGTGACTCGCACCATTGAAAGTAAACGAGAGCGTTTTATTGTCTCTTTATTGTTAGCATTAGTGATTCCTTGTTCTGCTCAATTAGGGATTTTTATTGGACTGCTTTCTCAAAATCCCACTGCTTTAATTATTTGGGCAATTTGTATGGCTTTAATTTTTGCTATTATTGGCTCATTAACCGCCAAAGCATTACCAAAAAGTCTCTCTTATTTCTATATGGAAATACCCCCCTTACGCTTACCCCATGTTCGTTCAGTTCTGACCAAAACCTATAGTCGGGTTTGCTGGTATTTAAGTGAAATTATTCCTTGGTTTGCTTTAGCTTCTGTTCTCATTTGGCTAGGAAAATTAACAGGATTTTTACCTTTCTTAACTAATGGCATAGAACCGATAGTGTTGAAATTACAACTGCCACCAGAAGCCTCAACTATGTTGATTTATGGCTTTTTTCGACGGGACTATGGGGCAGCAGGAATGTTCGATTTACATCATTCTGGGGTGTTAATGGGAAGAGAATTAGTGGTTTCTGCTGTAACCTTAACGCTCTTCATTCCTTGCTTATCTCAGTTTAAATTCATGGTGAAGGAGCGAGGGCTAAAAACAACTATTGCTTTAAGTAGTTTGGTGATAGTTTTTGCTTTTTCTATGGGTTTTTGTTTGAACAAACTATTACTAATTTTGGAGATAATCTAATGATGTTTGCTCAAAGTTTTACCATTGAATCTTCAGCCTTAAATCTTATGAAAGAAAAAGAAAAAGGGGTAATTACGAAGTTCCGAAAAAGTGATGAAAACTTATTAAGAAAGCTTATTGCTATTGGTATTATGCCAGGACTATCTATTACGTTAGAACAAAAATTTCCTTCTTATGTTGTGAAAGTTGATGGGACAAGAATTGCTTTAGATCGTTCTATTGCCAAAGCAATTTATGTGAGAAAAGTAAAGTAATCAATCAGGGAGGATTAAAGGCGATTAATTCCCAGTATCTTATTTCTATGAACAACAAACAACCATGAAATTAGCGACGAAACAAAATCACTCACAATTGGCATTTCTTGTTTCTATTCCCATCGCTGTTTTAGGAGGATTAATGGGGTTAGGAGGGGCTGAATTTCGTTTACCAATTTTAGCTGGTCCCTTGGGATATTCTGCTCGTCAAGTGGTTCCTCTAAACTTAGCAATTAGTCTCATTACGATTCTAATTTCTTTGTTAGTGAGAGGAAAAATTCTATCCTTATCAACAGTTCTCCCTTATAGTCAGATTATTATTTTTCTCGTTTTAGGGGCAATGCTCATGGCTTTTTTGGGAGCAACTTGGTCAAAACATTTGTCCAATGAAAGACTAGAAAAAATCATTTTAGTCTTTTTAATTATTATTGGTTGTACATTAATTATTGAAGGACTTTTACCCGAAAAATTACCCGCTTTAGTTCCTCCTCTCCCTGGGTTACAAATTATTGTCGCTTTAAGTTGTGGCTCAATTATTGGCTTGGTTAGTAGTCTGTTAGGAGTCGCCGGTGGAGAATTAATTATTCCTACCTTAATTTTTGCCTTTGGAGTGGATATAAAAATTGCAGGAACCAGCAGCTTAATCATTAGTTTGCCAACGGTTCTGGTGGGATTAATAAAGTATTATCATCAAGGCTCTTTTGTCAATCCTCAACCCCTAAAAAAAACGGTTTTACCCATGGGATTAGGCTCATTAATTGGGGCAATCATTGGTGGTTTATTAGTAGGAGTTATTCCCTCTAGTATGCTAAAAATTATCTTAGGTATTATCTTAAATATCGCTGCGTTGAAAGTCTTTTTACACAGTCAAGCTTAATCGTTGTTTGTATTAATGTAAGGAAGTGTCATGACCTTAGATTTTTCCCCCGTTTGGATATCATTAAAAACCGCAACCTTGGCAACCATTATCGCTTTTTTTCTGGGAGCGATGGCCGCTCGAACTATGTTTAAATATCGGGGAAAAGGAAAAGGCTTAATCGATGGTATTTTGACCGCTCCTTTGGTACTTCCGCCGACGGTTGTGGGCTTTTTTCTCTTATTATTGTTAGGAAAACATGGACCAATTGGTAGACTTTTAAGATTATTTGATGTTACAATCGTTTTTACCTGGTATGCTGCCGTTATTGCAGCCACTGTGGTCGCGTTCCCTCTGATGTACAAAACCGCATTGGGAGCCTTTCAACAGATTGATCGCACCCTCTTGGCCTCTGCGAGAACTCTAGGATCCACAGAATGGCAAGTATTCTGGAGGGTTCTTTTGCCTCTAGCCCGACCTGGGTTGGTTGCAGGGGTCTTATTAGCCTTTGCCCGCGCTTTAGGGGAATTTGGAGCCACCCTCATGTTAGCCGGGAGTATTCCGGGCAGAACCCAAACCATCCCCATTGCCATCTTTTTCTCTGCCGAAAGTGGGGACATGGGAGAAGCCCTGTTATGGGTAACGGTTATGTTAGGCTTATCCCTAAGTATTGTGGTTGGGGTCAACTACTGGAATGAGAACCCCCCCCATCAACGGATAAGGAAACGGGCTAAAGAAGGCTATCTCACCCTTGTGGATGAAAGCTTACTCCCTTTGGATCATCCTGTCACCCCCTTAACTTGGGAGTCAACTGCTACGAATGTTTTACCCAGTCCGATTGAGTTAATTGTTGATATACAGAAAGAATTACCCGAATTTACCCTAAATGTTTCCTTCTCAAGCAACCAACTGCCATTAGGACTGTTAGGGGGGTCTGGAGCAGGAAAAAGCTTTATCTTACGCTGTATTGCTGGGTTAGAAACCCCCGATCAGGGCTGTATTATCCTCAATGGCCGGGTCTTATTTGACTCCCGAAGAGGAATCAATGTGCCTATCCGCGATCGCCGTATTGGCTTCTTATTCCAAAATTATGCCCTCTTTCCCCATCTCACCGTTGCTCAAAATATCGCCTTTGGCCTGCCCAAAACCCTCTCATCCCTTGCCATTCGTCAACGGGTCGAAAAACAACTAATCGCGGTCCAATTACAAGGATTAGGCGATCGCTATCCGCAAGAACTATCAGGGGGACAACAGCAAAGAGTCGCTTTAGCCAGAGCCTTAGCCAGCGAGCCAGATATTCTGCTCCTAGACGAGCCATTTTCCGCCCTAGACACTTATTTACGGGATCAACTGGAAAAACTCCTCAGACTCAGTTTAATCCACTTTCCAGGGGCAACCCTCTTTGTCTCCCATAACCTAGAAGAAGCCTATCGTATTTGTCCCAACCTTTTGATCGTAGACGAAGGACAAATCATTGCCCAAGGACCCAAACAAGACATCTTTGACGCACCCCAATCCTTCCGAGTCGCCCAACTCACCGGCTGTAAAAACTTTTCTCGCGCCCTCACTCACTCGAAGAATACCATCACCGCCCTTGACTGGGGATGCACCCTACAAGTGAACGAACCCATTCCCGACGACTTAGCCCATGTGGCCATTCGCGCCCATCACCTCATCTTTACCGGCCTAAAAGGACAACCACCTGAGTGTCAAGACAATATTTTTCCAGGTTGGCTCACCACCACCAGTGAAACCCAACACCGAATGACTTTATACCTGAAGTTAAACTCTGCCCCTACCAGTCCCTTCGACTATCACCTACAAGTTGAAGTGTTCAAAAACCAGTGGAATGCGCTGCAACAGCTTCCTCAACCCTGGCAGATACAACTTCACCCCACTCGCCTCATGTTACTACAGAATTCAAGCGGTTCCATATCTCTTGAATACAAACCTAGCCACTCGTCAAGAATGACTAGGGACGATCAGTCTAATCAACAACCATCCTAATTGAAAAGGAGGACACTGACATGGCAAGTTTAACTGGCCTAACCTTTGGTCAACTCGATTGGATTCCTAAATTTGTTGAAGGTATCAACAAAGATACTTGTCTTGGTTGCGGACGTTGCTTCAAAGTCTGTGGTCAAAACGTTTTAGCCTTAATGGGCGTTAACGAAGATGGCGAGTTTGTGGACGAAGACGAAGACGACGATGATATCGAGCGTCAAGTCATGGTCGTTGCTCACAAAGAAAACTGCATCGGTTGTGAAGCTTGCGCCCGCATTTGTCCCAAAAACTGCTACACTCACGCCCCTTTACCTGTGTAAGTCTACTCAGTTAAGTTGGGTTGCGCTTCGGCGCACCCTTCTTTTTGAAGTCAGAAGTTCCTCACTACGTTCCGGCGCTATCGCACAGAAGTTCCTCACT
>JAAUYD010068539.1_pt1 | contig 15514 bp, 11 predicted proteins | sample 7278101 | NCBI WGS metagenome assembly JAAUYD01 (sample SAMN14350128, study PRJNA611818) | marine sediment metagenome | isolation source: surface marine sediment (0.6m) | place: French Polynesia: Moorea | collected 2018-08 | reverse complement strand
GAAATAGCCGGAAAAATATTTTTCTGATTGTGTTGTCTCATTTTCCCCCTTTCCACAGGCTTTTTCTACGGATTTAGGAATAAATCAATTCACAATCTTAATGATTTTAGCTTAAAAGAGCATCTAAGATTGTGAATTGATTTATTCCTAAATCCGTAGAAAAAGCCTGTGGAAAGGGGGAAAATGAGACAACACAATCAGAAAAATATTTTTCCGGCTATTTCGCTTTTGCTTGTGATCTATCTTTGCCTGCCGGACCTTTGGGCGTTGGCCCAAGAAGCTAAAGCTGGACCCAAGGCCTCTCAGAGCAATTCATCGACCGCCGAGGCAGTCGAGACTCAAGTAGCCAACATGACCGATGAACAAGTGAGACAGGCATATGCCCAAATATTAAAACAGGCGTCCACCGGCAAAACCAGCCCAGAGCAAGAAGGAAAAGGCACATGGCAAGATATTAGTGCTCAATTTTATGGGGCTGCCCGGGGGGCCGCAAAGGTTCTTGGCCGCATCGGCTCTATATTATCCGGTCAGCAAACCGATCCAGGGGATTGGCGAGATGCCATCACCAAGTTAACGGATGGAAAAGGTATCCTTCATCTCATTTTGACCCTGATCGGCCTGGCTGTGATCATTGCTCTCGGCTTGGCGACCCGTTGGCTGTTTCGGCGTACCACATCCGATATTCAGGAGAACATCATCCATGCCGTGCCCTTCGGCAAATTACAATTTTTGGGTCAGGTCTTCTCTCGGATGCTTTTGGACGTCCTGGGACTCGGTATTTACGTGTTGACCACCTTCACTCTCTTCGTCTTGTTTTATCGGGAGGGAACGCCAAGCTATCATATTGTCTCCGTTTACCTTATCATCAGCTACTACATCATCGTCCTCGCCCTGGTGGCCAGAGTTATATTTTCTCCCAAAGCCGCTTCCCTGCGTTTATTCCCTATGCAAGATCGGGATGCGAGCTTTCTGTACCAATGGATTCTTCGAATTATTTTTATTGCAGGATTCTTTGCCGGCGCCAGCAACATTTTGAGACAACACGATGTGGAACGACACCTATACCTGTTGATGTACGGATTATCGGGTGTTGTTGTCATTCTGGCGCTGGTGATCATGATCTGGCAAAGCCGTCAAAGGGTGGCTCAGGCGATTGGAACGGAAACAACCGGTTCTGGCTCAAGCGGCGGTTCCCTGCGAGCGAGTTTTGCCCGCCACTGGCATCATTTTGCCATTTTGTACGTGCTGGCGACTGGTGGGATTTGGACGGCAAAAGCGCTTAATGATGGCGATGTTACCGTGCTGAACCTGGTTCTTAGCCTTTTTCTGATTCCCATTGTCATAGGCGTGGATCAATGGGTCCAGCGCCTGTTAAAAATCGCCTCCGGTGAATCACGCGAAACCATAGACCTGAGCGGGGACGAACCCACTAAAATAGACGAGCAGGAACAAGTTGCCGGGAAAATGGAGTTCACCCATTATATTCCTTTAATAAAACGATTTTTTCGTATTTTTCTGATTGCTTTCCTCTTTTTTGGGTCCCTGCGCCTATGGGGCATTGATATTCAGATCGGCCGCATGTTCACCCGCAGCGCCCTGAGTATCATTTTGATTTTATTGCTCAGTTTTATCGCTTGGCAGCTGATCAAGGCTAGAATCGATCAGAAGCTCAAAGAGGAAATGCCCGATGATGACGAGGAAGCGGAAGAGGGCGGAGCAGGTGGTTCTCGCATGGGAACGCTGCTCGTGCTGCTGCGCAAATTCGTGCTGGCCGTCATGTTTGTCATTGTTTCGCTGATTGTTCTGTCGTCATTGGGGGTTAACATCGGTCCTTTGATTGCCGGCGCCGGTGTTCTCGGTCTGGCCATCGGCTTTGGCGCCCAGACCCTTGTCAAAGACATTATCTCAGGCGTATTTTTTCTGATTGACGACGCCTTTCGGGTAGGTGATTTTATCGAAACCGGTGGCACCAAAGGCATGGTGGAGCACATTTCTCTGCGTTCGCTGAGATTACGCAATCCCCGCGGACCGGTACATACGATCCCCTTTGGCAGCATGGGCACGGTGACCAACAACAGCAGGGACTACATCATTTCCAAACTGGATTTTCGGGTGAGATATGATACCGACGTAGATAAAGTCAGAAAAATTATCAAGAAGATCAATAAGAAAATCATGAAAGATCCGGAAATGGGACCTGTCATGCTGGACAAAATCAAATCCCAGGGCGTCAGAGAACTGGATGACTCTGCCATGATAATGCGGGTCAAGTTCAAGACCATTCCCGGAGAACAATTCGTAATCCGGCGCGAGGTTTTCCGGATGATGCAGGAATCTTTTCGTGAGAACGGCATCGAATTTGCCCATCGCAACGTGACGGTTTACATGCCGCCGGAAGCAACGGATTCTGAAAACAATAAAGTGAATGAAAAAGTTGCGGAAGCTGCCGCGGCAGCGGCTGTTGCTGCCGAGCAGTCAGAGGAAGAACAATTAAAGAAATCGAAGAAATGAGAAACGCGCACATACTTTCCATCCTTAACCAGGCACATGAAACGGTCGGGTCATTAAGGAGGACACATGCAGAAGCCTACGCTTGATTCTTGGATCAAGATCCTAACGCTGATCGGGGCCGTCATCGCGTTCATTTGGGGTGTCTATCAGTTCATTTCGAATCAACGCAGTCAAGCAGAAACGCGAAGGATCGAAGCAACACGACCCTTCCTCGACCGGCAACTGACACTTTATACAGTGGCTACACAGGTCGCCGCAACCATATCAACGTCATCATCAAAAGAAGAAATCGATTCCGCAAAACAGCGTTTTTGGTCCCTCTACTGGGGGGAGTTGGCATTGGTTGAAGACAAAGGTGTCGAAGCTGCGATGGTGCAGTTGGGTAACGCCCTTAAACAAGGCAAGGTTGGAAAGGATGTTCAAACTCTTTCTTTAAATCTCGCTCACGCCTGTCGGGAATCTTTGGCTAAATCATGGGGTGTCGATCAGTGGCGAAGTCCACGCCAGTCAGTGTCTCGTTGACCATCCGTCCTGTACATCGATGCCGCCAAACGCTTTTGGTGCTTGTAGATTATAATCGTTTTAAAAAACAGCCTGAACTCAGGTTTTTATAGCACCGCCTCATGTAAACCCGGATCCAGCCGTACAGGTGTAGCAATGATCTGCGGTAACAATTTGACTTCCGGGTTGGGGGGAACCTTCTATTTCAGAAACGTGAATTTTTTGTCCAGTCATTGGTAACCCCCTCGCAAGATTAAAGTCACAATCGTAAAGATATCCATCCCATGAAATGGATACCAATGTTCGGCACATGAGTCCTTCAACAGCACAGGAATTGAAATTATCAGAGAGTTTTGCCATATAGTTTTCAAAATTTCCCGATTTTACAAGCCATTGGCGAAATCTTCCCAGCGGTGCATTGGCAAAATTATAAAGGTTGTTAAAAACTATGCCCCACTTATTTTCCAGAACCTGATGGAATCTTTTCTCAGCCTGCTTTTGGGTGGGGGGCAGATATGCTCCGGTCGGATTGGATACCAGGTGGAGTTCCAGGCCGGTACCATTCGATCCATATCCTAGGCCGTTCAATTTTTTTAGAACCTCTGTGCTTTCCTTAAATATGCCTTCCCCCCGCTGGGAATCGGTCTGAGTTATGTTAATGGAGGGAAATGAGGCCACTATCACCACCTGGTAAGATTTCAATAAATCCGCCATGTTGTCCAACTTATCTTTCATAACCGAAAGATTGGAACGGAGCATGATCCTCGATGCAAACGGTGAAATATTTTCTATCAAATGGCCAAGATTCGGATTCAGCTCCGGTGCTCCGCCGGTAATATCAATCGTCTCGAAATCGTTTCGCTCGGCATAACGGATTACCGCTTCAACCGTATTTAAATCCATGTTCTCTCGGCGATTAGGTCCGGCATTCAAATGGCAGTGCCGGCATTTCTGATTACAGAGCAAACCCAGGTTTATCTGCAGGGTATGCGTGACATTACGAACCAATTCGAGATTGTGTTCGGCGATGGTCGATTTGAATGGAATGACATTCATGATCTTTTCTCTATTAAAATTTTCATTTATATGGACAGTTTTTGAGCATGATTGCGCATTTGAATTCCGTGCACAAGAGACGCACCCCCCCGGATGGCAGTGACGACGTGGATTGCCTCCGTCATCTCGGCCAGGTTTGAACCTTTTTCCAGGCAAGCTTGAGTGTAAGCATCAATGCAGTATGGACACTGAATGGCGTGTGCCACCGCTAATGCGATGAGTGCTTTTTCTCTTTCGCTAAGTTCTCCATCGGCAAAAACTGAACCGTAATAATCAAAAAACTTTTTTGCCAGTTCCGGGACCTCTTCGCCGATTTCTTCAAATTTTGGAAGATCTTCCGATTTATAATATGTTTCCATAACTGCTTGCTCCTCATAAGTTGGATGTGGTATCCAGACGAATCCAATTAAAAGTTAGGTCGATATTCAGTTGCTAGCCTTACAGCAGATTTAACATGGCTGCAGTTAAATATCTTTAGGACTTTCCAGCAAAATATACAGAAGATTATCGGTAAATGCCGGGTCATTGGTAATATCCCGATGATTGGAAAACAAAAACAATACCTGCCTCCATCCAATGGGCGATATTAATCGGGATGTTTGACTGCCCGGTCCGCGTTCGTCCATCAGTGCGCTGCTTCGAAGTACCACACTGTCACCCGGTCCTTTTTCTGTGACAATGAGTTTGCCGGATTTTTCGATACGGACGACCTTATCCGTGTCTTCAGCATCACCGGCGACGAGATATAGGTGGAGGGATTCCGGCGGACGGGCGGGAACATCCATTGCCGCCGTAAATTGTTTGGCGCGGTTGAGGACTTTGGTTAAATATTCAAAGGCAATCTGGCTTCTTATTTCAGGGCTTTGTTCTTCTGGCAGCAGCATCTGCAGCATCTTATTCTGCTTTGCATCCGCCAAACCCCACCCATGTTTACGCCAAAGTTCAGGGTTAAAAATATCATCTACCGGGCGGCCCTGGGCGTCCTGTAAAAGCCCGTGTCGAGTTCGCGGCAGCATTTCGTAGAGCGACGGCATGGTTCCAATGACCGCGGGCGGATAGTCGGGAAGCAGCAGGGCGGGACGGTATCCCTCGACTAATTTCAGGATCGCATCGATAGCGCCGCCGTTGGGGGTGCCGACCATTACAACATTGTTTACATGGCGGCTTCCATCCCAGGTCAATTTCGGCAGGCTGCCATCTGCCGGAAGATCCTGGATGCCATATCGCAAGTAGTAACGGGCGACCAGACCTCCCATGGAATGGGCGATGAGGTCGAATTTAACATCATGATCCTTGATGCCAAAGCGTTTTTCGAGCTCCTGTTGGACATATTGTTTTTTTTCTATGATGAAATTATCGAGTCTTATGGCGCTTTCAACGATATCCCGCCGCCAATCATAAGCAAATTGGAAGCATGTAAAATGCTGATTCCCCCAGTCAACAACACCCTGGGCCGATTGTTGCTCGTCTCTATAACCCCCGACACCGAGAACCCCTAGTATATATGCATATGTATTCAACACCAACGGATAGCCGCCAAAACTGATAACAACTTTATCCAAGGTTTCAGTGGCGATGACGTCGTCTTGCAGGTCGCGGAGATTCCGGCCCCCAACCATAGGAAGGGCTACCAAACGAGTCCCTTCCGGGGAGCTGGGGTCGGCGTTGCCGAAACCGAAAGTCCCCCACACGACCGTCTCCGATTTTTTGTCAACCAGCTTGGACCCAAGAATCCCCGGGATAAGAATCACAGGGTTACGGTAGGGATCTTCGTTTTGGGCGAGATCGTTATATAGACCTCCCAGATCTGGAACCCGCGGAGGTGCATTACAGGCGGAAACTACCAGGATTGCAAATAAGAAAACAGTTGCCGCTAATTGGTGTCTTTTTATCCACATATTTAAACTGTAAGTTTCCAGGTTCAGGGTTCATGGTTCAAAGGTTTCGGGCTATGCGTTGCGGATTATGGGTTTCGGGCTACGAGTTACAGATTACAGGCAAAAAGAACATAGCGCAAATAGAAGAATTCGGAAGTCGGAATGCGGAAGTCGGAAAAAGGCGAAGCCTATGAAGATTAGTTAATAAATTTATCGAAAAATCAGTTTTTTATGCGCTATGCACTCTACCCCGATGCCCTCTGTCTCAGGTTTTTTCATTCCCCCTTCCCACTTTCGAATTCCAATTTCTGTCTTTCAGCTCTGTCTTCTGATCTATCCCATATGTTCCACAATGGCGTGGGCAAACTCCGAACATTTGACTTCCGTGGCCCCTTCGATCTGACGGGCCAAATCATAGGTGACAGTGCCCGATTTGATGGTGGCTTGAAGTGCTTGCCGGATCAATTCGGAGGATTGCCGCCAATTCATATGGTCGAGCATCATGGCTCCCGACAGGATCAGGGAACTCGGATTGACCTTATCAAGACCGGCGTACTTGGGCGCGGTTCCATGGGTCGCCTCAAATACAGCACAGCTGTCACCAATGTTCGCACCGGGTGCCATGCCCAGTCCGCCGACCTGGGCGGCCAGTGCATCCGATAAATAGTCACCATTCAGGTTGGGCGTGGCAATCACGTCGAATTCATCCGGTCTGAGCAGGACTTGCTGAAACAGCATGTCCGCAATGCGGTCCTTGATTAACACCTTGCCTTCCGGTAACTTCCCCTGGAGGTTTTCGTAGAGTTCTTTTTCCGTGACGGTGTAGGAGCCGAACTTTTCGCGGGCCACTTCATAGCCCCATTTTGCAAAGGCACCTTCGGTATATTTCATGATGTTGCCTTTATGCATCAATGTTACGCTCGATCGACCTTTATCGATGGCATAGGCGATAGCAGCGGCCACCAGGCGTTTGGTATTTTTGGCACTGATGGGCTTGATGCCTAGCCCGGTTTCCTTGTGCAAGGCGGTACCCATCTGTTCATTTAAAAATTCTCTGAGCTTGTCGGCCTGGACGCTGCCGGCCTGGTATTCGATACCGGCATAGAGATCTTCAGTGTTTTCCCTGAAAACAACCATGTCGATGTTATTCGGGTGTTTCATCGGACTTGGTACATGCTCTATGTATCTGACAGGTCGCACACAGGCATATAGGTCCAGTTTTTGTCGAATGGCAACATTGAGGCTTCGAATTCCTTTTCCCACCGGGGTGGTCATCGGACCCTTGATTGCCACGACGTTTTTTTTGATGTCATCGAGGGTATCGTCGGGAAGCCAGGTGCCCGTCTCCTGAAAACTTTTTTCACCGGCAAGCACTTCGAGCCAATTGATCCGTCTATTGCCGCCGTATGCTTTTTGGATCGCATTGTCCATTACCAGTTGCGCGGCCTGCCAGATATCCGGTCCGATGCCGTCACCTTCGATAAAGGAAATGAAGGGATGATCGGGAACCTTCAATGATCCGTCTTGGTTTTTTACAATCTGTCCTTCGCTTGCCATGATGACTTTCCTTTTAACTCTCCTTTAGTACTTTGCGCAATACGTATGGTAGTATGCCGTTGTTTTCAAAGTAGGCGACATCCACTTCAGTGTCCAAACGTGCGATGACTTCGAATTCAATCTGCTGACCATCTTCCTTGACGGCGTTAACCTGCAATACTTTACGTGGCTGCATGTCTTCGATGCCACTGATAGAAAATGCTTCTGAGCCGTCCAGACCAAGACTCCGCCATGTTTCACCCGGTTTGAAAACCAGCGGCAAGGCACCCATACCGACGAGGTTGCTGCGATGAATCCGCTCATATGATTCAGTGATAACTGCTTTAATACCCAACAAGTTGGTGCCTTTAGCGGCCCAATCCCGCGAAGACCCTGTACCGTATTCTTTGCCTCCCAATACCACCAGTGGTATCGCCTCCATCTGATAGTTCATGGCCGCGTCGTAGACGAACATTTCCTTGCGGCCGGGATATTTAAGGGTGTAACTGCCTTCTTTTTCTCCTACCATCTGGTTTTTGATGCGAATGTTGCCGAAGGTTCCGCGCATCATAACTTCATGGTTTCCCCTTCTGGAACCGTAGGAATTAAAGTCCTGGGGGGCGACTTTATTTTCGATTAAATATTTGCCGGCCGGATATTCCGGTGGAATGGCTCCGGCCGGAGAAATGTGGTCAGTGGTGACCGAATCTCCCACAACCAACAACGCTCTGGCGTCTTTGATATTTTGAGCTTTATCCAGTTTTAGTGTGAATCCATCAAAATATGGCGGTTTTTTGATATAGGTGGAATTTTGATCCCAGTCAAAGGTGGTGCTCTCGGTTACATCGAGCTTGCGCCAGAACTCGTCGCCTTCAAATATTTTATCATACTCGGTTTCATAAAATTGCTGTTTGACATGCGTTTTAGCCAGATTGGCAATTTCTTCAGTGTCCGGCCAGATATCCCGAAGAAAGACCGGTTTTTTATTGGTGTCCAACCCCAGTGGCTCAGTCGTTAAGTCTATGTCTATTCTACCTGCCAGGGCAAATGCGACCACCAACATGGGGGATGCCAGAAAATTTGCCTTGACCCGCTGATGGATGCGGGCTTCAAAATTGCGGTTTCCCGAAAGGACGGCCGCGACTGTCAGATCATTTTTGGTAATGGCAGTATCAATTTCAGAAGGCAGCGGGCCACTGTTGCCGATGCAGGTCGTGCAGCCAAAGGCCGCCAAATGGAAACCCAGTGCTTCCAGATATGGCATCAGACCGGCATCCTGGAGATAATCGATCACCACTTTTGAGCCGGGAGCCAGGGAAGTTTTCACAAATACGGGAACTTGCAAACCTCTTTCAACCGCCTGTTTGGCAACCAAGCCGGCTCCCAGTAAAACAAACGGGTTTGAGGTGTTGGTACAGGAAGTGATGGCGGCAATGACGATGTTGCCATCGCAAAGCTTTATCTGCTGTCCGTTGTATGGAATTTCACAGATTTTCTTCTTGGGTACGCAGTGTTCCGATCTGCTCGTTCGGCTGCCGGACTCGTCATGGTATTTGGAGATGTGCTCGACATCGGTATCTCTTTCATACTCACAGCCAAGTATCGAACCAAAGCTTCTTTTGAGATCCGGCAGACTGATTCTATCCTGGGGTCTGGCAGGTCCGGCCACCGACGGGGTGACTTGCGCCAGGTCCAATTCGAGCACTTCCGTATAATCTGGATCTTGCGATCCGCTGTAGAAAAGCCCCAGGGCCTTGGTGCAGTTTTCAACTATTTCGGCCTGTTGTTCACGGTTTGTCATTACCAAGTAATCAATTGTCTTTTCATCGACCGGGAAAAATCCCATGGTTGCGCCATATTCTGGACTCATGTTAGAGATGGTGGCCCGATCCGGCACAGTCAATTTTTTCATACCGGAGCCGAAAAATTCGACAAATTTTTCTACGACACCGTGGTTTCTAAGCATTTCGGTGACGGTCAGCACCAGATCCGTGGCCGTCACACCTTCCTGTAATTCGCCGACCAGCCGAACGCCGACCACCTCGGGTATCGACATGTAATAGGGCTGGCCCAGCATGACTGCCTCGGCTTCGATGCCACCGACGCCCCACCCCATGACACCGATGCCGTTTATCATGGTGGTGTGCGAATCAGTGCCGACCAAAGTATCCGGATAGGCCGTTGCCGCGCCGCCCTTGTTTTCTGCAATCACTATCTGCCCCAAGTATTCGAGGTTGACCTGGTGACAAATCCCGGAATTGGGGGGGACAACGTTAAAATTATCAAAACTTTTCTGGGCCCATTTGAGCAGTGCATATCTTTCCGCGTTTCTCTCATATTCCTTGGCAACATTTTTGGTCAGGGCATCCGGGGCATTAAAATAATCGACCTGAATGGAATGATCGACGATCAGATCCACCGGTACCAGTGGATTGATTTTGGCCGGATTTCCCCCCAAATCCTTGACTGCATCGCGCATGGCCGCAAGGTCAACGACCGCCGGTACCCCGGTAAAATCCTGCATCAATACACGGGCGGGATGATAAGGAATTTCAACCGGTGTATCATACCGTTTTTGCCAACGGGCGATGCTGAGCAAATCTTCTTGTCGAACGATCCTGCCGTCGATTTTACGCAGTAGGTTTTCAATCAATATTTTGATCGAAAACGGCAGCCTGTTGATCTCTGCGATACCCTTTTCTTCAAGCTTATTGATATCGAAAATCTGATAGTCGCCTCCCTGAACGCGGACAGAGGTTTTAAATTCGCCTGTTTCCATGATTGCTCCTTTAAATTTTCACCGGCAAGCCTACACTTAACTGTTGAGTAAGATGTTAAGCTTCAATTTTATGCGCTTCAATACGGTGGACATATTTTACCCATTCAGACCCATAGTGATCTTCTGCCACCGCGCGCAAGGGGAATCCATGTTTGCGGGGAAGCTTCTGTCCATTGACCTGATAAGCCAAAAAAACCTGGTCGGAAATAATTTCTGCCATTGGAAATTTTTCCATGTTTGCATAGCGTCCTTGTGGCCCTCGAATGGATACGTGCGTGATGTCCTCCTTGGCTCCGGCCAATTTCAACAGTTCGCCTATCGAAATACCTCTCCAGTGACCATGATTAGTAAAAAATCCCGGACAAATCAAGAGAACATTCCTTTCAATAGCCGGCATCGCCGTAAGCTGTGAGTAGGACAGGCTCAGCGGATGTTTCACCGCTCCGGTCACCTCAAGTCGCCATGTATCGAGATTGACTTCATGGTCCGTCAGCCCCATGGTTTCAAAATCACCTAAAGACATTATCTCCAAGTTGCGTGCATCCAGGGTGGCAGGGTTTTTATCTACCAGGCTGCTCATTTTTGTACCCCTGGGCAGGATGATACGTTTAGAGGTGGCCCAGGCTTTCTGGATAGAGGCAATGATTGGAGTTGTGAAAAGGCCGGTACCGGCCCAATAAAGGAATATTTTTTTTAGAAAAAATCGGCGGGATTGCTCCGGTTTTAACTTTGAGCTGTCTTGACGCAATATTTAGTCTCCCTTGAATTTTTTGATAATTTTCGGAATGAAGAATGAGAAAACAAACAACGCAATCGAGAAAAAGACCTTAAATGAAATCAACTCTGCCCAGTTGCCGGATGCCCACACATCTTTTAATGTGCCGATGAAAAACGTGAATATAAACGTTCCGACGATGATTCCCAGTCCGGTGCCGCTAAAATAGTCCCAAAAATGCACCTTCGTCAAGCCCATGCCAAAATTCATGGGTGTGAAAGGAAAATATACCAGTCGCAGGTACAGCACGGTGGCAAAGCCATTACGCTCGATGCCATCGTCATATTTTTTGAGCTTGTCACCAATCAATGAGGAAGCAAATTCCCTACCTAGAGTGCGCCCGATAAAGAAAGCCGCAGTGGCACCTGCCATGGCGCCAAACCATACATATAAAAATCCCCAATAAGCTCCGAATATGGCAGCTCCCAAACCCGTCAAAAGCGTTCCCGGCAAAAACAGACAGACACCGACCGCGTAGATTATTATGAAAATTATCGGTGCCCAGATGCCAACGGACTCAAGAAAAAGACCCAGTGATTCTGCGCTCAAATAGTCCTTAATTGGAGTAAATCGAACAAGAAAGATTGCTGCCACAATAAAGACTAACAATATTATGGCTTTTACGACCGCGTTTTTGCGCTTTGCAGGGTTGTCTCCGGCGACGTTCTCCATTTTGATTCACTCCTGTATGGTGTTGTTTGCGAGTAATTTTTTGGCTGCTCGGGGACCCATGCTGCCGGATTCATAAAAATGCAGTATTTGATCGCGGTTGTCGCATGTCTCACATTCGTTTAAAATCGGGGTCAAAAAGGACCAGCAACGCTCAACGCTGTCCTGCCTCCAGAAAAGCATTTGATCACCCAGCATGCAGTCTATTAGAACTTTCTCATAAGCATCCAGAGTGGGTCCGGTGTAGTTCTGGTCGTAGTGAAAATCCATGGTTACCGTTCGCAGGCATACCCTGGCACCCGGAATCTTTGTTTGAAACGACAGCGTAATCTTTTCTTCAGGATGGATACCCAGTGTTAATCGATTGGCCAGAATTCCTTCCCCTAAAATATGCCGAAACATCGAATAGGGTACATTTTTGAATTGGATGGCAATTTCCGTTATTTTTTTGTTAAGGCGCTTGCCGGAGGTCATATAAAAAGGAACTCCCTGCCAACGCCAGTTATCCAGGAAAACTTTCATCATGGCAAAGGTGGGCGTATTGGAGTCCGAGTCCACATCAGGCTCATCCCGATATGACGGCACCGGCTCACCGTCGATGCTGCCAGCGCTGTACTGACCCAGAATAAGATATTCCTGGAGATTTTGGATTGGAAACGGTCTTAGTGACCGAAATACCTTGGTTTTTTCATCCCTGACCAGGTCATCTTCGAACCGCGATGGCGGCTCCATCGCAGTGAGGGCCAGCAGTTGCATCATATGGTTTTGGAACATGTCTCTGAGAACCCCGGAGTTCTCGTAATAGCCGGCACGATGCTCCACGCCAAGCGTTTCAGTAGCGGTGATAACCACATGGTCAATGTATCGGCGGTTCCAGATGGGCTCAAACAGTGCATTGGCAAAACGAAATATCAGAATATTTTGAACGGTTTCTTTGGCCAAATAATGATCGATTCTGAAAATCTGGTGTTCTGCGAAATATTCATGCAGGCTGCGATCCAAGTCAACGGCTGTCTCCAAATTGGTGCCGAAGGGCTTTTCCACGACGATACGCGACCAGCCGATACCATCCATATTCTCGGCGCTCATACCCGCCTGGCCGATCATCTGCGCCACCGTCTTGTAAAGTTTCGGGGGCAGTGCAACATAAAAAATGCGGTTTCCAAGGGTATTATTGCCACGATCAAGATTCTTTAAGGTCTCGCTTAAAGCTGCATAGCTATCTGGGTTGTCGTAATCGATGACGTGATAGTGCAGGGCTGCCGCGAAATTTTGCCACATATCCGGCTCCCGTGTTCCGGATGCTTCAAGGGCAGCTTCCATTTCGCTTCTGAAATCGGCGCTATCCAACTCCGTGCGACCGCAACCAACAATTTGAAAGGATTCCGGCAACCCGCCATTGAGATAGAGGTTGAATAATGCCGGAATCAATTTGCGAGCAGTTAAATCGCCGGTAGCACCAAAGATTACAATAATGCAGGGCTCGATTTGCTGGGGAGTAAGACACTCTTCGGAATCGATTTTATGACTTGGGGTACTTACCGATGCCAGAATTTGGGAATCTGTATTGCGGAAATCATCATTGGTTTGCATGCGTAATTCCTTGTGTTAGGGACCATTAGGCAAACTACAGAAGACAGATGTCAGAGTATGGAGTTGGGAGGCAAACTAGCAGATGTCAAGAAAACCAAAGTCCAATCCTATGAATTTGCCGTCAATCTTCAATAAATTCCAAGCGGTTATTCGCTGCAGGTTTCTTCCGCGCAAGCTCTGCCCTTTAAATTGAAGAAGAATTTTAAGCCTTTTTGTACTTTTTCCGAGAATATCTTGGGCGAGAAATAGGAGCCGGCAACTTTTTTATTGATTTCGCCGATGGTCGGATATGGGTGTACTGCTGCTGCAAGTGTAGAAAGCTTCACCTTACCGTTTAGAATGGCCACCCACTCATTAATCAAATCTTCTGCATGGGGCCCCAAGATCTGAATACCAATCGGCTTTTCCTTGTTATCTAAGATCATCTTGATCTTGCCGACCGTCTCGCCTTCGGCGAGACTGCGATCGTTATCTTTAAATTCTTCCGTCCAGACCTTATAATCGATGCCAGCTTTGCCAGCACTTTTTTCATTCATTCCAATACTACCCAAAGGCGGATCCGTATAAGTGCACCAGGGCAAGAAAGTATAGTCAGCCTTGCGAGGTAGATGAAAGATGGCATTGCTTACCACTATACTCCCTTCATATCCGGCAGCATGGGTAAACTGATAGCCGCCATTCACATCACCAACCGCAAAAATGTGTTTGAGATTTGTTCTGAGGCGGTTGTCTACATCTATCCCTTGGCGGCTGAATTGTATCCCAATGTCTTCCAGTCCGAGACCATCAATATTGGCACCCCTTCCTAAAGCGGCTAGAATGGCTTCCGCCTTCAGGCTGATCAAGCTGCCCTGGCCGGTTTTGATTGTAACTTCTTTTTCTTCGCCCAGATCCTTGACTTCCTCGATTGCGGAACTGAGATAGAATTTCACACCTTCTGAATGGAGAACTTCTTTGACGGTGTCTGCCAGATCCAGGTCTTCATTAACCAGAATCTGAGGTGCCATATCCACTACGGAAACTCTGGTCCCCAGCCGACAAAAGGCTTGGGACATCTCTGTGCCGATAGGACCGCCTCCCAGAATAATCATCGATTTCGGCAAATGATCTAGGTAGAAAATTTCTTTATTGGTAAAGTGGGGGGTTTTTGCTAACCCTTTAATGGGAGGTGATACGGGGGATGAACCGGTCGCTATGACCCAGGTTTTGGCGGAATAGGTGTCACCGTTCAATCGAATGCTGCGTTCATCGGTGAACGTGGGTCGGCCGAATTCAACCTGCGCACCAAGTTTGCAAAACCGTTCCTTTGAATCATGGTGCTGGATCGTGCCGATTACCGATTTTATTCTTTTGGAAACCTCATTGAAATCAACCGGCGGCACCTGCACCGACGGTAACCCAAATTTTTGACAATTTTTCATCAAATGGTAAACGTAGGCGGATTTTAATAGCGTTTTGCTTGGCACACAGCCGAAATGAAGGCAATCACCGCCCAGTTTATCTTCCTTTTCGACCAAAAGTGTTTTGGCTCCTAGCTGGGCAGCTCCGGCAGTCACCGTTAAACCACCTGATCCGCCGCCAATAACGCCAATGTCAAAATCGTAATTTGGCATGAAGTTTTCCTTTACATCCCATTCAGGGACCAATCATATCTAAGAAATTTCACCTGAATTCGATCTGATCTTTCCGCCAGCGCTAATTTTAAATTCCCGGTGGCGTATTTGAGGAAAAATCCGAGAATGTCATCGTTAAAATCTTCTGAAAACCATTTAAAAATTCTACTCACATGCAGCTTATCTTCTTCTAATTGATAACTATTGGAATCATTGATAAATGAGCGGGTGGCCTCATTCAGCTGTCGGTTAAGGCTAACGCCCTCAAAGGGTTCCGATTGCAATGGCGGACAGCTTTTGGCGGCGCAATTAATTGCAAAATGTACCCGAGGATCTTGATAACGCGGCCTGAGGATACTGTGTTCAACATCATCCAGAGAGATCACCTTCCCATCGATCCGAACGATTTCTTTTTTCCAGGGACTTTTGAATATGGTTCCCAGATCCTTGATGGACGAAACTCCTGGATAGCCGCTTAAAATAAGTTTTATCGTCCAGGCGTTTCGTCCATCAAGGATCTGGGAACCATATTCAAAAGTCCCTGGAAAAAAGAAATCGTTCGGATCGATGGGAAGGTGATCTCTCTGGATGATGTTGAACACAG
>JAAUYD010015188.1_pt1 | contig 15517 bp, 12 predicted proteins | sample 7278101 | NCBI WGS metagenome assembly JAAUYD01 (sample SAMN14350128, study PRJNA611818) | marine sediment metagenome | isolation source: surface marine sediment (0.6m) | place: French Polynesia: Moorea | collected 2018-08 | reverse complement strand
CTGCCAAGCACCGATCGGGAGATCACGATCGACGGCATAATCGATGAGGAGGCCTGGCAGGACGCCACGCGCATCGACATCGATACCGAAACCCGTCCCGGCGAGAACCTCCCTGCCCGCGTCAAGACCGTTGCCTATATCGTCGAGAATGGCGAAAGCCTGTTTGTGGCTTTCGAAGCGGAAGACCCTGAACCAAAGGCCATTCGCGCTTTTCTTCGTGACCGGGACTCTGCATTCAACGACGATTTTGTCGGCATTGTCGTCGATACCTACGGCGATGGGCGCCGCGCCTTCGAGTTCTTCGCCAATCCGCTCGGCGTGCAGATGGATCTGACGAACGACGATATCTCGGGTAACGAGGACGACTCCTGGGACGCGATCTGGGACTCGGCAGGACGGATTCACGACAAAGGCTACATCGTCGAGATGGAGATTCCCCTCAGCCAACTGCGTTTCACGAAGGTCGACGGCAAACAGTCCTGGGGCGTCGACTTGCTGCGCTTCTATCCGCGCGAGCATCGCTACCGGTTCTCGAACAACGCCCTCGATCGAAACGTCAATTGCTACCTCTGCCAGATGCAGAAGATCGAAGGCCTGGAGAATGCAACGCCAAGCAAGGACCTCGAGATTGTCCCGACGCTGACGGCGCTGCAGTCCAGCACAACGGATGATCCTGGAATCTCACCTCTGGAATCGGGAAGCACTGACTTCGAGGGCGGTCTGAATGTGCGTTGGGGTATCACCCCGGACCTGACCGCCAATCTTGCGATCAATCCCGATTTCTCACAGATCGAGGCTGATGTCGCGCAGCTCGACGTCAACAATCAGTTCGCGCTGTTCTTTCCTGAGAAGCGCCCGTTCTTCCTTGAGGGTGCCGACTACTTCCGGACTCCGGTTCGTGCCGTGTTTACGCGCACCGTCGCGGACCCGTCCGTCGGGGGCAAACTGACCGGCAAGCGCGACGCCCATACGTTCGGCATGTTTGCAGCGGAAGACGACGTCACGAATCTGATATTTCCGGGCTCGACCAGCTCGGACAGCGAGTCCCTCGACCAGTCGAACACGGCCTTCGTCGGACGCTATGCCTATGGCTTCGGCGAGGCCTCTTCACTTGGCGCATTGCTGACAACACGAAGCGGCACCGATTACCACAACCACGTTGGGGGTGTGGACTTGCGTTGGAAACTCAACGACAACCACAACGTTCGCGCCCAGTACCTGCGGTCCGATACCGAGTATCCTGACGAAATCGCCAACGATTTCGACCAGCCGCTTGGCAGCTTCGACGGCCACGCGGCCTTTGTCGGCTACAACTACGATTCACGCAACTGGTTCACCTATCTCCGACACCAGGAACGCAGTGCCGGTTTCCGGGCCGATGCCGGTTTCGTCCCGCAGGTCGATTTTGAGCAGCAGGTTGTTGGCGGCGGCTATACCTGGCACGGCGAGGAAAAGCACTGGTGGACCCAGATGCGGCTAAATGGCGACTGGGACATTTCCCACGACGATGCCGGCCGCGTGCTTGAGCGTGAGATCGAAGCCTACTACAGCTTCAACGGCCCAATGCAGTCGTTTGTCCAGGTTGGCGCGCTGAAGCGGGACCGCCTCTTCGATGACGTGCTGTTCGAGGAACAGCGCATAAGCGCTTTCGGCGAATTCCAGCCTCGCGGCGGCCTGATCATGGGCCTGTGGATGTCGCGTGGTGACCAGATCGACTTCTCGAACACGCGGCTTGGCAAACAGACCGTTTTCGAACCGTTTGTAAACTGGAACGTGAACCGCAATCTGCTGCTGCGCTACAACGCGGCCATCATTGAACTCGAAACCCGACAAGGCGCGCAGATCTTCGACGCTGCCGTGCACGATGTGCGCCTGACCTGGCAGTTCAGCGTCCGCAGTTTCCTGCGCCTGACGACGCAGTTCCAGGATGTCGAGCGCAATCAGGCCGAGTACATCGATAGCGTTGATGCACGCTCGAAAGATGTTGGCCGCCAGCTGCTGTACTCGTACAAGATCAACCCGCAGACCGTGTTCTTCCTCGGCTACTCCGACCAGTTGATCGACGAGGATGCCCTCGACGGCCTGACGACGACCGACCGAACCTGGTTCATGAAAGTCGGTTACGCGTTTACGCCCTAGGCACAAAAAAATGCCCGCGGCGAACCGCGGGCATTCTCTTTCGATCGATTGTCTTGTTCGATCAGAACTTCCAGCCAAGCGCGATGCTGTAGACCATCGGGTCGATCTCGACATCAAACGTAAGCGGTGATGCCAGGTCAGGTGACGAAACCGTGGCATCGGTTTCAATGTTGATCCAGCGGATGTCGACGTTCAGGAACAGGTTGTCCGAAACATCGAAATCGGCGCCGAGCTGAGCAGCGATACCGAAGGAATCATCGAGGCTGAGCGAGCTGCTCGACAAGGTGAATGCCGCATTCAGCGTATCGGTGGTCTCTTCGTCAAAAAACGTCGTGTAGTTCAGTCCTGCGCCAACGTACGGACGGAATGCCATGTCCGTGTTGAAGTGGTACTGCAGGCTGAAGGTCGGCGGCAGATGCTTGGTTTCGGCAAGCTTCAGCGCGCCCGTCGGGTCATGGATATCGTGCGAGAACGGCAACGCAGCGAGGACTTCCAGGCCGATGTTCGGCGTGAAGAAGTACGTACCGTTGAAGATCAACGAGCTGCCGCTGTCGACGCTGACGATCGAGCTGTTGTCAGACTTGGGGTCAACCATGCCACCACCGACACGCACCAGCCAGTCGCCTTTCTCATAGGCCTGGGCCGGCAGAGCGATCATGGAGAGACCCGCCAGAACGACAAGAATTCTGAATAGTTTGGTCATGTTTTCTGCACCTTTTTGCGAAGTGAATACAATTTCGCGGCGCATAAGAACACTCTAATATACGGACTACAACTACGGAATTTACTGATTGCCAGAGATACCGTTTTTACCGAAAACTTCGGCTTGCCCGGGGACGAGCCCGCAAGGCCGGCCCGGCGTATCCAGCACACAAAAAAAAGGCCGTCCCATGGACGGCCTCTTCGATGTTTGGAGCGGGAAACCGGGTTCGAACCGGCGACCTCAACCTTGGCAAGGTTGCGCTCTACCAGCTGAGCTATTCCCGCAAGAGGGCCGAGATTGTAGCCGCTTGCAGCCCACTGTCAAGACGTTGGACCGGTTTTTTCAGGCCTGGTTCTCGTCCGCCATGATGTATGGCCAGGCGGACCGCAGGTACACAATCATCGACCAGATTGTCATGATCGCCGCCAGAACCAGCAGGACGAAGCCGATCGTGTAGATCGGGATCCCGAACAGGTCGTTGCGGTACACCATGAAGGCGATGCCGAACATCTGCAGCGTCGTCTTGATCTTGCCCGTGATGTCGACCTTGACATTGGCGCGTTCGCCAATCGTCGCCATCCACTCGCGCAGCGCCGAGATCGTAATTTCGCGGCCGATGATGATCATTGCGATGATGTCTTCAAACCATCCCGACTCCGCCTGCACCAGCATCACCAGAACGATAGCAACCATGAGCTTGTCGGCTACCGGATCGAGAAACTCCCCGAAGCGTGACATCTGACCGAATTTCCGTGCCACCCAGCCGTCGATCATGTCCGTAACCGCAGCCAGACCAAACAAAATGGCGGCGATCGGGCGGGCGTATTCCAGCGGGCTGTAAAAACAGATCACGACGACCGGAATCGCTGCAATCCTCAGCAGCGTCAGGAAATTGGCCAGATTGAGTTTCAATGTGTCGCTCGGATCTTGTTATTGGTGCTCGAGGTGGAGCTCATTGTATATCGTTTCTGCCAGCGAGCGGCTAATACCGCGCACTTTCGCGAGGTCATCGATACCAGCACCGACGACCCCCTGCAGACCACCAAACTGGCGCAGCAGCTCGCGGCGCTTCTTTGGACCGAGTCCAGGAATCTGTTCGAGCGGCGACGACTTGCGCGCTTTAGCCCGCCGCTGCCGATGGCCCATGATTGCGAAGCGGTGAGCTTCGTCACGAAGCTGCTGAATCAGCAGCAGCGCCGGTGAGTCCGGCGGCAGCTGCATGGCCTTGTCGCTGCCAGGACGGAACAAACGCTCAGCGCCCGGACGTCGCGCCCTGCCCTTGGCGACTGCGACGACATTGAGCCAGTCCAACTCGAGCTCATCGAGCACCTTCATGGCCTCAGCAAGCTGACCCTTGCCGCCGTCGACGAACAGGACATCGGGCATCGGCACTTCGCCCTTCTTGATGCGCTTGTAACGACGCGCCAGCGCCTCTGCCATCGCCGCGTAGTCGTCGCCGGCGGACTCAGGACTCAGGTTGAATCGACGGTAGTCGCTCTTCATCGGACCGGCCGTATTGAACACGACGCACGAGGCCACGGTTGCCTCGCCCGATGTATGGCTTACGTCGAAGCACTCGAGGCGTTGCGGCATCTCGTCGAGACCCAGGGCTTCGCCCAGAGCTACGAACTGACGCTTGATCGTGGCATTGCTCGCGACCTTGAGATTGAGGCCCTGCTCCGCATTGGTTCGCGCCATATCCAGCCACCGCGCGCGATCGCCGCGCACCCTGTGCCGGATGGCCACTTTGTGGCCGGCTCGCATCGCAAGTTCCTGCGCGAGGACCTCGGCATCATCGATTTCCACATCGAGAATGATCTCGGAGGGCGCATCACGACCGAGGTAGTACTGCGCCACAAAGCCATTCATGAGCTTGGCTTTGTCGGTTTCGCCAGGCAGCCGCGGAAAATGGTCGCGACTGCCAATGACCGAGCCGTTGCGGATGAACACGACGGTGACGCAGTGGATTGCGCCGTTCGATGCAAACCCGAGCACGTCGAGATCCTTGCGATCACCGCGTTTGACGAGCTGCCGCGCCTCGACCTCTTTAAGCCTCGAAATCTGGTCGCGAAACCGGGCAGCCTGCTCATAGTCCTGCGCCTCGGACGACTCCTCCATGCGCTTCACGAGGGTGTTCACAACATGCTTGTTCTTGCCCTCGAGAAACAGGATCGCCGCATCGATATCCTTGCGATATTGTGTCTCGTCGACGATGCCAACACACGGCGCCGTACAGCGCTTTATCTGGTACTGCAGGCACGGGCGCGTGCGGTTGCGAAAATAGCTGTCCTCGCAGTTGCGAATCAGAAACAGCTTCTGCAGTTCGTTGAGAGTCTGGCGCACTGCGCGCGTGCTCGGGTACGGACCGAAAAAACGTCCCTTGCCCTTGCGCGCGCCGCGATGAAATTTCAGCCGCGGGAACGCCTGATCCGTTGAGGCATAGATGTACGGATAACTTTTGTCGTCCCTCAGCAGCACATTGAAGCGCGGCTTGTGCTGCTTGATCAGGTTGTACTCGAGCACGAGTGCTTCGGCTTCGGTATTGACGACCGTGACCTCGACACGCGCCACCTGCTCCATCATTGCTGCCGTTTTCGGCGCCGCCTGGGTGCGCGTGAAATAGCTCGACACACGCTTTTTCAGGTCGCGCGCTTTGCCGACATAGAGAACCTTGTGCTTCGCGTCGAGCATGCGATACACACCCGGCCTGTGCGTCAGGCTGCGCAGGAATGACTTGACTTCGAAAGGCGCTGGATCGCTCACGGGCCTATTTATCCAGCAACGCCCTCGCCTCTGCAAATACGGCGTCGAACATCGCCTCGGTCAGTCGACCGGTATTCGTGTTGTAGCGACTGCAGTGGTAGGAATCGAGCACTTTGAAGACGCCAAGGTCGTGCAAGGCAGCGTGCCCGAATTTGAACTCCGCCTGCCGCAGGCCCATCGCCTTGACGATCGCTCGGTGCGCGATGCCACCGAGCGCCAGCACGACAGCGTCCTCAGGCAAGGCGCGCAGTTCATTGGCGAGAAATGCGTTGCACGTATTGATCTCTGCACCGACCGGCTTGTTGTCGGGCGGCAGGCATTTTACGGCGTTGGTGATGCGGCAGTTGATCAGCTCGAGATCATCGTCGGCGGACTCAGAGCGGTCCCGCGAACCGAAGCCGTGCTTGTGCAGCATCTGGTAAAGCAGAATGCCGGCGTGATCGCCGGTGAAGGGTCGGCCTGTCGCATTAGCGCCGTGCATACCCGGCGCGAGACCGACGATCAGGAAACGCGCATCGCTCGCGCCAAATGGCGGCACCGGCCGGCAGTGGTAGTCGGGATAGCGGCCACTGACCTCATCGAGGAAATCCGCGAGCCGCGGGCAAGCCCGGCAGTTGGCATCGAAAATCGTCAAGCCAGGGGCTCGTCCGCTAGTCCGACATATGGCGGATAACGGCCCGACCGAAACCGCGCGTGCCAACAAGCCTGGCGCCCGGATACAGCTCTTCGAGCTGCTCCTGGACTTCCTTCTTATCGTGCGTCCTCGCCTTGCGTTTCGGCTTGCGAATAGCCGTACGCAGGCGCGCAAGGTCGAATGTCAGTTCGCCATTTTTAATGGTGCCTGCCACGCCCTTGATGATCAGGTCAGCCGCCTCGGTCCAACCCATGTAACGCAACATCATTTCGGCAGAGAGAATCAGCGAGCCCGGGTTGACGCGATTCTTGCCGGCAAAACCGGGTGCCGTGCCATGCGTCGCCTCGAAGACGGCGACGCCGTCGCCAATATTGCCGCCGGGCGCGATACCGATGCCGCCTACCTGAGCCGCCAGTGCGTCAGAAATATAGTCGCCGTTGAGGTTCAGCGTCGCGATAACGTCGTACTCTTCCGGGCGCAGCAGAATCTGCTGCAGGAAGTTGTCCGCGATGACGTCCTTGATGACGATTTCGCGTCCGGTCACCGGGTTGCTAAAGGCCAGCCAGGGACCACCGTCTTTTTCGACCGCGCCGAATTCACTCTTCGCAACATCGTAGCCCCAGTGGCAGAACGCGCCCTCTGTGTACTTCATGATATTGCCCTTGTGAACCAGCGTGACCGATCCCTGATCGCGCTCGATACAGTGCTGAATCGCCTTGCGAATCAGGCGCTCGGAGCCCTCCCTCGAGACCGGCTTGATACCGAGACCGGAGCTTGCAGGAAAGCGAATTTCCTTCACGCCGAGTTCCGTCTGCAGGAAGTGAATCAGCTTCTGCACTTCCTGTGACCCCGTCGGCCACTCGATGCCGGCGTAGATGTCCTCGGTGTTCTCGCGGAAGATCGTCATATCGACGAGATCCGACTCCTTCATCGGCGTCTCGACGCCCGGGAAGTAGCGTATCGGGCGTACGCAGGCATACAGGTCAAGGGTCTGGCGAATCGCGACATTCAGGGAACGGATACCGCCACCGGTCGGCGTGGCCAGCGGCCCTTTGATCGAGACGACGAACTTGCGCATTGCCTCGAGCGTTTCCTCCGGCATCCAGATGTCGTCGCCGTAGATATCGGTCGCGCGCTGTCCGGCGTAGACCGGCATCCAGCGAATCTGCCGGTCGTCGCCGTAGGCAATCTCGACTGCCGCCTCGACGACATTGAGCATCACCGGCGTGACATCAACACCGATGCCGTCGCCCTCGACGTAGGGAATGATCGGGAAATCCGGGACGTTGAGGCTGTTGTCCGCATTGACGGTGATGGCCTCACCGTCCACCGGCACATTAATATGTTCGAATTGCATGGAGAGTTCTCGATTCGCTGCCTGAGCGGCGGCTCCGGGGCCGCCGAAAAAGGCGTGCATTGTACAGATTGCGGTGATTGACCAAAAGTGCTGATCCTGTTGAACAAGCCGTACCAGGTGCTGAGCCAGTTCCGCGATGCGGACGGCCGCACCACACTTGCCGACTATGTCGACGTGCCCGACGTCTACCCCGCCGGCCGCCTCGACTATGACAGCGAAGGCCTGCTGCTGCTGACCGATGACGGCCGCCTGCAGGCGCGTATCAGCCAGCCCCGCGCGAGAATGCCAAAGGTCTACTGGGCCCAGGTCGAGGGGAATGTCGATGACCAGGCGCTGGAGCAGCTCGTGCAGGGTGTGAAGCTCAAGGATGGGCCGGCAAAGGCAAAAGCAGCGCGACGGATCGACGAGCCCGCGGGTCTTTGGGACAGAAACCCGCCGATTCGCTATCGAAAAAGCGTACCGGACAACTGGATTGAGGTTGTGCTAACCGAGGGGCGCAACCGCCAGGTGCGGCGCATGACTGCCGCGGTCGGCTTGCCGACGCTACGGCTCATCCGCTATGCGGTCGGTGACTGGACCCTGGACGGACTCGCCCCTGGCGAGTGGCGCGAGGTTAAAGGCCCGCGATCTTCATAGCGATTTCCATCGCCTGCTCGTAGTTCAGCCGCGGATCGACCGTCGATTTGTAGGCCCGCGCCAGGTCGGCGTCAGTCAGGCCACGCGCTCCGCCCGTGCACTCTGTGACGTTCTCACCGGTCAGCTCGAGGTGGATACCGCCGAGATAGGTGCCCATCTTCTTGTGCACCCGAAAGGCGGACTCGACCTCAGACACGACATTGTCGAAACGACGGGTCTTGATGCCCTCGGCAGTGCTCTCGGTGTTGCCATGCATCGGGTCGCAGACCCACAGAACCGGCGAGCCCGTCTCCTTAACGGCGGAGATCAGCTCCGGCAGGAGTTCTTCGATCGACTTGGCGCCGTAGCGATGAATCAGCGTCAACCGGCCCGGTTCGTTCTGCGGGTTGAGTACGCGGATGAGTTCCTGGATCCACTCGCGGGTCATGCCCGGCCCGACCTTGATCCCGATCGGATTGGTGATGCCGCGGAAGTACTCGACGTGCGCCCCATCCAGCTCGGCGGTACGCATGCCGATCCACGGGAAGTGGGTCGTCAGGTTGTACCAGCGATCACGCCGGTCGAGAAAACGCGTCTGCGCCTGCTCGTAATGCAGGTGCAGGCCTTCATGCGCCGCGTAAATCTCGGCTCGCTGTGTGCGATGGAACTGCCGGCCCGATACCGTCTCGAGGAAGTCGAGTGAATTCGAGATCGACTTGACGATGGAGTGGTACTCGTCGGCTGCCGCCGAGTGGCTCACCCAGCCGAGGTCCCAGTATTCCGGGTGGTGAAGATCAGCGAATCCGCCGTCGATGAGCGAGCGCACGAAGTTCAGTGTGAGCGCGGCACGTTCATAGCCGCGCAGGATCATCTGTGGATCCGGAATGCGATCGTCGGGCGTGAAACCTGAGCGATTGACGAGGTCGCCGCGGAAGCTCGGCAGCGTCTTGCCGTCGCGAGTCTCGGTATCGGCCGAGCGCGGTTTGGCGTACTGCCCGGCCATGCGTCCAACGCGAACCACGGGCTTCTTGAGCCCGTAGATCATCACGAGACTCATCTGGAGCAAGATCTTCAGCTTGTCGACAATGTTCTCGGAGGTGCACTCGTCAAACGTCTCCGCGCAATCGCCGCCCTGCAGCACGAATGCCTCACCACGCTGAGCCTTGGCGATCAGGTCCTTGAGCGCATCGACCTCCCAGGACGTCGTGATCGGCGGCAGCCGGCTGAGGTCGCCCACGACTCTATCCAGGGCGGCCTTGTCGGGGTACGCAGCCTGCTGCGACGCCGGGAAACTCTGCCAGCTTGCGGGATGCCACTCGGTTTTGGGTACGGATCTGCTCACGTCGTTCTCGTTTCTTTGGTTCCTGCACCGGGCCATTTGACCGGCGCGCAGCGCGGACTATGCCACGGCCCGTAAGAAGGCTCAAAAGTTTCTCATGCAATCAACAGTTTAGCGAGGGTTTCTCCAGCTATCTCGACCCCTTGTGCGAATAGCGCCCGAAGCGCCTGATTTACTGCGCTTTTTTCGTATGGAAAGCACCTGCCGACATTGGCACAATGCGCGCCACAGACCCGCCTCGTCATGGCGGTTTTTCCGGAGAATTCCATGCACGCAGTCCTCAAGCAACTTGGCCTCGAGGCCATCAATGACGGCACCTGGCTGGGCGCCGAATCCATTGCCGACGCCTCGGCTCCTCTCATCGAATCCGTGAACCCGACGACCGACGAACTGATCGCCAGCGTACGGAGTACGACGATGGACCAGTACGAGGAGGTCATAGAGAAAGCGCAGGAATCGTTCCTGATCTGGCGCATGACCCCGGCCCCGGTTCGTGGCGAAGCGGTCCGGCATATCGCCAATGCGTTACGAAAACACAAGGACGCGCTTGGGAGCCTCGTGGCGCTCGAGAACGGCAAGATCAAGGCAGAAGGCGACGGCGAGGTTCAGGAGATGATCGATATCGCTGACTTCGCGGTCGGCCAGTCGCGCATGCTGTACGGACGCACGATGCACTCGGAGAGGCCGCAGCATCGCATGTACGAACAGTGGCATCCGCTCGGTATCGTCGGAACGATCTCGGCATTCAATTTCCCAGTCGCCGTTTATGCGTGGAACGCCTGCATCGCTGCAGTTTGCGGCAACGTCAATGTCTGGAAGCCTTCGCACAGCACGGCGCTGTGTGGCGTCGCTGTACAGAAGATCATCAACGAGGCACTTGCTGAGCTGGACCTGCCGCCCGTGTTCTTCCTCATTAACGGTTCCCCCGGTTCGCATGAACTCGCGGAGACCTTTGTTGACGACAAGCGCATCAACCTGGTCTCGTTCACGGGCTCGACATGGGTCGGACGCGGCGTTGGCGAACGCCTCGCCAATCGTCTCGGCAAATGCCTGCTCGAGCTGGGCGGCAATAACGCAATCATCGTTGACGAGCACGCCAACCTGGACATGGCGATTCCGTCAATCGTCTTTGGCGCGGTCGGCACGGCCGGCCAGCGCTGCACGTCAACCCGCCGTGTGATCGTGCATCGCTCGCGCTTCGACGAAGTGAGGGACGCGCTGGTCAAAGCCTACGGCCAGGTACGCATCGGCGACCCGCTCGACCCGGACACGCTTATGGGCCCGCTGATTAACGATGCGGCGGTCAGAACGGTCGAAGCGGCGATCGAGTCCGTGCGCGAAGCCGGTGGTGAGATTCTGTGCGGCGGCGAGCGTGTGGACGGTCCGGGCAATTTCATCACGCCAGCCATCGCGGTCGTCGAGAACGACTGGGAAATTGTCCAGCATGAGACCTTCGGGCCGATCCTCTACCTGATTCAGTTCGACACGATCGAAGAAGCAGTCGCGCTGCAAAACGGCGTGGTCCAGGGCCTGTCGTCATCGATCTTCACGGACAACGTGCAGAATGCCGAGTATTTCCTGTCGCATGCCGGATCCGACTGCGGCATCGCGAACGTCAACATCGGCACATCGGGCGCGGAGATTGGCGGCGCGTTCGGCGGTGAGAAGGAAACCGGTGGCGGCCGCGAGGCCGGCTCGGACTCATGGAAAGCCTATATGCGCCGGCAGACCAACACGATCAACTGGGGCAAGGACCTGCCGCTGGCTCAGGGCATCAATTTCGACCTGTAAATTAGGTGTCAGTCACCTTTTTACCGGCACTGTAATTTAGGTGTCAGTCACCTTATACCCGGTAAAAGGTGACTGGCACCGAAATAAATGGGGTCCGGCACGCTACTTCGGTTCGAATCGGTTTGCCTCGCGGTTCTTGCGAACCTCGCCGGCCCGGAAGACCTGGCCGCTCATCGCGATGTACACGCCCGGCTGCAGTGATTGTACGGCGGCCACCGCCATGCCTACGTTGAAGACGGCGTCGGTCGTGCGAAAGCGCGCCGGTGTGAGCGCCCCGGTCAGTACAATGGTCCGTCCTTCGAGTGTCCGCAGCACCTCGGCCGTCTCCGGCATCGTGTCGGTGCCATGCGTAATCACGTAGTGCGACGCGTTGTCGTTGGCTATGAAGTCGCGCAGAACCTGCCGATCCGAGTCGCGGATTTCGAGGCTGTCCTTTTTCATCAGCGGCACGACGTCCCAATCGAACTGCACGAGCGCTTCGCGCAGAATATGTTCGAGGACCGACTCCCCCACTTCGAACTGACTCAGCTCGTCGAAATACACCTTGTCGATTGTGCCGCCGGTCGTGATGAATCGTATGTGCATGTGACCTTTGCCTCTTGCCGGGCGTCTTTTTGGCGACAACAACGTACGGGAAACCGTCAAAAAGGGGAAGAGCAATGAACGCACAACAGACCAAGCTACTGTCCATCATCCTGATTGTCCTGGGCGTAGCCCTGCTCATATGGGGATTCCAGCTTTCCGGCTCCGCCGCCAACGAGGTCGCGCGCTCTGTCACCGGATCGTCGAGCGATGCCGTAACGTACCGCTATATCGGCGGCGCGATCAGTCTTGCAGCCGGCCTGTTCCTGTTCTTCAGAAAGAAATAGTCCTTCCGAGCCCGACCGGCCCGGACCTGCACTCCGCTTTGCAGGGCGTCCGGGCCGGTGCGCTACGTCGCTTGTAACGATTCGTATTCGCGCGCGCGGAGAGCCCCAAAACGGGGAACAATTCAGACGGTGACGACGTCAAAAGCTGCGCTGGCTGGCCAGAGGCTGGCTACCGGTTGTTTGCGGGGCCCTGAAAGTCCCGAGCGAACGCCACAAGGCTGCTATGATTTCTACTATGAAAAACCGTCGATTCTCTCTTGCGCGACTTCTACGCTCGACGACCGCGATTGCCGCTATGGCATTCACGTTGCTCGGGCTGTCGACCGCATCGCTCGCAGCCACCGTCGTCGAACTCGAGGTCGAAGGCGGTATCGGCGTGGCGACTGCCGACTATATCAACAGCGGTCTCGAGAAAGCCGTTGAAACCGGTGCTGACCTCGTCCTGATCAACATCGATACTCCCGGCGGGCTCGTCAAGCCAACGCGCGAGATTATCCAGGACATCCTCGCTTCGCCCGTGCCCGTGGCCGTGTACGTCGCACCGGCCGGCGCTCGCGCAGACAGCGCCGGCACGTACATTTTGCTCGCCGCTCACATTGCCGCGATGACGCCGACGACGCACATTGGCGCGGCCACGCCCGTGCCATTGACTGGCGGTGCACCTTCGCCCTCCCCGGAAGAGGGAGAGGAAGAGATAGAAGACCCTGGAAGTGCCGTCGATCGCAAAGTCATGAATGACGCAGTGGCGTACATTCGCAGCCTCGCGGAGCGCTACGACCGCAACGCCGACTGGGCCGAAAAGGCCGTTACTGAAGCCGCAACCCTGACCGCCGAAGAAGCGCTCGAACTGAACGTCATCGACGTCGTCGCGGACGGACGTACGGAACTGTTGCAGCTAATCGACGGTCGCGAGGTGAACATCGGGGGCGAGGCAAAGACGCTGACGACCGCCGGCGCCAATGTCGTTGCCTTCGAGCCGAACTGGCGCATCAAGCTTCTCAACGTAATCTCGAATCCCGAGATCGTCATACTGCTCGGCCTGATCGGGCTCTACGGCCTGATGTACGAAGGGCTGAATCCCGGCGCCATCGTTCCGGGCGTTGTCGGAGCTATCTGCCTGCTGCTCGCCGCGTACGCACTGCAGGTCGTGCCCGTCAATTACGCGGGCCTGGCGCTCATCATCGTCGGCGTTGGTCTCATTGTGGCCGAAGCCTACGCGCCCAGTTTCGGTGCGCTTGGCGTCGGTGGCATCGCGGCGTTCGTATTCGGAGCCATCATCATGTTCGATACCGATGTACCCGGCTTCGGTATATCCATTGCCTTTGTCGCTGGCATCGCCATCGTATTCGCCGCCCTGCTGATGTGGATGCTCACCTACCTGATCCGGCTGCGACGGCGCGGCGGCGTCTCCGGCGCCGACTCGATCGTAGGTGGCGTGGCAACTGCGCTGACCGACTTCACCGGAGACGGTCGCGTCTGGCTCGAGGGCGAGGCATGGCACGCCCGCAGTGCGGTACCAATCAGTAAAGATGACGAGGTCGTCGTTCGTACCCTGGACGGCCTGGTCCTCGTCGTCGAACCGGCGGAATCCACCACCGCCGAAAATCAAACGTAAATGGAGCTTCCGATGGATCTCATCACGATTGTCACAGTTCTTGTCCTTGTTTTCGGCCTCTTGTCGCAGGCAATCAAGATCCTCAAGGAATACGAGCGCGGCGTCGTGTTCTTTCTCGGCCGCTTTCAACGCGTCAAGGGTCCGGGTCTGATCATCCTGATTCCGGGTCTGCAAAAGATGACCCGCGTCGATCTTCGCGTGATTACGCTGGACGTGCCGACGCAGGACGTCATCTCGCGCGACAACGTCTCGGTCAAGGTCAATGCCGTCATCTATTTCCGCGTCGTGGATCCCGAGAAAGCCATTATCCGCGTCGAAAACTTCCTCGAAGCAACAAGCCAGCTGTCGCAGACGACGTTGCGCTCGGTGCTCGGCCGACACGAACTCGACGACATGCTCGCGGAACGTGACAAGCTCAACAACGACATCCAGGACCTGCTCGACCAGCGCACCGACAACTGGGGCATCAAGGTTGCAAACGTGGAAATCAAGCACGTCGACCTCGACGAAAGTATGATCCGCGCCATCGCCCAGCAGGCGGAAGCCGAGCGTGCACGGCGTGCCAAGATCATCAACGCCGAAGCCGAGAAGCAGGCGGCCCAAATGATTGCCGAAGCGGCCAGGATGCTGGGCGAGGAAGAGCAGGCCCTGCAGCTGCGCTATCTGCAGACGCTCAAGGAAATCTCGAACGAGCGGACCAACACGATCGTCTTCCCGTTGCCGCTGGATCTCGTCGAACCGCTAGTGAAGATCACGAAAGCGGCAGGCGCAAAAGTCTGAGGGTCTAGTGATCCGTTCTCGCCGTGGATACGGGCGGGATGGACACCATGAACTCGGCACCACCCAAGTCGGACGTCCCGATAGACAGGTGGCCGCCGTAGGACTTGGCGATGTCCTTGACAACCGCCAGGCCAATACCGTGACCTGGCGTGGCCTCGTCGAGGCGCATACCGCGCTGCAAAAGCGCCCGTGCCGCGTCCTCGGGTATGCCCGGACCGTCATCGGCCACCGTCAACACCATACCGCTGGCAATGGCTCGCGCGCCGACCGACGGTACGACACTGATACGCACAGTGCGTTCGCACCACTTGCACGCATTGTCGAGCAGGTTTCCGGCAAGCTCGAGAAAATCGCCGGTATCGCCACGAAACTGCATGCCCTCGTCGATGCGCACCTCGAATTCGGGCTGCTTGTCGTGATAGACCTTTCGCAGACCGACGATCAGTCGGTTTACCTCTTTCTCTACGGGGACAGGCTGCAAGACGAGATTGTCCGCCACCGATGCGGCCGGTTTGCGCAGCTGGTAACGCACGATTTCGTCCATGCGGTCGATCTGTTCGTTGAACCGCTCTCCGAACCCGTCACGATCATGTTCGTTGAGCAGCGCACGCATTGCGGCCAGCGGTGTCTTCAGACTGTGTGCCAGGTTGTCCAGCGTGTAGCGGTAACGGTCCGAACGCGCCCGCTCGCTGTCGATCAGCAGGTTCATGTTGCGCGCAACGCCGGTCAGCTCGGTCGGGAAAGCACTCGACAATGACACGCGACTGCCCTCCTCAATCTCGGTGATCTCGGTCTCAATCCGGCGCAACGGTCGCATCAGGCTGCGCAGCAGCATCGAGAACGCGAGTAGCATCGTCAGCGCGACGGCTGCGAACCAGCCGAACAACTGGCGGCGCAAACCGGCCACCTGGG
>JAAUYD010173051.1_pt1 | contig 15519 bp, 14 predicted proteins | sample 7278101 | NCBI WGS metagenome assembly JAAUYD01 (sample SAMN14350128, study PRJNA611818) | marine sediment metagenome | isolation source: surface marine sediment (0.6m) | place: French Polynesia: Moorea | collected 2018-08 | reverse complement strand
GAAAGGCTAGCTAGTTGCCCGTGCAATGGCCGGTGATCGGGTTGATCGTCGGGTCCGAGTCATCACAGTCGTAATTGTTGTCAACATGTCCAGCTGGCTTGTTGAAATGGCAAGCAAGTATGGCTGGCCCTTGTGAGGTTCCAAAAAGGTCCCTGTCTACGTCGGGAAACCACGGAATCACGTTGTCATCCAAGATTCCGTCGCAGTCATTGTCGACGCCGTCGCAGACCTCCGGCGCTGAGGGGTTCACATTGGCCCTGGAATCGTCACAGTCGCGCCCGCAGTTCCTCGTTCCGTCTGCAAAAACATTGCAGGCAGCTATGTCGTAGTATCCATCACCGTCTCCATCGCGATCTCCGAACGTGGTTGGGTCGCAGTCCTCGTCGCGGTCGTCCGGGTCTGGTATTTCAGGTGCGCCAGGGTAGCGTCTTGGATCCCCATCGTCGCAGTCCCTGTCGTCATGGACCCCATCTCCATCAGCATCAGTCTCCGGGTCGGACGAGAACGAGTTGTCGCTTTGGGTTTGCGTCGATTCTGGTTCCGCTGGTGGGGGCGGTAAGTCTCGCGTCGCCGCATCGAATCCCGCACCTCTGTCGCTCGATCGGGCAGCATCAACGTTGAGGCCCATATCGACAAGAGGCGTGGCAGATAGCGTTGCCCAGGTGTCCGGCGAGATCGCACCTCGCACGACGAGTTCACCACTTGCCGCACGCTGCGCGGCGTAGGTCGCGTTTTTCCGCGCGTTAACTTCTTTTTGCAGCGCGGACAATGCGTCCTGGTATTCTCGGTTGATCGTCGCTTCGTCGCTTGAGCGCTCGAAAACGCTGCTGGAACGCTCGTAGAGTTTGTTCTTGCGCGCCTCGAACTGCTCTTTAAGCTCGGCGAGCCGGGTTTCGTATTCCTGGTCAAGTGAGGTGATCTTCGCGTCGACAACTGCTTTCAACTGGACAGCCTGTTGATCGCGAGCCGACGAAGTTTCGTCTTGCTGGCTTTTCGCGACGGGCGCCGCCAGCACCATGAGCAGAATCGCCACAGGGTAAAAGACCGTTGTACGCGCCGCGCTAACCGCCATTTCTTTGCCCTCGCAACCCAGAGATAGACGGTTTTTTTTAACAGGAACCGGGCCACATGTCATGTGTGCCGCCAGCCATTCGCCGGTCAGACCCTCGTGCTATATTTCAACAATCTCAGTTCCCGGAGCGAAGAATGGCGTGGGAATGATCGGCCTGGCAATTCAACGTTCTCTGCAATATGCCGTGGCGGCGCTGGCTATTCTTGGTGTGTCGGCGGCGATCGCCAATGACATTACTGACATTGTTCATGACCCTTCCGCACCCCATAAGGCCAAGTATGAAACCCTTCGCAACGTCGTAAATGGCGAGCTCGATGCGCTCGGCCAGGACTATGCGCGGCGTCTCGAGGAGCTATCGGAGGTCATCGACGCTCGGCGCCTGTCGCAATTGGAGAACGTCACAGACGTTTTCGAGCGTAACCAGATAGAACGCGCACTGAGCCAGCTCAAACAACGCTCGATTAGCGAGCTACAGCGGGAACTGGGTGACAAGCGAAAAACGCTCAACAATCTGATGCGAGAGTCATCATCCGCCCTGTCGCGCGACGGAGTTATCGACACGGTCGCATGGCAATCCATTGCGGGATTTTCGGCTGAAAACCCGTTGGGCCTGCCAGACGAAATCCTCGCACTTGCGGGCCCTGGCTCTGAGGTGGAAGAGCGCGCGCAGTACACGGGGTTTGCGGCAGCGATTAACAGCTGCACCGTCTACGAGGAAGAGTTCGAACATCCTTTCACGGGTGAGATGCTGTTGCGGCGAGTAACCGGCTCGAGCGGTGAGAGCTGCCGTGTTGAGGAAGAAGTTCCCGGCGATATGCTGATGGCCTGCAACTACAGCCTGGACCGATTGCCGGCCGTTGCGGGATTCTATGCGCACCCTGAGAAGTTCGACAACGCCAAAGTTTCATCGAGCACGCGCTTTGTTGAAGGTGAGGCAGTCACCACGACGAGTTACACAATAGACGGCGAGGAAATCTCACACCCCATCAACGAGGCGCTTGCGTCGGGGGAATGTGCGGTCACGCCAGCGAACGACGTGAGCACGTCACCATAGATCGCCGGTGGGTGCCACCATCAGGCCGTAATCTTCATCTGCTTGAGTACCGGCGCCGTGTCCGGCCGCACTTTGCGCCAGATGTTGAAAGACTCGGCTGCCTGTTCGACGAGCATGCCCCAGCCCATCACCGACTTCGCGGCGCCTTGCTCGCGCGCCCAGACGCTGAACGGTGTGGGGGTCAGACCGTAGGACAGGTCGTAACAGAACGTCTCCGGCGATACAGCGCCTTTCGGATACGGCGGCGTCTCGCCCTTGAAGCCCGCGGATGTGGCGTTGATGATCAGGTCGTACTTCGTGTCAACTGGAATATCGTCAAAGCTGCAGGACGTCACCGGGCCCCAGCGTTTGAAGTGATCGGCGATGATGTCGGCCTTGCCAACCGTGCGGTTGGCGATTAGCAAAGAGGCCGGCTGCATCTCGAGTAGCGGGCCAACGATGCCGCGTGTCGCACCGCCGGCACCGAGTATCAGAATGTGCGAGCCTTCGACCTGCACGCCCAGGTTTACGGCAAGATCTCGCAGCAGGCCGATGCCATCCGTGTTGTCGCCGTGGATTTCGCTGTCGATAAACGACAGAGTGTTGACCGCGCCGGCTGTGCTGGCTCGCTCCGACAGGTGATCGCAGAGTTTTGTGACTTCGGCTTTGTGGGGCACGGTAATGTTGAGGCCTTTGCCGCCGGTACGCTGGAACTGGCGCACAGCCGTCTCGAGCTTCTCGGGCGAGACCTGCAGAAGCTCGTACTGAATATCCTGATTGGTTTGCAATGCGAATAGCCGATGGATGACGGGAGAACGGCTATGCGATACCGGGTAGCCCATCACGCCATAACGGTCAATCGTCGTCATTCGCTCTCCGCAAGCCAGCGCGCTGCTGCGACTGCATAGTAGGTCAGGATCGCATTGGCACCCGCGCGCTTGATGCCGAGTAAGGACTCTAGCACGACCGCGCGCTCATTAAGCCAGCCGTTTTGTGCAGCCGCTTTCAGCATCGCGTACTCGCCGCTCACCTGGTACGCCATGGTTGGCACCTCGTACGATTCTTTGACGCGACGCACGATGTCCAGATAAGGCATCGCAGGTTTCACCATGACCATGTCCGCACCCTCGTCCAGGTCGAGGCCCACTTCGCGAACGGCTTCGTCGGTGTTCGGGGGTGCGACCTGGTAGGTGTGCTTGTCGCCGCCTTTGATGTTCTCGGCCGAACCGCAGGCATCGCGGAACGGTCCGTAGAAGCTCGACGAGAATTTCGCCGCGTACGCGAGAATAACCGTGTTGATATGCCCGGCCGCTTCGAGCGCAGCGCGAATTGCGCCGATGCGTCCATCCATCATGTCGGAAGGAGCCACGATGTCGGCACCCGCATCGGCGTGCGATAACGCCTGCTTCACGAGCATGTCGACCGTTACGTCGTTCAGCACGTAACCGTCGTCATCGATGATGCCGTCCTGCCCATGGGTCGTGTACGGATCGAGTGCGACGTCAGTGACAACGGCAAGCTCCGGTAGCTCCGACTTGATTGCCTTGACGGTGCGTTGCACGAGACCGTCCGGATTGGCGCACTCGGCGCCGTCCAGGCTTTTCTTCTCCTGGTCTATGACGGGAAACAGAGCGACCGCGGGAATACCGAGGTCCCGCGCTTCACCGAGTTCGCTGAGCAGCAGGTCGATGCTCTTGCGCGTAACGCCAGGCATCGAGGGGACGTCTTCCTCGCGTCCCTCGCCGTCGAGGACGAACACCGGATAAATGAAATCGGCGCTGGATAACGTCGTTTCCTCGACGAGCCGCCGCAGAGCGGGCGTACGCCGGTTGCGCCGCATGCGAATTGAGGGGAACTGTCCGGGGGACGATGGACTCATAGCTAATCAGAATAAGCAAAAGAAGTACTTATTTTCCCTGTATTTAGGTAGGGTTTCCACGTCTACCACACAGTTTTGTGCGAATCCGGTAATAAAAACAACCACGAGTGGGTCATCTCGAATGACAGGTAGCAGCACAGAGGGAATGCGGCGACACAGGTTCGACAGCCTTGTAACCGTTTACTACCCCGACATGTACCGCTACGCCGCCTGGCTCAGCCGGGATACGGCAATTGCGGAGGATGTGGTCCAGGAAGCGCTATTGCGCGCCTGGAAATCCCTTGACGCCCTGCGGGACGATGGCGCGGCCAAACAATGGCTGCTGACGATCGTTCGCCGGGAGAACGCCCGCTACTTCGAGCGACGTCGGCTTGAGACCGTCGACATCGACAACCTGTCGGCGTCGCAGGCGGCATTGCTGGCCGAGACGCCGAATGAGGAGCTCGCGGATTTGCGTGAAGCGATTTTCGGGCTCGAGGACGATTACCGCGAACCGCTGGTTCTGCAGGTCCTGATGGGCTACAGCACCAACGAGATTGCAGAAACGATGGGCCTGAAGCAGGGCGCTGTGCTAACACGACTGCACCGGGCCCGCAACAAGCTGAAAGACAGTGTGGCATCGGAATGACTGACGACTATGACAAGGACACGAGGGAACTCGACCTGAAGATCGCGAAAGCGCTTCAGATCGACGTGCCCGAGCTCGTCATGCCCGAGCTGCCCGAGATCGATACGGACAAAGTCGCAACGCTGCCAAAACGCAGGCGTTCGCTGGCGCCGCTGTGGTTCGCTGTTGCCGCGACCGTCGTGCTGGCGACGTCCATTTCACTGCGCATGTCCGATGTGTTCCAGAGTCACGATTCACTGGCCGAAGAGATTCTCGCGCACTTGGATCATGAACCGGGCGCACTGCGAATTACAGACATCGCCGTTCCCGATGAGCGTCTCGCTCGCGTTGTACCGGCATCTGTTGCTCGGTTCGATCGCGACAAAGCGCTCATAACCTACGCGCAGCCGTGCGTCATCAAAGGCAAGACGTCGCCACATCTTGTCGTCCAGGGCGAGCACGGTCCGGTAACCATCATATTGATGCCCGAAGTGGGCGTGTCTGAGACGACGCCAATCGAAGGCGCAAACGTAAAAGGGGTCATTCTTCCTGTTGGCGACGGCAGCATCGCGATCATTGGCGATCGCGAAGAGCTGTTGGAGCCAATTCAAAAGAATGTTGTAGATTCAGTGACGTGGACGACGTGACGTCCCATGCTGAAAAATTGAACGCCCGTGTCGGGCATTAATCCTGGTAGGAGAGAAGAAGATGTCAGAGAAGAAAGTAATCAAGCCGGTTGCACTGGCTGTAGGCGCGGCGCTGGCCGGTTCATTCGCACTCGCGGGCACGGTGAACGCGGCCGATACAGCAGAAAGCCCGTTTGCGATTTCGAATCTCGAAGTCGGTTACATGATGGACGGTCACGAAGGTAAGTGTGGCGGCGACAAGGACAAGAAGGGCGAAGGCAAGTGTGGTGAAGGCTCTTGCGGCGAAGGCGAAGACAAGAAAGGCGAAGGCAAGTGCGGTGAAGGCTCTTGCGGCGAGAAGGAAGGCGAAGGTGCCTGCGGTGAGAAAGACGGCGAGGGCAAGTGCGGCGAAGGTTCCTGCGGCGGCTCTGCCTAAGAGAAACTGCATTCATGCAGGAGAAAGCCCGCGCATCGCGCGGGCTTTTTTTTGCTAGATTCATGGCATGACCAAACCAGTCACACGTTGCCGTTGGGCGGAGGGCGTTAGCCTCGAATACATTCGCTATCACGACGAGGAATGGGGCGTGCCTGTGCGCGACGATCGCACGCAGTTCGAGTTCCTGACTTTGGAGGGTGCGCAAGCAGGCCTTAGCTGGTCGACTATCCTCAACAAACGTGAAGGCTATCGCAAAGCCTTCGCCGACTTCGACCCGGAGAAGGTCGCGCGCTTTACGACGAAGCGTGTTGAGAAGCTGCTCGTCGATCCGTCGATCGTGCGAAACCGGCTCAAGGTCGAGTCGACCGTCACGAATGCAAAGGCGTTCCTCGACGTGCAGGAGGAGTTCGGCAGCTTCGGCGACTATATCTGGGGATTTGTCGACGGCAGGCCGATACAGAATCGCTGGAAAAAGGACGGTGATGTGCCTGCCACCTCACCTGAATCCGACGCCCTGTCGAAAGATCTCAAGAAGCGCGGGTTCAGATTTGTTGGCAGTACGATCATCTATGCGCACATGCAGGCGACGGGCATGGTCAATGATCACGTGACCGGCTGCTTTCGCTACCGGCCGTGCGCAAAGATGGCCTGATTCCTATTCGGCGTCAGCGTCCGGAATGCGTCGTATCATGCGGGCGTTGTAGACACGCGCTGCATCGCAGTCGAGCGACTTGCCCATGATCTCGTTCATCGCCTGTCGGCCACCGCCGTTGGCGTTGTGCTGGTAGGCCTTGCCGAGGTTCGTGTAGTTCGAGAAGCTCGTCACCCACTTGAACTCCCAGCCGGGATCGCCGCCGCCGCCAAAGACGGGCCACATCATCCAGTCACCTTTCTCAAAGCCTTTCTCGGTCTGGTAGTCCATGGCCTTTTTGATCCGGTCGAACAGCTCGTCCCATTCCACGCCGTCTTCCCGGGTGCAGTTCGAGAACATCAGCACGAAGGTGTCCGGAGCGGTACCGCCGGGATCGTTGACGTTGATCGAAGCCCAGTGCTCGTGCGTGTCGCAGTCTGAAACCTTGGCAAACTCGGCGTCAAATCGGCTGGCCGCTTCCGCGCGGTACATGTCGATGCCTGCGCCCATGGCCTCCTGGGACGTCCAGAATCCGAGCCAGCCGAATTCAAAAGTGTCGGGACCGTGGTAGTTCGGCGTCATGATCATCGCGCCGTAGTCGTCGACGCCTTTCGAGTCGAGAAACTCATTCCAATCGGCAATGACGTCGTTGAGATCGTCCATGTCTTTGCCGTCCTTGAACGAACATGTGAAGGTGTCGACTGGCGTTACCCAGGGCGGTTTCTCCTCTTCATGTCCGTCGGCAAATGCGACCGCCCAACCGACAAACATCAGCGGTATGGCGGTGAAAACCGCGAGAATCTTCTTCTTCATTTGCTCTCTCTTCGCTTCAAGTCTTGCATTCCCGGCAGAATTACCGATTACAATCCAGTATAGAGGCTGGGAAGAAGTCTGCCGGAGGGGAAGAAATGTCAGAAGAATCAAATACTAAGCCGGGCATCGTGTTCTGGGCGCTGGGGGGCTTTTTCGCCCTCTGGAACGTGCTGGGCCTCTACATGTACTACGATTTCTCGACGCTGACGCCCGAGAAACTGCAGGGTGCCGGTTATTCGGCGCAACAGATCGCGCACGTCATCGATACGCCAGCGTGGGCACATTCGGCCTATGCAATCGCGGTGAACGCGGGCGTGCTCGGTGTCATATTCCTGTTGCTCAGAAAAGCCTGGGCAGTGCCGATGTTCGTGATTTCGCTGATCTGCGCGATTCTGCAGTTCACTGACGGTTACTTGCTGCGCAATGGACTCGAGCTCTTCGAGGCTGTCTGGCTCGTCATCCCGACGCTCGTGATCCTGATCTGTATTCTGGAGATCTGGTATTCGAGGCGCGCGAAAAACCGGGGCTGGCTCAACTAGTTGATGATTGTGATCAGCGTCAGGCCTGCGATGCCCGCGGGCGTGTTGTGCGAGATCGCGCCGAGATAGATCGTATTGCTGATCAGGCCTGTCCAGCTGAAGTCCACCGTGCCCGTCGTACCCGCGTTGACGAATGGCGGTCCGCTCGCCGACATGTTGCCCTTGTCATCAACAACGCCGACGCCCCAGGACAGCAGCTGGTAGTTCGATCCGGGTCCGCCCTGGACCGGGTCGGTCTCGAAGCCATGCACGAACACGGCGTAGATCCCTTCGGCCGGAAGATACACGTCAAACCGTTCCTGTGAGGTGGGTTCGCCGCTTTCGCCGAGTCTGACGCAGCTGGATCCGTCCAGACCGCAGTAGTAGACATACATGTCGAGATCGTCGTCGCCGTCAGTAAGCGCGTCGAACAGGGCGAAGCGAGCGTATAGCTGGTTAGCGGGCACGCTGATCGGATGCAGCGTCGTGCCGAGGATGCTCGTCGATGCGAACTCAAAAATCTTGTCCGGATCATTATCGACAAAGCCATTCAGCACGAGCGGGAGGTTCAGGCCGTGAACGCCTGGCGAGTAAGCGCCGGAATAACCGAATTCAACGTCGAAACTGCGCGCATCGGTGCCACCTGACGTCGTGATCTCGGCGGGCGCGAGTATGGACGTCGGCTTGACCGCAATCGGCGTATAGACGGTATGTGCGTCTGATCGCCAGGTCATCGAACCGAATCGCCACAGGTCGAGCGGCCCGGACTCATAGTTGATCGTCACTTCGAAACTCACGGATTCGCCCGGGGCGAGCGAGATCGCGCTCGGCACGACCGTGACGTTCATGCCCGGCGGCGGCGAGGCCTCGGCGACGTATGAGCCTGGCTCGTCACTGACGTTGGTGACGCGCCGCGTGACTGTTTGCGAATTGGCGAGCCCCGACATCGCAATTGACGGCAGGTTCAATGCCCGCGGGTCGAACGAAAAGCCCGCTGCCTCGAGTTCGTCACAGCGTGACTGCGACACGGCCGGTGAGGCAATCCCGCAAGCGTAGGCGTCGTATTCGTCGTCTGTGATGTCGTACACGAGACCCGGATTGAGCGAGTCGTTCGGCACAATATGCCCGGCGCCGAAATCGAACGGACTTGCGTTGCCGACGCCAGTCGACTGCGTCACGTCCTGCCGCGCCGTCGTCATCATCGCTGACTTCAGCGCCGCTGGCGACCAGTCCGGGTGCGCCTGCCGCAGCAGTGCGGCAACGCCTGCTACATGCGGCGCCGACATCGACGTCCCGGTCAGGTACGCGAACAATTCACCTGGCTTCGAATTCGCGGAGTCGGGCGAGAAGCCCGCGAGGATGTTGATGCCCGGTGCGGTAACGTCGGGTTTCAGCACGTCGGCGACCGGCCCTGGTCCGCGCGCCGAGAACGTGCCCATCTGGTTACCGTCCTCTGATGTGGTCAGCAGGAAGCCCTTGTCCAGGATGGCTGTGACGGCGTTGCCGGCGTCGATTTCGTCTAGAATCAGGTTGCCGTCCGCCTGACCAATCATGAGTGCGGGAATGTCAGACAGTCCGGTGCGACCATCCATAACGATCGGGTCCCCCGCGATGTTGTAGATCAGCGCGGCCACGGCCCCCGCGTCTGCCGCGTTGGCGACCATGTCGTCGAACCGGCACCCCGTACGCTGGATAAACGCGATGTTGCCGTCCACATCGGCGCCGTTGACGAGCGCCTGGCAAGCATCTGCTTCGGTACCCCCACTGCCGCCCGTATCGAGGGACGTGTCGTCGTCATCGACGAGGATCAAGTCTGCCTCGATCGGGTCGACATCCTCGAGCGGCGGCGTGAAGCTCGCTTCCTTGACGGCGTAGCGGCTGGCAATGGTCGACGGGGCCGTGACTTCCATCGCTTCGACGTTCAATTCGCCGTCGCGCGACGATGCCGCAGCGGTGATGACCCAGGGCGCGCCGGCGGGCGAGCCGATCGTCGCGAGGTTCGGGCCTTCGTTGCCGGCCGCGACGACGCTTAGCACGCCGGCCTTCGTGGCTGCCATCAGCGCCACGTCGTCGGGTGCTGTGATGCGACGCAGCGAACTGCCGATCGAGTAATTGATGACATCGACGCCGTCGGCGACGGCCGCATCGATTGCCTCAGCGAGGTCAGATGTATTGCAGCTCGCGCGCGTATCGCCGGGGCGCAGCCAGCAGGCTTTGTAAGTGGCGATAAGCGCGCGTGGCGCAACGCCCTCGAGGTCGCCAATCGTCGTGCCGAATATGGCTGCGCTTGTGCGATTGCCGGCGGCCGTCGTTGCAATGTGTGTGCCGTGACCGTCCGCGTCTCGAGACGAGCGGATTTCGCCGTCGTCGATCGGCCCCGTGGCTAACGCGCCTTCGATGAACCATCGCGCACCGATCATCTTGTTGTTGCAATCGGTGGTCTCGAAGTTCTCGCCTGCGACGCAGGTGCCACTCCAGTTCTCGGGCGGGTCGAAGTTCGTGACATCCGGCAGCTTGCGATAGCGCCGGCATAGCCAGCGACCGAGAATCGTCGTCTCGCCCCAGCTGGCCCGGCACGCTCGTGGTCGGTCGGCTTCGCGCGTGTCGAGGAGTGCCGGATGCCCGGGGGTTACGCCACTGTCGATGACACCAATGATAATGCCGTCCCCGTCGAGGCCCGCGGCGGTGCGCAACCCATTGTCAGCGTTAAACAACTCGAGGAAGGAAAGGCTCTGTCGCGTCGCCATAGGACGGATCTCGTCTTCCCAGACATTCAGGACTTCGGGCAGGTGCTCGAGCTTCTGTGCCTGCGCTGCCGTCATGCGCGCCGCGAACCCATTCAGGGCGTACTGGTAACCGTAGATCTTCTCGGTACCCGGTCCTGCTTTTTGAAGGACGCTGTCCTGTGTCAGCTCGAGCTCCGCCGCGTACGCCTTGGCCGACGGGTTATTACGGTCGACGCGCAGGCCTGGCTTCAGGCCGAGCGGGATTGGCGTGGCTTTCCTCGCCAGTGAGGCCTGGCGCTCCGCAACCGATGGCTCGCGAAGCTGCACGATGTAGACCTTTGGCTCATCGCGCGCTTCCGTGCCGGCAAGCCGTACTGTGATCTCGCCCGCGTCGCGCAGAACGGATTTCTCCTCGGCACTCGCGCTCGTCGCAAGCGCCGGCAGGAGAATCAACAGGATCAGGCGTATTGCTGTCATGGTCTGAGTAGTCGTCTCAGTCGTTGAGATAGCCGCCGAGCTCGTCCTCGGTGAACTCGACCCCGAGGCCCATCGCAATGCGATTTACGAAATTGAAGTACCCGACGATCAGTGTCAGGTCGAGGATGTCGTTGTCGGAAAGCCCTTCGGCACGCAATTCGCCCAGGTCGCTTTCCGTCATCGCGCCCGGCGCCGTCGTGAGCTTCTCGGCGTGGCGGACGATATTGCTCAGGCGCGGTTCGAGGGTTTCGAGTCCGTCAGCGGTCATGAGCAGGTTAACCGTATCTTCGTCCTTGAGGTAATGCCGCAGGGCCTCGGCATGATGATTGACGCAGTACGCGCAGTCGTTGTTCGCAGAAACGACAACGGCAATGGCCTCGCGTTCAAGACGGCTCAGGCCTGATTTGCCGAACATCAGGGTCATGTACAGCTCGAGATGGTTGCCCATCGCGGCCGGGTTCAGGCTATGGACCTTGAGGATATTGGAGACCTTGCCGCGCTGCTCGATCAGCGCGGAATAAATCTCTGCGAGCTTTTCGTCAGCCTTGCTGAACTCGATTTCTTCGATCCAGGACATCGTCTCTCGTTACGGCAATTGCCCCATTCCGGCGCCAGCGTCCGGGTCTTGCCGGTCTCCATGGCGCTCTGGAGATGCTGCTTTTCGCAACGTGCTTCAAAGCGTGTGACGTTACCACTCAGGTTGGCAAAAGAGAATGTCCGATGGCCCGGCTTTGTCTCCCTCAGCCCTGCCCGAGCCAGTCGCGCGGTCGGAGGAAGTCCTTGTAAAGTGCCGCCTCCGGCGAACCGGGTTCCGGCTGCCAGTCATACTCCCAGCGCACCATCGGGGGTAGCGACATGAGTATCGATTCAGTGCGACCGCCGGACTGCAGGCCGAATAGCGTGCCCCGATCGTAAATCAGGTTGAATTCGACGTAGCGCCCGCGCCGGTATAGCTGGAAGTTGCGCTGACGTTCGCCGAAGCGGTGCGAGATGCGCTTCTCGACAATCGGCCGGTAGGCCCTGAGGAAGCTGTCGCCCGCGGTGCGGACGAATTCAAAGCTCTTCTCGAAGCCAAGTTCGTTGAGGTCGTCGAAAAAGAGCCCGCCCACGCCACGCGTCTCGTCGCGATGCTTGAGGAAGAAATACTCGTCACACCATTGCTTGTAGCGAGGGTACAGGTCGTCTCCGAACGGGTCGCACGCTGCCTTGGCGACGGTATGCCAGTGCACCACGTCATCGAGAAACGGGTAATACGGCGTCAGGTCGAAGCCGCCGCCGAACCACCAGACAGGTTTGCGCTGGCCTGCCGTAAAGAAACGAAAGTTGGCATGCGTTGTCGGGATATACGGGTTGCGCGGATGCAGCACGAGCGACACGCCGACGGCCTGAAACGCCTTGCCCGCAAGCTCCGGCCGATTCTTCGTTGCGGACGGCGGCATCTGGTCGCCAAAGACGTGCGAGAAGCCCACGCCGGCCTGTTCGAAGACTTCGCCCTGCTTGAGAACCCGGCTGTCACCGCCACCACCGCCCGGGCGCTCCCATTTGTCGCTGCCGAACCGGGCCTTGCCGTCGAGCGATTCGAGCTCGGCGCAGATGCGATTCTGCAGGCCGGTCAGGTACTCCTTGACGTCGTCGACGTTGCTCATGGTGTCCGAAGTCGCGGCAGGCCGATCATGTCTTCTTCTTGGTGGCCTTCTTCTTTGCCGCTTTCTTCTTGGTCTTCTTCCTGGCGGTCTTTTTCTTCGCCGCTTTCTTCTTGGTCTTCTTCTTCGCAGTAGTCTTCTTGGTGGCTGCTTTCTTCGCCGTCTTCTTCTTGCCGCGGCGACCGCGCTCTGGCGCCGCGGCCAGGAGCTCAATGCACTCCTCGAGCGTCAGCGACTTCGGCTCCCGGTCTTTCGGGACGCGCGCATTCTTCTTCTTGTTCGTAATGTAGGGCCCGTACCGACCGTTGAGGACCTGGATTCCTTCCTCTTCGAAATCGAGGATGATGCGATTGGCATCGGCGATCTTCTTTTCCTCGATCAGTTCGAGGGCGCGCGGCAGTTCGATTGTGTACGGATCGTCGTCGCCGCGTATCGACACATACTTGTCGCCGTAACGCACATACGGACCGAAGCGCCCGATGCTCGCCGAGACGGGCAATCCGTCTGGCGTTTCGCCGAGCTTGCGAGGCAGCTTGAACAGCTCGAGCGCCGTCTCGAGGTCGATATCGTTCATCTTCTGCCCGGGACGCAGTCCGGCGAACTTGGGTTTTTCTTCGTCGTCCTTGGTGCCGATTTGCACGAACGGACCGTAGCGGCCCATACGAACCGTAACGGGTTTGCCGCTCTTGGGGTCGGTGCCGAGTTCTCGCGCCTGCGCAACCTGTTCGCGCGTGACGCTTTCTTCCTTCTCGGTACAGAGTTTCGTAAACGGCTTCCAGAAATCCTCGAGCAGTGGCACCCAGTCCTTGTGGCCGAGGGAGACCTCATCGAGATCGTCCTCGAGTTTCGCCGTGAAGTCGTAGTCCACGTACTGCGTAAAGTGCTCGGTCAGAAAACCATTGACGATGCGGCCGATGTCCGTCGGGATGAAGCGCTTGCCGTCCATCTCGACGTATTCGCGGTTCTTGAGCGTGGCGATGATGCTCGCGTACGTTGAGGGGCGGCCGATGCCGTATTCCTCGAGCGTCTTGACGAGACTCGCTTCCGTGAAGCGTGGCGGCGGCTCCGTGAAGTGCTGTTCCGGACGCAGCTCCTCGAGCTTGATCGTGTCGCCCTCGGAAATGTCTGGCAGCAGGCGATCGCCGTCATCGTCCTTGGCGTCATCCTTGCCTTCCTGGTAAACGGCCATGAAGCCGGGCTCGACGAGTACGGAGCCGTTTGCGCGCAGGCGGTGCCCCGCATCTTCAGGGCCTGCGGCCATCTCGATGGCTACGGTGTCGAACACGGCCGGGACCATCTGGCACGCCATGGTGCGCTTCCAGATCAGCGAGTACAGCTTGTACTGGTCGTCATCGAGTGATCCCTTGATTTCATCCGGGATGTGCCGGACCGAGGTGGGGCGGACGGCTTCGTGGGCCTCCTGCGCATTCTTCGACTTGTTCTTGAAGGTGCGCACGTCCTCGGGAACGTTCTTCTCGCCGTAGCGATCCGCAATGACGTCACGGATCTCCGCGACAGCTGATTCCGCCAGGGTCACGGAGTCAGTACGCATATACGTGATCAGGCCAACCTGGCCCTCGCCGGGCAGCTCGATACCCTCGTATAATTTCTGGGCGACGCGCATCGTGCGCTGCGTATTGAAACCAAGCTTGCGCGAGGCTTCCTGCTGCAGCGTCGACGTCGTGAACGGCGCAGCCGGGTTGCGACGACGCTGTTTCTTCGTGACCGCGATCGCCTTGAGTTCGCCGCCGGCCGCATCGAGCAGGGTCTTCTCGACCTCACGGGCCGCGTCCTCGTTTTCAAAGCTGAACTGTTCGACCTTCTCGCCCTTGTAGGCCACGAGTCGGGACGCAAACGGCTGGTCGTCCTTGCTGACGTCTGCCTCGATGCTCCAGTACTCGCGCGCCTTGAACGCCTCGATCTCGAGCTCGCGCTCGACAATCATGCGCAGCGCAGGGCTCTGCACGCGTCCTGCCGACAGGCCGCGCTGCACTTTCTTCCACAACAGTGGCGACAGGTTGAATCCGACGAGGTAGTCGAGCGCGCGGCGCGCCTGCTGCGCGCCGACCAGGTCACCGGACAGCTCGCGTGGATGCGCTACGGCATCCTGCACCGCCTGCTTTGTGATTTCGTGGAATACGACGCGATGCACGTCCTTGGCGTCGAGCACGTCGCGCTCCTTGAGAAGCTCGATCAGGTGCCAGGAAATCGCTTCGCCTTCGCGGTCCGGGTCAGTTGCGAGATAGAGCGCATCGGCTTTCTTCAGCGCCCGTATGATCGCCTTAACGTGCTTCTCGTTGCGATCGATGACCTGGTACTTCATCGCGAAGCGATTCTCGGGATCGACGGCGCCTTCCTTTGGCACAAGGTCGCGGACATGGCCGTAAGAGGCCATGACATCGAAGTCCTTGCCAAGGTACTTACTGATTGTCTTCGCCTTGGCCGGCGACTCAACAATGACGAGATTCTTTGACATTAGTCCCTGAAAAACGAAAAACCGCGGTCTGTGCCGCGGTTGAATTACATGCTTGACCGCAAAGTGTCAAGAAAATCGGTGTCGCGCGTCAGTGCATCAGGTCGGGGGCTTCCTCAAACACGAGGTCTTCCATCCGCGCATAAGCGAGCTCCTGACCGGGTTGGCTGAACAGCACCATGAGCACAACCCATTTGATCTGTTCGACGTCAATGTCGGCCGTTTCCAGCGCCAGCAGGCGATCGATGAGCAGCTCGCGTTGCGGCGGCGAGAGGATACCGATCTGCTCGAGATAGGTAATGTAGCCGCGGCAGTGCGTGTCGAGACGCTCGTGCTCGAAGTCGTTGAAGATGCGGGTCCCGTGCGCTGTCTGCGCGCCGTAGGCCAGGCTTTCCTGCTGGTCGGTCAGGGCGTCGAGCCAGTCGAGCGCTCGCTCGATTTCAACATCGCCAAAACCCGCGCGCGAGAGTTCAATGCGCAGCTCGTTCTGATCGGGTTCGGGGTCGTCCTCAGTGTCAACGTACGTTTCGAAGAGATACATCAGTACGTCGAGTACGTTTTCTTTCATGCCTGGAGCGGCTCCTT
>JAAUYD010118875.1_pt1 | contig 15521 bp, 12 predicted proteins | sample 7278101 | NCBI WGS metagenome assembly JAAUYD01 (sample SAMN14350128, study PRJNA611818) | marine sediment metagenome | isolation source: surface marine sediment (0.6m) | place: French Polynesia: Moorea | collected 2018-08 | reverse complement strand
GGTGCAATCGGCACCGTGACCCATGTGCTGGCCGAGGCCTATGGCCCGGTCGTGCTGCGCCCCAAGCGCGCCACCTGGCGCACCGACAAGGCCGAGGGCGGCGGCTGTCTCTATGACTATGCCGCCCATCCGCTGAACCTGCTCAACTGGTATTTCGGCACGCCGGACCGGGTCTCGGGCTCGGTCATGTCCTCGGTCTTCTCGGAAGGCATCGATGACGAGGTGTTTTCGACCCTGCAATGGAACGAAGGCCCGACCGCACAGCTCTCGGTTAACTGGTCGGATGAAAGCCACCGCAAGATGTCGACGAGGATTTCCATGATCGGCACCAATGGCCGGCTCTATGCCGACCGCCAGGAATGCCAGCTTTACCTGCGCGAGCCGGTGCCCGGACTGGACGGCTACGGCAAGGGCTGGACGGTGAAATACACCACCGAACTGACCGAGGATTGCTGGTTCTACCTGCGGGGCGAGGAATATTCGGCCCAGCTCGACGATTTCATCACCGCCGTCTGCGAAAACAGGACGGTCGCCGACGAGAACGCCTTTGCCAGCGCCACCGAGACCGACCGCACCATGGCGATGGTGATCGAAAACGCGGACACCGGCCAGCCCGTCGGCACAGCCTCGGCCCGCACGGCCGTGTCACCGAAGCGGCGCGGCTGGTTCGGACGCTGAGGAGGAGAGACGATGGACAAGCTTCTGTTCGGCGACAACCAGTTCTTCGGCGTCAACCACATGTCCGAGGAAAAGGCCCGCGCCCAAGCCATGCGTTTCCAGCAAACGGATGCGATCATGGACGTGCTCGACATCGCTTATGACGAGGGCATCCATGCCTTCATGTGCACCACCCATGACCGGATCGAAGAGGTCGCACGGCGTATCAAGGCCGATAAAGCCCGTTATAGTGACTTCAAGTTCTATCCCTGCATGCCTTACGCGCATAAATACGCCAATGCGGTCACCGAACACGGGATGATCGGGGCGCTGCGCCATTTCATGCCGACGGACGGGTTGTTCTCCACCGCTTTGGCGGGCGGCAAGGCGCTGGCCACCAAGGAAGTCGACGGCATGGCAAAGGTGTTGATCGACATGGAGATGAAGATGTTCGAAGGCACCGAGACCCCGGTGATCTTCGTTCAGAACGTCTTTGCCGACCTGCTGCTCGGCATGGGCTTCACCCGAGCGCTGAAACTCTTCCACGACCATGTGGTCGAGAAATACAATGCCGAACCTGCCTTCATCACCATGAACCTGCCGATGATGCTGGACGCGCTTGAGAAAGAGGGGATCGCGAACCCGATCATCTGCGCCAATATCAACAAGATCGGCTTTCGCATGTCGGGTGGTTTCGACGCCTATCTCGATGCGCTACAATCGGGCCGCGTTCGCGCGGTCGCCATGTCGGTCTATGCCAGCGGTGCCATCCCGGCCGATGAAGCGATCCACTGGATTTCGGAGTTACCCGGGGTCGAAGCGATGGTGTTTGGCGCTTCTTCGGCCGGAAATATCAAAGGCACAAAGGCTCTTGTAGACAAGTATATGAATTAAGGGGGGAGTATTATGCTCGACGCGGCCAGCTATGAGAAAGAAGAGCACATCGTCTGCAATATCTGCGGCCAGGATAATGCCGATGTGGTGTTCGAAAAGGGTCTGGCACAGCCGGCCCGGATCGTGCGCTGTCGAACCTGCGATCTGATGTATTCCAGCCCCCGCGCCCAGGCGGTGGATCATGAGCGATACGAAGCCCACGAAGCGCAAGGGCTGCTGAAAGGCGTCACCACCGATACCAGCCATCCCTGGCACTGGCGCTACCAGAAAGAAGCCGGCCAGGTGCAGGATTTCGAGGCCTCTCGCAAGCTCCTGCGCAAGCTCTACCCGCAACCAGGCCGCATGGTCGAGGTCGGCAGCGGGTTCGGTTACCTACTGCGCAGTTTCAAGGATGAAGGCTGGGATGTACTTGGGGTCGATCCCTGGCGCGAATTGCCCATCGTCACCGAAGAAGTGCACGGAATAGAGACAATTCCGACCACTCTGGAAGAAGCGAACCTGCCCGACAATTCGGCGGATGTGGTGATCCTGCTGCATGTGATCGAACACGTACCCGACCCGGTCGCAACGTTGCGCGAGATCCACCGCATCCTGAAACCCGGCGGCCATCTGGTGATGGAAACACCGCGCTATGACACCCTGATGTTCAAGCTGCTTCGGCATCGCGAGCGCAGCGTGCGTTGCGACGGCCATATCTATTTCTTCACCTTCGACACGCTGCGCGCCGCCTACGAGAAAGCGGGGTTCAGCGAGGTCGAGACCCGGGCCGTGGGCCGCACGCTCTCGATGGAGCGTTTCCTGTGGAATATCGGCACCATCCTGACTGGTGGCGATGGATTGCGAGACGGGCTTGTCCGCTTCGCCAACCGGACCCGGCTGAACAGGTTGAAGATGACATTGAACCTGCGCGACATGCAGCGCGTGGTCATCCGGAAAGACTGACATTGAATGAAAGGAATGACCGCGTGGGGGGCGCGCGGGGTGAACTGAGATGCGTGATGAAGTGACAAGTACCGTAATGAATCCGATGCCAACCCAAACGCGGAATTTCCGCTCTGCCAGACGCGTGCAGATGCTGAATGCCTGGGTCAATGATGTTTCGATGGACGAGATCGTCGAGGATTTCACCGAAGGCACCATGCTGACGCTGCATGTCGATATGATCATGAAGCTGCAGAAGGACCGCGACTTCTACGATCTGCTCGAAAAATTCGATGTGATCACATGCGACAGCCAGATCATGTATTTCGCCACCAAATGGCTGGGAACGCCGGTGCAGGAACGCGTGTCGGGCTCGGACTACTTCCCGCGCTTCTACATGCATCACAAGGACAACCCCGAGATCACGGTCTTCCTGTTGGGCGGCAAACCCGGGATCGCCGATCTGGCCGCTGAAAACATCAACGCCAAGGTCGGGCGCGAGATGATCGTCGGAACTTACGCGCCATCCTTCGATTTCGAGACGAAACCGGGGGAAATCGACCGGATGATCGCCGCCGTCAATGACAGCGGCGCCACCGTCTGCCTAGTGGGCCTCGGTGGCGGACGGCAGGAAAAGTGGATCATGAAATACCGCGACCGGATGCCGGACGTGAAGCTCTGGCTGCCGCTTGGCGGGACAATTGATTACGAATCCGGCACATTCGACAGACCGCCGGTCTGGATCACCGAATGGGGCTTTGAATGGCTCTATCGTCTGGTCAAGGAGCCCCGCGCCCGGTTCCACCGCTATGTGGTGCATGAACCGCCATTTCTCTGGGCCGTTCTGAAGCAACGGCTCGGCCTCTATCGCAACCCGTTCGACACGCGCTGACATGGATTTGATTTCCCCAAGCGGTTCGGATCGGCAATCTGACCTTCTTTGGTTAACTTCAGGCCTGGTATGACGAGTACGACCACCGACCCACGCGCCGTTCCGGGCTGGCTCACGCCAGGCCTGTTCTGGCTTGCGCTCGCCACGGTCGGGGCCGGTGTCTTCTTTGCCGACGGACTGGATGCCCTGCTCGCCGCCTGGAGCTTGCCGGAATACAGTCACGGGCCGCTGATCCCCATCTTGTCGGCCCTGCTCTTTCTGAAACAGCTGAAGGACTATCCGATCGATCCGGGGCCGAAACGCAACCGCTGGGTCGGGGTCACCGTGATCGTCGCCGCCCTCGCCCTGGCGGCATTGGGGAAACTGTCGAATATCTCGGACCTGGTGGCCTATGCGACCATCCTCTGGGTGGGCGGCATCCTCCTGGTCAGTTTCGGCTGGGCTACGGGCAAGCATTTCTGGCCACCCGTGCTGCACCTGGTCTATATGCTGCCGCTGCCCGGCGTGATCTATTACAAGATGACCACCTGGCTGCAGTTCATCTCGTCGGAACTGGGGGTCTATTTCCTCAGATTGCTCTCTATTCCGGTGTTTCTGGACGGAAACATCATTGATTTGGGCATCACCAAGCTGCATGTGGCCGAAGCCTGTTCAGGGCTGCGGTATCTCTTTCCCATCCTGTCGTTCAGCTACATTTTCGCGGTGCTCTACAAGGGGCCGATGTGGCACAAGGCGGTGCTGCTGATCTCGGCCGCACCCATCACCGTCTTTATGAACTCGGTGCGGATCGCCATCGCCGGGGTGATCGTGCAGCACTGGGGCCTCGACTGGCTGGACGGCTTCAGCCATTTCTTCGAAGGCTGGGTCATCTTCATCGCCTGTATCCTTATCCTGTTCGCGCTGGCGCGGATCATGCTGTTCTTCAACAGCCGCCAGACGAGCCTGGCCGAAGCGCTGGACCTGGACACCGACGGTCTTGCAACCCAGGCCGGGCGGCTGCGCTATACGAGGGCCTCGCCCGCGATGATCGTATCCGCCGCACTCATGCTGGGTGCCGCGATCGGCTGGCAGGCGATGCCGAGCCGCGACATGCAGGAGGTCTCCCGCGACAGTTTTGCGCTGTTCCCGCAGCAGCTCGGGGACTGGAAACAGGTCGGTCCGGAACGACGCCTGTCGCAATCGGTCGAAGCCGTGCTGGCGGCGGATGATTATCGCTCTGTCAACTTCCGGCGGCCTAGTGAAGACGCCACGGTCGAGTTCTTCTCCGCCTGGTATGCCAACCAGAGCCAAAACGGCGTCCATAGCCCCGAAATCTGCCTGCCCGGCGGCGGCTGGGAGATCGCCTGGCTGGACCGGGCTGATATCACCGCAGAGATGGGGTGGGACAGGCCGTTCGTCATCAACAAGGCGATCATCCAGAAGGGCGAAAACAGGATGATGGTGTTCTACTGGTTCGAACAGAAGGGCCGGAAGATCGCCTGGGACATGGCGGCCAAGTACTGGTTGCTGATGGACGGCATCAAAACCGGCCGGACAGATGGTGCCATCGTGCGGCTGACCACGCCTATCCAGCATAACGAAAGCGATGCGAACGCCGAGGCCCGGCTGATGGACATGCTGCGCGAAACGATGGAACCGCTTGGGCGGTTCATTCCCGAAGCCTGAGGCGATGCGCCACTACATCATCATCATCGGTGCCATGAAAAGCGGCACCACGACCCTGTTCGACACCCTGGCACGGCACCCCGCCATTGCCCCTGCGTCCAACAAAGAGCCCGGTTTCTTTGCCTTTGATGAAGTCTGGAGCCAGGGGTTCGACTGGTTCGACACGCTCTTCACCTTCGATCCGGCTCAGCACCGGTATCGAATGGAGGCGAGCACGGATTACACGAAATACCCCTTCGTGTCTGGGGTCTGGGATCGCATGACCTCACGCGAGGATGTGGCCGTCAAGCTGATCTATATCATGCGCCACCCGTTAAAGCGGATCGAGTCTCACGCGCGCCATGTCCAGCGCGCTCGTAAGGAGATCGGCCAACAGATAAGCCCACGGCCCGATCATGGCCTCGATGCGGGCTTCTCGCCTGTCAACCTTGCCGCGTCACAATATGCCCGGCAGCTGGATCACTTCGACATCGCCCGGCAGCACGGCGATCTTTTCACCCTGACGCTGGAAGAGCTCCAAAGCGCCCCGGACCCCGTCTTGCGTCGCCTGCTGACGTTTCTGGATCTGGACCCTGACGCGATGGATATGAGCCTTCCTGTCAGCAATGCCGCCGCCAACCGCACCCAGCTTCACCCCGCCTGGCAAACTGCCTCACGCCTGCGGCCCCTGATGGCCGTTGGAAAGACCCTGTTGCCAAACGCCATGCGCGACAGGATCCGCGGCCGTTTCCAGCAGAAAGTCTCGGTCGAAGGACGGTTCAAACTCGATGAGGCGGAAACCGCCTTTCTGGAAAGCCTCTATGCCGACGATCTGCGCCGGCTCAGAGAATTCCACAAGATCGACATAAAGCAACACTGGTCGCTCCTTTTGTAGTCAGACACGTTTTCGGGTCCGCGACCGCAATTGAAACGGTGCAGCCCGGCCACGTTTGGTTTTCGGCTGGCAGGCGCCGCTGGACAGCGAGGCCCGGGGAATGCCAAGGCTTTTGCAAGTTGATTGCGCGAGTATCCCATGTCCAAGGCAATTCACCCAGTAATCCTCTGCGGCGGTTCCGGAACCCGGCTCTGGCCTGCTTCACGGAAAGCCTATCCCAAACAGTTTGCGCCGCTTCTGGGGGAGACCTCGCTTTATCAGCGGACTTTGATGCGCTTCTCGGGCGAAGGGTTCACCGCTCCGATGATTATGACTGGCGAGGATTTCCGGTTCATGGCCGTGGAGCAGACCGCCCAGATAGGGCTCACAGATGCTCAGGTGGTGGTCGAGCCGGTGGCTCGCGACACGGCACCTGCCATTCTGGCCGCTGCCCTGATGCTGGAAAAGACCCCCGACGACCTGATGCTGGTGGCGCCTTCGGATCACGTGATAAAGGACCAGCCGGCCTTTCTGAGCGCAATCGAAGCAGGTGTCCCGGCCGCCACCGAGGGGGCGCTTGTCACTTTCGGAGTGACCCCGGACCGGCCTGAGACGGGATACGGATATCTGCAGTTGGCAGGCACGCCCGATGGGGCGACAACAGTGATGAAGTTCACCGAAAAGCCTGATCTGGATACCGCCAAGGCCATGCTTGAAGCGGGACATTTTCTATGGAACGGCGGGCTTTTCATGGGGCGCGTGAAAGACATCGTCGTTGCGTTCGAAACCCATGCGCCTGATCTGATAGGACCTGTGCGCGCGGCCGTGGAAGGAGCGACCGAGGACCTCGATTTCAGACGTTTGCGCACCGATGATTTTGCCAAATCGCGTGCGATCTCGGTAGATTATGCGATCATGGAGAAGGCCGATTGGGTCGTTGCAGTGCCGCTCGACTGCGGCTGGTCCGATCTTGGAGCCTGGGACGCGATCTGGGAGGTTTCGGACCGCGACGCGCAAGGCAATGCGATCTCGGGCGATGTGACGGCGGTCGATTGCGAGGGCTCGTATCTTCGCTCCGAAGAAGACGCGATGACCCTGGTCGGTCTCGGTCTGAAGGATGTCGTGGCTGTCGCCATGCGCGATGCAGTGCTGGTCGCCGACAAATCGCGCGCGCAGGACGTCAAGGGCGTGGTCGACACGCTGAAGGCGGCAGGCAAAGCCCAGGCCGAGCACTATCCCCGTTTTCACCGTCCTTGGGGCTGGTACGAGACACTCTGTCTCGACACGCGCTTTCAGGTCAAACGCATCATGGTGAAGCCGGGCGGCGTTCTGTCCCTGCAAAGCCACCGGCATCGGTCGGAACACTGGATCGTCGTGGCGGGCACGGCCGAGGTGACCATTGGCGAAGATGTGCAACTGGTGACCGAAAACCAGGGGGTTTACATCCCTCTCGGGGCCAAGCACCGGATGGCCAATCCCGGCAAGGTGCCGATGTATCTGATCGAAGTACAGACCGGAGCCTATCTGGGTGAGGATGACATCATCCGGTACGAGGATATCTACGACCGGTCATAGTCGGGACTGCGCTCCGCCCATGTGGCGGCAGGCCGCGCGCCTCGGTCCTCAGACACGCCCCGGTTCCCTGACGCTCTGAACCGGAAAGCGGCTGTACCGAATACCCTGCCTTTCAGGTTTGGTGACTGGTTCTTTCCCATCGGCGACATCCTTCTGAACAAAGGCGGCCAGCGCCCCGATTGCCATCAGGCCGATCGGGCTCAGGGTCGAATTGGGAATAAGATAGATCAGATTGCCGGTCGTCATCACGACAATCCCCATGATGGCCGGTGATATCCCTTTTCGTCGCCCGGCCTGCCCAAGGGCGAAGATCGGCAGGATCAGCAACCCGAAGAAGCAGATATACCCCAGCCAACCCTGCTGCACGAGCACCAGAATCCAGACGCCATCGCCGGTCGACAGGTCGTTTCCTCTCTCATCGAAGACACGTCCCCTGGCCCAGCCGCCCCAGCCGAAAAAAGGCTTCTCGAGGGCGCGGTCAAGGAACATCGTTTCGTTGTCGGTTCGCCATTTGAAGGACGCGGCCCTTTCGGCGGAAATGGTCTCGGCGAATTCAAGCATCTGCCTGTCCGGGCTGTAGCCTGACTGCTTGAGCACCGGGTATGCCACGAAGATTACCGAAACCGTCGTCGCCATGACGGTCTGAAGGCGGGCTGGCAGGAACAATATGACCGGCACCAGAAGCATGCCGATCATGAGCGCGGCCAGATTGCGGCTGAGCGCCAGAACGACGAACACCCAGATGCCGGCGATCAGGTACTTGGCCCGACCCGGGATCTCGCGGTCGCGCGACAAGGCGAAGGCCGCGATGGCCACGGTGAACAGGAAGAAGCCCAGCCAAAGCCCGTGGCGCAGGAAGACAATGGGCCGAAAGCCGCCACCGCCCCGCACATGCTGGATCCAGGAATGCGGGAAATAGCCATAGACCAAGTTGTTGAGCTGTGGGCTCATTCGCAGCTCGAACAGCACGAGCGGCGTGTAGGCAAGGCCCATGACGACCATGGCCACCAGAAGCTCCCGATGGTGCTGCGGCGTGACCAGAAGCCGCCAGCCGAACAGGAACGGTGCGAACCAGATCAGCGAATCCGAGATCATCGAGACAATGTCGCGTACGGTCAGGGCCTGCCGTATGACCGGGCCGTTGACCAGGGTCTCGCCATTCGTGAGCATCGTGGCGACCGGCGAGATAACCAGAAGCCCGGCCAAGAGGATCATCATACGGGTCCGAAAGCCCCCAGCGACATAGGAAAGCCGAGGAGTTTCCTCATGACGTCGCGAGATCAGAAAACCGAGAAGGCAGGCCAGGGCGATGGCCGCCTGTTTGTTGTAATTCGGCAATCCGGGCAGATCGAAGCCATAGTTCTCGGGCAAAAACAGGTAGCCCACGATGACGGACCAGATCAGCCCGCGGGCAGGTCCCAGTACCTTGAAGAAAATAAGGGCAATCAGCGGCCAAGAGAAAAGCGCGATACCAGGCATAGAAACACCAATTCGAGGACCGGCGCAGCATACACATCGCCTCCTGCTCCGGTAAGCCCTGTGGCTTGGATAACTGGAAATTGATTACTCTTTGGCAACGCGCGCGCGCAGCCAGCCCAGGAAAGCCGCATCCGCTGCCCGTGGCAGTCTCTGCCGGGCAAAAGCCCGCCATTCGGCCTCGAGCGCATAGATATCGGCGCCGGGTATCAACGCCCGCCCCGCCTCCAGCGTCTCGGGCTTCAGGACAAGCCGATCCTCAGCATCGATCACCTTGCCCTTGCGCGAGACGACGATCATGTCGCCGGGCTCTTCGGCAAGGCTATAGTCGGGCAGGCTGTCAGCCTTGATGATATCGCGCACCATGGCCCGGAACACCCGCCGCGGGCTGCTCGAGCCGGATTTCTTCAGAAGCACTTCCAGAGACACGCGCCATCGCGACTGGCTGCCGCAATGCTTGCGGGACAACTCGTAGAGTCGCCGCTCCAGCGGTTTTCGCAGCCCGAAATAGTCTCTATTCAAAGTCAGAACGCTACGCTCCAGCACCGCTTGGTACAGCCACTCCGACAGTGTCACGGTCACGCTGAGCATCCGCCCCGTGCGGGTGCGGCGCACGATCTCCCAGGCTTCGATGAGGCCGAAGCCGGTAGTGATCTCCTTGCCGCCGGTGACGATATTGGTGGTGATGCGGGTTCCGGCGAGCCGTTCGAACGCCTCTTTCAGACGGCGATAGCTGTCTCCACTGGTCTCGCGGCCCGTGGCCAGCAGCACATCATGAGCGGTCAGCGTCAGGCGCCGTGTCACCGGGCGCCCCGCATTCAGGGCCGCCATCAGCTGGCTGATACAGAAGATCAGGATATCAGCATCGAAGATCGTGGCCCGGCCCCGGACACTCGGGGTCACGGTGACCGAGACATCGTTATGACGATACTCGAGAATGCGCCGGTCCGGCCGGGTCGACAGCGAGAAGATGGGATGCTCCATGGACGCGAGATCGTGTTTCGGCGCTGCGGACAAGAAATCGCAAACAAAAAAATCGTCGATTGCCGGGGAAAGCCGCCCTGCCCTGCTCATCACTTGCCTCTCGATCCCCTTCAAGGAGATTCGTCGTTTCATTGACACCGAAGTTATCCACAACTTGTCCCCAGGTACAGCCGCAACGGGGGATCGGAGTCGCTCGCTCGGGGGTTCAGAGTCGCTTTTTCGGGGTATCGGAGTCGGGCCTGTTCAAAAAAAGCCATGAAAGCAATAAGCTGCAAAATATCTGTCGCCCTTAACTAATATTAACGAATAATAACATCAGGAGTGACGGCATTCCGCCTATATGTTTCGCTTCTCTTTCCATGTCTCACGTTTTTGGTTATACAGGCCAAAACATAGAACATGGAGGCGTTGATGAGCAGCAACGACATCGCCCCGTATCACGGTCTTTCCCCTGATGATGCGCTCGGTGCACTCGGTGGGCCACTGACAACAAACGGTTTTGCGGACATCGCCAATGCGTGCCGGCGCGGGCGGGACAACCTGATGGCCCGGGGCCTCGATGAAAAGGGTGAGAAAACCTTACGGCTGTTCTCGACCTGGGAAATCACCAGATACCTCATCCCCGTCGCTCCGGCCCATTTCCGCCGGGTGCTGCGGCAGAACCCGGCACTTCCACAAGGACAGTCAGAAACCGACGGCGGCGCCAAATGGTTCACCCTGGACGAGGTTCTGAAGCTGCGCGCCTTTTTTGCGGCGGAAGGGGCGAAGACGCGGGATTACATGCCCTACCGTCCCCCTACCCTGCCGGCCAAAGTGCTGGCCGTAGCCAATTTCAAGGGCGGCGTCGGCAAGACCTCGACCGCGGCGCATCTGGCGATGTCGGCGGCGCTGGATGGCTACCGGGTGCTGGTGGTCGATCTCGACAGCCAGGGCTCAATGACCTCGATCTTCGGAGGCAAGGTCGAAGACGAGTGGAAAACCGCCTTTCCGCTGCTGGCCCGGCATTACGGCGAGCACCTGCGCCACGAGAACCAGGCCCGGCTCGACCGGGGCGAGGCGCCGCACCCGCTGGACGAGACGGTCTTGCAGGCGTTGGAGCTGTCCACCGGCGATCTGGCCCAAAAGACGCACTGGCCGAATATCGACCTGATCGGCGCGCAGCTGGACCTTTACTGGGCCGAGTTCCAGGTGCCGGTCTGGCGGATGGCCGCACGCTCCTGGAAGCTCTGGGAGGCGCTCTCGGAGCGTCTGGAGGCCGACGGAGCCCTCAAGGCCTATGACGTCATCATCCTCGATACACCCCCTGCCCTGGGCTATCTGACGATCAATGCGCTGGCGGCGGCCGATATCCTGCTGGTGCCGACCGGGGCGAGCTTCCTCGAATTCGAGAGCACGGGCCGGTTCTTCGACATGCTGCACGCGACCTTCGCCTCGATCGAGGAAGGCGAAAACATCGCAGCCCGTGCCCTGGGCCGGCCCGGTCTGGCCTTCGAGTGGGATGCGGTACGCGCCATCGTTACCCGTTATGACGGCACCCAGCAGGCTGAGTTCGCCGCCCTGATGCAGGCCTACCTGGGAACGGTGCTTTCACCCTATCGTCAGGATTTCACGGCTTTGGTCGGGCAGGCCAACGAACAGGTCGCCGGGATCTACGAGGCCGATTACCGCGATTTCAACCGCGAGACTTACGTGCGCGGGCGCGCGGCCTTCGATGAAACCTGGGCGGCGGTGAAGCGGCTGCTGATTGGCGCCTGGCGGCGCGATGAACTGGCCGAAACCAAAGCCGCGGAATAGGAAAGGGGAGGGGGCATGGCCAAACGGAAACGGCTCACTTTGCCCGAAACAGGCACTGTTTCACCAGTTTTGGAGACAAAATCGGACTTTGCGTCCCGCATGCATATGCCGATTGCAGACGTGGCGGGCGATGTTGCCGGGCGCGCCGCGCTGGAAGAGGTGGCACGCGAGATGACGGCGGCCGAGGCCGAAGGCCGGGTCGTCAAACGCATCGCCTTGGCGGATATCGATCTGCGGCACCTGTCGCGCGACCGGCTTCAGTTCGACCCGGAAGAAATGGAGGCTCTGCGCCAGTCGCTGGCCGAGCGCGGCCAGCAAACCCCGGTCGAACTTGTCGCCACGGGGGGCGGGCGGTACGGGCTGATTTCCGGCCTGCGCCGGATCATGGCGCTGCAGGAGAATGGCGAGACCCAGGTTCTGGCTTTGATCAAGACGCCCGAGGACAGTCAGGCGGCGTATCAGGCGATGGTCGAAGAGAACGAGCTGCGCGCGAACCTGTCATTCTACGAACGCGCCAATATCGCGGTCGAGGCGGTGGAGCAGGGGGTCTTTGCCACGACGCAGGAGGCTATCCGGACGCTGTTCGCCCATGCGCCGAAGTCGAAACGTTCGAAAATCGGTACATTCGTCACCTTGCGGGCACGGTTGGGCGATGCGCTGCGGTTTCCGGCCGCCTTGCCGGAGCATCTCGGGCTGGCGCTGGCCAAGGCATTGGCTGCGGATCCCGGTTTGAACCTGAGGATCGCGAACGCGCTGAAAGAGACGCCGCCGGACACGGTTGCGGATGAGCGGCGCATTCTGGAAGCGGCCCTGAAAGCGCCAGCGAAGAAGGCGTCTCGCAAGGAAACGCTTGGGCCGGGGTTGCAGTTGGAAACCCGGGCGGGGCGGGCAGTGATTACCGGCAAGGCGGTTGACGCAGCGTTTCTGGCCGCGTTGAAAGACTGGGCGCAGCGCCGGGCTTGTGGATAAGTTTCGCATGCGAAACTTTTGCTGACGGGCCGGGACGTGCCTTGAAATCGACAGTCTTGGGGATTCCCTCACACGGCTCTCGCCAGACCCGAAGACCTGCCCTAAGACAACACCGTTACAAGAGACGGTTGCCAGTATGATTGACGCGCAAACGGCCTATCGGGCCTATCGGGAGAAGCGGTACTTCGGCTCGCTCGATGGGCTGCGCTGTCTTTGCATCGTCATGGTTCTCTGGCATCACAGCCCGCTTTTCCTGCCGGACAATGGCACGCTTCCGCAAATCCTGCTGCGGGGCTTTACCGGGGTGGACTTCTTCTTCGTGCTGTCGGGCTACCTGATCACGACGCTGCTGCTGCGCGAGGAGGAGCGCGAGGGCCGGTTCTCGATCGCCGGGTTCTACCGACGGCGTCTTCTGCGCATCGTGCCGGTCTATTTTCTGCTGGTGACGCTTGTGGCGGGCTGGTGGATTCTGGTGCGCGGGCAGGCGGAGTGGACGGCCTATCTGCCCTATTACTTCCTGTTTCTGGTGAACTTTCTCGAAACCGACATTCCGCTTCTGGCGCCGACATGGTCGCTGTCGGTGGAAGAACAGTATTACCTGGTCTGGCCCGCGCTGCTTCTGCTGCTGCCATGGGTGCGCTGGCGCATCGGCTTCCTGCTGGTGATGATCGCGACCGCTGTCCTGGTGGGGCAGGGGGGGCTGCCGCAGATCGAACCGGCACCACCCACCGAACTGGCCCGCTTCGTACTGCCGATGGGGGCCTATGCGGCGATCCTGATCGGCTCGCTGACGGCGCTTGTTCTGCACAAGGAAGCGGGGTTTGTCGCGGTCTGGAGGCTGCTGGGTCAGCGCTCTGCGCCGGTGGTGCTGTTCCTGGTCCTGATGGCGCTCTGGCAGGGTCTGCCGGGGGCGCTGCCGGGCTGGCCGAACTTTGCGATGCACTCGGTGATGGCGCTGATACTGGCTTCGCTGGTCGTGCGGGAAGACCACATGCTGGCGGGTGTCCTGCGGTGGCCGCCATTCGTGCGCATCGGCATGATCAGCTACGGCATTTACCTGTGGCACCTGATCGGGCGCCATTTCGGTGTCGAGCTTACAGCGGGGTTGGGGTTTGACCCGACCGTCACGCTTTGGGTGTCGACGGCGCTGTACCTGCTCGCTAGCTACCTGATTGCCGAAGCCAGCTTCCGTTTCTTCGAAAGCTATTTCCTGAAGTTGAAAGACGCCAGGAAACCACAGGTCGCAGGGCAGGGCTAGTTGGCGGCCACACCGGTGGGCGGGTAGCGGGTCACGACATCCCAGACGGTGTCCTGCATCAGCCGGGCCAGTTCGGGGCCGAGGTCGTCGGCGGCGGAGCCATCGGCCCGTGCAAGATCGTGGGGCAGGCCCACCGGTGAGCGCCCGTAGATCACCGCATAATGGGTCAGCGCGACCAGGTAGGCGCCGTAATCGTTCGGATGGATATGGTCGCTGAACAGGTCTGCACGCGTTTCAACGGGTCCGACCCCGCCACGGGCCTCAAGGGTGCGGACAAGGGCGGCCATGACCTGGCCCGCGGGAACTACATAGATCGGCCGGCTCACATCGTCATAGGCCAGCGCCCGGCGCAGGATATCGCCTTCCCAGTGCTGCTCCAGATCGTTGTCGAGGCGGGTCAGCCAGCCTTCCTCGGTATCGAGCCCGTGCCAGGTTTCATAGAGATAGACCCGCGTGTCGGGGTTTGCCTCCCAAGCCTTGACCGCCCATTTGCGCACATAGTCATGCGGCGTGAAGTATTTGATGGCATCCCGGATCTCGACCGCCTCGGTCAAGACCAGCGCCCCGTATTCCCCTGAGCCGACAGCGTCATGCGCCTCGCGAAAGCGGGGATGGTCGTTTTCGACATCACCGCCCTTGAGCGGCACGTCCGGCTCCCAGTGCTCGCGCAGGAAGGCCCCCCAGCCAAGCTGACTTTCGTACGCGTGGCCCGCAAGCTGCGCCAGCATGGCGGGCATGTCGCGCCCAACCAGCGAGTGGCCGATATGATAGACCCTGACGCTGGTCTCAAAGCGGGGCGCCGGCGTGCGGTAGAGCCCGTCAAAAGCGGTTCTATCAAGGGGTTTTGGTAGGGACTTCAGGAAAAAATAAGCGGTCACGCCGCCCAACAAGGCAAGGACGACCAGAATATACCCAAGACGATCCGGCATGCTACGCACCAGTTTTCTTGCGACAGCATTCAAGCTTCGGTCTGGTCATGGGGAGAGAATACGACCCGCAGGCGGACGCAACAACGCGTATTTCATTGTATTTACCATAATCCTCATTAGGCGTCTTTTCGGTTTGAAGACGTCGTGCGCGAAGAAGTGCATAAAAGGGTATGCTGAAATTGGCAGGAAATAGGGAGTGTATTTGCAGTATCCAACTGGCGAGAAAACTGCGGGCAGAGCGACACTTTCTGAAAGGCTGGAAGCAGGTGGAAGTGGAAGGTGCACAGGTGTTTTTGCGCATCGGTTTCCGACACATGGTGGCCATATTGACAACGAGAGGCTCGCTTATGTGCTCAGAAAACGGCAGTTAGGCTGAACGAATAACGCGAGCATTCCTTGTCAGAGAACCCACGCATAACCCTGCGCACGCTCATTTTGCGGTATTCCGCATTCGCGGTTCTGGCGACGCTCGTCAATCTTGGCGTGCAGCGTGCGGTTTTGGCCTTTGGCGAAACGTCACTTTTCTTCATGGCAGCCCTTGGTGCGGGCACGCTGGCGGGGTTGGTGGTCAAGTACATTCTCGACAAACGCTGGATCTTTTATGACCTCGCGACCGGCGCCAGGGCCCATGGCGAGAAATTCTCGCGCTATACC
>JAAUYD010167478.1_pt1 | contig 15523 bp, 12 predicted proteins | sample 7278101 | NCBI WGS metagenome assembly JAAUYD01 (sample SAMN14350128, study PRJNA611818) | marine sediment metagenome | isolation source: surface marine sediment (0.6m) | place: French Polynesia: Moorea | collected 2018-08 | reverse complement strand
GCGTTGGCACGCAGGGTCACCATGGTGGCGTTCAACGACGGTTATCCGGTGACCGATTTTACAAACGACAGGAATCGAAATGGAATTTACAACCACCATCATCGGGGCCGGTGTGGTCGGTCTGGCGGTGGCTGCCGCCCTCTCGGAAACCCGCCGGGACGTCGTCATACTGGAACGCAATCCCAGCTTCGGCCAGGAGACCTCCAGCCGTAACAGCGAAGTCATCCATGCCGGCATCTACTACGCCAAGGATTCTCTCAAAGCCAAACTGTGCGTCGAAGGGCGGCGGCTGCTTTATCCGCTGTGTGAACAGAGCCGCATCCCCCACCGCCGCTGCGGCAAGCTGATCGTGGCCAGTGATCCTGACGAGGAGGAGATCCTGGCATCGATTCGGGCGCGGGCGCGAGAAAATGGGGTCGACGATCTGAAAATGCTCGGCAGCCGGGAGGTTAAGACCATGGAGCCCCATGTCAGGGCCTGCGCCGCGCTGCATTCCCCTTCGACCGGCATTATCAGCGCCCATCGTTTGATGCGCCGATACTTTGCGCAGGCCAAACGCAACGGCGTCCAGTTCGTGCCGCACGCCACGGTATTGGGCATCGACCGACGCGACCGTGGCGGCTATCGGATTCAGGTCGGCTACCCGGACGGCCAGACCGAGGCCTTTTCTTCGAGATGGGTTATCAACAGCGCCGGTCTGGAGGCCGACCGCATGGCCCATTCGGTGGGGATCGACATCGACCGCTGCGGCTACCGCCTGCACTATTGGCGGGGGGATTATTTCAGCCTCGACGTCCCCAAAGGCTTCATCCAGCGGCTGGTCTATCCGGTGCCGCAAGCCAACCATGTGGGGCTGGGGGTGCATGCCACCATCGATCTGACCGACCGGGTCAAACTCGGCCCCGATGCGACCTACCTGCCCGACCGCCAACTGGACTATGAGGTGAACCCGGCGTCGCGGCAATCCTTCTACCAGGCCGCGGCGCGTTATCTGTCCGGCATTGCCGAAGCGCAGCTGAATCCGGAGATGGCCGGGATCCGTCCCAAGCTGCAGCGGCCCGGCGACCCGGCCAGGGACTTCATCATCGCCGAGGAGTCGGACAGGGGGTTTCCCGGCCTGGTCAACCTGATCGGCATCGAATCCCCGGGGCTGACCGCCAGCCCTGCCATCGCCCGCCACGTGGCGGATCTGGTGGCCGCCCGATCGTAACATCGCACCAAAACCCGGCCATCAACCTCCGCCCGTTTGTAAATGGCCAATTTACCCGACATGTGCGTTGCGCTCGACCTGTTAAGATATGAACGAGGTGACCTCTCGGACGATCAACCATATGCCTGCGGCAAACATTCTCCCGGACCTTGATCTCATCCAAATATGCCTGTGTCTGGACGGACGCCGACCAATTGGCAAGGCACCCGATCCTGGCTACCGCCGGTGGTGCTTCTCTTGACATTCCCATCGGCAAATCCAATCCTAAGTGCTTCATGTTGGTTCTATCGGGGGGAGATACCGACCAATGAAGCCATCCATCGATTCCGATTCAAACCGCGCACACTATTTTCTGATCGCCAGCGCCTGCCTGATGTTACTGCTCTCTTTTGGCTACCGGTCGAGTTTCGGGCTGTTCGTCAAGCCGATCACCGAATTAAACGGGTGGGGTCGCGAGGTTATCTCCATGGCCCTGGCCATCCAGAACCTGTTTTGGGGGGTTGTGGCGGTCTTTGCCGGTGGATTGGCCGATCGATTCGGCAATATCAAGGTCGTGCTGGCCGGAACCCTGCTGTATGCTGCCGGCATGGCCACCATGGCCGGTGTGGAAAGCCAGTGGGTTCTGCACAGTTCGGCCGGATTGCTGGTGGGCGCCGGTGTTGCCGGTACCTCCTTCGGAATCGTGCTGCCGGCCCTGGCCAGGGCGGTGGGTGAAGCCCGGCGGCAGATGGCCCTGGGGCTGGGTACGGCTGCCGGATCCATCGGCCAATTCGTCGTGGTGCCGCTGGCCCAGCATTTGATCGACAATTATGGCTGGATCGCGGCCCTGAACATCCTGGCGGCAACGGCTCTGGCCATGGCCTTTCTGGCCATTCCGCTGGCTCCCTATTCCGGGCGCAGCGAAACACTGGCCGGCCACCGTGAACAGACGGTTTCCCAGGCCCTGCACGAGGCCTTGACCCATCGATCCTTCGTGTTGCTCGTGACGGGTTTTTTCGTGTGCGGCTTTCATGTGGCTTTTATCACGGCCCACATGCCGGCCTTCTTGACCGACAACGGCTTTGATCGCCGTCTGGGTGCCTGGAGCATCGCCATCATCGGATTATGCAATGTTGCCGGAGCCTTTTTATCCGGGGTGTGGTCCGGTCGCCTGTTCAAAAGGCATCTGCTGGTGGGCATCTATGTCGGCCGGGCCATCGCTATCACGCTATTTATGCTGGTCCCCCTGAGTCTGGCATCGGTGCTGATCTTCAGTGCAGTGATGGGGTTTTTGTGGCTGGCCACGGTGCCGCCCACTTCGGGGCTGGTGGCCGTGATGTTCGGCACGCGCTACATGGCCATGTTGTACGGCATTGTTTTTCTGGGCCACCAGATTGGCAGTTTCTGCGGTGTCTGGTTGGGAGGCTGGCTGTACGACCGAGCCGGCAGCTACGATGCGGTCTGGTGGCTGGGCGTGCTTTTTGGGCTGCTGGCTGCCGTTGTGCATTGGCCCATCCAGGAAAGACAGGTACCGCGGCTGGCCGTGCGACCTGCCGGTGAGTAACGGCTTCACCGGCCTGGTCCGCGGCTGCCGACAACCGATCGACTGGCTCCGCCCGGTCTGCCAACATCATGACCCTGCAGGTTAAGTGTATTGGCAACAACCGATCCTCGCTTATTTCGCGCTGCAGGTGTTGCCGCACCCCCCTGAACGCGATTGACTCAGCACCAGCCGTTCGATCTCCTTGTCAACATAGGTGACCTCGGCCAACAGGCGCGCATTGGCGAACCAGTCCGCATAGCGCCGCTGTTTTTCAATCTCGTTGAGGTTGGCTGTAAAGAGCTTTTCGTCGACATAGGCGTTGATCAGCACCCGGTTTTCGAAGCGTGCCGAGAAATAGTCCGGCGAATAGCCGTTCTTGCTGAGTTCTTTCTCAAAGGCCGCCGCGTCCGCAAATCCCCTGGACTGCCAGAAGTCTTGATACTGCCGGGCAACAGTTGTCCGGTCGACCGTGAATCCGCTGCGGCGGACTTCCTGCAGTTGGATGCGTTCATCGATGAGGCGCTGGGCGATCTGGGATTTCAGTCTGTCCAGCAGGCGCCGGCCCTGGTCGCTGTCTAAAACGTCGTGGCCATAGGCCATGCGATAGCGGCTGGTGGCATGGGCCATTTCGGCGTCAAAGTCGGCCCGAGGAACCTGGACGCCGCCCACGGATGCAATCGTCGTTGCGGACCTGTTCCGCATCGCATCCGTTTGGGCCTGCAACTGATCAGATGACAGAATGCGCACCACGCTGGCCCTATAGCCGCTGGCCGTGATGGCGGCGGCCATCTGATCGGCATTTGCGTGCACCCTGCTGTCGAAAATGATCCGGACGCTATTGGATGCCAGATCGACCTGGACATCATCGATGCCGCCCATTGGGGCCAGGCTGTTTTGGATGGTTGATACACAACCGCCGCAGGTCATGCCCTCCACACGTAAGACAGCCTTGGACGAGCGATCGATCGGGATGCGCTCTTTGGCGGCATTGGTGGACAGGGCGGTGACGGTCAATACCGCGATCATCAGGCACGCAAGGCTCGCAAGGATAACCACAGGCTTGTTCAATAACGGTTGCATGGGGTTCGTTCTCCATTGGTGGTTGGCTGAAGCACGCCTCAAGGGCAGTCAGGAATCCATATTGTACCACATTGTGGTTGTCAAGTTTAAGATTGGTTAGCGAGTGCTCATCCATTTTCCGGACGGAAACTGAATGTGCTCTTGAACATGCGGCACTGCAGCTTTCGCTTCAGCCTGCCCGCCGCCGGCAGACTTCACTGCAGACGTCGCCAGTTCAGATCGTCATGATGGATCTGTATGGCACCGTGTGGGGTGATGTATTGCTTGTCCGAATCGGCAGGGAAGCCGATCACATCGATCGGCGCCCAGCGGTTGGTCTGCCGCAGAAGGCGGCTGATGCGGTGCTGCATGGGCAGCGGTGAGGCGTCCCATACGGCCAGGGCGAAATGGGTTCGCGGAAAGCGTTTTAGCACCTGTTCGAGTTTCCGGGCCCCGACGCTGCCCGCCTCAGCCCAGAATTCGGGGCCCTGCGGACCCATCTGAACCAGGTCGGGCTTGTACTTGTAACCGATGGGCACCTCCACGCGCACCTGGGGGTAGGCTGGTAGGTACAGGGCCCAAAGCAGCGCCTTCATCACCACGTGACGCAGGCTTTCCACCGGTTTTTTGACCACCACCAGCTTGTTCTGGCCGGTTCGAAAAGTGTACTTGCCTCTGAGCAACAGGTCGTCGTCCATGGGGCCGGTCCACTATGTTTTCCGGGAATCGGTAACGGCCCTCAACTGCTGGGCCTCATTTCAACCATTCCTGCAGCGTGGGGATGGTATTTTTGGGACTGATCTTGTAGCCGGTAGCGGCGATGTTGCCGGATTCATCGACCAGAAAGGCCGAGCGCACGATGCCCATGTAGGTCTTGCCGTACATTTTCTTTTCCGCCCACACCCCGTAGGCCTCGGCAATGCGATGATCGCTGTCGCTGAGCAACGGGAAACCCAGCCCATGTCTGTCATCGAATTTTTTCTGTTGGGGAACCTTGTCCGGGCTGATGCCGATAACGGCCACGCCGGCGTTTGACAATTCGGGCAGTGCGTCCCGCACCGCCTGCGCCTGGGTGGCTCAACCCGAGGTGTTGGCTTTGGGGTAGAAAAAGATGAAGCAGCGACGGCCCTTGAGATCGGCCAGGCTGACGGTGTTGCCATGCTGATCCTCGGCTGAAAACGCCGGCGCCCGATCTCCTGATTGCAGTTGGGTCATGATGGTTGTCCTCCGTTTCGGTTTGCCATGGTCCAATATAACGCGGCGATATCCGTACGCCACCCAAGCGAACTTTTTTTATACGCTACGGCCGCGTTGGGCATGCGTTCAGACGATCTCCCGGCCAGGCCGGCCGCTATCTATGTAGTGCTGCACCATCTCACGGGCCACCGCTGTGGATGCCCTCCGGACCAATGGATAGAGCCGACGGCAATCCGACAGCGACAGCCGGGCGGTGGTGGCGCCGACCTCCAGCTCGTCACGGGTATGGGGATAGGGCTCGATGTCCGGCAGGATCTCATCCTTGGCAATCAGTTTGCTGTAGATCAGTGCGCGGGCGGCCAGCAGGTCCTCGGCCGGGAATCGGCGGCGGGGATGAAACCGGTAATGCAGGGTCAGCAGGTCGCCGGGGCCATAGAGGTGACCGCGATAGCCCAGGGACCGCACAACGGGAGCCATGAGAAAGTTGACCTTCAGGGGATAGCCGGCCGGTAGTCGCCTCCTCAGTTCCTGCCACAGGGGGTAATGAATCTGGCCGGCCTCAATATAGATTCGTCCGGGCTCGCTGAGCATGCCAACCATGGCCTCGGCGCGCATCCGGTCCCGCAGGGCGAACCGATCGGCGTCGGTGCGGGCGAAGCGCTTGACGGCCGTGAGCGTATCGGTAAAACCACCGGTGCTCGATACCTGGTAGAAATCGATCAATGCGGCGGTGGCCTCGTGCTCGGCGCGATACACCCGTTCCATGGGCGTACCGGCCGGCAGGTCGGCCGGACGGTCGCCGCCGGCAAAGCGCTCATGGATCTCCAGCAGGCGGGCGATGAACGGTTCGACCTGGTATAAGCGGCAGCCGGCCCGGTGGCGCTCTTTCAGGATATCGGCCATGCGGCGGCTGAACTCGGGGTACTCAAGATCCTGATCTTCCAGATAGGTCTCCACAGGGATCTGGCCGTCCAGCATGGGCTGGAAGCGGGGATCGGGCGGTTCTTCCAGAATGATGGCATCGTGGCGGGCCATCAACCGTCGCGCCGCGGGCAGGGTTTCTGGGCGGTGGTTGGCAAGCACGAGGGTGGCGCGACGGGTCATGGGCGTCTACCCGGTTGCGGCCGCCGGACGTATTTGCGGCCAGGTTGCTTCTCCGTCAAATAGCGCCAATAGCGGCGGGGCAACTTGGTTCGATGCAGTCGCGGGTTGCGGCGCGCCGCGATGGTCGCGGCAGCGTAATAGCGCTGCCACAGCTGACGGCTGAGTTGTTCATCTTTGCTGGGGTCGCTGCAGGCGGCCTGAATGGAATCCATGTCCACCTGAATCTCGCGAGTGCGCTTCCGGCTATAGCAGAGTCCATAGCGTCTGTGGGTATCCACAATCATCCAGTGTTGATCGGCATAGCGAGATTCGAAGTGGCGCCGCACCAGCGGCAGGACGTCATACCGCGGGGCAATCAGGGCCAGGTAGCCGAGGTCCTTGGTTTGGGTGAAGCGCGTCAGCCCTTTCATGCGGTGCGCCTCGAGGCGCACCTTGCGGCTGAGTTGGTCGACCTGGATAAAGGCGGAGAGGTCGGTGTTGTCCAGGGGGGCGCGGCCGCCGGACACGGCATTGGCGATCAGTCGGTAGATCATGGTCTCCACCCCGGGTTGGCCGGAGAGGAAGGCATCGAACAGCTTTCGCCGTCGACGAGCGCCCAAATGTCGTTTGAGCCCGCGCCAGACGCGATCGGCGCAACTGGGGTCGGTGACAATGCGTATGCACCGTTCAAACAGGTCCTGTTGGCCGCGTGCCGGCGGGACGATGGCATCCGGCGGATGGGGCGCTTTGAATGCCTCGAAGGTGGCGCACAGCAGACCGTCGAAGCTGCCGTCGGTTTCAAAGACCGTCCGGTGCGATGCATTTGTTTTTTCGGTGGCCTGGACGGATGGCCGCGGGATGCCCACCGACTTGATTCTAACGGGCTCCCCCTTAACCGGCCATTGCCCCGGCGGCAGGCCATCGCAGCGGATGAAGGGTTGTGCCCGCGACACGATGGCGCCCAGTTGCCGCAAATGCTCGTATCGAATGCGTCCGTTGCGGCGCAGGCTGATGATGCGATTGGCCGACTTGATGCCAATGCCCGGCACCCGGAGGATCATCTCGCGATCGGCCCGGTTGATGTCGACCGGGAAAAGCTCCGGGTGCCTGAGGGCAAAGGCGTGTTTGGGATCCATCTCCAGATCGAGCCAGGGCGATGACGGGCTGATCACCTCGTCGAGGTCGAATCCATACAAGCGCATGAGCCAGTCGGCCTGGTAGAGCCGGTTTTCCCGCACCAGCGGCGGTGTTTCCAGCGTTGGCAGGGTTGCTTGTGGATCAGCCACGGGTATGTAAGCCGAGTAGTACACCCGCTTGAGCGCTTGGCCCCGGTACAAGCCATCGGCCAGTTGCAGGACATCGTAGTCGGATTCCGGGCTGGCGCCCACGATCAACTGGGTGCTCTGTCCGGCCGGCGCAAAGGCCGGTACGCGGCGCATCCGTTTACGGTCTTCGCGGGTTTCGGCGATGGTCTCGCGGATCACCCCCATGGGGGTCAGCACGGAAGGGTAGGTCTTGGTCCGGGTCAAGCGCTTGAGACTCGCCTCGGATGGCAATTCGATGTTGACGCTCAGTCGATCGGCATACCGGCCGGCCTGCCGGATCAGCCGTCGGCTGGCAAAAGGCACGCACTTTAAGTGAATGTAGCCGTTGAATCCCTGGCGGCGCAGGGTTTGAACCGTTCTGACGAGCCGCTCCATGGTGTCGTCGGGGCTGCGCGCGACCCCCGAGCTTAAAAAGAGGCCCTCGATGTAATTACGACGGTAGAAATCGATGGTCAGGTCGACGATTTCGCGGGAGGTGAACGCCGCCCGGGGTGTATCGTTGCTGCAGCGGTTGACGCAGTAGGCACAATCATAGATGCACGCATTGGTAAGGAGGATTTTAAGCAGGGAGACACAGCGCCCGTCCTCGGTGTAGGTGTGGCAGATGCCCGAGGGGGCGGCATTGCCCAGTTGTCGTCCTCTATTTTTGCGGCGGCTGCCACTGGAGGCGCAGGAGACATCGTATTTGGCCGCATCGGCCAGAATGGTCAGCTTGTCCTCGATGCGCATCTTTGTCTCCGTGGTGGGTCGTTCTGCCAGCCAGACTTAATATAATCGAGCCTTGGATCGGTTTCAATCGGGGCGTTTTCCCCTGAGTGGCTGAGGAGAAGTGGCGGGTATCGATAGGTGGCAGGGTTGAGCGGCCTTGGCACCCGGAAAGGCTTCCGGGTGCCAAGGCCGTTTTTCTTTTCAGCCCTTGCAATGCAGGGAGTTAGAACTGGAAGGAGACCGAAGCGCTGATGATATCAACGCTGGCATCGTATTCACCCACCAGCGCGCCGCGCAGCAGGTTTTCGGCTTCGCTAAGGTCTTTATTGATCTTGGGATCGTCCACGAACAGGTGGCCATATGCCAAATCGGCCTTGATCATGGGCGTGAACTGATAGCCGGCACCTACGGTCACCCAGGTCCGATCGGCACCGGGGATTCGCGGGGTGCGCTTCTTTTCGCTGGGAATCGGGGACTCGTCGAAGGCCACGCCAGCGCGCAGCTCCAGGGCATCCGTGGCTTTGAAGGTACCGCCCAGGGAGACGCGCCAGGAGTCGTCCCAGTCCAGGGTGGTGACACTGTCGGCCGCACCCGAGCCAAACTTGATGCGCAATTCGTTGACATGGCTCCATTTGGTCCAGGTGGCATCGGCCAGGATGGCCCAGCGTTCATTGAAAGCGTGGTAGGCACTAATAGAGACGGTGTCCGGCAGGACGACATCTGCCTTGGCCGTGGTGTTCACCAGTCCCAGTGCCTGGGCAATGGGTGCGGCGGGTGCCGGTGTGGTGAATTTGGCATCGCCTTCCAGTTCGTGTTTGATCTGTGAGCGGTAGTGCAGGCCAAAACGCGTGCTGGTCAGCGGTGAGAAGATCAGGCCGATGTTGGCCCCGTACCCCCAGTCATCGCCGTCCACTTCACCCTTACCGTCAAGGTTTTGCGACAGTCCCAGCGGCGGCCCGCCGGCGCCGATCGACTGCAGATCGGCGGCCGTGCCGAAATCAATGGCATTGCTCAGTTCAGCCTCGGCACGCTGGAAGCTGACACCTACGCCCAGCGACCACTGGTCGTTGAACTTGTAGGCCACGGAAGGATTGACGTTGATCGTTTGCAGCTCGGATTTGAGGGCATGGTAGCGTCCGACCCAACCGTCGTTGTACTCGGTGACCAGGCCGAAGGGCGCGGTGATGCCGATGCCGGCTTTCCACTGGTCAGTGAAATCGTGCATGTAGTACAGGTTGGGCACCAGGGCCGGATCGCCGGCGTCACCGCCGTCGCCGCCGGTCAGTGGGGTGCCCAGAATGGTGGTTGACCCCTGGTTTTTGAACTCGGATTTGGGAATGATATAGTGGGCGCCGAGCTGTAATTCGTTGCCTGAAAGCAAGGCCATGCCGGCCGGGTTGAAGAAGATGGTGCTGGCGTCTTGGGCCGCAGCGGCTGCCCCGGCATAGGCATAGCCGGCCCCTGAGGCACTCTGCTCGATAATCGCAAACCCCGAGCCCATGGCGCTTCCCGACCAGGCCAACAGCACAAGCAGCACGGCCGACAGCAAGGTCCAACGTGGGTAACTCCTCCTTTTGATCATCTGTTCCCCTCCCTTTTAAATTGTTGCAAGAAGATAGCGTGCCAGGTGAGAATTCACGTCCGGAAACCGCCCGGTTTGTGAACGTTGTGCACACTTCAGTAAGCTGTTTATCACCATATCGATCGAACTGCAAGATTTGGAATCAAGAAAACACCAATTTGTCCGATACTATTCAAAAAGCAGTCAGCGGTGGCTACACGCCAGCGATGATTGTGGTCGACGCCTATGAAACGATTTTTTCTCAGCACGGTCATGATGATTGGGGTTGTCTTGGCGATCCAAGCGGTCGACGCCGTTGCCCAGGTTCAACCGTCACTGCCTTCAGCTCAGCGGGGCGTGCTCGATGTCGCTGCATGGCAGAAAGAGCACCGCGACCCCATCGATCTGCAAGGACAGTGGGCCTTTTACTGGAACCGGTTGCTCTCACCGGAAGATTTTCAGCCAGACAGCTTTCCGACGTCCACCGGCTGGTTCAGTATGCCCGGGGTATGGAATGGTACAGTGGTCGACCATCGCGAGCTGGGGGGCAGGGGGTATGCCACCTTTCGGCTGCGTCTGAAGATCGACCCCTCCCAAGGGCGTCAGGCCCTGCTGGTCCCCTATGCCTTTGCCGCCTACCGGCTGTGGATCGACGACCGACGCGCGGTAACCGTCGGGCGGGTTGGCACCGGGCCCGAAAACATGACGCCGCGCTATCAGACCCGGGTCGTTTTTTTCGATCCACCGCCGAGCGGTGAGATTGACCTGACCCTCCAGATCTCCAACTTCATGCACGCCAAGGGGGGCATGCGTGCCCCCATTCGGCTGGTGCCGGCCGCGTTGGCACCCGGTTTCAAACACCGGGCCCTGAGCATGGACGTGCTGGTGTTCGGCTGTCTGACCATTATGAGCATCTATCACCTGGCACTCTATGTTTTCCGGCCCATCGACCGGTTCAATCTGTACTTCGCCGCCTGCTGTCTGCTTTTCGCCGTACGGGCCGCATTGACCGGTGAGGTCTTTCTGGCCGATCTGCTACCGGCCATCGACTGGCACATCTTCGTGCGCCTGGAATGGCTGTGCGTGTATGTTGGCGGCCCACTGGCCGTCGCCTTCGTGCGCAGCCTCTTCCCCGAAGCATGCCCCCGCTGGATGTCAGGCGGCAGTTTGGTCATCGGGGCGATTCTGGCGGTAGTGACCCTGATGGCGCCCACGACGGTGTTCACCGGCATGTTCGCTTACCTGACGCCGCTTATCGGCCTGTTTTTGGGAGTTACCGCTTGGGTGTTGGTCAAAGCGGTCCTGACGCGGCGTCCTTTCGCACGGCTGATGCTGGTCAGCCTCCTGTTGGTCATCGCTGCCGTAGTCAATGACATGCTCTATGCCAACGACCTGATCCAGACGGGCTATTTGATCCCCTACGGCATGCTGCTTTTCGTCTTTTCCCAGGCCATGATTCTGGCCAATCGGTCAAGCCGGGCTTTTCAGCGTCTGGAGAAGACCAATATTGCCCACGAAAGGGAGATCAGTGAACGCAAGCAGGCCGAGGCCAAAGTAAAGGCCTATCAGGAACACCTGGAGGAGTTGGTGCAGGAGCGCACCGATGCCCTCGAACAGACCAATCAGCGGCTGCAACGGGAACTCGACGAGCGTGAGGCCGCGGAAATGGAAAAGCTCAATCTGCTGGCCCGGCTTCAACGGGCCCGAAGGATGGAGGCGCTGGGCACCTTGGCGGGTGGCGTGGCCCATGACCTCAACAACATCCTATCCGGGCTGGTGGGATATCCGGATCTGCTTCTTCAGGATCTGCCGGCAGACTCCCATTTACGGCGACCGATGCTGACCATTCAGCAATCCGGACAGAAGGCCGCCGCCATCGTTCAGGATCTGCTGACCCTGGCGCGGCGTGGTGTGGCCGATTTCGATGTTGTGGATCTCAATCAGGTGGTGGACGACTATTTGCAAAGCCCCGAATATGAAAAGATGATCCAGTTTCATCCCGCCGTGGTGGTGGATGTCGATCTGGCAGCGGACTTGAAGGGAATCAAGGGATCCCCGGTGCATCTGCTCAAGACCGTGATGAACCTGGTCAGCAATGCGGCCGAGGCCATGCCGGAGGGGGGCGTCATCCGCGTCAGGACTGAAAATCGCTATCTGGATGGCCCGGTGGGGGGATACGAGACCGTGCAGGAGGGCGAATATGTCATCCTGGTGGTCTCCGATTGCGGCATCGGCATGACCTCATCGGACCTGGAACGCATCTTCGAACCATTTTACTCCAAGAAGGTCATGGGCAAGAGCGGTACAGGATTGGGCATGGCCGTGGTGTGGGGCACCGTGAAAGATCATCGCGGTTACATCGATGCTCGCAGCCGCGAGGGCGCCGGCACCACCTTCAGCTTGTACTTCCCCGCCACGCTTGAGGCCATTTCGGAGGTATGCGAACAGCCATCCTTGGCCGACTTGCAGGGCAGCGGGCAATCCATTTTGATCGTGGACGACGTGGCTGAACAGCGTGATATGGCCACAGCCATGCTGAGCAAGCTCGGTTATCGGGTTCAAGCGGTGGCCAGTGGCGAGGCCGCCGTCGACCATGTTCTCGATCAACCGGCGGACCTGCTGCTGTTGGACATGATCATGGATCCGGGCATCGATGGGCTGGAAACCTACCGGCGCATCAATGCGATTCATTCCGGCCAGAGGGCGGTGATCGCCAGCGGCTATGCCGAGACGGAGCGCGTCCGACGGCTGCAACAACTCGGACCGATACCCTACCTTAAAAAACCTTATCGACTGGAGACCCTGGCCGAGATCGTCAAGGCGACCCTTCAGGCTGCCTGAGCAAGCCCGGTCCGCTGCTCCCTCGACAGCACCGCCTGACCGAACGGGAGCGGTTCTTCAACACCGGTTGTGTCGACCACCGAACACCTCCCGGCGATTGCCGCTTGCAAGACGGTGATGGTCGTGCAATGGTTGAACCATCTCCTGACCACCGGCAGATTTCACGCCAATCAGCGCACCCCTGGCGTGACGTTAAGATAATCATCAACACGCTTCGACCCATACCCAAAGGAGGCCCCATGCTTGACTTTACACTGACACCGGAGCAGGTCGCGCTACAGCAAAGAGCCCGTGAATTTGCCTTGGCGGAGGTGCTGCCGATCGCCTGGTATTACGACGAAGCCAACGACATGCCCCTTGCGGTGCTGCGCAAGGCCTACGATGCCGGTATCATGAACCTTGACATTCCCAAAGCCTATGGCGGGCAGGGGCTGGGGCTGGTGGAGGCCGCCATCCTGACCGAGGAGCTGGCTGCAGCCTGCCCCGGTCTGGCCACCTCGATCTTCGACAACTCGTTGGGCATGGAGCCGCTGCTACTCTCTAAAAACGAAGATGCCCGCAAACGTTACCTGCCGCAAATTCTCAACGATTATAAAAAAATCTGTTTCGCCACATCGGAGCCGACCATGGGATCGGACGTGGCCGGCATGCGCTGCCGGGCAACCGAGGATGGCGACGACTACATTCTCAACGGCACCAAATACTGGATTACCAACGGTGGTGTGGCCGATTATGCCTCCGTCTTCGCCACGGTCGATCCCAAAAAACAGCACGATGGCATCTGCGCCTTTCTGGTGGAAACGGACTGGCCCGGTGTCCGCGTGGGACGACCGATACCCAAAATGGGCCAGCGTTGCTCGAACACGGTGGCATTGAAATTTGAGGACGTGCGGGTGCCCAAAGCCAACATCCTGGCCCCGCCGGGCAAAGGTTTTGTTCTGGCCATGAAGACCTTCGGACGCACTCGGCCGATTATCGGGGCCTTCGGCGTGGGTGCGGCGCGTTCGGCCATGGAATTCTCACTGGACTATGCCCAAAAGCGCAAGGCCTTCGGCATGCCCATCTCAGGCTTCCAGGCCATCCAGTTTAAAATTGCCGAGATGTATCAGAAGGTCGAAACGGCTCGCCTGCTGACCCTCAAGGCCGCGTGGGAGGCCGACCAGAATATCGATCCCACCCTGGACGCCTCCATCGCCAAGTTGTACGGTACGGAAGTCGCCTTAGAGGTGGTCAACGAAGCCCTGCAGATCTTCGGTGGCTATGGCTATACCAAGATGTTTCCCGTAGAGAAGCTGCTGCGCGATGTGCGCCTTTTGCGCATTTACGAGGGCACCAGCGAAGTTCAGCGGGTGATCATCGCCGGATATGTGATGAGTCAGTATCAGCCGGTCATGCCGCCGCTGGAGGACCTGCCCCTGCACCGCGAGGCCGACCCGCTGGCCGATGGCGGTACGGGAACCGCCTGGCGCTGCCGTATTTGCGGGCATGTGCATTACGGCGACGACGCCCCCGAAGAATGCCCCTATTGTTTTTTCCCCCAGTCGGCGTTCAAGAAAGTGAGTTGAGACCCGCTGGTCGGCGTCGCTCCCCCTGGCTGTTGCCATCACGATACAGAGGTGAATTGCCAATGCGGTCAGGGATGCGCCGGCTGCTTTACGCCCCCCGTTTCATCCAGCCGCGGCCGTCGAACGCACGGGTGCCATCGACGGCCGTGTGCATGGCACCCCTTTAGGTAGGTTCCTCCCCCCACCAAACGGTCAGATGGCTCATATTGCTGGCTCCGCAACACTATTTACTCTTTGATCATAGAATTTAAACTGCGATTTCACATTACCCGATGGTGATTTTGCGATCTATATGAGTACTAAAAATCATTTAGTGAAGAAAAGGGGGAAACGATGAACAGCAACGAAAAAAATGTGCACAATGAGGCCCTTGAAGTGTGCAGCCTGCAGCCCTTGACCGGTTTCCTGCGTGACGGCGATTGTCGCATGCCGTCTTCCGATCGTGGTCGGCATGGTGTCTGCGCCCAAGTGACGCAAGCCTTTCTGGACTTTACGCGCAGCCGGGGCAACGATCTCTCCACACCCAGTCCGATGAACGGATTTCCGGGGTTGCAGCCGGGCGACCGCTGGTGTCTGTGTGCCGATCGCTGGCAGGAAGCCCACGACCACGGGGTTGCCCCACCGGTGATCTTGGCCGCCACCCATGCAGATGTACTCGATCGCATTCCACTGGATCTTCTCGAGACCCATGCCTTGGCTTCTGATGAACGGGAACCGTCGTAGAGATGGGCACTGACGAGAAACAAGGTTCCATCGAAAAACCGGCGACACGTGCCTCAGGTTTGCAGCGCATCTATGTTCTATTGAGCGGTGACGATGAACACGACCGGGCCTGTCGGGCCATTCCACCATCCGAGTGTACCGCCATTCCCCGCAACTACCTGCTCAACGTGCTCAACGGGGCGTCTGCCAAACTGGCCGAGCAGGTGGCCAGCGCCAAGGTGGCCCTTCCCTGGCTGATGAGCGCCATCGGTGCGCCAACCAGCCTGGTGGGCATGTTGCTGCCTTTGCGGCAAGCCGGTAGCCTGCTACCGCAGCTTGCGGTGGCCGGTCATATCCGCCAGTACCCGTTGCGCAAGTGGTTCTGGGTAGCGGCGGCTGCAGTTCAGGTGATGGCCCTGCTGACCATGGTCGGGAGTGCGCTGACGCTGCCTGCGTCCGTGGCCGGCCCGGTGATTGTCGTCAGCCTGCTGGTCTTCAGCCTGGCCCGCGGGGTCGGCTCTATCGCCTTTCAGGATGTCACCGGCAAGACCATCCCCAAAGGTCGGCGTGGCAGTATGCTGGCCGCCCGCGGATTGATCGGGGGGCTGTTGGCCATCGCTGTGGGGCTTGGCTTCAAATTCGGGATAATCGACGACGCAGGCATGCAGCCGGCAGTGATTCTTTTGTGCGGCGGGGCGTTTTTGTGGGCTGCCGCAGCTGCGGCATTCGCTTCCATCGAGGAGGCGCCCG
>JAAUYD010267659.1_pt1 | contig 15524 bp, 14 predicted proteins | sample 7278101 | NCBI WGS metagenome assembly JAAUYD01 (sample SAMN14350128, study PRJNA611818) | marine sediment metagenome | isolation source: surface marine sediment (0.6m) | place: French Polynesia: Moorea | collected 2018-08 | reverse complement strand
GGCGAGGGTTGCCACCGAGACCTGCCAACGGGGCTGCGCACCGCAGTGTTTGCGGGCGAGCGCATAGAGACGGCGTTCCAGCGGGCGGCGCAGCGTGAAGTAATCGGTCCTGACCCTCAGCCGCGATTACTTCACGCTGCGCCGCCCGCTGGAACGCCGTCTCTATGCGCTCGCCCGCAAACACTGCGGTGCGCAGCCCCGTTGGCAGGTCTCGGTGGCAACCCTCGCCGAAAAATCCGGCTCCCAGAGCCCGCGCCGCGTGTTCCGCGCTATGCTCCGCGAGATCATCGCCGAGGACAAACTACCGGACTATCGCTTCGACGAGATGCCCGGAGACCTGATCCGCGTCACGCCGCGCCGTGCGCGCAATGCGACCGGCCCGCTTACGCCCGACACGCTGGAAGCCGCGCGGGCGTTGATGCCGGGTGCGGATGTCTACGCGCTCGAGGCACGCTGGCGCGACCAGACAGGCGGGCAGGGGGGCCACACTGGGTTTCTCGCGTGGATCGGCCAGTTGTCGTAAAAAAAGCGGTCTGCTAGCGAGACGCCGACCCTTCCTCATGGGAGACAGTGACCAGTGACCGAGACGAGTATTCCCGATAACTGCGGCTTCGTTTTTGCCGCAACTGGCGAGACCTACATCACGCTCGCGCGCCGTGCCGCGCGGAGCCTGCGCCAGATCCACCCTGATGCCGAAATAGATCTCTTCACCGACGTCGCGCTCGACGATCCGATCTTCAGCCAGGTGCACATTCTGTCCGACAGTTTCTTCCGGCCCAAGATGGAAGCCATGGCCAAGTCGCGGTTCGAGCGTACCGTGTGTCTCGACGCGGACCTCATGGTGGTCGCTCCACTCACCGCACTTTTCGAAGTCCTCGACCAGTTCGACATGGCCGCCTGCCACGACCGGATCCAGACCAACAGCTGGTCTTTGATGACCTACAGCCGCCCGGTGCCTGGCGCCTTTGCCGCGTCCAACAGCGGCGTTGTGGCGCTGAGGCGGAACGAGACGACACAGACCTTCCTCACCGACTGGCAGGAGGCGGTGAAGAGCAGCCAGGCGAAGAAGGACCAGCCGGCCTTTCGCGAGCTTCTCTATTACGGCGACATTCGGCTCTGCACGCTGCCGCCGAGCTACAACGTGATGCAGTTTCACGAACTGAAGACCTGGTGGGGCATCTATGGCGCGCCAAAGGTTCTGCATTCCCAGTTTCTGCATTTACGCCGGGGCGGACCGGGCAACCCTGAAGCGCCGTTCACAATGGAAGAACTCGTTGGTCGTCTCAATGCCCTGCGGGTCCGCAGGCTCCTGGAGGCTGATGTCACGGTGACACCCGACCTGCCGATTTCCGCACGACGGCTCAACAACCCGCTTCAGCCTGCGATTGTACTCTGGGCCCGGCGCAAAGTTGCGCCAGCCTACCACTGGCTGCGCGAAGGCCGCTGGCGGTAACGGCGCCACGGCACGGATTTAATCAAGGAGACCCCCGGATGCGTGTGTTTTTCAACCGGGCCAACACGAACTTCGGGGATCACCTGAACGACTGGCTCTGGCCGCGTCTGATCCCCGAGATGCTGGAGATCGAAGATGACCGCGTGCTGGTTGGCGTCGGCTCGCTCCTGAAAGCCGACCTCGAACGCGTACCCGGTCGCAAGATCGTCTTCGGAACCGGCTCGGGCTACGGCGTGCCACCGACACCGGACGTCGCCGCGCGCTGGGACATCCACGCCGTACGCGGGCCGCTCACGGCGGCACAGTTCGGGCTGTCGGAGGACAAGGCGATCACCGACGGGGCCTGGCTGATCGACCTCCTGCCGGAATACGCCACGTTGCCTGAGCGCAGTGACGATGTGGTTTTCGTACCGCACTGGACTTCTGCCGCGCTCGGCAACTGGCAAGACGCGGTCGAGGCGGCGGGGATGATCTACATTGACCCGCTCGACGATGGACCGTCGATCCTTGACCGGATCGCGCGCGCGAAACTGGCAGTGGTGGAGTCGCTTCACGGCGCGATCTTCGCCGACTATTTCCGCACGCCCTGGGTGCCGATTTCCTCGACGACGCGCGTGCTCCATTACAAGTGGGTCGACTGGTGCCGCTCGCTCGACCTCGAATACCATCCGCTACCGCTCCCGCCGTCCGATGCGGTCGATTTCCTGACCCAAGGGCGGCGTCCGAACCGGGCGATGCCCGAGATGACCCCGATCCCGATCCCCGAGACGCGCCTCAAGATGAAGGCGGTGTCCGGCGTGCGGCAGGCGGGCGCGGGCTACAAGGCGAAGATGCGCGTCAAAGCGACGTTGCGCGGGGTGCGCGACGGCGGCCTCGATATGCTGCGCGCGCGCCGCGACATCGGCCCCCTCAAGGGATGGAACGCAAACTACCGCGACGATCTCGTGGCCTATCTCGAACGCTTCAAAACGGCCGAGCCGTTCCTCAGCGGCGACGCGATCCGCGTGCAGCGGTTGGATCAGTTGAAAGAGGCCTTTGAGGCCTTCAAAGCCGCCGAGAGCTAAACGCCCGTCCAGGCGCTCAACTGCGCGGCCAGCCGGTCAGTGAACTCCTTCGGCGCGTTCGGATCGAGCGGCGTGCCGCTGTTGCTCCAGGCCTCTGCCCGCGCGATGGCCTCCTTCAACGCCGCCTCGTCCCAGGCGATGAAAATCCCCGGTTTGGTCTCCAACCAGCGCGCCGTTGCCATCTGGTGATCGGTGGTGTGCTCCCCGGAGTCGAACCGGCGGGGCAGCATGACGAGGGGTGTTCCGATTTGCATCGCGGTGATCGCCGAGCCCATCCCTGCGTGACTGACGATGACGTCGGCGTCACGCACGGTCTGCGCATAGAGATCGCCGGGCAGTCTCCGGTGCCAGGTCATGTGTGCGGGCTCATATGTACCGTCGCCGATCTGGGCAACAAAGTCTTGGTCGCTCGCCTCGGCATAGCCGTCCATCGCCTCGATCAGGCGGTCGAAGGGGAACACCGTGCCGATGGTGACGAAAATCACAGGACCGCGCCCCAATGATCGACGCCCTCTTCGACGAGATCGGGCCATTGCGTCAGCCGGACATCGGTGAACCGCGCGGCAAGGCGGCCCGACCCGGAGAGCGTCTCGACGTTGGCGATACTGTCGATCCAGATGGTTTTTGCCCGAAACAGGGTCTTTCCGAGCGCCAAAGTGATCAGTCCCGGCGCGGCCCCGGTCGTGACGATGACACCGGGGCGGACCTTCAAGAGAAGCCAGAACGCCTGAAAGATCACCTTCAGAACGCCGAGCCGCTGTGCGCGCGACGCCTCACCGATGACGAGGAAAGGCGCGGGGGCGACGTCGGCCACCGAGGCCTGGTCGCGGCTGACCCAGGTGACGTCCTGACCCGCAAAGGCAGGGCGGAGACGCATGAGTTGCACCCAATGCCCCCCGCCTGAGGCGATCGCCAGTACTCGTTCGCGTGCCACACCGAGCTCCCTTCTTGTTTCGTGCGCTCCTTATGCGGGGGAGATGCAAACAAACAATGGGAAACTGGGGATGACATCCCACGGCTTGCGCGGATGCGCGGGGAATGTCACCAACCGGCAACCGCCATAAGAGCCCTTGCCCCGTGACCCGCCGCCTGCACTTTCTGATCCCGATCCGCCACCCGGCCCAGGTCCGCAACGCGGATGCTCAGTTACGCGGTCTCACCCAGACGCTGGCCTCTCTCGCAGCACAGACCAACACCGAGACAGTCGTGCGTATCGCCTGCAACCCCGAACAGCGCCTGCCGGATGGGGCAACAGGTGTCACGCTCTGTCATGTCGATCTGCCCCCGAACGCCGCGCTGGAGGCCGCCACGTCGCGAGCAGAGACCTATGCGGCGATCCGCGCCGACAAGGGGCGGCGTGTGGCTGCTGCGATCGAGGGGGTGCCGGACGACGATCTCGTGATGGTCGTGGATGACGACGATCTGGTGCATCGCCGCCTCGCCGAACACGTCCTCATGGACACCTCGGACGACGCCCATGTCATCGAAACCGGCTACCTCTGGACCGACGGCGCCGGCCGAATGCGCCAGATCGACGCCTTTCACACGCGCTGCGGTACCAGCCTCATCGTCCCGGCACGGGCGTTTCGCTATATTGCCGAGGGCGCGCGGGATGAGAGGGCCTATGACGAGCTTGGCAGCCACCGGATCATCGCGCCCGGCCGCACCGGCCTGATCTTTCACCCGGTACCGTTTCCGGCGGCGATCTACCGGCTGGGCCACAGGAACGCCTCGCAAACCGATGTCGCGTCGTCGCGCGGCATGGTCGGTCGAGTTCTGGCCGGACTCAAGACAGTACGCGAAGGTGCCATGGCTCGCCAGAAGGTCGACGCCACCATTCGCACCGATTTCTTTGGCGGCGGGCCCGCCACGGCGGCCGCGCAGCCCGCATAGGCGCCTGCTTTGCCTTTATCCTGCCGTAAACAACCTCTAAAACGACGCTAGCGCCGACAGAGAGCGGATAAGGCAGAGCAGCCCTATGACCCACATCCTCGTCACTGGAGGAGCCGGATACATCGGCAGCCACGCATGCCGCGCGTTGGCGACGGCGGGATATACGCCGGTGGCCTATGACAACCTGTCGAAAGGGCGACGAAACGCCGTACAATGGGGGCCGCTGGAGGTCGGGGATCTGGCCGACAGAGCGCGGCTTGCGGATGTTTTTGCGACCTACTCGCCTGTTGCCGTGTTGCACTTCGCAGCTGCCATAGAGGTGGGCGAAAGTGTCACTGATCCGGGCAAATACTGGCTGAACAACTTCTTTGGCTCACTGTCGCTGGCCGAAACGATGGTCGATGCGAGGTGCCTGAACCTCGTCTTCTCCTCGACCTGCGCGGTCTATGACGGCGGCACGGGCGACGACCTGAACGAAGACAGCCCCATTGGCCCGATCAACGCATATGGCGGCTCGAAACGCGCCACCGAGATGATGCTGGCCGATTTCGAGGCCGCCCACGGGCTGAAAACGATCATCTTCCGCTATTTCAACGTCGCCGGCGCGGCGACGGGCGCGGGCATCGGCCAGCGCCACGACGACAGCGCCACCCACATCATTCCGCGCCTTCTGATGGCGCTGGCGGGGGGTGTCGGGCATATGACGATCAACGGCGACGACTACCCCACCCACGACGGCACCTGTGTGCGCGATTACATCCATGTGGAGGACCTTGTCGCAGCCCACGTTGCCGGGCTGGAGCGGTTGGTGAACGGTGGAGACAGCAGGGTCTACAACCTCGGCACGGGTCGCGGGGCGTCGGTGCGCGAGGTGATCGAGGCCGCCGGAAGTGTCGTTGGACACTTGCCGCAAATCCAGGTCGGCCCCCGGCGCAAGGGTGATGCCGCGCGCCTCGTCTCAGGCTCGGCCCGGGCAGGCGAAGAGCTGGCCTGGAGCCCGAAATACTCTGATTTAGAGACGATTCTGGGCGATGCCTGGGCCTGGCACCAGACGCGCGGCTGGCAGGAATGAGCCAAACCCGCAATGTCCTTGCCGTCGATCTCGATGGCACGCTGATCGCCAGCGACATGCTGCACGAAAGCTTCTGGGCGACGCTGGGGAGCAATCGCCCACAGTTCTTCCGCGCGATTGGGGCCCTGCTCACCGGTGGGAAGGCTGCCGTGAAGGCCGCGCTGGCGGGTGCAGAGGTCGATGTCGCGCGCCTGCCTTACAAAAAAGAGGTGCTCGACGAGATCCGCCGCCGCAAGGCTGCTGGCGCACACGTGGTCCTCGCAACCGCCAGCGACCAGACCCTCGCCGAAGCCGTTGCCGACCACTTGGGTCTCTTCGACGAAGTCATGGCCTCTGACGGCACGACCAATCTCAAAGGCACTGCGAAAGCGGAAGCGCTGACGGGGAAGTTTGGCGAGAATGGCTTTGCCTATGTCGGGGATGCTCCGTCAGATCTGGTGGTGTGGAAAGCATCGAACGAGGCGATCGCCGTCGACGTTGCGCCAACGCTGAAATCGCGGATTTCCAGCGATTTAGTCACCGAAATCAACAGTGTCGCAGCTCCGTCACGCCGCATGAAAGCGGGTTTCAAAACCTTGCGCCCACATCAATGGCTGAAGAACCTCCTCATCTTCGTTCCAATGCTTCTGGCACATCAACTCGACGGCGGCACTCTTTTCAAAGCCATTGCCGCCTTCGTAGCCTTTTCCCTCATCGCCTCCAGCGTTTATGTCCTGAACGACCTCCTCGACCTCTCTGCCGACCGTGCACACCCGCGGAAACGGCTCAGGCCCTTTGCCAGCGGCGCCCTGCCTTTGCAGGCAGGTCTCATATTGGCACCGGGGCTGTTCCTGGCAGGCCTCGCGGTTGGCGCTCTTGCCGGTCCGCTCTTCCTCGGCGTACTCCTGTTCTACTACCTCTGCACGCTCGCCTATTCGCTCTTCCTGAAGCGGATCACGGTGATCGACATCTGTATGCTCGCAGGCCTCTACACACTCCGCGTCATCGCAGGCGCGGCGGCAACGGCGACGCCGCCGTCGGTCTGGCTTCTCGGCTTCTCGATCTTCTTCTTCCTCGCCATGGCCGCCGTCAAACGACAGGCAGAATTGGTCGATCTCGTGGCCGCCGGGCGCGACAAGGCGGCGGGGCGGGGGTATTTGCCGGAGGATCTCCCGCTCATCACCATGATGGCGCTGAGTTCTGGGTACGTCTCCGTATTGGTCGCGGGCCTCTATTTGACGTCGGACGCCGTCGCGATGCTCTACAGCTTCCCGCCGGCGCTCTGGGGCATCTGCGCCGTGTTGATCTACTGGATCAGCCGCATCGTCATGCTGACTCACCGGCAACGGATGCATGACGACCCAATCGTCTTCGCCGTCACCGACAAGGTGAGCCTGTTTTGCGGGGCCGCGATCATTGCGCTTGGCGTTTCTGCCGCGCGTGTCACGGTCGGCGCAGTTTAACGCGAATGTTACGGCCATGACGTGACGATCGGTATTAATTTGAGATAATGTCCGTCATGGACGGAATCGGGCCTTGGCCCATTTGGGGACGTGAAAAGTACAATGTCGATGAGTGATCACGCCGGAACCGCCCCGCGTGCGCAGTTTGCCTTGAACGCACCGGGATTTGCACTGTTCCTGGCGCTCTGCGCCGTCAGCATACCTATCTTCTGGTTTGGCTTTGAGAGCCTGGCGCGGGCGTGGGCCACGCCTGAATATAGCCACGGCCCCATCATCCCATTGATTTCTCTTTATCTTTTCTTGCGCGAGCTTCGCGCGGCACCGGCTGACGACGGCAGCGCCAAACGGCGCTGGCCCGGGGTTCTTGTGATCGCCGGAGCGCTGCTTCTGGCCGTTATCGGTAACCTCGCGCGGATCCCCGATATCGTGGCTTACGCCTTTATCATCTGGACCGGCGGCGTCGTCCTGACCGTGTTCGGCTGGCGGCGCGGCATCCGCCACCAGCTTCCGGTCTTCCACCTGATTTTCATGCTGCCGCTGCCGCAGTTTCTCTACTGGCAGATGACAGTGTTTCTTCAGGGTGTCTCATCCGTCGTGGGCGTCTGGTTTGTTTCCGCGATGGGAATTCCCGTTTTCCTTGACGGCAACATCATCGATCTCGGGCCCTACAAGCTTCTTGTGGCCGAGGCCTGCTCGGGTCTGCGTTACCTGTTCCCGATCCTGAGCTTCTCGTACCTGTTCTCGATCCTGTATCGCGGTCCGATCTGGCACAAGGCGATCCTGCTTCTTTCCGCAGCACCCATCGCTGTCTTCATGAACTCGTTCCGCATCGGCGTGATCGGGATCATGGTGAACTCCTACGGCATCGAACACGCCGAGGGCTTCCTGCATTTCTTCGAAGGCTGGATCATCTTCCTCGCCTGTATCGGCATCCTGTTCCTGATGGCCATCGGGCTTCAGCAAACACGCCGCGACTCGCTGCCTTTGCGCGATGCCATCGACGTCGATTTTGACGGCTTCGGCGGTATCCTGACGCGGATTTTCGCGATCCAGGCAAGCGCGGCCATGATGGCGGCCACGGTGATCGGCCTTGTCATCTCGGCGCTGTTCCTGACATATGGCGTGCCACAAGGCGAAGCCATTGACCGCGCCCGCTTCCAGAGCTTCCCGCGGACAATCGGCGAATGGTCCGGGCGTCCGATCTATCTTGAGCCGAACATCGAAGCGTCGCTGGCGGCTGACGATTACGTCAACATCACCTATTCCGACGGCGAGCATGGCATCAACATCTTCTCCGCCTATTACCTGAAACAGACCGAAGGGCAGGGTATCCATTCGCCTGAAGTCTGTCTGCCGTCAGGAGGCTGGGAGGTATTCTCGATTGACCCGTATGAAGTCGACATGTCGGACACGCCATACGGTGTGTTCAAACTGAACCGTGCGGTGATCCAGAAGGGACAGCAGATGCAGCTTGTGTACTACTGGTTCGAGCAGCGCGGGCAGCGCATGACCAACGACTTTGCCGTCAAGCTGAGCGTTCTCTACGATGGCGCGACGCGGGGCCGAACCGACGGCGCCCTGATCCGCTACACAACACCTGTGCGTACGGATGAAACAATGGCCGATGCCGATGCACGCTTGCAGCAGATGATGCGCAACAGCCTGCCTAGGATGCCGAAATACATCCCGCTCTGATACGTCAGCGAAATGACCACATCATCGCTTCTGCTGCACGTCGGTTACCACAAGACGGCGACGACGTGGCTGCAAAACAGCCTGTTCCAGCCTGCGCACGGGTTTCACTGGGTCCTCAATCACGCCGAGACCTTTGACCACCTCGTGATGCCGCACGGCCTTGTCTTCGACACCGCCGCCGTGCGCGACATGATCGCCAAGCGGCGCGGGAAGGGCGGCGAAGGCCATGTCGACGTGATCTCGCTGGAAGCGCTGGTCGGGAACCCTTTCTACGGCGGGCGCGAGAGCGAGGCCTATGCGGCGCGTCTCGCCAAGGTCGCGCCAGGCGCGTGTATTCTCTTCACGATCCGCGAGCAGATCGCGATGATCGCCTCGGTCTACATGCAGTACCTGCGCCGGGGCGGGACACTGAGCATCGGACGCTTTCTCGATGGCGAAGAGATCAGCGGCTACTTCGGCTTCGACGCGCTCCACTTCGAATATGACCGCCTTGTCGGCCTCTATCAGCGCCTGTTCGGGGCCGAGAACGTCCATGTCCTGCCGCTGGAAACCATTGCGCGCGATCAGGCGGCTGCGGTTGCGGATATCGCGGGTTTTGCCGGAAACACCGTCATCGGCGATTGGCAAACCCAATCGGCCCGTGGCGTCAGCGCCTCGGAAGCGACCGCCTGGGCGCTCCGGCGGATCAACCATCTCCAGTCCGGCCCAGCCCACCGCGAACCCATCGTCGATCTCGGCGGTCTGGCCCGCTTCACCTATCGCGCGACCGAACGGCTTGGCCGGGCAGCGAAATTGAAGGGCAAACCGGTCACTGCAGAGGTGCGCCGACGTTATGATGGCCGGTTCATCGAGAGTAACCAGCGCCTTCACAAGATGATCAGCGAAGACGCCGAACTGGGGCGGTATCAGGGGCTCGGCGATATTGCCACCAAGTAGACATGTCACCCGTTCCGCAAAGTGGAAGTGACACTTTGCCCGCAGTTACCTAGTCAGAAAAACACTGCAAATACACTCTCTATTTCCCGCCACGTTCAGCGCCACGCTGGTCCTAGTCGAAGTCGGAGCAGGGGAGTGAGACGCCCTTCCATCGGAACTCGAGCCGATCTGCGGGTACTCACAGAAGTCGACATACTTGCCAGGCAGCCTACGCGTGATCTCGTTCTCTTCGGAGATGATACGCTGCTGCTCGTAAGAGACGGCAGGGGGCGCCGGCTAACACAGCGCGATCTCCTCTTTGGATAACCCGCTGGTTCCTAATGGGGGCCGCGCTTCAAGGTAGCGTGCTTCCAGGCACACATGTACGGCGCGTAACGCATGTTATGGTAAGTTTTGGCCTCCTGACCCCGACGTATTCGGTCCATGCCGAGACGGATCACGCTGTCGCGCGGATACAAAGCATGTCCGCACCATCACCGAACATCTTGTAACCAAGATCGACCAGAGCTTCTGAAGTCGAATTGAGGCGTGTGGAGGGGATCATCGCTTTTTCGAACCTGATAACCGATGGCTGCAGACGCTCGATGTTCGATGCGGCAAGGACATAATCGTCGAAACCCTCTGCATCTATCTGCAGGATATCCACGCCGTCCTCTATCCCGTGGCGTTCGAGTGCCGAACTCAGCGTCCCGCAACGAATGGATGTTTCCACAACGGCCGCCTCAATCTCGTCCGGACTCTTTACGAAATCCGAAGCGAAGCTCGCGACGTTTTCACGCAAGGTGGACGTACGTCCGGTCGGGGCACGGTACGTTGGCCATCCAGCAGCATAGGACGGCTGCATGCGCGGCCAGAAAGACTCATCGATTGAATAGAGCACAAGATCGTCGCCCGGCCCGATGGCCTCGTTGATGATCGTATGGTGCGGGTGAAACGCGTAGTGCTCGCGAAGATACGGCAGGATCGCCGCCTGCGGCTCAAAAAGCGTCACACGGGTCTGATCCCGCAAATGTCCCTTGATGAGTGGATACACCGGGTCGTTCGTGCGGCCGTCATTTGCTCCCACCACAACGATGTGGAGAAAGGGCTTCTGGCCAAGCAGAGTCAGGATGGCTGCGTGATACGGGCTTGTGGGCTGAAAGCGCCCATTACCCGCTTCCGCACGGTGTCGCTTGACTTCCAGCCCGACCGAATTGAATGCCCGCCTCAAATGCGGCTTCAGGCTTCGATGAAATACATCGCGCAACTGCCGGTTCATACCGTTCTTCAAATCAATTACCCAATCGCGTCTTGTTCGGGAAACACATTTCAAACAACCGGATTAAAAGTACCTCGTTTCAATGCGATGCACCAGTTCATAGGGCCTGCCGCTTTATTCCGCGCCGAATGATACCGAGAAAGTTCTTCAGAACCCAGGTTGGGGCACCAGTGCGCGCAGCGCGCCCCACTCCGAGACCACGATAGTCGGGAGCCGGGCGCCCCAATACCCGCTGCCCCCAAATGCGCCCGAGAAGCGCCTGCCGACGACGGGTCTGGCCAGGCTGCATCGCCGCCAGCGTCTTGACATCGAAGTCCCGCGTCTCGATCGCGCCGTCGGCCTCGGCGCGGGCCAGAAGCGCTGCGCCCTTGTTGGTGCGCGCCACGAGCAGGCTGATCCCGTCGGCTTCCTCAAAGAGCGGATAGCCCTCCGCATCGGTCTCCCAGGCGTCGGCGCAGACGATGTCGGCGGCCTTGCCGGTACCGTCGGCACAGAGCTTGCAGCGATGTTGCACCCGCGACGACAGGATCTTCCCCCAGCTGTCGTGATAGGTCATCGAGCTTTCCGACCCGTCATGCCCCGTCGCCGTCGCCCGCCCCGGCCAGCCATGGCCGCGATAGCGGAACTGTGCCGTCTCCTCGGGCGATGTCCCGAGAGCGGCCAGGACGGCCTCGCCGCCCTCGAGCGACGGCACACCGGCACAGAAGAACGACAGAACAACCGGAAACCGCGTCGAGAGCGACGGGTCGCGCGCTTCCATCGCGCGGAAGGCTGCCGCGTCGCAGGGCTTGCCGACAAAGGCGGTCGGTGCGTCGCTCGCCTGCTCCAGCGCCGCCAGCGGGGCCGAGGGCGCATAGCGCGAGCCAGCAGCAGCCGCCACATCGGCGCGCGTTTTTGCGATCATCGGGCGATTAGCGACCGCGCGGTCGGGGTCAGGCGCATTGGTCAACGCCTGATCCACCTCGCCCGCCTCGATCAGCCAAGCCAGAAGCCCCGAGAGCGCGCCGCCGGATGATCCTTTGAAGCGCAGGTCGGGGTCGGTTGCCCAGCCGATCCGCATCTCGCGATATGGCCCCCAAAGCGCATGATCCGTCCGCCCTGCGGCCTCAACACGCTGGCCAAGGCCCGGACAGACGGCGGCAATCGCCGCGTCTTCGGCCGCGCTGACTGACCCGTTTTGGTGAGGTCGCAGATACCCCGGCCCTTCAAGCGTCATCTCAATGCGCCCCGGAGCTAGCGCGGCACAGGCCCCACACCCGGCGCAGAGCGCGCCTTTCCTGACGCGGGTAAGCGACGGGGTCAGGGCAACAGGATCGGACATCGGGCACTCCGGAAAAACTGGCACAGACATTCCCGTCACACCTCGCGCCGTCAATGGCTTTTCCGACCTTTAGGTCATGGACTTTCAGTCATGATCGGCTAGGGCTGGCGGCGTTTCGTGTGTTTAACCATTGAAGAGACCGTTCCATGCCGCGTCCCGTGACCCTTGCGCTCGTCTGGCATCAGATGAACTCGGACAACCTAGGCGTTGGCGCACTGACGCTTGCGAACCTCGCGATCCTGCGCGCGGCGGCGAAAGACGCGGGCCGCGAGGTGCGGTTTTTGATCCTTGGCTGGAAAGACCCGCGCCCCTGGTATGAGACGCCCGACGACGTCGAGAACGTGCCCTTGCGCACCCGCCACCTCGTCAGCCCTACCGGCCCCTTCACCGAGGCTATCGCGCGCTCGGACGCGGTCTTCGACATCGGCGGCGGCGACAGCTTCACCGACATTTACGGCCCGAAGCGTTTCCTGACCGTCTGGGGCACCAAGGCGCGCAGCATTGCCAAGAAGAAACCGCTTGTCCTCTGCCCGCAAACCATCGGCCCCTTCGAGAGCGCCTGGGCACGTACGCTTGCGCGCGGCGTGATGAACCGCGCCACGGCGGTGGTCTGCCGCGATGCACCCTCGACGGCGTTCCTCTCCGACCTCGGCGTCAAGGCCGACGTGCTGGAGGCGACCGATGTCGCGATGCGCCTGCCATATAATCCGCCCGCCCCGCGCACCGACGACAAGATCCGCGTCGGGCTGAACGTCTCGGGGCTGTTGATGTCGGGCGGCTATACGCAGTCGAACCAGTTCGGCCTGACCGTCGACTACCCGGCGCTGATCCGCGAGATCATCGGCTGGTTTCAGGGCCAGGAGAACGTCGAGTTGCACCTCGTCGGCCACGTCCAGTCCGAGACGCAAGGTCTGGAGGATGACCAGCGCGCGGGCGAAGCACTGGCCAAAGAGTTCCCCGGCACCGTTGTCGCCCCAGTCTTCAACTCGCCCGTGGAGGCCAAGAGCTACATCGCGGGGATGGATTTCTTCCTCGGAGCACGGATGCACGCGACCATCGCGGCCTTCTCGACCGGTGTGCCGGTCGTGCCGATGGCCTACAGCCGCAAGTTCATCGGCGTTTTCGCGACGCTCGGCTACGACCATGTCGCCGACATGAAAGCCGACAGCGCCGAGGCGATCCGGGCGCGCATCGAGGAGGGGTTTGCGAACCGCGAGACGCTGAAAGGCGAGGTTGCCGAGGCGATGACGCGGGTGGACGCCCGCCTCGACGCTTATCAGGCGCTTGCGGCGAAGATCATCAGCGCGGCGTAGTACGCTCGAAGATCGGGCGGCGCGGGTCGGTCTTCGGTCCCGTCAGCGCGAGAAAGGCGAGCGTACGGGCCAGCCCCGGCGGCGCCGCGCGGCTTTGCCAGAGGGTGAAGGTCCGCGCCAGAAGCCCCCGCTCCGGAATTATCAGAAACCGCTCCAGCCGTCGCCGCGCGTCCGGGTCAAGCCGCTCTCCATGCTGCGCCATCAGCGCGCGGGCCTGCCGAACATAGGCGTCATAAACGCTCCGCTGCCGCTCCATCCCCCGCAGGAGCCGCACCGCGCGCGCCAAGGGGCGACGCGCCGCCCGGCTGTCTATATCAGCCGCACCGCCGCTGGCGTTCGCGGTGTGGCGACGATGGTCGAGGGCGATGGTGTCGAGCGCCACAACCTGCCCGAAGTGATGCGCCAGAAGCTCGATCCAGCAGTCATAATTCCGCGCACCCTCCGGCACCGGGCAGGCCAGATCGCGCAAAGGGCGGTTGATCAGCATCGCCGCGCCGGCGGCAAGGCAGAAGAGATAGTGACCTTCCGCACCGCGCAGGTTTTCGGGCCGCACACCGCGCGAGCGCCAGTAGGATGCCGTCACCGCCCCTCCTCCCGCGTCGATCAACGCGCGGTCGGCGTGAACCATCGCCGGGCCGCCCGCTTCGAGCGCTTTCAGCGCGGCCAGCGCTTGCCTCAGCTTGCCGGGTCGCCAGATGTCGTCCTGATCGGAAAAGGCGATGTAGGGTTCGCCCACCGCGGCCATCAGCCGGTTGAAGTTCCCGGTCACCCCAAGCCGCCCTGCCCCGTCGTCGAGAACGGTCACGCGCCCCGGATGCGCCGCGGCAAAGGCAGCGAGGATCGCGGGCGTTGCGTCGTTTGAGCCGTCATCGCGGGCGTAGAGATGCCAGGCGATGTCCTCTTGCGCGGCAATGCTTTGAAGCTGCGCTTCGAGGAACTTCGCGCCGTTGTAGGTCGCCAGACAAATCCCGATCTCGGCCATGGGCAAAGCCTGTCGGCAACAGGGTTAATGGAGAGTTAACAACGCCCTCCATTCTCCCCCTGACAAACCCGCGCGCGGCAGGGTATGGGGCTGCTATGACACTCCGGGTTTTCCTCACCGCGCCCAATATCGAGCCTGACGCCACGGGCGAAAGCTTCGTTGCCTACCAATGGGCAAAAGCGCTCTCCGAGGTCACCGAGCTGACGGTCTTCTCGCTGAAACGCGCGCATCGGCCCTCGCTCACCGAGGCGCTTCCCAAAGCGCGCGTCCTGTCAGCCCCGATGCCGACGACGTTTTCGCGCTGGCCGCGCTTTGAGGCGCAGGCCAAGCCGCAATACCCGGTCTTCATGCGCGAGGTGCGCAAAGCCTTGAGACCCATCGCGCATGAGTTCGACATCACCTTCCAGATCATGCCGCAAGCCGCGCGCTATCCGATCCCGCTCAGGAACTTCGACGTCCCGTACGTCGTTGGTCCGCTTGGCGGCGCGCTGGAGACGCCGGAGGCCTTCAAGGGCGAAGGCAAAAGCGCCGCCTGGTTCACCCGCGCGCGCATGCTCGATCACCTGCGATTCCGCTACGACCCGTGGCTGCGCAAAAGCTACGCCGACGCCGCGTTGGTGCTCGGCGTGGCACCCTACATGGAAGACGTCCTTGGCGCGATCAAACTGAAGCGGTTCGAGCCGGTGCTGGAACTTGGGATCGCCGATCTCCCCCCGCTGCCGGAACGCGCGCCCAAGACGACCGGGCTGAACCTGCTCCATGTCGGGCGCGGGGTGCGTACGAAGGGGTTGCGCGACGTGATCCGTGCGATGGGGCACCTGAAGGACAGCCACCCGGATCTCACACTGATGAGCGCGGGCACCGGCGAGGAAATCGAGATCTGCCGCGCCGAGGCCGAAACCCTGGGCATTGCCGACCGCGTGACCTTCAAGGGCCAGATTGCGCGCGAGGACGTCGAGACGCTCTACCGCGAGGCGGACATGTTCGTCTTCCCGAGCTTCCGCGAGCCTGCCGGAAACGTGCTCTACGAGGCGATGCGCTGGGGTCTGCCGGTGATCGGGGCCGCGCGCGGCGGGCCGGACTGGATCATCGACG
>JAAUYD010111033.1_pt1 | contig 15524 bp, 13 predicted proteins | sample 7278101 | NCBI WGS metagenome assembly JAAUYD01 (sample SAMN14350128, study PRJNA611818) | marine sediment metagenome | isolation source: surface marine sediment (0.6m) | place: French Polynesia: Moorea | collected 2018-08 | reverse complement strand
GTGTTTCGCGGTACGATCTACCTGCCATTTGAATTTTTTTAAATCGATAATATTTTTTTAAACGACCGGTCAAAATCAACCATGATTCCTTTAGAAGAAATGTGGATTCGCGAAGTCGACACCATTAAGGTGGTGGCCGATCCTCGCCGTTTAAAGATATTGCACCTTATGGCCAAGCCCATCACCGTTAAAGCACTGGCCGCTGAATTTGATCTGCCCCCCTCTAAATTGTATTACCACGTCAAACTGCTGGAGAAACACCATTTAATCGAGGTCGTTGACCACAACATCGAGAGCGGCATTGTCGAAAAAGTGTACCAAACGGCGGCCAGGCAGTTTCGCTTGGTGAATCCCCTGCTGGAGGGTGATAGGGTGCCCGGGGAAGCGGCCGAGGCCCTCTTTAGTACGATGTTAGAGGAAACTCACCGCGATTTTATCGATGCCTTAAATCAACCCGATCCCAACGAAGGGGTTCCACCGCGCCATCCGTTTCTTTCAAAGAAAAAGATGCGCCTAAACGACAAGCAGCTCACCTACATTTACCAAAAGCTGGTGGCCCTTATCGAGGAAGCGCAAAAATATGAGCCAGCTCAAAGTGACGATGTTGATAATGAATCAAACATTTATGATTTGACGGTGGCTTTTTATAAAAATCCTCCGGCAGAAAAGGAGAATGATGATGAGTGAAGCCAGCCAAATTTTGCAATCCCTGGCCGCCAGAATCGTCGAGCCCTATCGATCGCTGCCTACCTTGAGGGCCGCCATGGTCACCGGCTCGGCCGCCAAAGGATTGTCCGACTATTATTCTGATCTCGACTTCACTTTTTATTACGAGCGTGATCTACCTGCCGATGAAGATTTAAACGATATCCGTTTGGGACTGGGTGGATCGGAACGCAAGTGGATGATTGGTGATCCGGAGGAAGGTTCGTTTGCTGAAGCGTATGATCTACACGGGATCGAAGTGCAAATCGGTCACACAACGATCGCCAAATGGGAAGAAACAATCAACGGTGTCCTTGTTGACTTAAAGCTCGATACACCCGCCCAAAAGGCGCTGGAGGGCACGCTTGTCTGCCGGCCGCTGGTGGGAGAGGCGCTAATTGACAGGTGGAAAAGGCGCATTGCCTCTTATCCATCCGCCTTAACAGAAGCGATGGTAAAAAAGCACCTGGCATTTTTTCCAATTTGGGGGCTGCAGCACCATTTTGAAACCAGGGATGCGAACTTATGGGGGCATCAAATTTTGGTTGAAGCGGCCTACAATATCATCGGAATCCTGGCTGGGCTCAATCGCCTTTATTTCACCACTTTTCAATTTAAGCGCATGCACAGATTTATCGAGCAGATGACCATTACGCCCGATAATTTAGGCCAGCGCCTGGAGCGATTGTTTCATCAACCCCTCTCCAATTCTTCACTTGAATTGGAACAGTTGGTCAGTGAAACCATTTCTCTGGTTGAGTCCCATCTTCCCCACATCGATACCACACAGGCAAAAATGCGGCTTGGCTGGCGACAAAAGCCGTGGGATCCGGAACGGTTGGCCGCTGGGAAATAGGTGATAGGTGTTAGGTGTTGGTGTACAGGGTCAGCAGGTTATTAACCAAATCGTAAATCAAAAATCGTCATTCACATAAGCTCATTTCGTATTTCGTATTTCGTATTTCGTATCTCGTATTTCGTATCTCGTATTTCAGGAGAATTCATGTTACCCGAACAATCAATTCAAAAAATTATCAACACGGCCTTGCGCAACGGTGGCGATTTGGCCGAGGTTTATCTTGAAGATACCGATCGGCTAACGCTGGTCTTAGACGATCAAAAATTAGAAACCGCCACCCGCGGCAGCGACATCGGGGGTGGCGTGCGGGTGTTTTATGGCCAAACGGCCGCCTATGCGTATACCGATGATCTGAGTGAGGAGGCGCTCCTGGCGGCGGCTGAGGCGGCGGCCGCGGCGGCCAGATCAACCAATCAAGCCCGAGTGGCGGTTGATTTAACGCGACGCATCCCGTCCGTGACCCATCCCATCAAACGGCCGTTTGACCAGATGAGCATCGCCGAAAAAGCAGCCCTGCTCCGCCAAATTGACCAAACCGGCCGGGCCACCAGCTCCCTGATCAGCCAGCTCATGACCAGCTATACCCAAACCAGCCGCCGGGTTTGGATTTACAACTCGGACGGCGTGTGGGCTGAAGATGAGCGCTTTATGTTGGAGTTGAGAGCGTCCCTGGTCGCCAAACGTGGAGACGCGCTGCAAACGATCACCACCGGCCTGGGTGGGCAAACAGGCCTGGAAATGCTGGATGAAAGAGATCCGCTAACCGCGGTGAAGGAAGCAGCAGAAACAGCGGTCCACATGCTCGACGCCAAACCGGCACCGGCCGGAGAAATGACCGTTGTCATTAACAACGGCTGGGGTGGTGTGCTGTTCCATGAAGCGTGCGGTCACTGTATGGAGGCGGATTTTATCACCAGCGGGGCATCAGCATACGCCGGTATGGTTGGCGAGCGCGTCGGTCCTGATTTTCTCACGGCCATCGACGACGGCACAATTCCCAACCGGCGCGGCTCCCTGCGCTTTGATGATGAAGGTACACCGGCCCAAAAGGTGACCCTGATCGAGAACGGCATCTTAAAAGAATACATGTGGGATTTAACTGAAGCACGCCGTTTGGGGCGAGAATCAACCGGCAACGGCCGGCGGCAAAGCTTTCGCCATATGCCCATGCCGCGCATGACCAACACTTATATTGATGCCGGTCCTCACGATCCGGAAGAGATTATCCGCAGCACCAAGAAAGGGTTGTTCGCCAAACGGCTGGGCGGTGGTCAGGTGGAAATCGGCCGGGGTGATTACGTGTTCGCCGTCACCGAAGGGTACCTGATCGAAGACGGCCGGTTGACGACCCCGGTACGCGGAGCCACCCTGGTGGGCAACGGTCCGGAAACCCTCCGGCAAATCGACATGATCGGCAGCGATCTGGCCCTGGATCCAGGAATCGGGATGTGCGGCAAAGGGCAGTCGGCTCGGGTCAGCGTCGGTCAACCAACCGTTCGGGTTCCCAAATTAACCGTTGGTGGAACAGATCAGCCAATTTCAGGCTTGATGGGAGGATAGATGAACCACATAGAAGTAGCCAAAAGCGTCGTCAAAAAAGCCGCTATCGACGGTGTCGAAGCGGAAGCATATGTCGTATCCGGCACCCAAACTAGCGTCCAAATTCGACAAGGAGAGGTTGAGAAACTTTCCTATGCCGGAAGCAAAGGATTGGGTGTAAGGGTCCTGATCGACGGCAAAATGGGGTATGCATATACCTCTGATTTTAGCCATGACAGCCTCGATCAGGCGGTTCACTCCGCGCTGGAGCTGGCTGAAATTTCAGATGCCGATCCAAATCGCGTGCTGCCTGAGCCAAAGCCGATCGTTGACGAAGATTTGGCGATTTATGATTCGTCGATGGACGGGGTCTCTACAGAGGAAAAAGTGGTGTTTCAAAAGGCGGTTGAAGCGGCCGCCCTGGGGGCGGATGAGCGGGTAAAAGTGGCCGCCATGAATATGTACATGGACAGCGTGACAGAAGTCAGCCTGGTCAACTCAAAAGGGTTCTCCGGTGCTTATCAATCGACATTTTCCGGCGCGTATATCATGGTGATGGCTATCGATGGGGATGAGCGGGCGACCGGGTTCGGATATGGGTTTGGTCGATCGTTAAAGGCCCTGGATCCTCAAAAAATCGGCCGGGACGCCGGCGAACAGGCGGTGAAATTATTGGGGGGGTCCCCTGTGCCCACCCAGGTGGCCACCGTGGTTTACACCCCCTTTGCCGCATCCAGCCTGCTCGGGGCGCTTTCTCAGGCGTTGACGGCCAAAGCGATGCAGCGACAGCGAACCTTTTTACACGACAAATTTGGGGAAGCGGTTGCTTCGGATATGGTGACCCTGCTCGATAACGGCCGCCTGCCCGGTGGGTTTGCCACCCGGCCGTTTGATGATGAAGGGAACCCAACCGGAGCTACCCGCCTGATCGATGAAGGGGTGTTCCAGGCGGTTTTATATGATGAATACAGTGCCAGGAAAGATGGTCAGGTTAGCACCGGTAACGCGTCGCGCCGCTCACATACCGGCCCTCCCGGGTTGTCGGCCAGCAATTTTTATATTCAGCCAGGCCCTGATTCAGCAGAATCATTAATTGCCGATGTTGAAAAAGGGCTCTATGTGGTCAACGTGATGAATACGCACAGCATCAATCCGGTCAACGGCGATTATTCAGTATCAGCTCAGGGATTTTGGATCGAAAATGGCAAAATGACTCATCCGGTAAACGGCGTGACGATCGCTCTGCCTCTGGACCAGCTGCTCTACAACGTTTCTCAGGTCGCCAACGACTTAACCTTTATTCCGATGATGGGGGCGATTGGCTCCCCCACGATTCGGGTGGACGGGGTGACAATTGGGGGGATGTAAAGAAAAGAGAAGAGAGAAAAGGGAAGAGAAGCAATGGGATTGATTCAAAAACTCGTGACGAATTTTCTGCCTCGATCCCTCAGCCAGGCGATCGAGGCGGAATCTCGCAGCTGGATATTGCGCTGTCAACGTTGTGATGAGTCTCGGTCGGTTTGGGATGCTGGGGGTGTACGCTACAAAGCGACATCTGCCAAAAAAATAACGGCCGGCTACTGCTCAAACTGTCAAAAAATGAGCCGCTTCTCGCTTGAGCGAAACCAAGGAGATTGAGCTATTGGTCCTCACTAGCCTCTCGATCATCAACCGGGATGATGGGAACCTGTGCCGGGGCATCTGCGGCGATTTCCGTTGACTGGGTTTCGGCAACCGCCCGCCACAAATTTTGCCCGCTAAATACCCAGGCCAGAGAAAAACGTTGGGGGATTTCCGGCTGTGTCTCTTCCTGAATTTCTCCATATTCGGCCGTTAAGCGGCCTGAAGGCAAGGCGCGGACGACAATTTTTTCTCGTTTTAAGCCCAGCAAATCAAAGGTATAAAGCTCCCTGACCAGAACAATGCCTACAGCCAGAAGCGGTATCGCCAGCACGATCCCTTTTGCTCCAAACACAATGGCCGCCACCACCTGGAATATGGTCAGAGCACTGGCCGGTATTTTCATTTGCCCCTTCACAATTGAAGGGGTTAATACATTGCTTTCGATCGTCTGTATCAGCAAGTAAGCCGGCACGACCAGTATAAGTCGGGATGGGTCATCAGCCAGCTGAAACAAAGTAATGGGAATCAAAGGCAGAAAAATGCCAATATTGGGAATAAAGGTGGCAAACCCAGCAAACATAGCCACGGTTAAGGCGTTGGGCATATCCAAAATCAATCCCAAAATGACCCACACCAAGCCACTGGTAATGGCGATTGCCGTAAATTGAACGCGTAGCCAGTTGGAAATTGTGTTGTAAAGTTCATTCCAAATTTCCAGCAGACGGGGCTGATACGAACGCGGAACCAGATAAAGGGATCCATGAATGAGGGTCAAGGGATCAACCAGCAAATAAATAGCCACGAGCAAAACAATGACAAAGTTTCCTAGGACTCCCAACACCAAATTAAACCCGGCCCCCACAATTGGCAGGCCAGCGCCAACCACATTTTGGCCTAAGGTGCGTAATTCGCTGACCAGCTCTTTGGTGTAAGCCACATCCCCATTTGCCGAGTCAAACGGGTTCGGCAGGGCTTGTTCCAAGGTAGGATTGGCGCTGAGTAAAACTTCGTATCCATCAATTGCGTCGCGAATCAAAGTTGGTAAACCAGACATCAGCCGCGTGACTTCGGCCGCGATCGGAGCAACCACCATTAGGGATAAAAAATATCCAACCGTGATAATAAAGCCAAGAGAAAACAAAACAGATGGCCCGCGGGAAAGACCAAATCGACTTTGCAGCCAGGTGGAGGGTTGGCTTACCGCCACGGCGACAATAATTCCCAAAAAAGCAAGGATCCACACATGCCGTAAAAACCACAGTGCGGCACAGATGACGAGCACGACAACAATCAAAATGATACGTTTAAAAAAATCTTGTAGCGACATCAAATTATTTCCCAGCGAGGATCGTTCAAGAAGAGCTGAACCAAAAAATATTTCGAGCAAAAATCTACTTTTAGCATACAGTCAAAGTTTTCGATACGGTATCCCATTTAAGGACTATTTTTGAAACGGTTCTGGTAATTTTCAGACGGAATGACCCTGAATTTTTTAATTCGGCCGCGTTTGCATAGGAGAGCTACATCTCTGATTCTCAATGGGCTGCCTTTCGAGCCACGCTGCTGGATTTAACCGGCCGGAACCCCCTGCTCAATTATCTCATACCGATATTCAAGGTGAGTGATACAATAAACGACGAATTGGTTTCCCGGCTGCAGGTCGATTATCCATCCAAAAACCAGAAAAGACGTCTGGTAAATTTGATGACAAAGCTTGAATGATGAATTCTACAACCACACCCCCTCTACCTCAGTATGAAACGGCCGTCATCGGGGCTGGTTTTGGCGGGTTGGGGATGGGAATTCGCCTTAAAATGGCCGGGCGAAATTCCTTTATCATTTTTGAACGGGCGGCCGAATTGGGCGGCACATGGCGCGACAACACCTATCCCGGCTGTGCATGCGATATCCCCTCGATTGTTTACTCCTTCTCCTTTGATCAAAACCCAAACTGGTCGCGAAAATTCCCTACCCAGCCGGAGCTTCTGGCCTACTTAAAAGCTTGTGCGGAAAAATTTGACGTCCGCTCGCACATCCGTTTTCAGACCAACGTTAATCATCTGGCCTTTAATGAAAAGGAGGGGATGTGGACAATTCAAACCGCCGACGGATACACAACTACCGCACGCTATGTGGTTTCGGCGATGGGTCCGCTTAATCGACCCCATGTTCCCCGCCTCAAAGGGTTTGAATTATTTAGCGGATTGTCATTTCACTCATCAAAGTGGCCCCAAACATTTGATCCAGCCGGCCGGCGGATCGCCGTCATCGGCACCGGAGCCAGCGCGATTCAATTTATTCCCCAAATCGCCAAGACGGCCGCCCAGGTTGACGTTTATCAGCGAACCCCTCCCTGGATTTTGCCGCGCAGCGATGAACCGGTTTCACCAACACGGCAAAAATGGTTTAAACGTTTTCCCTTTTTACAGCAGCTAGCCCGCAGCCGCGCCTACTGGCTACTGGAAATCGGTGTCCTGGCGTTTTTGGGCAATGAAGCAATGAATCGGGCCGCAGAAAAACAGGCTCGGAATCATATCGACGCTTCTATCGCCGATCCACAACTGCGTGAAATCGTGACGCCCAACTACCAATTTGGCTGCAAGCGGGCCTTAATCTCCGATGATTATTATCCCGCCCTACAGCAGGAAAACGTCACCTTACTAACCGATCCGATTGAGGAAATCACCTCCACAGGCGTACTCCCAAAAAACCGGCCGGAGCGACCGGTAGACACAATTATTTTTGGCACCGGTTTTGTGGCCTCAGAATTTCTGCTGGACATGAAAATTTTCGGCCGAGACAATCGCGAGCTGTTTGGTGAATGGCAGCAAACCGGTCCGGAAGCGTATTATGGCACCGCTGTGAGCGGCTATCCAAACCTTTTCTTCCTGCTTGGTCCCAACACCGGGCTGGGTCACAACTCGGTTGTATTAATGATTGAAGCCCAATACAACTATATCCTCGACTATATCAATGCTCTGGAAAAAAAGGGCAGGCTTTTTCTCGATGTAAAATCCCAGGTGCAGGAAGAGCACAACCGTCAGATTCAGCAAAAATTAAAATCGACCGTCTGGCAGGATGGGGGGTGTGTTAGCTGGTATCAAATGGAAAATGGGAAAAACACGACGCTCTGGCCAGGCAGCACCCTTCACTATCATCGGAAAATGAAGCGCTGGCATCACAAATCTTATGAATAACACCGATTTCTCTCTGAAATCTGTGAAAATCCGTGTTAATCTTTGGCTAAAAAAGAACAACGACGGAATCGCGCTGGAGAATTAAGATGAATTTAGAGTGGAAACTCAAAGCAATGTTGGGGTTGGCCAAGATTTCGGGGGTCAAACCTTATCATCAGATGACCCCGCAGCAGGCACGCCGGCTGGATAAACGGCCGCGCAACTGGCTGACCAACATGGTGATGGGCAAACCGATTCCGCTACCCCACGTGGAAGATATTAAGATCCCCGGCCGCTCAGGGGAGATTCCGGCCCGAGTTTATCGCCCCACGGCCGATCAACAGCACGCGGTTCTTATCTACTTTCACGGCGGAGGGTACGTTGTTGGCGATCTCGATTCCCACGACAACATTTGCCGGAAGCTGGCACATGACAGCGGCCGCGTGGTGTTTGCCATTGACTATCGGCTGGCCCCCGAGAACAAATTTCCCGCAGCGACGGAAGATTGCTTTGACGCCCTGCAGTGGGTGGCTCAAGTCGCCCCGCAATTTGGCGGTCATACCAACGATCTTGCGCTAGCCGGCGACAGCGCTGGGGGCAATCTGGCCGCCGTGACCGCTCAGGTCAGCCGGAACCACAATGGACCCCGTGTAGCCAAACAAATCTTGATTTACCCGGCAACCGATGCCAGTCGCACCTATCCTTCAGCCGAAACGTTTGCCAACGCCCCGATTTTGACCCGTAAAGACATAGATTGGTTTAAAAATCACTATCTCAATGATCAGGAAGAAAAGTTTAATCCTTTGTGTTCTCCGCTGTTGGGAAACCTCAACAATTTACCGGCCGCCCTAATCCTGACGGCCGAATTTGACCCCCTCCGCGATCAAGGGGAAGCGTATGCTCGCGCCCTTAGCCAAAATGGGGTTCCTACCCATTACAATCATTATCCCCGGCAGGTTCACGGATTTTTGAGTTTCCCTCCCCTCTCTGGTCAGGCCCGGCAGGCATTTGCCGATATCGCCGACTTCTTAAAAAATGATGCAGTAGTGGGAGAAGAGAGATTAGAGAACAGAGAAGAGAGTAGATAAATCGCAAGATTGACTCTATTTTGTTATGATCCATACATGCTGCTACAGACAAAATTTCAGCCGCCGCCCATTCGGGTAAATATCATTTATCGTGCGCGGTTGACCCAGCTCCTCGATCGAGGCCGTCACTGCAAAGTCACGCTCGTATCCGCTCCGGCCGGGTACGGCAAAACAACCCTCGTTACCTCCTGGCTCAAATCAGAAGACATGCCCCTGGCCTGGCTGTCCCTCGATGAATACGACAACGATCCCTCCCGTTTTTTACGTTATTTGACGGCCGCTTTGACCAAGGTGGATACACGAATCGGACAATCGGTCCATGAAAGCCTCGAAGGGATGCAGGTTGGCAGCCCGATCCAATCTTCCGAAGGGATTTTTACCGGTTTAATTAATGACCTCTTGTCCCTTGAAGAGGATCTGTTTGTCGTTTTAGATGACGTTCACCACATCGAAAATCAGGCCCTGCTGCAGGGGCTTTCCTTTTGGATTGATCACCTCCCGCCGCATGTGCATCTGATCTTGATTTCGCGAACCGTGCCTAAACTGCCCATCCCCCGTCTACGCGTTCGCGGCCACCTGATTGAGATTACCAACCAGGAACTGCAATTTTCGCCGGATGAAGCGGTGGCTTTTTTTCGCGATGTGATGGATCTCGATCTCGATCCCCGCTCCGTAACGACCCTCGTTGAGCGCACTGAAGGGTGGATTGCCAGTCTGCAGCTGGCCGCCCTCTCTCTCCAGGGTCACGATCAGCCGGATCGATGGGTGGCGCGTTTCACCGGCCGGGATCGCCAGCTGGTTGATTATCTGCTGAGCGAAGTTTTTGAGCAGCAGCCGCCCGACATTCAGGATTTTTTGCTCTACACCGCCCTGACTGATCGCCTTTCCCCAACTTTGGCGGTTGAATTAACCGGTCAGAGCAAAGCCCACCAATTTTTGGATCAGCTGGAACAGCGAAATTTATTTATTGTGCGTCTCGATGACGAGCACAGCTCCTATCGTTATCATCCCCTGTTTGCGGATTTTCTGCGGCTGCGTTTTAGGCAGGCAGAGCCGGAAAGCTACCGCAAAATGCAGGAAAAAGTCAGCGTGTGGTTTGAATCACAGGAGATGATCGATGAAGCGATCACCCACGCCCTGGAAGCGGAATCGTGGGGTCGGGCGGCGACCCTGCTGGCAGACAACGGCCCAAAACTCATCTGGGAAGAGGGGCGGCCGACCGTGTACATCAACTGGTGTGAACGCATCCCTTTTGAAAACCTCATCGAATCTCCGTTTACCGCCTTGATGCTCGGCTGGGCCTATGTGTTTTACGGCCGCTTCCCGGAATTAAAGAACCACCTCACCTCCCTGGCGGAGCGGTATGGCGATTATACAGATCCAGCAGTCAGCGACCTAAAAGGATCAATCTGTATTTTAAATGGCGAGTTGGCGGTCTGGGCCGGGGACATCACCGGGGCACTCACTTATTTTTCAGAAGCGATGGATTTACTGCCCGCCGAATTTAAGGCGCCACGGGCGATTGCCCGCCAGGTGCAGGGATACGCCTATCGGCTAAATGGAGATATCGAAATGGCCAAAGAGGCGTTAAGCGAAGCTGATCGGCTGGCGGATGAAACGCTTAACCTATCTCTTCGTCTTTTTGCCGGCTGTGATCTGGCGGAAACGTGGCTAATTGCCGGTAAACCCAAAGCGGCCGAAGCGGCGGTCAATCGCACGCTGGGTCATTTTCCGGAAGCTCAGCGAGAAAATCTGGCGATGCTAAATTTAGCCTATATTGTTTTGGGCCGGGCATTTTTAATGCAAAATCGCCTGAGAGAAGCGGAAGAATCATTTGATCGAGCAATCGCGTTTTTCGATATAAACGTCACCCCCGGACCGGTTAATCGCTATGGGTATTCTCAGATGGCGTTTTTAAAATTGGCCCAGGGGGATCAAAAAACCGCTCAAAAGCTGATGAAGCGTGTCGAAAAGGCCGCCCGTCACACCAACAATCAAAACACGATTGCCGTGATGAACACCCGCCTCTCTAATTTTCTACTTCGCTTAAATGAACCGGAAAAAATCACCTACTGGCAAATTCCTCAAACCCACCAGCTGCCTCGATATCAAGCGCATGAAGCAAATGTGGCCTTTGCCCGATATCAAGTCATCACCCGGCAGGGGGATGCTGAGCCCCTTTTAAATCAGCTGGCTACCACAGCTGAGAACGAAGGGTGGTGTTTGTTGGCCATCGAAGCCCATATCCTTTTGGCCATCCTCCACCAGCAAAAAAATCATCTCGATCACGCGTTGACCCATCTAAAAACCGCGGTGGAGATCGCAGAGCCGGAACAGATTATCCGGCCGTTTATCGATGAGGGCGAGCCGATGGTTCGCCTGCTCCGTCTGGCGATGTCCCGCAATATGATGCCCAAGTTTATCGGCACGCTGCAGGCGGCTTTTTTACCGGCTTTAACCGCCACGCAGCCGCTCCTTGATCCGCTGACCCAGCGCGAACAGGAAGTGCTGGGACACATGGCCAACGGCCTTTCCAATCCGGAAATCGCCCGGGAAATGATTGTAGCCACCGGCACCGTGGCCAAATACACCAATAATATTTACTCCAAACTGGGTGTTCGCAACCGCACGGAAGCGGTCACCCGCGCCAAACAGCTCAGCTTAATTGAGTAAGCTCCTCCTTTATCAATCCTCTAAACGCCTCAAATAAACGATTGATTTCCCCTAAATAAACGGTTGTGGGTAGGGACAACCGGCCGTTTACCCTTAAATTGGTTAAAAGTTCACAGCCAAAAGAGATTCCGAAAGGCTCTCTTCTTAAACCAAGGAGGATTAAATGACAACAGCCACCATTTCCCGAACGTTTGGAAATTTTAGTATTGATGACGTTACGTCCGCACCGCTGCAAGTCACTAAATCAGTGCGCCTGGCCAGCGGCAAAGAAGAAGTGTTTGATTTTTTGGCCAATCACCTTGGCTGGACCGAGTGGTTTCCGATTTTATCAGGCGTGCAGCTCGATAATCGACAGGCAGATGTCGATGGCGGTTCCGGTGCCGTACGCACCTGCACCCTGGTAAACGGGGCGGTTTTTAGCGAAAACATCTTCGGTTTTGAGCGGCCGCATCGCTTTGGCTATGCCATCGAAGCAGGCAATCCCCTCGGTGTTGAACAGCATCTGGCCGTGGTCGAAGTGGCCGATAATGGCGATCAAACGGTTACCGTCAGCTGGTACCAATTTTTTGACCATCCCAACCTGGAAGAGATGAAAGTCACCGTAGATGAAGCGTTGAGTGGTGCCTTTGATAATTTGCAGGCTCGCTTTAACTAGCGCGTGCTGAAACAGGGAATCCCATGCTCGCTGCAGATATCACCCGCCTGGTAAACACCGTACCTGACCTCGCTCACTGGATTCAGGCACCGCTTCAGCTTGAAAAAACGGCCGAGCTGAACTGGCCGGCCGCCTGTGTCTTTGATTTGCTGGCCGATCACAAAAAATGGCCGCGGCTGTTTCCGTGGTTAACCGGGATACAGGTCGATAACACCCACGCCCTGATTGCCGATGGACTCGGCGCCAGGCGAATCTGCCACTTCGGCAACGGGATGGTCTTGGAAGAGGTCATCGTCAGTTGGGATCCCGATCGTTCCTATGCGTACGCAGGCATCGACGACAGTCACCCTTTCGGAATGACCGATCATGTGGCGGTGGTTACCTGCGAACCGGTGGGGCAGCAAACTTACCTCTCGTGGGTTCATTACTTCCATCACCCCAATCCGCCGGCCATGCGCGAGCAGCTCAAAGAAACGATGAATGCGGTGATGGAAAGCCTGATCAACAACTGTGGCGGCCGGCAAATTCTGTAACAGGTGGACGAATCTTCAACCGTCAAGCCACAAGAAAATTGAAAATTGTGTAGGCCTTTATTTGAAAATTAACCTTATTCGCTGGCAGGTGCGCAGCACCGAGCTCATAACCAAAAAGGAAATCTCATGACTGATTTAACACGAAAAATCTGGATCGACGCCCCCAAAGAGGAAGTTTGGGCCACCCTGGCCGATTTTGGCAATATTTATCAGTGGAACCCCAACGTGACCAAATCATATTTGACGACCACGCAAGGTGAGGGAACCGGAACACAGCGCCACTGCGATTTAACCCTGGCCGGTGCTTCCGTTGAAGAGCGGATCGTCGAATGGCACGATGGGGAGGCCATGGGGATTGAAATATTTGACGGCCAAAAAACCCCGCCCTGGCGCAACGCCGTGGCTACTATCAAAATTCGGGAGGAAAATGGCGGCACTGAGGTCACCGGCATATTCTCCTACGACATGAAATTTGGTCCAATCGGTACCCTCATGAATTCCATGATGGTCAAACCCCAATTTGGTAAGGCGTGGGGTGAATTATTTGCCGGTCTAAAGTTTTATCTGGAAACCGGTCAAAAAGCGGCTCACAAAAGCGAGCTCCCCACCGATCAAGTCGTTCTGGCATAAAATTGTGAAAACGGCCGTGGCACACGGTGAGCACCGTTAATCACAGAGATAGAGCCGGGTTTCTGATAACCCGGCTCTATCCCTTATAAATAGATGAATCTAGGTAAGAAAATACTCACTAATATTATCTTTAACTCAAGTTGCTACCTTACCTTCCCGATGAATAAATTCATCGGCCAAAGGACCGAAACGCGATAAATCGCGTTAATTAACCGGATTTATCCGGTTTTGGTTCCTCTAGCAGCCGGATTTATTTTGCTGCGCATGAAGGCCGCAACTTGAGTTATCTTTAAGAAGGTTAAAGTTCGTTTATTAAAAATTGAAACACGCTTCAGGACATCCTATCCACCTCTCTCTGGGAGGAGGTAGGGGAGGAAAAAAATCATGTCAAAACAACATTGGGAATGGGAAAAAACCGATCGCTGGATTCGAGCGGAAATCAACGGTGTAACGATTGCTGACAGCAAACAGGCGATGTTGATGATTGAGAACCGGGGCGAGCTGGATTATTACTTTCCGATCGCGGATATCAAGCCCGGGTCGCTGATCCAATCTGAATACACCGAAAGTTCCGGCTATCGCGGAACAAAAACCTTTTGGCACGTTCAAGCCGGTGATAAAACGGTAGAAAATGCGGCCTGGACCTATGAGACAAAGGCGGGGCGGCCGGATTTTTCCGGTTTTGTGGCTCTAAAATGGGACAGCGTCGACCACTGGTATGAAGAAGAAGAGGAGGTCTTCCTCCATCCGCGACACCCCTATCATCGCGTCGATTTTGTGCCCAGCTCGCGCCATGTTGAAGTGTTTGTCGATGAAGTCAAAGTGGCAGATACTACCCGGCCGCTGCTGATCTTTGAAACGACACTGCCCACCCGCTATTACATCCCGGAAGAGGACGTCAATTTTGATTATTTACAATCCATTGAAGGCACAACCCACTGCCCATACAAAGGATTTGCCGATTACTACACGATAAAAGTCAACGGTGAACGCTATGACCATGCAGCCTGGACCTATCCGGAACCGATCCCGGAAGCACCGCGCCTTAAAGGGAAAATCGCTTTCTGGCCGGAAAAAGATAAGCGGATCCGCATCGTCGTCGATGGAGAATAAATAATGACCACGCTGCTAAAAAAAGTAAGCGATTTTCTTACCGGCCGTGAACCGGATGAACATACCATTGTTCTTGATGGGCAATCATATCACTATCGCACCCTCCACGTGCCTGATCATTCGGTTGAACCCCCACTTCTGATCGTCGGGCTTCACGGATTGGGCAGCACCGAACGACAGCTCAAAACGCTGATCCCGCTGGCTCTCGACCGGCCGTTTATCTACCTCTCTCTGCAGGCGTTTCATCCGCATCCAACCGGTGGCTACAGCTGGTTCCCCATCGAATTCAGCGCCAGCGGCTTTGAAGTTGAAAGAAAGGTCCTGGCCGAATCGCTCGATCGCCTGGCCCGCTTTATCCAGAAGATGGCTGGACAATATCACGTCAAGGAATCCAACGTTGTTCTGGTTGGGTACAGCCAGGGAGCGGCCATGACCCACGCCTACCTGCTGCGCCATCCGGATTCAATTGCGGCCGCGGTCGCCTTAACCGGCACCCTGGTTGAGGAAGCCAAATTACTGGCCGCTCCATTAACCAAGCTGCGCGACAAGCCGCTGTTTATCGGTTATGGCACCAAAGATCCGCTGATTCAGGCAGCGGATATGGAAAACGCCCGCGATTTTTATGCTGACTTTGGCGTCGATATTACCTATCGCGAATATCCGATTCCCCACGTGGTCTCCCTCGAAGAGGTCGAGGACGTTGACGATTGGCTGCAGCGGTTAGATTGAGTTGAGATGATGAAAGAGGCATTGGCCGACAGCAAATTTGATATTATCATTCCCCGTGAACTACTTAGAAACAGGTTTAAGCACATCACTGTTGAATTTTTTAAATCAGGATGACATAAATTTAACCACAGATTGACACGGATTTTCACAGAGTTCCAAAGGAGCAAGGGAGAAATCGGTGTTAATCCGTGAGAATCTGTG
>JAAUYD010007944.1_pt1 | contig 15526 bp, 12 predicted proteins | sample 7278101 | NCBI WGS metagenome assembly JAAUYD01 (sample SAMN14350128, study PRJNA611818) | marine sediment metagenome | isolation source: surface marine sediment (0.6m) | place: French Polynesia: Moorea | collected 2018-08 | reverse complement strand
CCCGGTACGAGTGACGACGTCGCCAGTGCACCGAGCCCATGCAGAACATCGCGGCGCGAGATGTCGCGGTCCATGCCAAGATTGCGATCGTCGGATTTGCTCACCGGCTCCACCAGCGCTGTGAGAGGTACCTGTTTATACCTCGAACCGAACAGCCACGCACTATCGCGCCTATACGCACCGGCGCGTACGTGTGCCACCGTTAGCTAGTCTTGGCAACTGATTGGTGAGACTATCGAGCCCATAACAACAACAAGAATGGGGACTGGGCATGTGACCGAGGACAGCGGCAAGCTGCTGCACCACCGCACCGAGTTTGACGACTGGCGGTCTCTTACGATCGGCATCTACATGGCGCTGGCCGGTTATGCCGTCATGGTGGGATTGCCTGTCATCTCGACGTCCTGGGTCAACAACCTCGGCTTTAGCGAAGAACAGGTCGGCTATGTGGCCAGCGCCGATCTTTTCGGTCTCGCAATCGGCGCAGTGATCGCCTATTTCGTCGTCGCGAAGTACGACCGTCGCTATCTGACGATCGCGTCGGCCAGTATTGCCATCGTTGCCAACCTCGCGTGCATTTTCTACCAAAGCTACGACGTGACGCTGTACCTGCGACTCGCTGCAGGTATCGGCGCCGGTGTGTATACGGGCATCGCCGTAGCCACGATCGGCGGACATTCGCGGCCGGCCTTTGCATTCGGCCTCGAGTTGTTCGCCTTCGCCGGGTCGCAGGGCGCCGAACTGAAGTTTCTGCCTTATCTGTCGATCGAGGGCATGTATATCGCATTTGCAGCGGCCTTTGTTGTCGGCCTCTTGTTCGTCGCGTGGGTACCGCGGCGACCTGCCGAGGCATCCCTCGACGTCGAAGTCGACGTTGAAGAGCCGAGCGGCAAACACCACGTCGAGCATCGACACGTGCCGGCGTACGTGCCGTGGCTGGTGCTGACGGCGGTGGTCTTTACCTATGTCAATATTGGCGCCTACTGGACCTATATAGAACTTGCGACGGTAGACACACAAGCTTCGCCCGAGTGGGTAGCGGACATGCTCGTCTACACGTCCGTGTTCTCGGTGATCGGTTGCCTGTTCGCGGTGCTGCTCAGCAATCGATTTGGCCTTGCACGACCATTGCTTCTGACGCTGATTTTCCAGGCAAGCATCGTCCTGATGCTGATCTTCGGAATCACTAACATGACGGTGGCGTTCAGTATGTTCGCTTTTAATTTCTGCTGGATCTTTGTCGATATTTACCAGGCCGCGACGATCGCCAACGTCGACCGTTCCGGCCGCTACGTCGCCCTGTTACCGGCAGCGCAGGGTCTTGGCAATGGCATCGGTCCTTATCTGGCAGCCACGGTGCTGGCCTATGGCTTCGGCTTCAACGGCGTGTTCGTTCTGTGTGCGGCCGCGTCGATAACGGCTATGTTCGTCTATTTCCACATGTATATGAATCTCAGAAGGACGATCCCGGCACTTGCTGACGCATCATGAGTCACCAAACCGAATACCACGACAACATGGTGACCATGCTCGAACTCATCTGGGGCAGGGGTTACATGGCCCCGGGCGGCAGGGGCAACGTCGCCAGACTGCTCGATGGCACTGAACCTGCCGGCAAGCTCATCCTGGATATCGGCTGCGGTATCGGCGGACCTGCAATGGACATGGTGCGCCTGCACGGTGCGCAAGTCGTTGGCGTTGACCTCGAGGCACCCCTGATCGAACGTGCCAAAGCCGAAGCCAGGGAGGCCGGCTTGCATGAGCACTGCCAGTTTCTTCACGTTCAACCGGGTGGCCTGCCCTTCGCCGACGCATCTTTCGATATTGTCACGTCATCCGGCGCCGTCACGCAGACGCCCGACAAGCCGGCACTGTTCGCCGAGGTCCGGCGAGTGCTCCGACCTGGCGGGCACTTTCGATGCTACGAATGGATGCGCTCGGAGCGCGAATACTCCGAGGACATGCTGTACTGGTTCAAGCTCGAAGAACTCACCTACGATATGCAGACGCTCGAGCAATACGGCGCCTTACTATCCGCCGCAGGATTCGAAAGCGTTGCAACAACGGACGCATCTGCGTGGTATCGGCGGGAAGTACGGCGCGAGTACGACCTGATACGCGGCAAACTTTACGGGCGCATGGTCGAACTGCTTGGGCAGAGGGATGCCGACCACTTCGTCGAAAACTGGCGCGCAGGCGTCATCGTCTGCGAGTCGGGAGAAATGCGCCAGGGTTATTGCGCTGGCCGCAAGTCCGCCTGACGCGGTCCATACGCTCTTGAAGTAGTCCTACTGATTGCTGAGGGCGATTTGCCAGTCTTCCAGAATGCGCTGACGCTTGGCCCGGTCCAGATAAACCATGAGCGCCGGGCCAATACGAATTGGAACAAGGTTGGCGACCAAGTTATTCAGGTTCCCAGCCGTGTACTCGCCGGGCACGTCCGGATGCAATGCGTACAACCCGGCAGAGTTGGCAACGGTTGATTGCCCCTCGTTCGACAGCAAGAATTCGAGAAATTCGTTCGCCAATTCCGGTTCACGACTATCTCGCGGCAAGACGGCCGTACGAATCATTACGAGCGTGTAGTCCCTTGGGAGAATGACGCCGAGGTTTGCATCAGTCTCGGCACGTCTCATTGCGTATGAGCCAAGCAGATTGTACCCCAGCACAAATCGACCGTTCGAAATCAAATCAAGCATCGCAGCCGTATTCGTGTAGAGCCTCACGGAGCTATTTCCCAGCGCACTGACGAGCTGCCAGATTTCGCCGGAGCGTTCCGCATCCTGGGTGAGAAAAAGAAAGCCCAGCCCGCTGCGCTCAATGTCATAAGTCGCGACGCGACCATAGAATAGATCTGCATTGTCTAACAATACGGCGCGCAGCTCGTCGCGAGTCGCAGGAACCTGCCCGGCGTCAAGAACGTTCTTGTTGTAGACAATTACAGCTGGTTCGAAACTGAAGCCGAACACTTCATTTCGCCATTGCGACCATCGCGGTAATGCAGCCGTCTGCGGCGATTGATACTGGCGAACATACCCGTCGTTAGCGAGTTTGACCTGCAAATCCATCGCCGGACTCAGCAAGATGTCGGCGAGTCGCTCACCTCGATCGATTCCGTCAACATACCTCGAGTAGATTTCCAGAGTATCAAGCTCGTGATACGCAACACCAACCTGGGTATTTCGCCGTTGATACTGCTCAATCAAAGGTTGCGCAGACGAGATATCCATCGAACCGAAGATTGTAATCGTCTTCGCATCTGCACTTTCATCCTGTACTGCCGGAAACTCATACAGGTCTGCAACAGTCAGTGCCGGATTCGCGACAAAGAAACTTGCAAGCAAACCGACGCGCAACCGCCGATCTATGAGTCCTGCACCGATTGGCTCAGGGTCATTCGTTCTCGCGCGCTTGCAGAAGAACGCTTTCCGCGTAAAGAAGCTCACCGGTACTCGCATGATAGAATTGTACTACTACTTGTGGACGCTGATAGGCAACCCAACGTGCGTTACCCATGGCATCCGGGCTATTGAATACATTGTTCACTTGAAAAACAGTGTAGGTCGGCGTACGACGATGGGACGGCGGTGTGTCGCGATGGTACCAGGTCCCCCAGCGGATATCCGCGCTCAGGTCGCCCTGTCGAACGATCCCGTTGGCACCAACGAATCGGGATCGGTCCTCCCCCACGGTGCGATTTAGCGCGCCAATCGGGCCCACCGCGAATTCCCAGATGCTGTCTGATATGCGAATCGAGTACGCGTTGTGCAGATCACCTGTCACTATGATGACTGTTTTGCCGCTTGATTCCAGTAGCTCGAGCAGCTCTGCGCGTTCCTTGGGATAGCCGCTCCAGGATTGATCATCTGTATTTGGCGGTGCTCCGGAGACGTGTGGAATCACCACGCTCACCGACGAAAGCAAAAACACGAAATCGGCGTCGCTCTCGGATAGTCGCTCTTTGAGCCAATCCATTTGCTCTTCGCCGAGCATTGTAGGTTGGGTTGATGTGAGGAGAGACCGCCGGCGGCTGCGAGTATCAAGACCGATGACGTCAACGTTCCCGAGTTCCCAACTAAAAAAATATTTCAAACCGCCAATGGAATATGTCGACTGCGAGTCGTATGACGGTGGAGGCTCGAGCTCCAGCGTGTGTTCGTCGATCACTTTGTCAATTCGATAGACGGCGGCGTTCCGGTCGACCGGACCCGCGGAATCAATGGCAGCATCGAGCTGCGATCTGTTGCTTGCGTCAGTGTTTCGGTAGCCAGCCAATTGCCCGCCCCAGTGGACGTGCAACGTGCGTTCCGGCCCAAACGCGAGGGCATTGAAGTCTGCGCTGAGATCGTGCAACTCCGGGTCACCCGCCCGAAGGCTAGCGCGCCCAAAGTGAATGGTCGACGCGTCTGGACCCGGATTTGCCCAGCCGAGATAGTCCTGCCAGGCACGCAAACCCGGATCACGAAACAACGCGTTTCTCGCCCTGTGCCCGATGACGGTTGAATCCTGAAAATTGTTCAGAATCTCGTGGTCGTCGAACAGGAACAATGAGGGAACTGACGCGTGCCATCGGCTCAGTGATTCATCACTCTCAAGGTATGACTTGTAATTCTGCCAAGCTCCGGGAAGTGTTGGCACGTCGTCAACAAGCTTCGGACGAGTTGCACCGGGCCCACTTGACGATGCAAACCACTGCTCCACCGATGTCAGCCGGTCTTTCTCATATAACCAGTCGCCGAGGGCGATATGGAAATCAACTTCGGTGGAGGCTTCTCTATGGAGAACCTCGTGTGGCCTTCTAGCCTGACCCTGTGTAGGTGATTGCTTCGCACACGACGTTGCGGAAAACGCGAAGTTGAATAGTCCTCCCGGGTTGAGCGGGCCCGACCTTTGTTCAGACGCCGGCAATGTCTTAAAGCTAAACACCTCTGTGGCGACTTGCGGATGCTCACGCAGAACCGCTTTATAGTAATAACGAGTATCCGGCGACAGGTCCCTTAGGGCGACGGCAGACGTGTTGTCTCGCTCTAGCGTCGAAACGACGATGTCGGATGTCTGATCCAGCACGTCGTCCGACGTGCCGTAGCGGACAAAGAAGGCGGCCGGCTGCGAAGTACGCGCCCAGACGCTAATGGTCGTCTTGTTCAATCTCCCGAGCGAGGGCCCGTGCGAGAAATAAGGCGTGATTGCCGGCTGCAGATCAGCCGAGCTGCGTGCGATACCGCCGAAGCCAATCAGACACGTTACCGCAATGAGCGTCCGTATGATTGGCTGCGGTCGGTCACCGTATGTCATGCTCTAGAAGATTCCTTGGACACCTAGCGCTGTAGTGTATCCGTAAACCTCGTACTGGCGCAGGAACCGGCTGCTCGTTCCACCGTATACGACACTGAAGGCCTCGTCATTCGCATTGCTATGCTCAAGGTAGATCGTGTAACGATCGGTCACATCGAACTTCACCGTGAAGTCCAGCTGCGTATGGTCTCGCGCATAGTTGTCTGCTGCCGAGTCCGATGGATCTTCCAGTAAATCCAGGTAAGCGTCACGATACGCCACTGAAGCGCGGATACTCCATCGGTTCTTCTCGTAGCCTATTGAGAGATTACCCACGGTGTCCGACTGTCGCGGCAACGGGATCTTCTCGCCGCCACGTATGGCACCCAACTCGGCCTCACTGTCAATGAACGCCGCATTGGCGCTAATCAGGAAACCATCCCACGGCGCTGGCAGATTGTCGAAAGATTGTTGGTAGTACAACTCGAATCCCAGCACATCGGCTTCATCTCCGTTGATCGGCTTAATGACCTCGTTAAAACCTGTCGCCAATGGAAAGTCCGGATCGACGCCCAAGACGTCGGCTTCTACGATGAAATTATCAATCTTCTTATAGAAGACGCCAACACCGACAGCGGCCTGCAGATCTGACGGATACCAAGCGAGCGACAAGTCAAGCGCCTGGGATTCAATCGGGTCGAGTTCCGGGTTGCCAACAACAACGTCGCCATCGTCATTGATAAGGCGCGACGCTGACTGATCGAACAATGGCCGAACTAACGACTCGGCATAGGACGCTCGAAGCACGACGCTATCGCTCGCATCCCAGCGCAGGTGGACGCTCGGCAGTACGTTCGAGTAAGAATTCGAGACTTTCTCAGCGAGGGCTGCCGTCTCGTTCTCGATGTCTACAACCTTGCCCTGTGTTTCGAAATCGGTGTCCTCATAACGAACGCCACCAATCAGACGCACTGAATCGCTCAGATCGATGGTGCCCATTAGATACAAGGCGGTGACATCTTCTGCTGATTCATAGTCGCCAACATTCGAATCCTCGTTTGTGCCGCCCGTGTCCAATCCTGTTGCACGTAGTGTGTCCAGATTGGAGAAGAAATAGTCCGCCAAACCGCTCGCACTGATTCGTGGTCCAAATGTGCCGTGGTCGAAGTTTTGTTGAGTGCCCTCAGTGAACTGGGAAAGTAGCGGCGGTCCGCCGAGCGCATCGAAGTCGTCAAACACTTCACGATCTTCGTTTGCCGACTTGTCGCGCAGTCGAACGGCGCCCCCGAACTTGATGGACGTAGGATTTCCACCCAGGTCAAGCTGACGTTCAAAATTCAGACGAAACGCGGTCTCGTCGTCCTCGGTATCCTGCTGTCGAAGCTCCAGATCTTCTAGCGGAAAAGCGTCGCCGTCAAAGAAGTCGGCTTCTGCATTGATGTATCGCGCGAACGTCGGCCCGGTCACGTATCCGATGTCGATGCCACCCGTCCTGAACGTCGCGTCAATACGATTGCCGACGTCAGTTTCGGCGCGCGAGTACGCCGCGCTGTAGTCTATGATCCAGTTCTCGGTCGTGTTTTCGCCGCCCAGCAGATACGATGAAATAGTCTGATCGATTTTGCGCGTTCGGTATTCTCGATCAACCCGCGTGTCGGTAAATTCACCAGTGCCCTCACCCAACGACCCGGCAACCAGATCGCCGCGCCCGAAAGCAACCTCATTTCGGCGTCGCGTTTCAACGTCCTCGAAATCACTGTGCAGGAACTTCAGGTAGTAGCTGCTGTCGTCAGAAGGCCGATAGTCGAAGCTCACAGTTGCCCCGAGTCGGTCGCGACTGATCTCATAGGCTCGTTGTTCAAGTTCGCCGAAGGCGAAGAAGTCTCCCGCGGTATCCGACGTAAGTTCAGGGGGGCCATCAGCCTCAATGTTGTCGCTCTCCGCTTCTCTGCTGGAGAAGCTAACCGAGGCCGCTATCCCGAAATTCTCGGAGCCGCTTCCCACGTCGAACAGATTTGTCCAGGTCACCGATCCTTTAGGGCTGATATCTTCGGATTGCTCGTTGTATCGCCCCTCACCGCGGAACTGCAACGAAAAACCGCCGCGGTCGAACGCCGTCAGGCTACGAATATTGATGATGCCGCCAATCGAGTCGCCATCGACATCCGGCGTCAGGGATTTCGTCACTTCAAGAGTTTCCAGGAGGTCAGCTGGAATGACGTCGAGAGGCACAGACCGCTCAGTTCCAACGGGTGATGGCACGCGAGCGCCGTTAATCGTGACGGCATTGAAGTTTGGGTCCGCACCGCGTACTACCGGAAACCGTCCCTCCCCCTGATCACGGGTAACCGAAATACCCGGCAGACGTTGCAGGGCTTCCGCTACGTTTTGGTCGGGAAAGTTGCCAATCTGGTCTGACGCAACGATCGATTTCAATGCATCCGATTCGCGCTCCTGCAGAATTGATGCGGCTTGGCTGGCTTTTTGGCCAACCACTGTGATTTCTTCGAGAGGCTCACTGTCCTCCTGTGCGACCGCAATTAGCGGCAGCCCCAGTATGCAAACAAGTCCGATTGTTGCGACATGCAGTTGGCTGGTAATTCTAGCGCGGTTCATTTCTGACCCCCTTGTACCGTCTAGTCTCGACTTCGACAAAATCAGGCTAGGGTGTGAAGCTTTCACCAGCCTTTCATAGCAGCCAGCTAGTCAGCGACGGCCCGACGCAATCCACGGCGATAGATGGGAATGGCTGCAATAGCAGCAGTCAGGACTAGAATTCCCAATGTCAGTGGCCGCTCCCAGAGGAAGCTAAACGAATCATTGTAGAGAACCAAGCTGCGCCGCAGATTCGTTTCCAAAAGTCCACCAAGCGTAAATCCGACAATCATCGGCGCCATCGGGTAACGAAACAGGCGAAGCCCCACAGCCACGACGCCAATCCCGATCATCATGAATAGATCGAAAGTGTTGAACGACACCAGGTAAACGCCCGCCAAGCAGAAGAAGACGATCAGCGGCACCAAAACAGTCGAAGGTAGTGCCAGGACACGTGACAGGTACGGTATCAGAGGAAGATTCAAAACCAGCAATACGACATTGCCGATGTACATAGAAACGATGACGCCCCAGAAGACATCGGGACGTTCAACAAACAGAATCGGACCGGGATTGACGCCATAAGAAATCAGCGCGCCCAGCATGACCGCCGTGGTCGCAGATCCTGGAACGCCGAGTGTTAGTAGCGGCACGAACGATCCGGACGACGCCGCATTGTTTGCGCTTTCCGGCGCGGCCAGACCTCGCAAGGACCCCTTGCCAAACTCTCTACTCGCTTTATCACTCGCCAAACTGCGTTCCATGGAGTAACCCATAAACGAAGCGATGGTCGCTCCGGCGCCTGGAAGAACACCGACAAAGAAACCCAACAGTGATGACCGCCCGACCGGGGCCGCTATTTCCTTCACTTCTTTTCGACTTAGCCGCAGCGAACCCAGTTTTGAGTTGCGGCCGTCGCCGCTCACGCTTTCTCCGGTAAGGACGGTCAACAGAACTTCGGACAAGGCGAAAGCGGCCATCGCGAGTAGCAAAAAGCTTATGCCGTCCAGCAGATCCAGACGACCATAGGTGAATCGCATTACACCGTCCGTCCCGTCCGTGCCAACCGTTGCGAGCATTAATCCGAGCACGGCCATGAATACTGCTTTCGGAGCGCTATCGTCGCCGGCGAACGCAGTCACGGAAGTCAGGCCAAGAACCATCAAAGCGAAGTACTCCGGAGACTGAAATGACAGACTAATTGCTGCCAGCGCGGGAGCTGCCAGTAGCAATAGAACGGCCGCAATGCTACCGCCGGCAAAAGAAGCGTAAGCTGCTACCGCCAGCGCCTTGCCGGGAAAACCCTGTCGCGCCAATGGATAACCATCGAAGGTCGTCGCTACCGTCCCAGCGACGCCAGGCGCATTCAGCAAGATGGCCGATGTCGACCCACCAAATACAGCACCGTAATAGACCCCGGCCAACAAAATCAGGGCGCTGGCAGGATCGAACGCGTAGGTAACCGGTACCAGTAGAGCAATAGCGGATACGGGCCCTAGTCCCGGCAGCATGCCGATGATCGTTCCCGCGAAACATCCAGCGCTTACCAACAACAGGTTGACAGGGCGAACAGCCACCTCCAGTCCCGTAATCACTCCATCGAGCACGACTATCCTCTCCAGATGTTAAATGGGGGCAGCCTGATATCAAGACCCAGTTCCAGCAGGAGCCAGAAGATCACCGGGGGTATTACGGCTGCCGAAATGACAAGGCCAATACGTCGTTCACCGAGCAACAGGCAACCCGCAGCAATGAACCCGATAGTCGACACAACAAAACCAAGGCGCGTCATCAGTACAGCGTAGACAACAGCCACGCCGACCAACGCGAGACATCGCGCCCAGTGGTACGGTCCGCCGCCCGCTGCTGAACCTTCGGACTCAGTTGTCCGCAACGCGCCGATCAGGATCGCCAATGAACATATTGCCCCAATCGCCGTCAGCAGGTAGGGAAACGTTCGGCTTGTTATATGCTCGGCTTCTCGTCCGGGGAATACATCAATTGAGGTTGCCGACAGACCATAGAATATGCAAAACCCCAGGCAAAGCAGCGCAACAAGTTTTTCGCCCGTCGATTTACTCATTGCGCGTTGCTCGTTCTCGATTTGCGAGCCGACTGAACCACATCGAGCATTTGCGAACGATTCTGCTCAAGAAACGCTTCGAAATCCCTGCCCTCATGCAAATAGTTGGTGAGCGCCAGCCGCGACCGCTGGATCTCCCACTCCGGAGTCCCGATCATCTGCGCTATGAGACCCGCGATATGGTCTCGTTCATCAGTGGTCATCTGTGGCGACCCAAAAAAACCGCGCCAGTTGGAAAACACAGCATTAACGCCAAGTTCGCGAAACGTCGGTACATTCGGAAGTTCTGCAAGTCGTTGGGGTGCAGTAATGGCCAATATCCTGACCTGCCCTTGTGCGTGGGCGCTCACGACTTCAGAAACGCCGGTCGACAGGGCTTGTGTTTCACCAGAGAGCAAGCTTGTCATCGCTTGACCGCCCGCATCGTAGGCGACGTACGCAACCGCGTCCGCATCATGTCCGCTTGCCAGCATGATTTGTTGAAGGACCAGATGGTCCATTCCGCCCCGAACCGAGCCTCCGGCGATCTTGATTGTCGGGAGACCGCTAACCGTTGCGTCACTGAAGTCAAGGAAGGTTTGATAAGGTGAGTCGGACCGCACCACGAGTGCGCCGTAATCTGACACAACGCTAGCGACGGGAACGAGATCGTCAATCCCCTGTGGCAATAGACCGTTGAGTGATCGGACTACCAGCGCTGCTGAACCCACCATAACGGTCCGCCGCTGACGTTCGCCTGTTTCGATAAGATGCGCAATCGCCACTCCGCCGCCGCCGCCCGAGCGGTTTTCATAGGAGACTACCGAAACAAGCTTCGATCTGCGAAGACCTTCACCGACAGCCCGGGCCGTAGTGTCCCACCCGCCGCCGGCCCCTCCCGGAATGAGAATATGTAGTCGCTCAGCCCCGTCCGGCGAGCCATCGTCGCGAGGCTCCGCACAGGACGTCATGCAGACTATCGCAGCGATGGTCACGACCGCGCGCACCATCAATGCGGCACTTGAACAGGCCCCAATGTTCGGAAACTTCAGCATGCGGTTCCGATATTCAGCGAAAACAATCCGCCCCGAAGATCGACTCTACAGCCCTGCTGACCGTTCAGAACTGGTGCAACCCGGACAAATCGTGATAGAAAAACGAGGCTAAGCCACTTCTACCTCACAAAGCTGTCAGGAGCCTTTCACCGGAAGAATTTTCATGAGACTGCTATTGGTGGAAGATGATCAGCCCCTTGCGTTCGCGTTGCGAAAGGCCTTTGTGCGCGAAAACTACGCTGTCGACGTCGCCGACAATGGCGCGTCGGCTGACCATCTACTCTCTGTCCAGTCTTATGACTTGGTAATTCTGGATCTCGGACTGCCCAAGTTGGATGGCCAGGAAGTACTGCAGAAGTTACGCAAGCGCGGAGACAAAGTGCCCGTCGTGATATTGACTGCTAGGAGCAGCATTAATCACAAAATTTTCGGGCTGGACCTCGGCGCTGATGATTACATAACCAAACCTTTCGACCTGTCCGAGTTACTTGCACGCGTGCGCGCGAATTTACGCCGTGGCGCCAATCAGACAGAACCAACGATTTCTCATGGTCGACTGCGATATGACGCTGTCGCAAAGCGCGTCTTTGTCGATGATAAGGAGTTGTCGCTCCGAGCCAAGGAACTCGGAGTGTTGGAGATACTTCTCCGTTCCGTCGGAAGAGTGCTAAGCAAACAGCAACTGGCGGAGCACTTGTACAGCTTTGATGACCATAGTAGTGACAATGCGATTGAGATTTACGTTCACCGGCTGCGCAAACAGCTGCCACATGATTCCTTCCGGCTTCGCACAGTTAGAGGAATCGGCTATCTGCTTGAGCCGCCGGAGTGAGCCGATCGCTCCGCACGAGCCTCACTTTCTGGCTGGGGATACCTCTCGTTGTTGCCGCAGGGATACTCCTCTTCGAGAACTATCTCAACGCCCACCGCGCGGCGAATGCGGCGCATGACAATTCACTGTATGCCTCCGCATTGGCAATCGCCGACCATGTAGTGCTCGAAGGATCAACGCTGGAAGTCGACCTGCCGTATATCGCCCTTGAAATGCTGTCGGCTACAGGCGAAGACCACGTCTACTACAAGGTCGTCGGCCCCAATGACATATTTATTACCGGTTATAAGGACCTTCCGGAACCTGCGACCGAGGCAATACAGGACGATACTGCGTTCTTCGATTCTCAGTTTCGGGGTCAAACGGTCCGCATTGCAAAGCTGAGCCGTGCTATTCATCGCAAGTCACAGGACTATCAATTCTCCGTCTATGTCGCCGAAACGGTGGGCGAGCGGGAAAAGTTAGCACGGGAGTTGACGACCGCGTTCGGCTCCCGCTTCCTGCTGTTGATCGGTGTCGTAGTTGCAATTGCCTGGATTGGGACCGGCCGGGCGCTCCGACCGCTGATTCGTTTTGAGGAATCGCTTAGCCGAAGGTCATACCACGATCTTCGGCCCATTGATGTAGATGTTCCTGCTGAGATCAATGCACTTGTTGCCGCCATCAACCAACTTATGGAACGTTTGCGTCGCAGTTTCGCTGAGGTTCGAATGTTCGTCGACGACGCATCGCATCAGCTCCGCACGCCGCTTGCATCTCTTAAGACTCAGCTTGAAGTGGCAATGAATGAGCCAGATCCAGAGAAGCTCAAGCCAGCCCTGTCTGAGTTGCTGGCGTCTACTAGTCGAACGGGTCGTCTGGCAGAGCAGCTGCTTGTTCATGCCAGAGCCGGCGGTTCACCGGACTTTGATTCGGTCCGGCTTGATGAACTGGTCGAAACTGTCACGCGGGGCTGGGTGGTCCGCGCTCTGGAATCCAAAATTGACTTTGGACTGGATCAATCTCCAGGGCCGCTCCCGATCCAGGGCAATGCTGCTCTTTTGGCAGAGCTCTTGAACAACCTCATTCAAAACGCCATTCAATACAGCCCCGCCGGTTCGTCGGTGACTGTTCGCACTCGTAATACTGGCGGAAATGCGGTGGTCGAAGTGGAAGACACCGGTCCGGGAATTCCCAAGGAGCTGCGCCAGGATGCACTGCGTCGATTTCGACGTTTTGACGCCGAACGATCGAGTGGATGCGGCCTGGGTCTGCCAATTGCGAAAGACATTGCCGAACTGCACGGCGGATCCTTGGACCTCTGTGAAGGGTCCGGTGGTTGCGGACTGTTGGTTGTTGTTGAAGTGCCGATGGCCAGATCCAATACCGAAGAATAGCGACCCGGTTGAAAGTCGCATCGCAAGCGGCGACCATCGCGTCCTTATGGATTTCACGCTCTATTGGTTTATGTTGCCCGTGTCGGTCGTTGTGGCAACCTGCGCGATGCTCAGCGGTATTGGCGGCGCCGCGTTGTTTACGCCGATATTCGTGCTGTTGTTTCCGCTACTCGGACCTGAGTATGTGCTCGCGTCGACGATGACGGCAATCACCGCCGCGTTGATCACACAGACATTTGGGTTTTTGTCCGGATTCGTCGGCTACTACCACCGGCGTCTTATCGACTATCCTTTGGCCGGCAGGATTCTGCGCGTCTCGGTGCCCGTGGCTGTGCTGGGCGCGCTGGTGGCAAACCTGGTCCATGACAGCGTATTGCTCGCAAGCTACGCAGTTCTCGTTGCCGTCCTTGCCGTCGTCATGTGGCGCAACCGGCCGCCTGCCGAAACGCATTCGGGAAATCCCGCCGGCACGACCAATACGATTGTGGACTCTCGCAATCACGCGTACACGTACCGAATTCCGCGTCTTGGCGTGCGCAGCTACTCCCTGACCGGACTTGGCGCATTCCTGACCGGCATGGTGTCGGTCGGTATCGGCGAGGTTACGATTTCGAAACTGTCTCGCAAAGGCGTCCCTATCGCGGTTGCCGCTGCAACGTCGGTGCTCGTCGTAATCGTGACCGTCGCGTTCGCCTCGACGACACTCGCCGTGCAATTGATTCGCGACGGTGGCTGGACCGCCGTGCCGTGGGACCTGCTCGTCTACGACATCCCCGGCGTCCTGATCGGCGGCCAGATCGGCCCGCGCCTGCAAGGCAAGGTCGCGCCCCACACGATGCGTCGCGCCATCGCGATCCTGTTTGTCGTGCTTGCAATCGCCATGATGTCGGTCGCAGCCAGGAAATACGGTTTCTAGCGTCTCAGATTCCGGTACTGCGACGGCGACAGGCCCGTGGAACGCCGGAACTGGCGTGTGAATGAACTCTGATCGGCGTACCCTGCCTCGAATGCCACATCGGCGATCGGCGTGTCCGATTCGACCAGCAGGCGGCTGGCAAAGCTGATACGTGTTTTCAGGTACCACTGCCCGGTTGTCAGGCCGAACACGCGCTGCATGCGCCGGTCGAGCTGGTAAACCGACATATCCGCGATATGTGCAAGTTCGCGTATCGTCGGCCGACTCGAGATGTTTCGCTCCGCATAGTCAATCGCATCGGCAATATGCTCGAATTCGTCGGACGACACGTCCGGCAAGCCCAGATCCCGAGACGCCCCAACCAGGCCAACGTTCTTGCCCTCTTTGCCTGCGAGCGGCAGTTTCGACGTCAGACACCAGCCAATATCTCGCGAGCGGACGATGTGCAGTTCAAGCTGGTCGACGATCGGCTGCCCGGAGCGGATCACGGACGCGTCCTGCGATTCGTAGCTGCGACCCAGCGTCTCGCCCAGAACGTCGGACGGACGCTTGCCCAGCAGATCGCGCTTGCTCACCAAACCACAGCGCTCGACGAGCGTGCGGTTGACGGCCACGTAACGCCCCTCGGCGTCCTTGATAAAAAACACAATGTCGGGCAATTGGTCGAACAGCACTTCGGCCGTAAATGGCTCGGCCAGCTGCGTGAAGAGTTTCGCTGTCGAGATTGCAGTGGTCACCGGATGATTATGCCAAAATTCAAGTAGCGACATAGGCCGCCGACAAGACGCCTCAGATCGAATTCCTTATTATCTGGCTATGACTGACGCCGACGTTTTTGCCGGATGCGTGCCGGCACTCATGACGCCCTGCGATGCGGCAGGCACGCCGGATTTCGACGCATTAACGAACCACAGCAAGGATCTGATCGACCTTGGCATGCGTGCCGTCGTTTATTGCGGTTCAATGGGCGACTGGCCATTGCTTACCGATGAGCAGCGGATGCAGGGAGTTGAGCACCTGGTCTCCGCCGACGTACCCGTCATAGTTGGAACGGGCGCGCAGAACCCGGCCCGCGCAGCTGCGCTTGCCCGGCATGCGGCGAGTGTCGGTGCTGCCGGGCTCATGGTTATCCCGCGCGTGCTCTCGCGGGGTCTGTCGGAGATCGCGCAGCGCAAACACTTTGCCGCGATTCTCGAGGCAGCGGAAGGCCTGCCGGCGGTTATATACAACAGCCCGTACTACGGTTTCGAGACCAGGGCAGACCTGTTCTTTGCGTTGCGCGACGAGTTTCCGAACCTCGTCGGCTTCAAGGAGTTCGGCGGCGCGAAGTCGTTGACCTATGCCGCCGAACACATTACGAGCGGCGATCCGGCGTTGACACTCATGGTTGGCGTCGACACGCAGGTTGTGCACGGT
>JAAUYD010008530.1_pt1 | contig 15529 bp, 18 predicted proteins | sample 7278101 | NCBI WGS metagenome assembly JAAUYD01 (sample SAMN14350128, study PRJNA611818) | marine sediment metagenome | isolation source: surface marine sediment (0.6m) | place: French Polynesia: Moorea | collected 2018-08 | reverse complement strand
ATGTCCTCCAGGTTGATGCCGCCGAAGGTCGGTTCGAGTGCCGCGACCACGTCGACGAACCGGCCGACATCGAGTTCTGCAACCTCGATATCGAACACATCGACCCCCGCGAACTTCTTGAACAGCACCGCCTTGCCTTCCATCACCGGCTTGGACGCCAGTGGACCGATGGGGCCCAGACCCAACACCGCGGTGCCGTTGCTGATCACGGCCACCAGATTGCCACGCGCGGTGAGATTGGCTGCCTCTGCGGGGTCGTCGGCAATTGCCGTACAGGCTGCCGCGACACCCGGCGAGTACGCCAGGGAAAGGTCGCGTTGGCTGCCCATGGGCTTGGTCGCAGCGATCTGCAACTTGCCGGGCGTCGGCAAGCGATGATAGGCAAGCGCAGCGTCGTGCAGTTTGTCGGCCATTGACTCCCCTTCCGATCCTGTTCCCCGTTGATCAAGCTTAGTCTTAGCCGGAAGGAGCAGATAGGGTTGGACGCCGGGCAATGCCAGATAGGTCGCCGCACACTGCCTCCGTCATGGTCGATGTAGCGAATGCGGCGGACCGCAAGATCGCCAACAATTCGACCGACGACTGGCGCCACGGGCCGGAGACGAACGCGCGTGCAATGCTTTGGCGTAGGATAATGAGGTCAGAACCCCTGTCAGCAGCTATCAGCCGCATTGCCGCCCGGCCAGTCGCTCCACGCTGAGCGCCGCTGGACCGGGCGTTATACAACAGAAGCCCGCCGATGATTGATCGACTGAGAAGTATCGCCCGAGCCGCAGGCGGATTGGCCATACCGTCGCTGATCCTCGCCGTCGCGTGCCTGGCACACGCGGTCTTCATCGTGTTCACGTCGTCCTCTCATGAAGACGACAGGTACCTGTTCCCGAGCATCCTGGTTTTCATGTGGGCGCTGAGCGTCTACGGTTTTATCGAGACGTTCAAGTACGTGCCCGAACGCCTGGACGATGCGGCTGGATTCTTCAGGCGCATGCAGCGCCGGCTGTCGAGGTTGTGGTACTGGATCGTCGGTTTGGTCTTCCTGGGCACGTCGATCGCCGTTGTCGCGCTCACACTGCGCGCGCTTTCCGTCTGGCTCGGCGATTACGCCGTTCAGGACGGCTAGCATGTCGCTATGCCCGACCAGCGGGGGATAGGGAGCGGCCAGCGTTCTTCGACCCGACGAGGTGACCCATGCCACTGACAGATGACGAGCTGCGCGACGTCCAGGGGCGCGTGATGCGGATGCTGGTAGACACGATCAACACCTTCGAGACCATCGAGGACCATGCGGATGGATTGTTCGGAGACCGGGCGCCCGAGGTCCGTGCGGCGATCAACGAATACCTCGACGATTTCTGGCGCAATACCGCGGCGTCCGGCGAGACGCATCCCGAGGTCCTGATATACGAGGCCCCGAGGGAGAACTTCCAGAAGGCCGGATTCTACGGCGCGCAGCTGGACCTCAAAGAACGACAGGTAACGGCCGCCAACGGCACGTTGCGCGAGCGTATCGTCGGCGGCGCGCGGCAGCTGTGGCGCCGTCCGTTCAGGAAGTGGGTCGACATCATCAACAACTTCCTGGGCAGCCTGGCGTCGGCCACCGGCTTGAGCGAGGCATTGAAGGAACTCAAGGACTGCCTGCGCGACGAGTTGCCCGACGACGATGACTGAACGGCCCGGCAACACGGCACGTTCCGGGCCGCTAGTCGGTCCGGCCGGGCGACGCCGTTCGGCAGAGCGTGGATAATGCGGGTCCGTTCCCGACTTTGCATGCGTGCCAGCGTGACATCGGAAGCCGTAAGGCCCGACGCGACGCCGACCGGCACCCATATCGGTACCGGGCGTGAATGCGCGCAGTCGCGGCAGCCGACGGCAGACGGGACACGAACGACCGCGGAAGGGCGTCGGACAACGGAATGGCTGTAGCGGAATTCGGATCAGACCCCTTTTTTGCTGTGCCACGCGACGCGCCGTGCTGGCGGTTCGGCGACCGCCGGCGCGATCCTGTCGAGGCCGAGGCGGCCCGGCGAAGCCAGGGACAAGGCCTAGCGTCTCCGGGCCCTCGCCGGTTTGCCGCCGATACAGACCTGTGGCCTCGCCGTGGGCCACGTTGACGGGCCCCAGGCCCCACGGAGGTTTTCGTGAAGACGACGCTGTTTCTCTCGGTTTCGATCGATGGCCTGATCGCGGACAACGACGGCATACCGCGCTTCCCGGACGGTGCCTGGCAGGACTGGTGCGCCCTCGTGAACGACGCCGACAATGTCATTGCGGGGCGGAGCTCTTACGAGCAGTTGAAAGGTGACGACACGGCATCGCTACTGCACCCGGCACACAAGATCGTACTGTCGTCGCGCGATATCGATCCCGGTGAGGCCTCGTGGCGGCATGCCCGGTCGCCGGCCGAGGCGCTGGAGATACTCGAGAAAGCCGGCGTAGAGGAGGCGATGATCGGCGGCGGCCGCGCCGTCGCACACGCGTTCATGCGCGAACGGCTGGTCGACAACATCGTCATCGACCTGCAACCGGTGGCGTTCGGTGTCGGCATCCCGATGTTCGGCGATGCCCTGGACATGACTCGGCTCAAGCTGCTGGGCTCCCAGGCCCTCAATGACGACGCGCTGCGTCTACGCTACCAGGTGCTGCGCGACGGGGCCGGGCAGCAGGCTTGACGTGCGGCGCAGCGGCGTCGCACGGTGGATGGCCGGTGCCGCTGCCCGCACGCGCGCTGGCGATGCGTCATCAGCGATACCCTGTAGCTGCCGCTGCAAAGAGACCATCCGCATCCCGGGCCGCGCCGCCCAGTCGAGTTGGCGTCGCCGCGCATTTGCGGAATCGTCGCGGCTGACAACGCATTCGCCCCACCTGCGGCGTGTACGGATGGACTACGCGGCATGCCGCCCGTCGATACTGACCTGAGCCCAATGGATACCGGCACATGAGAACGAAGGGAAGAATCACGTCCTGGAACGACGCCAAGGGTTATGGCTTCATCACGCCGCTGGCGGGTGGCGAACGGACCTTCATGCACATCAAGGCCCTCGCCAACCGGGCCCGCCGCCCGGCGGTCGGAGACATCGTGACCTACACACTGTCGGCGGACGCCCGGGGCCGGCCGCGCGCGGATGCCGCGGTGATTGCCGGTGTTGCGCACGCCGCGCGACCGAACAGGAGACCCGGTACGCTGCCACAGCTGGCTGCCGTGGCCTTTCTCGTGCTGGTCGCCGGGGCGGCCGCGGTCTCCGCTGTGCCACTGCCGGTCCTGGCCATCTATGTCGCGGTCAGCGTGATCACGATAGCCGCCTATGCACTGGACAAGATGGCGGCGAAGCAGGGCGACTGGCGGACCAGCGAGAGCACGCTGCACCTGTTGGCCCTTGCCGGCGGCTGGCCGGGTGCGTTGATCGCCCAGGGCCGGCTGCGACACAAGACGCGCAAGCAGCCGTTCCGTGCAATCTTCTGGGTGACCGTGATACTGAACTGCGCGGCATTCGTCTGGCTGCTGACACCCGACGGTGCCAGCGCATGGCGCTCGATCGCGTCTGCCGTGACGTAATGGCATCGGGGTCAGCCCCCACTATCACGGTCGCACCCGCTCAGCGGGCAACGACGCGACCCGGCGGGCCGACGCACGCAAGCTATGCGCCCCGTGGTCCGCGCTACCGCAGGCGGCGAACGGCCGTGGTCAGCCCGCTGACCCGGCCGATGCCCGCGCGATACCGGGGACCGGATAACTGCGCTTGATCGCGTACAGCCCGTCGCCGACGAGAAACTGCACGAAGGCCAGCAGCGTGAGATACAACGGATACTCCCAACCGCCGTTCTCGTAGCCGAACATCCAACCGTTGCCCCAATGCGCCCAGGTCGCACCGGCGAGAATCGGAACGGTCGCCAGCGCCACCCAGCGCGCCTGGATGCCGAGTACCAGCATCAGCCCGGCCAACGCCTCCGCACCGAAGATGAAATAGCCGAACCAGTGCGGAAGACCGAGGGACGCGAAGAAATCCGCGGTCCCGGCCAGCGTGAATACGAAAAGTTTAAGGTACCAGCTGTGGGCAACGAACATGGCACCCAGCGCAACACGCAGCAGGAACGCCGCAAGATCGTTCAAGTAGGCCTGATGCATGCTCTGAACCTCCCATCTAGATGCAATTGCATCGAGTATGCCGCGACTATAGGACGCGCAGGCACTAGATGCAAGTGCATCTTTCGGCTATCGTTGCGCCCATGCCCACACCGTCCGATACGACCGTCGAGGCCTGGACCGCCATGGTGTCCGCGAGTCGCCGCGTGCTCGAACGGGTCGAGGGCGCCCTGAAGGCGGCCGGACTGCCGCCGTTGTCCTGGTACGACGCCCTGCTCGAGATCGAGCGCGCCGGGAAACCCGGCATCCGGCCGTTCGCGCTCAGAGAGCGCCTGCTGCTGCCGCAGTACGGCACGTCGCGACTGATCGACCGCATCGAACGCGACGGCCTGATCGAGAAGCTCGCCTGCGACGACGACGGGCGTGGCTTCCTGGTACGGATCACCGCCGAAGGCCGGCGGGTCCGCCGCCGCATGTGGCCGGTCTACGGCAAGGTGCTGGCCGAGGGTTTCGAGAACACGGCCAGCGCGGAACAGCTCGAGACCCTGGCCCGGCTCTGTCGCCGCATTGCCAGCGCAGGCTAGCGGCACGCGCGAAGCGGGCGAAAGGCGGCGGGACGCGCGCCAGGCGCCCCTACCTCAGCCGCCCCTATCGCAGGCGTCCCTATCCCAAGCACCTTCCACGCGATGCTGCCAGACCGGCGCAGCGCCGACCCGATCGACAGTGTGGTGTTTGCCACATCGCTGCCGGCGGCAGGTCACGCAAGCTGACGTCTCCGATCGATGCAATATGCAAGGAGACAGACGATGAAGACACGCAAATCGACGTATGTGCTGCTGATGGCGGCATCGATGCTGGCATCCGCAGCTGTTCACGCCGGCGGTTGGGCGAAGGGCTATGGCGAGACCGTGAAGGAGGCGACCGAGAGTTCGCTGCTCGCCGCCAGGGAGGTCGTCAACAGTCGGGGCAAGGGCTGTGTCGGACGCAGCGACGGCGGCCCGACGACCCGGTTGGCGCCGAGGGAACAGGGCCTGTTCGTTGTCGAGACCTTCTACTCGCATCACAACGGCTCGTGCGGAAAGATGAGCGCCGACGAGGCCTGGGTGCGCGACCAGGTCGGTCGACTGCTGGGCGGCCTGTAGCGCCCGACGCGGGCGCGGTGACGTTCGGGGACGGGACGTCACCGCTCCCCTTCGTTGCCCCTGGCAACGTCGAGAAACAGCTCCGACCGCGGCCTGCGTCGCGGCCGGGTGCGCCCTGTCCACCGGCGGCGGTGACGCCATACGACCGACCCGACCACGGCTCCATGACCGGCGTGTCGCCGCTATCGCGGGCACGTCGGGCACCGGACCCGGAACCCGGCGGCCGCCATCAGAGACCAATAGACGCAGAGACAGGGGCCTTAGGAGGCGAATCGTATGAAAGTCGGGTTCTTCGGTACCGGGAACATGGCGCGCGCGGTCGGTGGCGCACTGGCAGTGGCCGGGCATGAGGTCTGGTTCGGGTCGCGCGACGAGGGCAAGGCACGCGGTGTTGCCGCTGAGATCGGTCACGGCGCCCAGGGCGACGGCAACGACCCGGTCGCGCAGGCCTGCGAGGTGCTGGTCAGCTCGATCCGGGACGTACCCAGCGCGTACCTGCGGGCCACCGACGGCCTCGACGGCAAGGTCCTGATCGACCTGAACAACCGTGATTTCCCGCGCGAGTATCACGGCGACGAGTTCCTGCAATCGCTGGCCTCGGCGGCGCAGCGCGACGTGCCCGGCGCGAAGGTCGTCAAGGCGCTGAACAACCAGGCCATGGAGGTCTTCAACGCCGATGCCGAGGCGCTGCGCAGCGCCGGTATCCAGGGATTCATCGCCGGCGATGATGCCGACGCCAAGGACGTCGTCGCCGCGCTGCTGCGCGACATCGGCCTGACGCCGGTAGACTTCGGCGCGCTGTCCAACGCGTGGCTGCTCGAGGTGCAGGCGGACATTCTGCGCACCTACCTGTTCGCGACCGGCAACCTGCTGGCGACGCCGGCACTGATCGATGCGCCGCAGGCCGCGCCGCGCTTCGGCGAGCGTCGCAAGGGCACGTACTGATCTGGCCAGGCGGGCCGGCGCCCCGATGCGGCACTGCAGCGGCCGGCGGCGTGCGCGACAATGGCGGCCGCCCCGAAGGCCGATCCCCAGGCGCCCCATGCAACTCCCGCAAGCCTACATCGACGCGCTGATCGCACTGCACCGCGGCCTGAAACGCCAGGGCCCGGGGGACGACGGCTTCACCGAACGCCTGCTCGCCGACCTGCCGCCCCTGCCCGCGCGGCCGAAGATCGCCGATATCGGCTGCGGTGCCGGCGCCGGGGCGCTGCTGTTGGCCCGACACTATCGCGCGACGGTCAGGGCCGTCGACTTTGCCGCGGACTTCGTCGAGCAGATGATGCGCGAGGCCGCGCGCCAGGGGCTCGCCGATTACATCGAACCGATCGTCGGTGACATGGGCCAGCTCGACTGGCCGCCGGGATCGATCGATCTGCTGTGGTCGGAGGGCGCCGCGTACAACATCACGTTCGCCGGCGCGCTGCGCGCCTGGCGGCCACTGCTGGCCGCGAACGGCGTCGCAGTGATCTCGGAGATGAACCATTTCCGCGATCCACCGGCGCCGGTCGTCCGCGACTACATGGCGGAGGCCTACCCCGGCATCCAGACCGAGGCGGCCAATGTCGAGCGGATCAACGCGTCGGGATTCGCCGTCACGGCGCTGCGCCGCCTGCCCGCCGCGTGCTGGTGGGACAACTACTACGAACCGCTGCAGGCCAACATGGCCGCGCTCGCGCACTCGCCGGACGCCGTCATGCAGGCGGTCATCGCCGACACGGCGGCAGAGATGCAGTTCTTCGGCGACCACCATCGCGACTACGGCTACACCTACTACGTCATGACCGCGGCCTGAACCGGCAACGCGCGGCGACCGCCCGGTGAAATGTCGTCGTTTGTCAGCGACCGCGCGAACCTGTTGAACACGCCTTGTGCGCCGCACGCCGTTCGCGCCCATAGCCTGCTGCGACAGTCACCGGGAGCGACACGGATGGAAGACCGCGGTCGACGACGGGCCACATCGGGATCGGCACCCACACGCTGTCGGTGGCGATCGTGTGACGGTGGGCAGGCCCGTCGTCGCGACAGCCAAACCACCGCGAACGGACATCGGCGCGGTACAGTATGGGGCGCCAAGCGCGACGTCCGGAACTTCGCAACAACGATCGGCGACCGCCGTTATGTCCAGGTACCGGTAGCGTTGGCGTCGTACGGCGCCGGCGATTTGCGGGTTAGTATGACCGCGTCGTCGATACGACCCGCGATCCACGAGGCCCCGCCATGCATGACCTGCTGCCGCTGCTCGTCGTCGTCTGCGTGACCGCGGCCGGGATCGTCACCGGCCTGCTGTTCGCGTTCTCGAACTTCGCGCTGCGCGCGCTCGCCGACCTGCCGGACGCCCACGGCATGTTCGCGATGCAGCAGATCAATGCCCGCATCCAGAACCCGCTGTTCCTGGTCTTGTTCCTGGGCACGCCGCTGCTGTGCGTCGCGATCGCCGTGCTGACGGCGGGGTCGCTGGCGGCGCCCGGCCGTCTGGCGCTGTTCGCCGGTGCCGTCGCCTACCTCGTCGGCCCGTTCGGTATCACGGTGCTGTTCAACGTGCCGCTGAACAACCGCCTCGCCAACACGTCCGCCGACGATGCCGCACGGGCATGGCCGGCCTACCGGCGCCAGTGGCAACGCTGGAACCACATCCGCACCGCGCTCGGCGTCCTGTCATTGCTGCTGCTGGCAGGCGGCCTGGCGCGCGTCTGAGCGCGGCGATGCGGACTGCCGGCACGTGACGGCCGACCGCACCCGCGCCGGCGCGATGAACGCCGATCCCGGCACCTGCATCCTGCTGCTGCGCAGCGCGGGGCCGCAGCATGTGCAGGTCGGTCGCTGGGGCCGCCTCGACACCCGGCCCGGCTGGTATCTGTACGTCGGCAGCGCGTTCGGGCCCGGCGGCGTGCGCGCCAGGGTCGCCCGGCACTGGCACGTCGACTACCTGCGCGCGGTCACAACGCTCGACGAGGTCTGGTACAGCGACGCGGCGCGACGCCTCGAACACGACTGGACCGCGGCATTGGCCGGTCTGCGTGGCACCGGAGCGACTAACGGAATCAGGCGCAGCGACGGTGCCTGCGCCAGTCACCTGTTGCGGTCGGCGCTACCGCCAGCGTCGCCGGTGTTCGCACCGATCGGTGAATCCCCCGCTGGCCCGTTGCCGTGTGGCATCGCCGCGTGATCGCGCGGGATGCGCAGTCGACGATCGAAAGGCACAGGCATGCCGCACGAGGTCAGGCGTCGTACGATGCTAGGCATAGCGCTCGTCGACCCAGGCCGCCAGCGTCCGGATGACCTGCATGTCGGTCGAGTCCTGCACGACGTGCGGCAGCAGGATCTCTACCATAGTGATCTCGTCGCCGTTGACCGGCAGACGCTGGGTGCTGATCACCGGGCTGATCCGTTGATTGAAGGTGTCGCGCGAGACGGCCGCGATGTCGGTGCGCCGGTCCCTGTTCAGCCGGTCGAGCAGGTCACAGGCCCGCTCGTAGAGATCCGCGAACTGTTCGGCGAGTTCCTCGCGCAGCGCCAGATCGAGTTCGCGCAGCAGGCCGTCGGGGTCGCCCATGTCGTAGGCAACGAAATCGAAGTGCCGCAGATCGAATGGCGCGGCCTCCGGCGGGTCCTGGGTCAGCAGCAGCACCGGCTTCTTGGCCGCATGCGCCAGCCCGATCTCGTACATGACGTTGGGATTGGCGCCGCTGATGTCACCGATCACCAGCCGTGCTTCACGGATCTGCGCGCTGATCTTCTGCATGACCGGCCGGGTCAGGCGCTTGGTGTCGCCACGCTCGACATCGAGCGCGTAATGCGACTCTATGTGCTTCTTCAGGTACAGGTAGAAATAATTCAGATCCTCGCGGAAAGGCATCACGAAGAAACACTTGGCGCGCCCGCTCACCCCGCGGCCCTCACGCGGACGACGCGCATCACGGCGCGCTTGAGGCTGTCGTGCAGCGCGCGCAGGTCGTCGGGCGTGTAGGTCAGGAACAGGTTGCCCGACAGCGCGGCGGGAACGCTCTCGGCACTGCCCTCGTCGATCAGCAAAATGGTCGGCTTGCCGAGCGCGTGCGCGAAGCCGACTTCGTAGAAGGTGTTGGGATTGCGCCGCGTGACGTCGGCAACGACGATGTCGGCCTCGGCGACCCAGTCGGCGATGCTGGCAGCCGCCGACGGCGATGCGGCGGCATCGGCGGCATCGCGCACCTGCAGGCCGAGTTCGCGCACGCTGCGCGCGACCGCGTCGCGCAGGCGCGAAGCGCCGGCATCGAAAGGAGTGATGACGAGACAGAGCAGCGACTTGCGGAACGCCAGGTCGTGCTCGCGAGACAGCTCGGCGACATCGTCCAACGGCCACTCGCCCGGTTTGCCGGCGTCCGGCACCCAGCCGTCGGCCAGGCCGCGCTCGATCAGCGACGCGACCAGTCCCGGAGCGACCGTCGGCAGACTGCCGTCGGCATTGGCCAGCACCCGCACGACCAGCTGGCTCGCCGGCGTGTCCAGCAGCTCTGCGCGGACCTCGACGGCATCCTTGCGCGCAAAGGCGCCCCATCGGTAATCGATACCGGCCACGCAGATCTGTCGTGTCTTGTTCTTCGGTAGGGCCAAGGATGCGATCGACGTCGACGCCGTTACCTGTAGCAACCCGTGTCGGGTCACAGGGTATCGCGCCTGCGTTCGCCGGTACCAGCCCTCGGTCGGTCGGCCCCAGGCCAACGGCTGCCGACGGCCCGCCAGTGTGCGGAACGCCGAAGTCGCCGCACTCGCGGAGACGACACGATTTCGGCGGATCCGCGCCGCACCGACGGCCGCTCAGGGCGGTTCGCATCGGCCGGCACCGCCGCGCGACAACGCCGTCGGGGTAGCCGTGACAGGGCGACAGAACGGAACGCGGCGGCGATAGTGGAGGGCCGCTTTCCGGGCTATACGTTGAAGTAAAGGGAAGAACCTGAGTTGCGGCGCCGAGACCGCACCGGATCGGAGGGATATCCGATGAAACCGCCTGCACGTGCGCCCCTGTGGCCGACCCTTACCCTGCTCCTGACCACCGCCGCGATCGCGCTGAACGCCTGCAGCCCGCAGCTGCCGCGGCCCGATCCGGACGAGCTGACGGTGGCCGTCGACGGCGTCGCGTGGGAAGCGCGGCCGCTGCTCGGCGACTGCAACGACAATGCTGTCGTCGACCTCGTCGAGGTCCAGCACAAGCCGCTGGGCTTCGGCGAGCCCACGCTGATCGCGGTCAGTGACAACCCGCAGTTCCACGTGCAGGCGGACTTCGATGGCGACGGCCATCTCGACCTCGCGATCGCGTATCAAGACCTCGAAGCGGTGCAGATCCTGTTCAACGACGGTGGCGGAGCGTTTCCGCTCGGCAGCCGGGTCACGCTCGACCTCGAGGACAAGGTGAGCACGCTCGCCGCCGGCGATTTCGACGACAACGGCGTGGCTGACCTCGCCGTGGCCGGGGCGCATGGCGCGGCGGACACGATCACGCTTTTCCTCAACGACGACGCCGCGCCCGGTACCTTCCCGACGAGCACGACCTATACCGTCGGTGAAGCGGCGCCGATCTGGACCATCGCGGCGATGACGTCATTCGATTTCGACGGCAGCTTCGGCGACGACCTGGCCGTGATCGCCAACCGCCATGGTGTTGCACCCCAGACCGACCTCTTCATCCTCGCGAGCGCGGGCGCCGGTCCGCTGACGACCACACGCTATGCCGACCTGCCGGTCGGCGGCGGCACCATGATCGCCGCGGACCTCGACAATGACAGCGATACCGACGTCGCGATCATCGGCAACGACCAAGTGTTCGCGGCACGCAACGACGGCGGGAGCCTGACGCTGCCTGCCGGGCCGAACTACAGCCTCGCCGGCGGCAGTCATCTGGCGGCCGCCGACCTCGACCGTGACGGCCTGCCGGAACTGATCTCCGCCGACACCGGTGATGGTCTCGTGCAGGTGCTGCCCAACACCAGCACTGCCGGGGCGCTGCAGTTCGACGACGACCCGGCCAGCGTGCGCACGCTGGCGACACCGGGCGTCGGTTCACTGGCGGTCGCCGACATGGACGGCGACGGCCTGGCCGACATCGTGGTCGACGGTGCGGCGACCGAGCAGGTATCGATACTGCTGTCGCAGGGCGACCTGCTGTTCGAGCCCGTGGCCTATCGCTACGAGGCCGGCGTGAGTGTCGGACGCGTGCTGCCGGTCGAGTTCAACGGCGTCGCTCCGCCGGAACTGACGGCGCTGTCATCGGCCGCCGACCGCGTGGTCGTGTTCGCCAACGCGTCGCGCATCAGTACCGACTGCAACAGCAACGGCGTGCCCGATGCCTGCGATATCGCCAGTCTCAGATCCGACGACTGCAACGCCAACGGGATACCCGACAGCTGCGACGTTGCCCACCAGGTCGGCCTGTCGTCGCGTGCGGTATGGAAGCACTACGTGCACCGCGCTGGCGGGGCCTACGACGATTTCGAGATCGTCGAGACCCGCGCGCCGCTGTTGGGGCCGTTGCTGTACGACCCGGTGCTGTGGGCGGCGCCGCTCGACAACGACCCGGACAACGAGCTGTTGGTCATGAACGCATGGACCGGTGCGCACCTGCGCGTGCTGTTCAACCGCGACTATGGTGACTTCGTGATCGCGCGCAACCCGGCCGAGCTGCTCGGCGGCGGTAGCGCGCTGCTGCGCAACTTCATCGAACTCGACCTCGGCATCGGCTTCATCGGCGAAAAGGCGATCGCGATGGCGAGCGGCGAGTTCACCGGCGATGACATGGACGATCTCGCGATCGTCACGCTGGAGAGCGCCGAGGTCGAAGGCCGCGACGTAACGGTCACGGCACTGAAGCTCGTCGAGCAGGGGCGATCGGGCTCACTGGCGACCTGGACGGTCCGTGACGTCATCTACGAGCAGCCGAACCCGCGCCTGCCGCCGATGCGTCACGTGATCGCGGCCGACTTCGACGGCGACGGCGACCGCGACCTCGCGGTCACGCCCGACCTGATCAGCAGCGACATGCCGCACGATCCCGATCTCGACGTCGAATGGAAGATCGTGTTGCTGCGCAACGATGGCGACGGCACGTTCCACCACGACGCCGCTGCCGACATCGGGCTCGACGGCGCCGTGACGTCGATCGCGGCACAGGACCTGAACAGCAACGACCGGCTGGACATCGTCGTAAGCAGCTACAGCGCGCCGCAGGTCCTGGTCTGCGACAACTATGCGACGCGGAGCGGCGGTTTCGGCTTCACCCGGGCGTGCCGCGACTTTGCCGCCGGGTCGATCCCGCTGGCCGCCGACATCGGTGACCTCGACGGCGACGGCTTCCCCGAAATCGTCGTCGCCAACGCCTACCGCAGCCATGTCTCGGTATTGCGCAACTCGCCCGTCCGTATCGGCATCGACCCGCGGGCCGACTTCTGGCGGGCCAGCTTCGACGCACCGGAGACGGTCAGCGTGCGCGGCACGCGCCCGTCGGCCGACCCGCGCGACCTCGCGCTGGTCGACATCGATCGCGACGGTGATCTGGACGTGGTCACGGCGAACATGGCCAGCGACAGCGTGACCGTGCTGCGCAACGCCGGTGACGGCAGCTTCCTCGAACCGCTGGTGTTCGTCGCCGGGCCCAACCCCGAGGCGCTGCACGTCGCCGACCTCAATCGCGACGCGCGACCCGACGTCGCGGTGGCCAATGGCAACGGCGATGTGACCGTCCTGCTGAACCGCTCGCTGACACCGCGCAGCGCGGATGCCACCGGCGATGGCCGGCCGGACGAGTGCGACGGCGGCTAGCGCAGCGTCGCCGCGGCAACGGAGCGCGCCGCGGCCGTGCGACGCGCGCGGTGCGGCGACATCGCCGAGTCCGCGGCGCCGCTGCCGGCGTGCTCAGTTCGACGGCTGCGAACAGCGCGGCGTCTGATCGGCGAACTCCTGCGTGCACTTGCGCACGCGCCCGGTGCGCGTGTCGATGACCCAGACCGCGGTCGCCGACGCGGCCACGCCCTCGTAGCGGCCGTTGGCGGACGACTTGCTCTTGTCACTGGCGGCTGTCGTCAGCGGCAGCGCGCACAGCGTGACGACGGCCAGCGACGTAAGGACGGAGGGATTCATGGCGGCGATCCTCGTGTGGACTGGGATCTCGGCATTGTGCCAGCCGCCGGACCGCGCCCCAAACCGGTGGGCCGAGACCGGCGAGCCCGGGTTGATGGGACCGGCGCGGTGGGCCCGGCGCGGCGACCGCAGCCGCCGCCACGCTCACGATTCGCGGGTCAATGCGAACAGCAGGCCGCGTTCGACCCACAGGTCGACGTTCAGCCCGCGCACCTGCAGGGTGCGCGGCGCCTCGCCGTTGCCGACGTCGGGCAGCGGGCCGAAGCGCGCGGCGTCGTAAGGCGCCTGGAACAGCGACTGGGTGCGCCCGGCGGCATCGCGGCGGCGCAGCTGCGCCGCGATCACGCCCTGCACGCTGCAGTAGCGGCCGCCGAGCAGCTCGGCGCCGGGGGCCGCGCGCAGCGAATCGAGCAGGCGGAAGCCGAGTTCGTCGAAATAGTCCTCGACCGCGGCGATCGTCGCGCCGCGGACCTCGAGCGGACGGCGCTTGAGATGCTGCACGGCGACCTCTTCGGCGATCGCGACGGCGCGGTCGGCGTCGTCGACCGCCGCCTGCCACGGCAGCAGCACGACCGTGATCGCCGCGACGACGACCGCCGCCGCGGCCACGGCCCAGCCGTGCCGCGGCCACCAGCGCCGCGCGGCGGCCTGGCGCTGCACGCGTTCGATTTCGCGCAGGCGCGACGGCTCGAGTCGCACCGATTCCAGGTGTTCGTTGACGCTGCGCTTCAGCGGCGACTTCATGGCGTTGCACCCTCCACGGCGCCCGGGTCGCCGAACTCGGCGCGCAGGCGCGCACGCAGGCGGTGGATCCGTGACAGCACGGTACCGCGCCGGCTGCCCAGCGTCGACGCGATCTGCGCCGCGGTCATGTCCTCGACCGCCCAGTAGTACAGGATCTCGCGCTCGAAGGCGTCCAGTCGCGACCAGACCTGCTGCAGCTCGTCGCGACTGACGATCAGTTCCTCGAGGCAGTGCGTGTCGATCGCGAGCAGCTCGGCGTCGGCATCGCCGGCGTCGTGCTCGGGGCTGGCCTCGCGGCGCCGCCGCAGGTCGATGTAGCGGTTGCGCATGACCCGGTGGGCATAGGCCTCGGGGCAGGCCAGCGGCCGTGGTGGGCGCTGCAGGCAGCGCTCGACGGTGTCCTGCAGCAGGTCGGCGGCCGCGGCCTCGTTGCCGCTCAGCGCATAGGCGTAGCGGAACAGCCGGTTCAGCGCGTCGCGGTCAAACAGCATGCTGGCGCAGCTCCACAGCGCCCAGCCAGCGCCGCGCGACCAGCTCGCCGAGGCGGCCGCTGTCGAGCGCCGGGTCGCCGACCAGGTCGGCCAGGTCACGGCGGCCGGCGCCGTGCTGGCCGCAGGCGTCGAGCAGCGCCCACAGCCCGGCGTCGACGACCTGCACACGGGCCGCGAAGTCGACGCGCTCGACGACCAGGCACCAGTCGCCGGGCGCGATCTCGAGCGCCGGCGGCTCGCCGTCGCCGCGGTGCGCCGCGTGGATCTGGTGCACCGGCCAGGCGCTGCGCAGCCACGCCAGTGCCGCGGCGGGGCGCGGCAGCAGCTGCGTCGCATCGGCGTTGCCGAGCCGGTCGAGGTCGAGCGGCGGGTCGTCGGCCGCGTAGTAGATGCGGTGGCAGGCCCATTCGAGCGCGACCAGGTCGGCGAGCCACGGCAGCCCGGCGAACGCCGCGTGCTCGCGCACGACGCCGGCGACGAACGCGGCGAAACCGTCGCCGAAGCGGTTCAGGTCGGGCCCGGTCGACGGCTCGCGGCGCACGAACTCGCGCACCAGGCCGGCGAACGACGGCTCACCGAGCAGGCGGCGGCACACCGGGTAGACGTCGTCGAGCGCCAGCGCACGCGCGCCGCGGCTGGCGCTGCGGTAGACCGCGCACGCGGTGTCGGCGGCCAGCCCCGGTACCGGGCGCGCGGCCGCGCACACGGCATCGCCGGGCCCGCCGTCGATCATGCCGGCAAGCGCCGCCTGCCACTGCCGCAGCGCCGTCATGCGACCTCCACGCGCGCCTGGCGCTGCAGCTCGCCGGCGTGGCGCATCTCGTCGAGCAGCACGTCGAGCGGCGGGATGTCGTTGTCCCACTCGATGCACACGGCGACGTCGGGCAGGCGCGCCGCGGCCTGCGCGAACAATGCCCAGACCGGCGCACTGACGCGGCTGTTGTGGGCGTCGACGAGGT
>JAAUYD010040476.1_pt1 | contig 15531 bp, 13 predicted proteins | sample 7278101 | NCBI WGS metagenome assembly JAAUYD01 (sample SAMN14350128, study PRJNA611818) | marine sediment metagenome | isolation source: surface marine sediment (0.6m) | place: French Polynesia: Moorea | collected 2018-08 | reverse complement strand
CGGGGTGCCGGTGAGACGATCGTGATCGACCCGTCGATCGACGTCGTCGCACGGGGCGGTGTTCCCGTCGCCGTCGACGCGGTCGTCAACAGCCACAGCCACGAGGACCACGTCGCCGGCAACGGGTTGTTCGCCGAGGCGCGTGTCCACGTCCACGACGACGATCTCGTCGGCATCACCTCGATGGACGGGCTGATGGGCGTGTACGGCCTGACCGGGGACGCACGAACCGAGTTCGAGCGCATCGTCGTCGACGAGTTCCACTTCTCGCCGCGACCCGACGCCGAAGGCTTCTCCGACGGTCACGTCTTCGACCTCGGGGGCGGCGTGCGGGTCGAGGCGGTGCACCTCCCGGGCCACACCCGTGGCCACTCCGGGTTCCGGATGGACGGGGTGTTCTTCCTGTCGGACATCGACCTCACCGGGTTCGGGCCGTACTACGGCGACGTGTGGAGCGACCTCGAACAGTTCGAGGCGAGCCTCGCGGCGGTCCGCGACGAGGAGGCCGACTTCTACGTCACGTACCACCACAAGGGCGTGATCGAAGGACGGGAGACCTTCCTCCAGATGCTCGACGCCTTCTCGGCGGTGATCGGTCGCCGCGACGAGGCGATGCTCGAGTACCTGGCGGAGCCTCGCTCGATCGAGGAGATGGCGACGCATCGCTTCATCTACCGGCCCCATGTCGAGATGGCGTTCGTCGAGTCGGTCGAGCGCCGGAGTGCGGAGATGCACGTCGCCCGCATGATGCGGCGCGGGACCGCCGTCGAGGTCGATCCGGGTCGCTATCGAGCCGCGTGAGGGGTCGTCGGGCTCAGGTCCCGATCTCGCGTGCGACGAACTCGCCGTCGACGCGGATCGTGATCGTGTTCGCCCGACCGATGCCGATCAGCCCCGGTCGGACCTTCTCCACCTGGATCATGTGTCCGTCGAGCTCGTGGCTCCAGACCCGCTGATGCTTCAACGTGAACTGCTGACGCGGATGCCACCACGTGTTCAGCGGGATCATGCGGTCGCCGACCTCGAGTTCCACCTTGTTCAACGTGCTGTGCCAATGGAACATCACGTCGTGACCGTTCACCTCGAAGGGAATCTGCATGATCCTCTCCTGTCCTCTCCCGTCCCGCACCGTCCGCCGGTGACGCGGACAGTTCAACTGACAGTATTTCACGTACCGCGAGCGCGTCACGTCAAGCTCACGTGAAGATCAGGCGAGGAGTTCGGTCGCGACGTCGAGCCACAGTCGCGTCGTCAGCGACAGCGACTCGACGTCGATGCGCTCGTCGTGCCCGTGGAATCGCGAGCCGAACTCGCCGGCGTCGAGCGACGGGCTGAACAGCCCGGCACCGTAGGCGACGGCACCCATCTCGCGGTAGATCCGCGCATCGGTGAAGCCGACGACGAGTTGCGGGGTGAGCCGCGCCGTCGGGAACGGCCGGTTCACCGCTCGGGTCAGCGCATCCCACAGGGGCGTGCCGACCGGCGACGTGGACGCCGGGTCGTTCATGATCGGGTCGACCTCGACGTGGTCCGCGAGATCGCCGAGCGCGGCGCGGAGGTGCTCGTCGACCTCGGCGGCGCCCTCCCCCGGGAGCGTGCGGATGTCGACGTCGATCGCCACCTCGTCGGGGATGACGTTCGTCTTCATCTGGCCGTCGACGAGGTTGGGCGAGAAGGTGGTGTGGGTGCAGGCGTGCAGGTGCGCGGCGGCGGGCGCGCTCGGCATCCGATCGAGCAGGTCGTCGATCCTCGACTCGTCGAGGAGCACTGCCCGGACGTCGTCGGACACGTCGAGCGTCTCGACCCGGGTGCGCCAGAGCTCGTGGAATCGCGGCGCGGGCCGGTAGTCGTGGAGCCGTTGCACGACCCCGGCGGCCGTGACGAGTGCGTTGTCGACCCGGCCGCCCGGACGGAAGGGCATCGACCCGTGCCCGGGGGTGCCGCGGACGGTCAACCGCCGCCAGGCGACCCCCTTCTCCGCGACGTTCACCCCGACGTACGGGGCGTCGGACGGCCCGGAGTGGAGGCCGCCGTTCTCGGTCAGGACGTAGTCGGCCCGGATCGCGTCCGGATGGTTGTCGGCCATCCATCGGGCACCGACGGCACTCCCCGACTCCTCGTCGGCGACACCGAAGTAGATGAGATCACCGCGGGGTCGGAAGCCTCGGTCGGCGAGGTGGCGGAACGCCACGGCCATCGACGAGGTCAGGTTGAGCATGTCGACCGCGCCGCGGCCCCACACCTCGCCGTCGATCAACTCACCGCCGAACGGGTCGTGGCGCCACCCGTCGGCGTGTACGGGAACGACGTCGGTGTGTCCCATGAGGCAGAGGCTCGGCGCCGACGGGTCGGACCCGGCGATCCGACCGACTATCGAGGATCGACCATCGACCGGCTCGAACCGTTCGACGTCCACCCCCGGCCCGGCGATCACCTGCTCGAGCACGTCGGCGTTGCGCGACTCGTGACCCGACTCGACGGTGCCGTCGTTGACGCACTCGTTGCGGATCATCGTCTGCAGCAGCTCGACGGTCTGCTGCGTGAGGTCGTCGAGCTGCCGGTCGTCGGTCACCACCGACGCATCGTCCCACACCCGGCGGACGGCGGCACTCAGGACCGGGCGGCGCGGCGGAGGTGGTCGACGTAGGCGGCGATCGCGTGATCGCTGAAGTGGTCGAACCGCCGCTGCTTCAGCCCGTGCCAGAATCCCGACCAGCGATCGCGGCCGCGCTGCTGGGGCGTGAGGCGCTTGAGGTCGCCGTGGCGGTCGAGGTACATCTTCGCCCCGTTGTGGCGGTAGCGCAGCCACCGGGGCGGCACCCGCGTGACGATGTCGTTGTTGTTCACCCAGCGGATGTGCAGGACGTCGGCGTGCTGGATGTAGCGCTTCGTGCCGACCCGCGGACTGCCGAAGGTGTGCACCTCTCGCGGGACCGCCGCGATCTCCGACAGCTGGCAGCGCCCCGCACAGATCTGCGCCATCGCACCGCCGAGGGAGTGGCCGGCGAACCAGACGTGCCGGGTTTCGTCCCGCAGCGTCTCCTCGAGGATCGGCCAGATGTCGTCGACCTCGCGCTTGAAGCCGCGATGGACGCGCCCCACGGTCTCGGCGAGGTCGGTGAAGGCGTTGGCGTCCGCCTTGATGTCGTTCCACTCGTTCGGCTCCGTGCCGCGACACACGACGACGACGTCGTGTTCGTTCATCAGCTCGTACGCCTGGGCGCCGTCTCGCTCGATGTACTTCACGTCGGTGAAGCCGACGCTGAGGAGCACCGGCTGGGCCTCCTCGTCGTGGAGGTACGACAGCATCGACAGCTCCGCCAGCAGCAGCGATCGATCGAGTCGGTTCATCCGTGCGATCGGACCGTCGACGTGTGAGGTGATGTCGAAGTCGGCCGCCACCTTCGACGAGATCGGCGTGTCCACCCGCCCCGACGTGCGCTTGCTCACCCCGCCGACGCTACCCACCCCACCCCGAACTCTGCGCGCTCGCTCTCGGTGAGCGAGCGGAAACGCGCAGAGTTGGGGAAGGGGGTGGGGGTCAGGCGGTGAGGGCGGCGAGGGACTGGTGGACGCGCTTGAGGCTGGTGCCGGGCTTCGGACCGACGGGTTGGGCGAAGACCTGCAGGCGGAGCTCCTCGAGCGTCCACGCCATCTCGGCGACGTCGGGCGTGACGTCGGCCGCCGCCAGCCGGTCGACGAGCCGTCGGTAGCGCTCCTCGAGCGGGTGGATCTCGGCCATGCGCGCCTGGTCCCGCTGCACGGCCCCCGCCAGGTGCTCCAGGCGGTAGGCGATCCCGCGGACGTACCGCTCGACGTCGTCGAGTCGGTCGACGCCCGATGCCGACACGAACCCGGGCCGGACGAGCCGTCCGAGGTGGGCGTTGGCGTCGTCGACCGACGGGCGGAGAGCGAGCGCGATCAGGCGGGCGGTGTGCTCGTGGACACGGGCCGCCGCGGCGACGACGGCGGCCGACTTGCCCAGCGCGACACCGGCACGGTTCGCCGCCTTCGCCCGCACCTCGGCGCGCAGGTCCCGGTAGTCGGCCTCGTTCCAGGGAAGATCACCCCGCGCTCCCACCCAGGCGTCGAGCACCTGGTCGACCGCGGCGGCGATGCAGTCGTCGACGAGTTCGGCGACGTCGATGTCCGAGCCGGCGAGCGCGAGCCGACCGGCGTTGGTGATCAGGCGTTCGATCCGCTCGCGCTTCGGTGCGGCGTCGAGGAGCAGGAGCCGACGGACGCCACCGCGCATCGCCCGCTCCTGCAGCTCCGGCGTGGTGACGACGCGCAGCGACACCGACGAGCCGACGTCGAGCAACGTCGGATAGGCGCGGACGTCGAACCCGCGATCGGACGACTCGATCACCTTCGGCACGTCGCCCACGTCCCAGGTGGTCAGCCCGCGTCGCTCCTCGATCGGTGCCGCCTCGGCGATCGACGCCCGGGTCGTGCCCGCGAGCCGATCCTTGATCGTCCGGAGGTCGGTGCCGACGTCGTGGACCGCGCCGTCGTCGTCGGACACGACGATGTGCAGCCGGAGGTCGTCCGGGATGCTCGACGTGTCGAAGTCGCCGGGCCGCACGCGCACGCCGGCGACCTCGCTCGCCACCACCGCGAGCCGATCGACGAGCCGACCCGACGGCGGACCCAGCCCGTCGAGCACCGCGTCGACCGTCTCGGCGAACGGGATCATCTCCCGGCGGATCGACTTCGACAGCGTCCGCAGCAGCGTCTCGACGAGCTCGTCACGCCGACCGGCGATCTGCCAGTCGAACCCCTCGTCGGTCACCTGGTTGAGGCCGGTCAGCGGCAGGTGGATCGTCACGCCGTCGAGCGGTTCCCCCGGTGCGTAGCGATAGGTGAGCGGCAGCTCGAGGTCACCCTGTCGCCAGAGGTCGGGATAGTCGTCGAGATCGATCCCGTGATCACCGACGAGCGCAGCGACCCGCTCGTCGTCGAGATCGAGCAGCGTGCCGTCTCGCCGCCGTGCGTCCTTCCACCAGCGATCGAAGTGCTGCGCCGAGGTGACGTCGATCGGGACGAGGTCGTCGTAGAAGCCGAAGAGTGCGTCGTCGTCGAGCAGCTCCGTGCCGCGAACGCGCGCCGACAGCGACGACAGATCCGCCAGCACCGCCGCGTTGTGCCCGATGAACCGGTGCTTCTCCGCCCAGTGCGACGCGGCCTCGCCCTCGACGAGCGCCTTGGTGATGAACCAGGCCCGCGCCGCAGCGGGATCGACCTTGTCGAAGCCGACGATGCGGTCGCTGACGAGCGGGAGGCCGTAGAGCGTGACCTGCTCGGTGCACACCGCCCGTCCACCCTTCGGGTCCCAGCGAGCGTCGCCGTACGACCGCTTGACGACATGGGCACCCGCCTTCTCCGCCCAGCGCGGATCGATCTCGGCGACGCGACGTGCGTAGATCTGGTTGGTCTCGACCAACTCGGCGGCCATCACCCAGTCGACCGGTTTGCGCGTCAGGACCGAGCCGGGCGCGATGACGAACTCGGCCTGGCGGGCACCCTTGAACACCCGTCGCTCGCGGTCACGCATGCCGACGTGGGACAGGAGCCCGGTGAGCAGCGCCTGGTGGACGTGGTCGGGATGCCCGTCCTCCGTCCCGAGCCGGATCCCCACGTCCTTCAGCACCCGACGCAGCTGCGAGTGGAGGTCCATCCACTCGCGAACCCGCAGGTAGTGGAGGTACTAGGTCCGGCACATGCGCCGGAACTGGTTGCCGGACAGCTCGCGCTGCTTCGTCCGAAGGTGGTCCCACAACGCCAGGATCGAGAGCAGGTCCGAGCCCTTCACCTTGAACCGGTTGTGGAACTCGTTGGCCTTCTCGCGGCCTTCGTTCGGTCGCTCGCGGACGTCCTGGATCGAGAGTGCGGCGACGATCACGAGCACCTCGCGCACGCAGTTGCGACGGTCTGCTTCGAGCAGCATCCGCCCGAGGCGGGGGTCGATCGGCAGTCGGGCGAGCCGCCGACCGAGCTTGGTGAGCTTGATCGGGCCGTCTCGTCTCGAGCCGGATCCACCCGCCGAGGAGATCGCGCCGAGTTCCTCGAGCAGCAACTCGCCGTCTCGGATCGTGCGTGCGTCGGCTGGTTCGACGAACGGGAAACGAGCGAGGTCGCCGAGCCCGATGTTCGCCATCTGGAGGATGACCGAGGCGAGGTTGGTGCGGAGGATCTCGGGTTCGGTGAACTCGTCCCGGGCCTCGAAGTCCGCTTCGCCGTAGAGGCGGATGCAGATGCCGGGCGCGACGCGACCGCAGCGACCGGCCCGCTGGTTCGCCGACGCCTTGGACACCGGCTCGATCGGCAAGCGCTGCACCTTGAGTCGCTTGGAGTAGCGGCTGATCCGGGCGGTCCCGGTGTCGACGACGTACCGCACGCCGGGCACGGTGATCGAGGTCTCGGCCACGTTCGTCGCCAGGACGATGCGGCGGCGCACGCCCGGAGCACCCTGTCGGAAGATGCGCTGCTGCTCGGGTGCCGACAGCCGTGCGTACAGCGGCAGCACCTCGACGCCCGGTTGGTTGCGTCGACGCAACGCGTCAGCGGCGTCGTGGATCTCGCGCTCCCCGGAGAAGAAGACGAGCACGTCGCCGTCGCCCTCGAGCGCGAGCTCGTCGACGGCGTCGATGACCGCCTGCACCTGATCCCGGTCGTCGTGCGCACCGTCGGGCAGGTCGTCCCGATCCGCGCCGAACGGTCGATAGCGGATCTCGACCGGGTACGTGCGGCCGGACACGGTCGCGATCGGCGCGTCGAAGTGCTCGGCGAACCGCTCGGTGTCGATCGTCGCCGAGGTGATGACGACGTGGAGATCGGGCCGGCGTCCGAGCAGCCGCTTCAGGTAGCCGAGCAGGAAGTCGATGTTGAGGCTCCGCTCGTGTGCCTCGTCGATGATGATCGTGTCGTAGCGGGTGAGGTCCCGATCTCGTTGGATCTCGGCGAGCAGGATCCCGTCGGTCATCACGCGGATCCGGGTCGACTCACCGACCCGGTCGTCGAAACGAACCGAGGACCCGACGACGTCGCCGACCTTCGTGCCCAGCTCCTCCGCGATCCGCGACGCGATCGTCCGCGCCGCCACGCGACGGGGTTGGGTGTGGCCGATCAGACCGGCCGTGCCCCGACCGGCTTCGAGACACAGCTTCGGCAGCTGCGTGCTCTTGCCGGACCCGGTCTCGCCGGCGACGATCACGACCTGGTGGTCGCGGATCAGCTCGACGAGCTCGTCACGGCGCGCCGAGATCGGCAGCTCGCTCGGATACCGGACCCGCAACCCGTCGATCGACGACGCCGTTCGCACTCGATCACGTTACGGGTCAGACCACGAACGTGATGGTGTGGGTTCCCGCCGGGCATGATCGGGCGGTGGCGTATCGGTACCGGGTGATGGCGGTCTACATCCTCGGGCTGTTCATGACGATCATCGACGGCACGATCGTCAACGTCGCGCTCCCCACCCTCGCCGAGGAACTCGACGTCCCGAAGACCGACATCGAGTGGGTCGCCGTCTCGTACCTCCTGGCGCTCGCCGCGGTGATTCCGGTCGCCGGCTGGCTCGGCGACCGGTACGGGACCAAGACGATGTTCGTCGTGTCGCTGGTGACGTTCACGATCGCCTCCGGGCTCTGCGGTGCGGCGCCGTCGGTCGAGACGTTGATCGCCGCGCGAATCCTGCAGGGGGCGGGCGCCGGGCTCATCACGCCGATCGGCAGCGCCATGCTGTTCCGCGCCTTCCCGCTGGAGCAGCGGTCGACGGCGACGGTCGGCGTACTCAGCGTCGCGGTCGTGGCGCCGGCGATCGGACCGGTGCTCGGCGGGGTGATCGTCGACAACATCTCGTGGCGGTGGATCTTCTACGTGAACCTGCCGATCGGTGCCGCCGCGATCGCGCTCGCCTGGTGGTGGCTCCGCGAGGAACGCCAGGAGCGTCCGGGCCGCTTCGACCGCCTCGGTTTCGTCCTCTCGGCCGCCGGCGTCAGCCTCCTGATCTACACGCTCTCGACCGGGCCGGAGAACGGCTGGCTGTCGCCGGCCACCCTCGCCACCGGCCTGCTCGGCGCGGCCGCGTTCGCCGGGATGATCGTCGTCGAGCTCCGCATCCCGGAACCGATGCTCAACCTCCGGCTGTTCCGCGACCGTCTGTTCCGCTGGATCAACATCTCCGCGGCGATGGTCTACGCGGGCTTCTTCGGCTGGATCTTCGTCCTGCCGCTCTACCTCCAGTCGCTGCGCGGGCTCTCGGCGACGACGTCGGGGTTGACGCAGGCGCCCCAGGCGGTCGGGGTGTTCCTGGTGTCGAACCTCTTCGGCCGACGCCTCTACCGGCTCGTCGGGCCACGTCGCCTGATGATGGTCGGCGGAGCGATCACGGCGACGATCACCGGCTCCTATGTGTTCGTCGGGCTCGACACGCCGACCGAACTCCTCGCCGCCGGGTCGTTCGTCCGAGGCGCCTCGATCGGGATGGTCTTCGTCGCGATCCAGACCGGCGTGTACGCATCGATCTCCGCCGGGGACACCGGTCGCGCCACCTCGGTGTTCAACACGCAGCGACAGATCTCGTTCGCCACCGGCGTGGCGTTGGCGGCGACGATCATCGCCGCGGGGATCTCCGCCGCCGGCGGAGAGGACGCGCCGACCGCGGACCGACTCGACGCGTACCGGTGGGCGTTTCTCGCGATGGGCCTCGTGATGCTGCCCGCCGCCGCCACGAGTTGGTTCGTCAGTGACGACGACGCCGCGGCGACCCGCGGCCGCTGAGCGCCCTCCTGCGCAGTCCCGACGTCAGCTGGACGACGATCCCGACGGGGACTCGTCCGCGTCGGTCGCCGTGTCGCCCTCGTCGCCGTGTTGACGGGCCTCGGCCGACTGCGCCTGCGCGGCCGCGGTGTTCAAGAAGTTGGTGGCCGCGTTGGCCATGTTGGTCATCGCGTTGGCCGCGGCGACGCCGGCGGCGTTCGCCTCCGCGCTCGACACGTGGTGGTCCTCGCTCGGCATGCCGTCGAAGTCGCCGGACGCCTCGCCGAAGTCGTGCTGCGTCTTGGCGCCGTCGGCGAACTTCTCCGCGGCCTCGGTCGCCTTCGAGGTCAGGTTCGAGGTCTTGCCCTTCGACACCTGATCGAGCTTCTCGCCGGCCTTGCCGACGATGTCGCCCGCCTTGTGGCGGTTCTTGTCCAGTAGTTCCTTCGCCTTGCGCAGATTGCGCGAGTTCAACAGACCCATGCGGGCGACCGTACCGACGCCTCGGTCGGGCGCGTCGAGAGTTTCGCAATGCACTCCATACTCGTTGCGCGCGCAAGAATACCGTCGAAGCCGATAGCATCGGGGCATGGCCACCCCCTCCTCCTCGACGCCGGCGAGCGACTCGCCGATCCTGCAGACCGTGCCGCTCGGTTTCCAGTGGGCGACCGTCGACCCCTTCCTCTTCTGCGTTCATCACCTGGACCACTACCCCGCCGCCGACGGTGACCTGGGCCCGGCCGCGTCGCTCGCGGGCCGATCGATCGGGAACGACTTCGAGCCCGTCGATGGATGGCGCATGTACCACGGCAGCCACGTGCCGGGGTTCCCGCAGCACCCGCACCGGGGGTTCGAGACGATCACCTTCGTCCGCCAGGGCCTGGTCGACCACGCGGACTCCCTCGGCGCCGCCGCTCGATACGGCCGGGGCGACGTGCAGTGGATGACGGCCGGTTCCGGGATCCAGCACGCCGAGATGTTCCCCCTGCTCGACACCGCGGGCCCGAACACCCTCGAGCTGTTCCAGATCTGGATCAACCTGCCGGCCACGGACAAGATGGTCGAAGCCAGCTACACGATGCTGTGGGACGACGAGATCCCGCGTCACGTCGTCACGGCCGGTCCGGACGAACCCGCCGCCACGATCACGGTCATCGCCGGTGAGCTGGCAGGGCACACGCCACCCGCTCCCCCGCCGGCGTCGTGGGCGTCGCGCCCCGAGTCCGACGTGGCGCTCTGGCACGTCGTACTGGAGCCCGGTTCGTCGTGGACGATGCCCGCCGCCCACAGCGAGGACACCGTCCGGGTGCTCTACGTCTTCCAGGGCGACGGCCTGCGGGTCGCCGGCGAGTCGATCGACGGATCGACCGGTGCGGTGGTCGACTCGTCGCGCGACCTCGAGTTGACCAGCGACGGGCACGTCGAGTTCCTGGTCATGCAGGGTCGCCCGATCGCCGAGCCGGTGGCGATGCAGGGACCGTTCGTCATGAACACCGAGGACGAGATCCGCCAGGCGTTCACCGACTACCGGCACACGCAGTTCGGCGGCTGGCCGTGGGACCAGCCCGATCCGACGCACGGCCACGACGGCGAACGGTTCGCCCGCCACGCCGACGGCCGAGTCGAACGCCCCGCCCTCGTCTGAGAACACCCGGGGTCAGAGCAGGATCGTTTCAACTCGAGAACGTTCGGTGCCTGGCACCGAACGTTCTCTCGGTCGGTACCGTCGTCGCCGTGTCGGATGCTGATGCACCCTCCTGGTCGATCGAGTCGCGGCTGATCGCAGGTGCCCGTGAGCGGCGCCTCGGTGGCCCGCTCAACGTGGCCCCGGTGTTCGCGTCGAACTTCTATCTCCCCGACGAGCGGCTCTACAGCCGCACCGACGGCACGCCGACGACCGACGCACTCGAGGCGCTGCTCGGCGATCTCGAGTCCGGGCGGGCGCTCGCGTTCGGGTCGGGGATGGCGGCCGCGTCCGCCGTGTTCCACGGCATGCCGGTCGGTGCAGAGATCGCCGTGCCGTCCGATCCGTATCACGGCGTCGCCGGCATCATCGACGAGGGCGAACAGCAGGGCCGGTGGACGGTGCGCCGGCTCGATCAGGCCGACACCGACGCGTGGCTCGACGCGGTTCGTGACGGCTGCGATCTCGTCTGGCTCGAGTCACCGGAGAACCCACTGATCACCGTCGCCGACCTGCCCCGCATCTGCGGCGAACCACGGGGCGAGGGCACGATCGTGGCGGTCGACAGCACCTTCGCCACGCCGCTGTGCCAGCAGCCGCTCGACCTCGGCGCCGACGTCGTGATGCACTCGGCGACGAAGTTCATCGGCGGCCACTCCGACCTGCTCTCCGGCGCGCTGATCACCCGCCGGGACGCCCTGCTCGAGGAGTACGAGCGTCGACGCCTCCTCTACGGCGCGACGATCGGCGCGATGGAGGCGTTCCTGACGATCCGTGGCGCACGGACCCTCGCGCTCCGCCTCGAACGGGCCCAGGCGAACGCCGGCGAACTCGCCGAGCGGCTCGACGCACACGCCGAGATCGCCCGGGTCCGATATCCGGGCCTGCCCGGCCACGGGACGCATGCGGTCGCCGCCTCGTTCATGACCGGGTTCGGCGCGATGCTGTCGTTCGAGACGACCGGGTCGGGTGACCGAGCGACCGAGGTGTGCCGGCGGGTCGAGCTCATCCACCACGCCACGAGCCTCGGCGGCGTGGAGACGACGATGGAGCGCCGGGCGACCATCCCCGGCCAGGAGCGCATCCCGCCCACGCTGATCCGGATGAGCGTCGGGTGCGAGCACGTGGACGACCTGTGGGCCGACCTCGATCAGGCGCTCACAGCGACCGCGTGAAGTACCGGCTGAAGTCGCTCTCGACGTAGTCGCCGAACGGCCCGCACTGCTCGAAGCCGGACGACTCGTAGAGCGCGATCGCCGCGTCGAACTCCGGGCTCCGGCCCGTCTCCAGGCTCAGCCGGCCGTAGCTGCGGCGCCGCGCTTCGGCCATCACGTGGTCGAGCACCGCCCGACCGACCCCCCGGCCGAGCTGTGCCGGCGCGGTACGCATCGATTTGATCTCGCCGTGATCGGGCGTGAGTTCGAGCAGTGCGCCGCACCCGGCGATGTCGTCGCCGAACCAGGCGCTCCACAGCGTGACGTCGGGCCGCCGCAGCGCGTCGAGGTCGAAGTAGTGGCACGCCCCGGGCGGCGACGCCGCCTCCATGCCGGCGGCGTGGAGGCGCAGCAACTCCTGGATGGCTTCACCGGACAGATCGTCCACTCGGATGCTCAGTTCGTCGACCACCGCCCCGACGGTATCGCCGGCGCACAGCGCCGGTCGGGTGGGTTCCACCGACCACGCCGCGCCGCCGGAGCACTCACCCGGACTCGATGCCGACCAGCAGCGCGGCGGCGTCGCGCACCGGCCCGGGAGCGTCACGCCGGGTGACGACCGACAGTCGCGCCGGCTCGACGTCGGCCAGGGTGCGGGCCACGGTGTCGCCGAGTTCGACGTCGATCGTCGCGCTGTCCACGGTCATCCCGACCCCACCGGACGCACCGATGATCGTGCGCACCGATCGAAACCCGCCGACGTGCTGGCGGACCTCGGGCGCGAAGCCGGCGGCGAGGCACCGTTCGCCGATCGCGTCGTAGAAGCCGGGATTCTGCGTGCGCGGCGACAACACGAACTGCTCCCCGGAGAGGTCGCGGAGGTGCAACGGGTCGGCGTCGGCGAGCGGATGGTCGTGGCGAAGGATCGCGACGAACGGCCGCTGCGCCACCTCGAGCGCCTCGAGATCTCGGTGCGCGCCGGCGAACCAGATCAGCGCCAGATCGACCTCGCCGTCGAGCAGCGCCTGGTGAGCGAGCGGGCCGTACAACTCGATCGGGTCGAGCCGAGTGGTCGGACGTTCGGCCGCCATGCGCTCGGTGAGCAACTCGAGGGCGAAGACGGCGGCGAACGAATAGCCGACACGCAGCTCACCGGAGGCGCCGTCGATGAGCGCCTTGACGTTGCGAACGGCGTCGTCCATCGACCGGACCACCTCGGTGGCACGCTCGACGAGCAGTCGACCCGCAGGCGTGAGCGCCACGCGCCGACTCGAGCGGTCGAACACGGGGCCACCGAGCTCGCGCTCGATCGCTGCGACGGCACCGCTCACCGACGACTGCGCCAGGTGCAACCGCTCGGAGGCCCGTGCGAAGTGCAGCTCCTCGGCGACGACGAGGAAGATCTCCAGCTGGCGGATCTCCACCGGTCGAGTCTCACACACCGGCGACCGATCGGCTCCGCCGATCGAACGTGCGCGATCTGCTCCTGGTTCGCCGGCATCGAACGGCGAACACTGAAGCCATGAACGCAACCTCCTCGTCCTCTCCCATCTCCCCCATCTCCCCCACGTCGACCTCCTCGACCACCTTCACCGTCGGCGGCGACCTGACCGTCCGCCGGATCGGCTACGGCGCCATGCGCATCGTCGGTCAGCCGGGCAACTTCGGCCCGCCCGCGGACCGGAACCGATCGATCGCGGTCCTCCGAGCGGCCGTCGACGCGGGCACCGACTTCATCGACACGGCCGAGGCGTACGGACCGGGCGTGTCCGAGGAGCTCATCGCCGATGCACTCCACCCGTACCCCGAGGGGCTCGTGATCGCGACCAAGGGCGGCGTCGCGAAGGCCGCCCCCGACGACATCCGTGCCGACGGATCCCCGGCGGCACTCCGGCGCAGCGTCCACGCCAGCCTCCGCCGGCTGCGACTCGATCGGCTGGACCTCTATCAGCTCCACCGGCCCGACCCGGCCGTTCCGCTGACCGAGTCGGTCCACGCGCTCGCCGAACTGCAGGACGAGGGACTGATCCGTCACATCGGACTGTCCAACGTCACGGCGACGCAGCTGCGGGCGGCGCAACGGGTCGCGACGATCGCCACGGTCCAGAACCGGTTCGGACTCCGCGACCGGGGTGACGATCCGCTCGTCGACCTCCTCGCCGAGGAGGGCGTCGCCTACCTCCCGTACGGACCGCTCGGTGCGCACCCGATGCGGCCCGGCGCTCCGGTCGCCATCGACGCGGATGCTGCGCTCGAGGCGATCGCGGCACGCCATGGGGCGACGACGGCGCAGATTGCCCTCGCATGGTTGCTCCACCGCTCACCGAACATCATCCCGATCCCCGGGACGACCGATCCGAACCATGCGCAGGAGAACGCTGCCGCGCTGTCGCTCCAGCTCACCGACCACGACATCGAGGCACTCTCATGAGCCCCTTCCCCACCTCCGGGACCGCCGACTCGACGCGACGCGACCACGCTGGGGCCGCCACCGCACGGGGGTGTGGGCGCCGACGAGCGGCTCAGCCCGCAGTGCCATCTGCACCGGCGACGACCTCCCGTCCGAACCGGGTCCGCCTGGCCATCCTCGTCTGGCTCGCCGTGTGGCCGCTGATCACCACGATCAACGCGGTCACGGCGCCGGCGCTCGCCGGGTGGCCCGCACCGGTGCGCACGATGATCGCCACCGCGATCATGGTGCCGATCATGGTCGGCGTCTTGCTCCCCTCACTCCAGCGTCGCTTCCGCCGGTGGCTGGCGCACTGATCGCTCGCGGGGTGACACCCGTCGGCGTCGGTCGCACCTCCTCGTCAGGTGCGCGAGATCTCGACCTCGTAGGGGTAGCTCTCGGTGCCACCGAAGTTCTCCGGCACCGAGGCCACCACGACCTGGATCTCGGCGTCGGCGTCGACCTCGACGACCACGTCACCCTCGGTCGCGGTCGACATCGGGACCTCGACGTAGCGCACGCCATCGGCCGCGTCGGTGATGACCACGCGCGCCTCGAACCGGGCGGTCCCGCCGTCCGACCCGGTCGGACTGCCGCGAAGCGCCACCTCGTAGGTCGACGGCTCGGTGTTCTCGATCAGGATCGAGTTGTACGCCCAGCTCCGGGGCTCGAGGTCCCTCGGCGGTGAGACGGTGACCGCGCCCGGGTCGACCAGCGTGGACACATGGGCACGGATCTCGTCGGGTGACGTGAAGAAGTCGAGTTCGTCCAACAGGATGTCGACCTGCTCGTCGGCGAGATAGTCGAACCCGGCCGCGGTCCCGGCCGCCCAGTCGGCGAAGGCCGATCGCAGCCGGTCCGGCCCGACCTCGGTGAACAGGAACTCCTGGGCCCTCACGCTGATGTCGCGGCTGTACACGGCGGAGATCAGTGATCGATCCACGTCCGCGACGCTCGTCAGGTAGTAGAGGAACGAGCCCATCCCGTACTGCCGCACCCCGTACAGCCAGTCGTTGTCGTCCGGGTCGTCGGCGCGACCGTTCTCGGGGAGGTGCCACAGTGCGAGATGTGGTGTCGCGTACACCGAACCCGCCGTGATGAACGCCCGCGGCTCGTCGTCGCCCAGCGAGTGCTGGTACCACTCCGCCGACGCCTCGATGAACCACACCGCATCGAGATCCTCGTCGACGATGTCGTAGTCGGCCGTCGCCTGGAAGACGTGAAACCCCTCGTGACGGACGTTGGTCGGATCGACGTGCGCGCCGATCGGCATCGACAGATAGGGCACGCCCTCGTCGCTGTACCCCAGCCCGTTGCCCAGGAAGTCCGGGAACCGGTCCTCCCCCGGGTCGTGCACGTACACGTTGAGGTACCGACCGTCCTCGGTGGTCGGCAGCGCCCCGAAGCCCAGCTGCTGAGTGGCGTCGGCCTCGACGCCGAGCAACAGGTCGAAGAGCTCCGGGATGGTCTCGGACACCTCGGGG
>JAAUYD010231332.1_pt1 | contig 15536 bp, 12 predicted proteins | sample 7278101 | NCBI WGS metagenome assembly JAAUYD01 (sample SAMN14350128, study PRJNA611818) | marine sediment metagenome | isolation source: surface marine sediment (0.6m) | place: French Polynesia: Moorea | collected 2018-08 | reverse complement strand
GCGATCGCGCCACTTTTTAAAATGGTTACCCGATCTAAAGCTACTCCATCTAAAGATTTAATCGGGTAAATAAAAATTTTTGCAAGATTTGGATTCATAAAATTAGTTTACTGTTACTCACTAGATTTCTTGCTAGTTATTTTGCAATTAAATTGTCATTTAGATCCCTCCAAGATAGTAGATGTAAAAAATCTTATCTTAAATTGTTTGCCAGCAATACAATTGAAAATCAAAAAATCGCCTGTTTTTCTTAAAAATGCCAAATTTGTACTTTGACAGCTAATTAATGCGATCCCACTTAGGTAAAATACATATTCTTATTCGGTTTTCTGTAACATTCACTACAGAAAATTATGTTATAACAATAAGTGAAAGGGTCATGAAACGATAACAAAGTAAAATAGCGATCGGAGACATATAATATGAATACACAACAACAAGCTCGTGCCCTCATGATGCGTCACCACCACATCATTAAAAACCGCCAACAATCGATGTTAGGCCGTAGCGGTGCTGAAATAGGCATGGATATTTACAATACTAAATACTGGGGTAACATTCAAGGAAAACCTCACCCATCTTTCCGTAAAAGTTACGATCGCTCTGGTGCGACAATGAGCTAAACGTAATTAAAAATCTTGGAATAAAACTGTGTTTGACTCTTGATATTTCTACCTTCCTCATCTTTAATATGGGGAAGAATTTTTTTTGATTTGTTTAGAAGGTAATTTAGCAGAGCTAGTAGTAATTTTTTAAGAAACTTTTTTGCTTAAAGCAAGCCAAGCCTCTAACTCTTGACTAATTTTGATTTTGTCGTGTTCTACTAAAAATAGGATTACTTTGAGGCGGCTTTGTATTTTTTTGAGTTTTCTTATATCGTCGATCGCTTCGATTATCTTTTCGATATTTTTATGATTTTTTTCCAAATATTCTGCTGTTTTTTCTGCTGCTTTGTATGGCATTTCTAAAGTATCAAAAAACCAAGCAATAATAGAATTGACATTGAGAAATTCAGGATCTACATCATAACCTACTCGTGTAATTAAATAAGCTCTTAGCATCATAGCCGCTCTTAGATCTTCTATGTTTGGGTAGTATTCCGCTAATTTTTCATAAATATTTACTGCTATTTTTGCCCAAATAAGATTATTATCGTTAAAGTTATTGTCAGAAAAATTGCGAGCTTGAAAGCCTGCGTGGTATGCTAAACCATACCAATGAAAATTTTTAGGTACTTGAATTTTTCCTAGATCGATACTCTCTAGCCATTCTTTTACTTGCAATGCATCTGCTTGCGATAATTTTCCTGGATCTGGAATTAACAACATAAATATTTACCACATTATTAATACTGTTAATATTCGATCGCACTTTAAAATATACTCCAATAAAAACTCAAATGCTTTATTGTTAAATTAAAATACTGAAGCGATCGCCTTCTGCGGCTCTTCGAGGTTAGCCGAAGGCTGCGCTACGCGAGCGCGCGCACCTCAAACCCAATTAAAAAATGACCAAAAAAGTAATAACTTCTCACAACCCGCGTCAATTAGCTTTTCTTGCTTTGGGGGATATTTATCGTCGGGGTGCTTATACTGATATTGCGCTCGATCGCGTCTTACGTCACCAAGATCTTCAAAGTAACGATCGCGCTTTGGTTTGCGAATTAGTTTATGGCATAGTCAGAAGAAGGCGATCGCTCGATAGTCTGATCGACCAGTTAGCCACAAAAAAAGCCAGCCAGCAACCTCCGGCATTAAGAATTATATTGCATCTGGGACTGTATCAATTGCGCTACGTCGATCGCATTCCCAATTCTGCTGCAGTTAATACTAGCGTAGAATTAGCCAAAGAAAACGGTTTAAGTAAGTTAAGCGGGGTAGTAAATGGTTTATTGCGTCAGTATATCCGTTTAGCCGATCTTGGTGCAGATCCTTTAAAATTGCCTCGAGATCCTTTACAAAGTTTGGGGGTGAAGTATAGTTTTCCAGACTGGATTTTAAAAATTTGGCAGGAAAATTTAGATCTAGAAGCAATAGAATTACTATGTCAGTGGTTTAATCAAGCTCCGACGATCGACCTGCGCGTTAATATATTATTAACATCAATTGAAATTGTCGAAACGGCATTACTTGAAAGTGGAGTAAAAGTCGCTCGAGTTCCTCATTTACCGCAGACATTGAGGATAGTTGGAGGTGTAGGTGCAATTCCTAAGTTACCAGGTTTCAATTCCGGTTGGTGGACAGTTCAGGATAGCAGCGCGCAACTCGTCAGTTATTTGTTAGATCCTCAACCAGGAGAGATAGTTATTGATGCTTGTGCTGCACCCGGAGGTAAAACAACTCACATCGCCGAAATTATGGGAGATAAAGGCAAAATTTGGGCTATCGATCGCTCGGCTAAACGTTTAGCTAAAGTCGCAGAAAATGCCCGACGTTTACGCTTAAAATCGATTCAAACTTTAGCCGCAGATAGCACTAGTTTATCTAAGTTTGATAATACAGCCGATCGGGTTTTAATCGATGCACCTTGTTCGGGTTTGGGTACGCTTCACAGACATCCAGATATTCGTTGGCGACAGAAACCGGAAAAAATAGCCGAATTAGTCGCTTTGCAAAGGCAAATTCTCGATCGCGCTTCGGCTTGGGTTAAACCCGGAGGAATACTAGTTTACTCGACTTGTACTCTCAATCGACAAGAAAATGAAATGCTAATTCAAGCGTTTCTCGATTATAATCGCTCTTGGCAGATTGCGATCGCAGATTGCGATTCTCCTGCTTTTAGCTTTAGCGATCGACAAGGATGGATTAAAGTTTTGCCTCACGCTTGGGATATGGATGGTTTTTTTATGGTCAAATTACAAAAAAGGAGCAAAAATTATGAATAATGAAAAATGCAAACAAATCTTCAAAATTTTAATTGGGGTTGCTTGGATCGATGGCACTATTCAACCAGAAGAAAGAGAATATTTACATCGCAAAGCTAAAGAAAATCAAGTTGCCGAAGACCCAGAAATTAAACTAATGCTCTCGGAAGTAAAACCGATCGAGTCCAGTCAATGTTATGTTTGGTTGGAAGAATATTTAAATACTTACAATACTCAAGAGGATTACTATTATCTTTTAGAACGAGTTAGTAGTTTAGTTTATAAAGATAATATAGTTCATCTAGAAGAAACTAAATTGCTGAGTAAATTGCAAGAGTTAAACCCAGTCAACAAAAACGATCGTTCTATTTTAGATAAAATTTTGGAGACAATTCAAAAGCTCTATAAACTAGGGGTAAGTCCTAAAAGTTAATTGTTGTATAATTTTAAATTGTTTCCCTTTAATTGGAAGTTGCCAAGTAAGTTTTTAAATAAATATTATTACTTGGTTTAAGAGTAAAAGTTGGGCGTAAATATCAAGTAAAGAAGTAAACTTTAATTAAATATCTCGCTAATCTAATTGTAAGAATAGGAGAATTGTGTTACATATTTGTCTGAAATAAAATGCCAGGGAAACTAAATAAATAAGTATGTATAAAAGATTTTCCCTCAAACAACAAATTATCCTACCTTTTCTAGGTGTATTTTTCAGCTTGTGGAGCGTAGGAATGTGGGGGATAGGCTATTGGTCAACCAAAAACCTAGAAGCAAATCAAAAAAGATCCACTTCTGAATTGGCTTTTTTAATTTTGCGAGAATTTGAAAAAGAAGCTAATTTCTTACGATCGAGTGCCGATTTATTAGCCGACAGCTCTAATTTACGTCTAGCAATAGAAAATAGCAATCAAACTCTGTTGCTCAAGAATTTATTATCGATCAAGTCTACTTTAGAATTAGACTTTATTCAGGTAATCAATCAGGATGGGGAAACTTTAATCGATCTGCGAAAAAACGAATTAATCTCGGCAGATTTAGAAACAGATGAAGTGCGATCGCAAATTTTGAACGGAGTTTATCTTTCAAGTATTTTTTCAGGCAAAGATCGATCGCAGTCTATCTTAGTTGGAGCAGCTCCAGCAATTGATATTACTGGAGTAAACGGCGGCATAATTGTCGGTACGGCAATGAGCGATAAATTACTGCGACAGTTCATCGGTAGCAGTTCTAATAACCTGGTAGCTTTTAATAGAAACGAAATTATTGCTTCGACATTAACCACAGCTAAAGAAAGCTCCTGGGAGCGTCCCATACCCAATGCAGATCCTAGTGTAGTACAAATTGGCTCGAAAATATATTTAGCCAAAACTATCGAACTAACTCAGCTCAACGACGCTCAATTAGAATTAGTCTTGCTCGAATCCCTTTTACCCTTAGAAAATCAAAAACACAGTCTTTGGCTTTCAATTGGGATTTTTGGCTGGATTGGAGGGGCGATCGCCACCATAGTTGGTATTTGGATCGCTAACTCAATTTTGGCTCGAGTCGAAAAACTGACCGATGCGACTAAACAACTAGCTCGAGGCGAATTTCCCACCATTGAAATTGATGGTAATGACGAGATTAGCATGTTGGCTAAAGGCTTTAGCTTTATGAGTTCTCAAGTTCTCAAGCGCGATCGTCAAATTCGCTCCCAAGTAAGAGAATTAGAAAACATTCTCCAAGAATTGCAAGTAACCCAAAATCAACTAATAGAACAAGAAAAAGAATACTCGCAAATTTTAGAAATCAAAGTCAAACAAAGAACTCAAGAATTAGTCGATAAAAACGCTCAATTAAGAGAAACATTACAACAACTCAAAGCCGCACAAAAACAGATGATCGCTCAAGAAAAACTAGCTTCTTTGGGCGCGCTGACAGCAGGAATCGCTCACGAAATCCGCAATCCACTTAATTTTATTAATAACTTTGCTCAGCTTGCGATCGACCTGACTAAAGAAATTTTAGAAGAAATTGAAAATCAAAAAGATCGCTTGGATGCTGAAACTTATACTTATATTACTGAGATTATTAAAGATTTAGAAACTAACGTCACTAAAATCGACCATCACGGTCAGCGTGCTGAGAAAATTGTTAGCAGTATGTTATTGCATTCTCGCGGCGGCCCGAGCAATTGGCAACCTACTAATATTAACGATCTTTTGGCAGAAGCTATCAATCTTGCCTATCATGGAATGCGAGCTAAAGATATCTTTTTTAACGCCACGATTGAAACCTATTACGACTACAAAATTCCTAAATTAACTCTCATACCCCAAGATATTAATCGAGTTTTTCTGAATATTATTAATAATGCTTGTTACGCTGTCAACCAGAAGAAAAAAGAAGCTCCAGAAAAGTTTTCTCCTTTAATTAGAGTCACGAGCAAAAATTTAGAGAAAACAGTAGAAATAAAAATTTGGGACAACGGAATTGGTATTCCTCCAGAAAAGTTAGACCGCATCTTTGAACATTTTTTTACTACTAAACCTACCGGAGAAGGTACGGGCTTAGGATTATCTTTAAGTTATGAAATTATTGTTGACCGACATCTTGGCAAAATAGACGTTAGCTCCAAATTGGGTAAAGAAACCGAATTTATTATTACTCTGCCAAAAAAAGAAATTGAGGTCAAAAAAATCTAACTATGGAAGTATTAATAGTAGATTGTAACGAAGATATCTTAATTTTATTCAAACAAAAATTTAGAAAAGAAATACGAACCGGCTTATTTAACTTTAAATTTTTCCCCTCTGGTGAGGCTGTTTTATCATACCTTTTATCCTATGCAGAAAATCCGGCTTTGGTCTTGATTCTGTCTGATATTAGTTTGCCAGGAATGAGCGGCACTCAGTTGCTTGAAATTTTAAAACTAAAATATCCGCAAATTAAAGTCTTTACGATCGCAGCAATGCAAAAAGATCGCAGCAGACAATTAGTTAGCTATCGTGCCGATTATTATTTTAATAAACCAATAGAATTAGAATCGATCAAAACAAAAATATTACAATTAAAGAAAATATTGGAGTAAAAATATGGTGTCTAAAATACTCGTTGTTGATGACGAACCAGATCTAGAAGTTTTACTTCGTCAAAAATTTAGAAAAAAAATTAAAGAAAATGAATTAGAATTCTTTTTTGCTAGTAATGGGGTAGAAGCATTAGCAAAGCTAGCCGATAAACCAGATATAGATATGGTTTTGACGGATATTAATATGCCTCAGATGGATGGATTAACTCTTTTACAAAAAATCAAAGAACTCAATCCTTTTCTCAAAGCTGTGATTGTTTCTGCTTACGGCGATATGGAAAATATCAGAAGAGCGATGAATTTGGGAGCTTTCGATTTTTTAGTAAAGCCAATTAATTTTCAAGATCTAGAAATTACTACTCAAAGAACATTATCTCAAATAGAACAAATAAAATGCATTTTAGAAAAAGAATTTATTGCTAAACAAAATCAAGTTGAACTATCAAATAAAATTCACCAAAACGAAAAAAAACTCGCTCAATTTTTGAATGCAGTGCCGATCGGGATTTGTGCGGTAGATGCAGAGAGCAGACTGGCTTATATCAACCAAAACGGACAAAAAATTTTAGGGATGGATGAAACGGAGCGGGTGATCGGTGAAAAAATAACAGATATTTATCAAGCATATTTTAGCGACACTCAAAAAACCTATCCCTTCGATCGACAACCAATTATGCAAGCTTTTCAAGGAGAAAAAGTTACCGTTGATAATTTTGAAATTCAAAGAAAAGACCGTATTATTCCTCTAGAAATTTCAGCCACGCCAATTTACAACCGCGAAGGTGAAATAGTTTACGCAATTGCTATTTTTCAAGATATTACTCAGCGCAAACAAGCTGAAATGGAGCGGATTAAATCGGCTCAAAAAGAAGCATTATTACAGCATTTAAATTTTTTGGCTAACTATGACAGTCTGACTAAAATTGCTAACCGCCGTCGCTGCGATGAATATATCAAACAAGAATGGCAGCGCATGGCTTGGGAAAAACAATCTTTATCCCTAATTGTTGCTAAGATAGACCGTTTTCAAGAGTATCAAGATTATTGTGGCGATCGCAATGCCGAAAATTGTTTGATTGAAGTTACTAAAGCGATTCGCACTATTGCCGAACGTCCGGGATATTTAATCTCTCGTTACAGTAATGAAACATTTGTTTTGGTTTTACCCAATAGCGATCGCGATCGGGCCGCAAATCTAGCCGAACAAATTCGCCAAGCAGTCAAAAACTTAGAGATCGAAAATCCTCGAGCGGACTTAGATCGATACGTTACTATCAGTTTGGCAATTGCCAGCACGATACCGAGTGGAGAACTTTCTTATAAAACTCTTATTAGTAAAGCCAATAGTATTCTCGATCGGGCGATAGAATTAGGCGGAGATCGAGTTTGCGACGATCGATCTCTTTCAAACTAAAATATCTCAACGGTAGCAAGTCAAAACCGAATCGAACTCGAGCTAGTTAAGATTGAAATAATAATAAACAACCAGCAAGAAAAAATATGATTGTAGTAATGAAAGTCAATGCTCCCCAAGCAGAAATCGATCGCATCAGTCAAGAATTTAAAGAGTGGGGTTTAACTCCAGAAAAGATTGAAGGTAAACACAAAACAATTATTGGTTTAGTTGGAGACACAGCCAGTCTCGATCCTTTGCAAATTCAAGAAATTAGTCACTGGATCGAGCAAGTTTTGCGCGTTGAAAAACCTTACAAACGGGCTAGTTTGGATTTTCGTCACGGTGAACCCTCCGAGGTGGTTGTTACTACTCCCGACGGCCCGGTAACCTTTGGCAGAAAACATCCTCTTGTGGCGATCGCCGGCCCTTGTTCGGTAGAAAACGAAGCAATGATTGTCGAAACGGCAAAACGGGTTCGCGCTGCTGGGGCAAGATTTTTGCGCGGTGGTGCTTACAAGCCGAGAACTTCGCCTTATTCTTTCCAAGGTCACGGCGAAAGTGCTTTAAATTTGTTGGCTGCAGCTAGAGAGGCGAGCGGCCTAGGTATAATTACGGAAGTAATGGATACTGCCGATGTCGAAAAGATTGCTGAGGTGGCCGATATTTTACAGGTCGGGGCCAGAAATATGCAAAACTTTGCCTTGCTCAAAAAAGTAGGCGCGCAAGATAAACCGGTATTTCTGAAGCGAGGAATGTCGGCAACTATTGATGAGTGGTTGATGGCCGCAGAATATATCCTAGCTGCTGGCAACTCTAACGTGATTTTATGCGAGCGCGGTATTCGCAGTTTCGATCGCAAATATACCCGCAATACTCTCGATCTGTCAGTTTTGCCCGTGTTGCAAAATTTAACCCATTTGCCGATCGCGATCGATCCTTCTCACGGTACGGGCTGGTCTGAATACGTTCCTGCGATGGCTAAAGCGGCGATCGCTGCTGGTGCTGATGCTTTAATGATTGAAGTTCATCCCAACCCTGCTAAAGCTCTTTCTGACGGCCCTCAGTCTTTGACTCCAGAGGAATATGAGGATTTAGTTGCTGAATTATCCGTTATTGCTAAAGCGATCGGTCGTTGGTCTGATGCTCCCGCTCCGGCAATGGTTTAAATAAACTACCCCTCCTATGGCGAGTATGGAAGGGGTTTTAACACTGTCCTTGAGATGCTGTTAGCGACGAGCATCTGAGTGCGAGTTTTCAGCCTGGTTTATAATAGCCCCGAGAATAGCAATTTTATCCGTTCTGTTTTTATCAGCATCCAAGGATATTTTGCGATCGTCAAATTTTCCTCATATTATTAGTCGAGCAAGGTTTATTGTCTTTATCAACAGAGGTCGCGACCATCTAACCGAAACTGAAGTAAAGCTATTAATTGAAGTCAAAAATAACAAGCTATTTGACGATTAATTATATTACAAAATATTGAAAATTTTGTTTGCAAATAATTCTCAAATGAATGGCACTGACTTAAGACGAAACCTGCTTGTAGCCAGGGGGCAGGGAGAGAGGAGCAGGGAGAATTAATAGATAATTGAACGCCTTAAACGATAATAGAAGGAATCGATCCTAAACTTAATCAGCCTGCAAGCAGGATTAATTAAGGCTTTTGACGTTAAGTCAGCGGCAAATAATTCTCAAATCTCATCTTAAAGTAACTAGATAAACTCGGACTAATTATCTTCAGTATATTCGCAAAAAATATCCACTCCAACTTGAAGGATATAGAGAACAATTATAGTAGCAATTCCCGAATCTATCGGCATGGAAATTCAATTTACGACATGAACGATCGCGCCTATTAAAAGCGGTGCAGCATTAGCCGCACTTCTGTTTTTATTATATTCTTTAACTTTATTCCGAAAACCTTCATCTCCACAAATTTCTTGACGCAATACTTTTTTAGTTACTTTCCAAAATTTGCCATTACCTAAAGTTTGAGTTCCGTTTTTTTCTTGCCATAATTCATTAAAACTAGCTTCGATTGAGCCGTTATTTTCTTCTAAAACTGCGATCGCTTTTCTCCCCGGATCGTAATCTTTTAATAGCTCTTTTATTTCTTCTATTTCGGCTTTTGTTAACTCTATTGACATTCTTTAATAATTCAACTGATTTTATTTTTTGCTACCACAGATTTAGTTGAAACCTGCCAAAATATTTGAAATTATTTATATTTGCTCGAATCGATTTATATTATATTTGACTGTATAGATCTATAGCAATCCGATTTGATTCGTGAGAAAAAAACAGGTGAGAAAATCATTTTTAGGATACATTTACTCTCACATGAAATGTAGGACTGCTATATAAATAAATAAAATTTACGATAAAAATATTTGGATGAAGCTGTATTCTCAAATACTTATTGAGCGTTGTAAAATCAACTAAGGTTTTTCTCAATTTCTTTAGTGCGATCGATGTCAGTTATCACCATCCGCGAACAACAGCAGACAGAAACAGGTTTTAAAGCAACTGTAACCTTTAACGATCGTGCTGAATATTCTATAACTATTTCCGACCCATTTAGTGCCGAAGAAGAACGAGAATTAGAATGGTACTTCGAGCAATGGCTGATATATCCAATGTTAGAGGATGTGAAAGCAAAAAGGGCAGCCGCTTCGGTGGAAAAATATGGTGAAGAATTATTTAAAAAACTATTTAAGAGCGATCCTGATATTTATAGCGAATATAAGCCACTAAGAAACAGTATTAATCAGCTACAAATAGAGATAATCAGTAAAACCCCAGAATTTCAAGCATTACATTGGGAAGCATTAAAAGATCCAGATATAGCAGAACCTTTAGCAGTAAATTGTATCATGCTGCGAAAAACAGTAAACGATACTCCAATTCCGGCTAATGTTAAAAAATCTCCCGTAATCAATCTTTTAGTAGTCACAGCACGACCGGATGAAGACTCTGATGTGGGATATCGTACCATTTCCCGGCCTCTGGTAGAACTAATCGATAACAGTCAGTTACGAGTAAATATCGAGTTATTACGTCCGGGTACTTATGAAGCCTTGTACAAGCATCTAGAGGAAAAAGGACAAGGATACTATCATATCATTCATTTCGATACTCACGGGGCATTATTAAGCTACGAAGAGTTTCAGAAGGGAGTTAAATCTAATAAATATCTTTTTCAGCGAGGATATGGTTTAGAAAACTTACAACTCTATCAAGGGATGAAAGCTTTTCTGATTTTTGAAGGGGAAACAAAAGGAAAAGCTACACCAGTAGAAGCAAGCGAATTAGCTAATTTACTAACTGGTAAGAAAATTCCCGTTTGCATTCTCAATGCTTGTCAGTCGGAGAAACAAATAAAATCAGATGAAGAAGCGATCGCACAAGAATATCGAGAAACTAGCTTAGGTAGTCGCTTAATGGCTGCTGGAATGCAAATAGTAGTAGCGATGGGATATTCTGTTACTGTTTCTGCTGCCAAAATAATGATGCAGCAATTGTATCAGCATTTATTCGATAAGAAAGAAATTACTACCGCGATTCGTTTAGCTAGGAAAGAACTATTTAATATTAAACAACGCCAGGCATATTTTAACTATAAGATCGATTTAGAAGATTGGTTATTACCTGTTGTTTATTATAATTGTCCAGTCGATCTAAATTTAGGGAAATTTACCCCAGAAGAAGAGGAAAAATATTGGGAGTCTGTTGGTAGTAAGTATCGTTTTTTGTCACCACAATATGGCTTTATCGGAAGAGATTTAGAAATTATCAAGATAGAAAAAGCACTATTGAAACATAATATTTTGCTGTTAAAAGGGATGGGTAGAACTGGGAAAACTACCCTACTTAATTATCTGCGGGAATGGTGGCAGAGAACTAATTTTGCTGTAGATGTTTTTTATTTTGGTTATGACGAGAAATCTTGGAATCTAGAACAGATTTTATTTGAGATTGGCAAGCAGGTTTATGACCGCTTTGAAATAGCAAAATTTCAAGCGATGAACCTGAAGGCGCAGGTGCAAAAATTAGCTAGTAAACTAAGAACTGAATCTTACGTTTTGATATTAGATAATTTAGAATCGGTAACGGGTCAACAATTAGCAATTCAAAATACTTTGCCAGAGGAAGAACAAAATAAAATTCGGGACTTTTTAGAAAGGTTAGTAGGTGGTAAAACTAAAATTGTTTTCGGTTCTCGCAGTGGTGAAGAGTGGCTAGAAAATACATTTAAAGATAATGTCTATCAATTGCAAGGTTTAGATCCTCAATCTCGTTCTGTTTTAGCTGAGAAAATATTAGAAAGAAATGTAGAAACAGAAAAACGTAATCAAATTAGGGGAGACGATCGCTTTAAGCGTTTGATGAAACTATTGGCTGGATACCCTTTGATAATGAAAGTGTTATTAGCTAATCTCAAAACACAAACACCAAAAGAGATATTAGAAAAACTTCTATCGGGAGATATAAATAAGGATAAAACCAAAATCATTATAAAAGGCGTGGAAATTTCCCACAGTAATTTATCCCCAGAAGCTCAGAAAATGTTATTGTGTTTAGCTCTTTTTAGTAGCTATATAAGTCGCCCGAGTATTGTTATTGACTATATCAAAGAGCTGCAAAAAATAGAACAATTTAAGAATTATAATTTTGACTATTTTGATAAAGCGATCTCAGAAGCTATTAACTGGGGTTTGCTATTACCCGATCGCCAGCTCCCAGAAATACTGAAAATTCAACCTATTTTTCCTTATTTTTTGAAACTTAAACTTAAGGAAATAGATGATTCTATTTATGAGAGCTTGCGAGAAGGCTTTAAAAATAACTATCAGGGGATTGCTGCAATTATTCACGAGCAATTAATATCTAACGATGTTCAAAAGCAAAAAGCAGGCATATTATTATGCGGTTTAGAATATGAAAATCTATATCTAGCATTACAAATCTGTTTAGAAAAATACGAATCTATTAATATATTCTTTTGTTTATTTCAGTATTTTAGATCGATTAGCGATCGCCAAAGCGAACTAAAACTAGCAGAATATGTTTGGGAAGCACTAAAAAATTATCCCGATAATATTAAAACGATCGAGATAAGTTTAGAAATTGTTCAGGCAGTAGATAGACTAGCTTCTGCTTATCTCAATATAAATAATCATCAAAAAGCAAGAGAATATTATTTAAAAGCTTTAGAATTAACTCAAAAACTAACTGGTATATCACTTCGAGAAAAAGAATTAGCAATTGCCAGCATATATCATCATTTAGGAATAATTGCTCAAGAATTAAGGGAATTTGTAAGAGCGCGTCATTATTATCAAAAAGCTCTGAAAATTAGAGAAAAACATAACGATCTCTACAATCAAGCTATGACTTACCATCATTTGGGATGGGTTGATGAAGAATTAAGACAGTTTGAACAAGCACAGCGTAATTATGAAAAAGCTTTAGAAATTAAAATTCAATATAACGATCGAGAAAATCAAGCTAGCACCTACGTACACTTGGGAAGATTTGCTTTACAATTGAAAGATTTTCCAACTGCAAGAGACAATTTTCAACGTGCTCTAAACATAAAAAGAGACTACGACGATCTTTATAATCAAGCTGGAGCGTATTACAATTTAGGATTAGTATATCAAGAATTGAAAGAATGGGAAGAAGCAAAGTATAATTTTCAACAAGCTTTAGAAATTTCAATTCAATATAATGACAGTAAATACCAAGCTATCTGTTATAGCGGCTTAGGAAATGTTACTTTACTTTTAGAAGAATATCAAGAGGCTCGGAATTATTATCAAAAGAGTTTGGGAATTTTAAAAAAAGATGGCGAGTGCTACGAACAAGCTCTGATATATCATCAATTGCGTATTGTTCTTGAAAAATTAAATAAATACGAACAAGCACGAGATAGCTGTCAGCAAGCTATAAAAATTTGCAAGAAATATGGCGATCGCTACAGTCAAGTAAGAAGCTATCTTCATTTGGGAAATATTGCTGAAAAACTAGATGAATACGAAGAAGCACAAGATAACTATCAAAACGCTTTAGATATTTATATAGAATACAAAGAATGTGAAAATCAAGCTCAAACTCATTTTCTTTTGGGAAAAGTCACACAACAACTGGAAAATTTCAACAAAGCAGAATATCATTATCAACAAGCATTAGAAATTTTTATCGAAGATGACCGTCGCTACGACCAAGCGGAAACGATTTTACGCTTGGGACTACTATTTCAACAAATAAAGGATTTCCAACAAGCAAAATATTATTACGAGCAAGCACTGAAAATTTTTATCGAAGATAATCATCGCTACCAACAAGCTAAAACCTACGAATCCCTTGGTAGATTAACCGAAGAATTAGGAGAGCTAGAAGCAGCAAAAGTTAACTATTTGCAAGCGTTACGAATATGCGTTGAGGTTAAGGATATGGAGGGTATGATGGGTATAATGATTCTTTTACGTTGTCTTACTCGTATTTATCAAAAGACCCAAGATGAGACTATTTTGACAGAAGTAGCATCTATTTTAAATTGGACGATGGATGATGTCAGAAGATGGTTTATGAGTTAATATGCGATACTTCCAACTTGGAATCTTTATGCTTCTAGCTTACCTTTGGAAATTCGTGGTTTCCCTGTTGGTATGTTGTGGCATCGCAGTCGCGATCGCGATCCCGGTCATTTGTGGCTGCGGAAACTAATCGAGCAGTTATGTCCGAAGTAAGTTTAAGCATAAATAATGCAATAATTAACCCAGTCATAATATGACTGGGTAAAAAAAGATAACCAGAAAAAAGGGCTAACCCATTATTGATTAACCCCTTGACTTGGGAACGCGCTTCAAAAAATTCTATTTTTGAAGAACTAACTTGACGTTTGCGTTTTGTAAACCTTGCTGTTTTACTTCTGCTAAAGTTTTGTTAACAGCATATTTTTGGTTGATGGAATTGATCAGTTCTGTTTGATTGTGCTTTTTAGCAACACCCCAGAGGTCAGCAATTAAATCAAAGCTGCCATCGCTGTTGCAAGACCAACCTAAATCGTATTCGCCTTCAAGAACAGCAACGATGTCAGAACGAACTCTTTGACCGTTGTAACCGCGAACATCAGCATTAGTTTTTACGGTGATACCTAAGTCACGTAAAGAAGCTTTAAGAATTTCGGCATCATTAATTTTAGTACGTAGAGTGCTGAAATGAGACATTTGGATTCCTCCAGTAAATAGAACTAAACAACAACTTATATTTAGACCGCCGTGAAATTTAAATTAAGATTACGGCTGATATTTAAACTGCTAGCTAATTGCTAGCCTTTGCTCTTGCTACTAACAAGAGAAAGCCTTTAAAACTCCAATCGCTGATATTCAGCTACGGAGGAAGAAGCAGGTCGCGCTCTCTGTCTGGCCCAATCTCTGAGGGCTGCTACCTGTTCTGTCATTGTCTTGGACAAAGGTAGGGTTGCTTTAATCGCAGCGATAATATCTAACTGCGTAAATTCCCTATCTTGAGCAAAAGCTTCATACATTGCGGCGATTATTGCTTGCTCGATCTCTGCCCCAGAAAAACCTTCAGAAACTTTTCCTAGTTGTTCGATATCGAAGCGTGAAATATCAGAACGACGTTTGCTTAAGTGAATATTAAAGATGTCTTGACGCTCTTCTTTATTCGGTAAATCCACAAAGAAAATTTCGTCAAAACGCCCTTTCCGCAAAAACTCCCCTGGTAATCTTTCAACTCGGTTTGCCGTTGCCATTACGAATACCGGAGATGTTTTCTCTTGCATCCAGGTTAAAAACGAGCCAAAAATGCGGCTTGAAGTGCCTCCGTCAGAATCGGCAGATCCCGTACTTCCTGCAAAAGCTTTATCTAATTCATCGATAAACAGTATTACTGGAGAAATAGATTCTGCTGTTTTGAGAGCATTTCTGAGATTAGCTTCCGATCGCCCTACGGTCGAACCATCGTAGACTCTTCCCATATCTAGCCTTAACAGTGGCAAACCCCACAAACGAGAAGTTGTTTTAGCTGTTAAGGATTTTCCGCAGCCAGGTACGCCTAAAATTAGCATTCCTTTTGGCTGGGGTAAACCATACTCCCTAGCTTTCTCGGTGAAGGCGTTAGATCTTTGTTTGAGCCAACGTTTTAACTCTTCTAAACCTCCGATCGAGTCGATTGTATCGTCT
>JAAUYD010004951.1_pt1 | contig 15536 bp, 16 predicted proteins | sample 7278101 | NCBI WGS metagenome assembly JAAUYD01 (sample SAMN14350128, study PRJNA611818) | marine sediment metagenome | isolation source: surface marine sediment (0.6m) | place: French Polynesia: Moorea | collected 2018-08 | reverse complement strand
TCTCAATTTCGGCATTGGGATCCGGAGATGGTCTTTTTTTGCGGGTATGACCGTCAATTCATCCCCCGCCTTAAGGCCGATTCGAAATGGCAATCGCTCAAAGCTGTTAAAGCCGATCGACTATATCAATATGACTGCGGGTTAACCTGCCGGGCAGGTCCACGCATCGTTGACATGGCAGAGCTGTTGTTCAACACTCTTTACGAAAGCGAGGAAGATATCGTATAGCGGTGGAAAGCCGGCACAATGATCAGCACACCAAAGCTGCTTGATAACTATTTTAATCGTTCAAGGCCGGTAATTACCCCATGACACCGGCAGGCGGTGCTCAGCAGGATAGGTCCATCTACCCGGTTTACATCTGCTTTCAATTTAAAAAGTTGTTCCGGGCGGTACCCCCCGATACCCGGCCCTAACTGGTGGCTCCTTACGGTTAGCGCATTAAACGGTTTGAAACCCAAATTTCCCAGCAATTTAAACATGTCCTCCTTTCGCTTTTCCCGGGTAACGCTGCAGATGTCTCGGGGTTCTTCGCAGTCAACCGGACAACGGAAATCGGCATGGCTCACATACAGGTTTTCTTCCGGACCGCGGAAGGGATTGGGAACTAAACGGTCGAGTTCGGTCGGCAAAGGAATCCGTCTTATCTTTTGGGGTCCCTCATCCGATAGGATCCACTCGGCAGCCAGATGCACGGGCAGTGCCGGTATGATCCAATCCGGTCGACGACCCATTCCCAGCTGCGAAACCAAAAATTCTACACCATCGCAAATTTTCAGCGTCGCAGCGGGCTCCCTGCACTTTAGGAGATTTTGCTCGACAGGGTCCACCAGGACAAAATGCCTGTCCTTGGCCGCTTGCGACAACCGTTGGTATGCAATCTGCCCGAAATGGCCGACCCCTATGATCCAGATCTCTTCCATGATGGCTAATCTAAAATCAAGTTAAAGATCACCTCATTCATTAGTCAACTTCTAGATTTTGGTCAAAGATGCATTCTCGCCAATTTGCTGACTGTAAATAATTCGGAAGTAGATCAGAACCACAAAAATTTACATTTTCCAGCCGAGCGGCCTTAAAATCTGTGTTACTAAAACTTGAACCGGTGAAATCAGAATTGAAAATTTCTGTGTTACGAAAACTGGTATCGCGCAATGAAGCATAACTAAAATCAGCCTGTTGTATGACACTTGCTGTAAAACTAACTTGGTAAAGTTCTGATGATGTCCAGGCTGAAAATCTCAGGTTTGCATCCGTCAGATTTGTTCTGCAAATCACCGTATTCGTTAAATAGGCATTGTGGAAAAATGCACCTTTAAAATTATTATCGGATAAGGTCGAATCGGAAAAATCGCAAAATTGAAGATTTGATTGGGTCAGCTCACTGTTATGAATCCTGGCCTCTTTCAGGATGCTCCATTGCATATGTGCTTGGTGAAATTTGCAAGTGTGTAACTCTGCCTGTTTCAGATTGGCTGTTCTTAAATTGGCATGGCTAAAGTCGATGTCCCGAAGAACAGCCATTTCCAATCCAACACCATATAAATTGCGATTGGACAAGTCGAGACATCGTAAGTCGGCTCTCTGACCAAGATTTCCATTGGAGTTCAACCATTGGCGATGATCTCTCAGTATACGTTCCAGCTCATCGGGAAGGAGCTTTTTCAATGTTTTTCCTGTATAATTTTATTTAGCTGTCTTCTTTTGCGTCTTTAATTTGCTCATCTTTTTGGATGGTGATAAAACGTCCACCGCAGTCCTGGCACTCGCGCAAAAACCCCTTTTCTTTTTCACCACCAAAACGGCAGGACACATTAAATGTTACCTTAAATCCAGTTCGATTACCACAATGAGGACAAAATTTGGTTGGCATAATATCACCCCGATATCGTGCCAGACATCCCTTCTAAGCCATACGGGATGCGAATTCGATTATGCGGCAAGGCAGGCTGCGATATCCTTTTCCGGTTTTACAAGAAGGGAGCGGCAAAGCCGTCTCCCTTCATATTTCAGCTCCGGTACCTTGCGCACCTTTCGTAACGCTGAATGGCGGCGGATATCATATTAGTCCAATCGCCCCACCGCCGGGCTCGGTTTTCGACCATACTCTCTGGCCGTTTTCACGATGGCACGCATGTTTTCCTCTTTAATGTCCGGCCACAGATCGCAACCAGGCCAGACCGCATCCACCCCGCCGTCAATGTTGACCTTGATGCCTTCGACAGCTTGTTCAACCGTGGTTTCTTCTTTGCATGGCAGTGCAAATACATCGAAATTCCCGAACAAAAGACGATCGTTGCCTATTTTCTGGCGAGATTCAGCCAAGGTGTTTTTGATGTCTACGCTAAGGGCATCGGCCCCGCATTCGTTCATCATTTCGATAATCATGTCGGTGGCACCGCAGATATGCAAAACCTTGGGGGACTTCCAGGCTGCAAGGATGCGTTTTACGCGCGGCATAATCATGGTTTTCCAGGTTCTGGGGCTGATAAGATCCGTACCGGTACCCATTTCGCGTAACGTAATGAAATCCGCCCCGGCCGCCTGCTGTGCCTGGCCAATCTTAATGATCATGTCACTGATTTTGTCCAGGGCTGCTTCCACCAACTTTTTTTGCTTGAAGACACCTTTGAGCATGATATCCAGCTCCAAAAGCTGCCCGGCCATTGTAAAAGGCCCCAGTTGCCAGGCGCCAATGGCAAGCTCGGGGGCTTCCTGTTTGGCGAGTTTAATGGCCTCAATGACCATGGGCATCCTTCCTAGTTCCAGAATGTTGTCCGGTATGTCGACTTCTTCCAGTCCTTTCCAACGCTTTTCGGGAATGGTGGGATAGAGAATGTCTTCGGAATCCTCGTAAAGGCTAATTTCATTTCCCAAGGCTTGAGATTCACATGTCATGTCAAAGGGCACGGCCACTGAGTCGAAATCGAACATGCGGCTGGATTCGACTGCCGATTTGACCATCATATTCACGTCACTATGCACCTTCGGGAATTGATATCCCAGTTTGGTGATGGCCGGCATAACCACCATCCCGTAGCCACTGAAAAAAGGCATCGTATCGACGGGTTCTTTGCGGAAGACTCTCATTACTCTCTCTTTTGGCGTTAATTCTGTCATAAAACCTACTCTCCTTTTGCAATGTTAAATTTAACCGGGCGTTTTTCAGGCCGGCAATGATATCCAAATTCGAGTGCCCAATGAATCATGTCCACCCAATACTGTCAATCGTCCTTTCGACGATTTTCAACACTTTGCGGGGTGATTTTATTTGGTTATTCCGGCGGCGGCAAGATAAATGCAGGGGTTTCAAAAGAATGAAATCAGCGACCACTGGTAGAACTGGGATATAAGAATGACCCCAGGTTGGCGCCGTGGCCATCGCTGCTGGATGTCATTGATTTTATTCATCCAGAAGATTTAATAACTGCTGGGCGGCGAGCGTGGGGGCGGTCATTCCAGTTTCAACCGATTCAACAATTTCAGGCAGTGACTTTTCAACGTCCGGATTTCTATAAAATCGCTCTCTCAATCCCTCTTCAACCAAAGCCCACAACCAGTCTAAGGCCTGTTTTCTACGTTTGTCCATTAACTCACCGGAGTTTTCCAGTTTTTCCTTAAAATCCATAATGGTACGCCAGATGTCTTCGATTCCGGCCATTGTGACTGCGCTGCAAGTCAAAACCGGAGGAGACCAGTTCTTCGACGAAGGCGTCAAAAGATTGAGGGCTTTTTCATATTCGATTTTGGCATTTTGGGCGTTTTCAATGTTGTTACCGTCCGCTTTGTTAATGGCAATTGCATCAGCCAGTTCGAGTACACCCTTTTTGATGCCTTGAAGCTCGTCGCCAGCACCGGCCAGCATCAATACCAGGAAAAAATCGACCATTGATGCGACGGTGGTTTCCGATTGTCCGACACCAACGGTTTCCACAATGATGACGTCAAATCCGGCAGCCTCACAAACAACAATGCTTTCGCGGGTACGCCGTGCGACACCGCCCAAGGTGCCACCCGAAGGAGAAGGTCGTATAAAGGCCCCCTGCTCCATGGAAAGTCGTTCCATACGGGTTTTGTCGCCCATGATGCTGCCACCGCTTTTAGAACTGCTGGGATCGACCGCCAGAACCGCCACGCGATGATTTTGTTTAACCAACTGCAACCCAAAACTTTCGATGTAGGTGCTTTTTCCAACTCCCGGAACCCCCGTTATGCCGATGCGGACCGCTTTGCCGGCATGTGGCAATAGGGCATCCACAATTGTTTTAGCCCTTTCCTGATGAACCGCCAAAGAGCTTTCAATTAAGGTGATCGTTTTTGCAACCATCCGCCGGTTTTGCGCCAAAACGCCATCAATGTAATCTTGAGTTTCCATGGAACTTCCGCTTCCGTTTTATTCGAAAAAATCTAAAATCTGGTATAGCGTGGCCTTGTCTGCCGGGATTGAACTTAAAATCAGATCGACACCAGCATCAGTTAAAAAATTGTAATCTGATGGTGGTATGACTCCACCCATGATAATATTTACATTTTCGGCCTCTTCTGCTTTGAGCAACTTAACCAGGTCTGTGATCAGATGTTTATGTTTGTTTTCAGTGCTTAAACAGCAAATGAGGTGCACATCATTTTCTATCGCCATCCGGGCTGTTCCCCGGGGTGTCTGGTGCGGTGGGCTGATATCAACGTCAAACCCCGCTTCGGCAAAACACGTGGCCAACAACTTGGTGTCGTGATCATGGTTTTTTTGATCCAGGTTACCGACCAGGATCCGCGGTCGTCGACCTTGGCGTTGAACAAATTGTTCGATTCTTTGTTTGATGTCCATTGTGCAACTGGCTTCCAAATTATTAATACTGCGTAGGACCGATCGTCCCGATCTAAACCACGATCCTTGTGTGCCAATTTACAGGGCCTAATAGAAGATCAACCGGCCACCAGATGATGGCAGCTACTATCTATTTTAAAGTGATTTAAAAGTCAAATGGGATCACTCCGCAATTTACCAAATTGATATTGTCAGGAAAAAATTATTTTTTATCCTCCGGATCACCTGTTCCCAAATGCATTCGTCCTGAATCACATCCGGAATCCGGTTGAAATTTGGCATTTTCTATGTTAGATCAGCGACCATCAACAGATATGGCCTTTTCCCCTTTACAGGGCCATCCTTATGCCCAAGCTCTGCTGATGGTCGCTGATTGCGCCAAATTCTTGAATACAAATTGAATCGATGGCATGCCGGAAATCTGACAATCGAACTAGCCAAAAGATCGTCAAATTCAACCAGACCCTATGACCACGTATAGCCCTGAGAAAATATTGATCGAAGTGATGTACAAGGCTGACTATTGCCTGCCCTGCCTATATATGGATGAGGCTGTCCGAGATGTTGTCCCGAAATACAGTCGATATGTTGACTATCATCGGGTCGAATTCATGAAGGGTGAGGGAAAAAAGCGGTTTCTGGAACTTTCAAATTCCCTGTTCGGCGAACAAGGGGTTCAAAAACATATGCGGCTTGCGCCCGTCCCTTCCTTATTCATCAACGGGGAGCTTTTTTTTGATGCCATCCCTCCCAAATTTGAATTGGAGGAAGCGATTGAAGAGATTCTGGTCGAAAAAGGTTACTGGGAGAAAAACAGAAATGGACGTTAAAATACATCTGGAAGTTTTCCACGAAGGCGAGCACTGAATCCCCTGTGTTTATCTGACCCGTGTGGTCGAGTCGGTGGCGCCGGAATTTAAAGATGTCCTAACTTGGGAAAAGGTCATTACCAAAGAGATGGCCGGGGCTCGCCGATATCAGGAATTTTCTAAGCTTCTCGGTAAACCTGTCCCCATACCATCCATTGCAATCAACGGCCGCTTGGTCTTTGACACCACTCCAAGCACCGAGGAACTTAAAGCTTGTATTGTTAGACATATTGAGCAAAAATAAATCGGTTCCTAATACGCCATCCCCTTTCTGGTGCGTGCCCCGGTCCCATAAGGAAGTATTACCTGAAAAGGTTCCGTCATATTGTCGGCCCTCTTTATAACTTCAGATTATTTTTCGATACCAACCCTGGCCGGCACCCCTTTTTGGTAATAATGTTTGATAGGCCGCATCTCAGTAACCAGATCTGCATTCTCAATAATCCGGGGAGATGCACCCCGCCCCGTAATAACTAGTTCCTTATCATGAGGTTTGTTGATAATTAACTTCAAAAGATCCTGTACCGCTATCAGCCCCAACTTCACCGCGACATTGGCTTCTTCCATAATAACGATGTCATAATCATCCGAAACCAGTACCGATTTTACTCTTTCAAGCCCCTTTTGTGCCGCCCGGATGTCCTCCGGGGCCGGCTTGCGATTGGTGAATCGTCCCAGTCCGAACTGCTCGACTGTAATCAAATCGGAATACCTCCTTAGGGCTTTTATTTCGCTGTAATCTCCCATTTTTATAAACTGGGCGATATACACTTTTAGACCAGCACCGGCAGCCCGTATGGACAATCCGATGGCGGCTGTGGTTTTACCTTTGCCGTTGCCCGTGTAAACTTGGGTGTATCCTTTCCTGTTTTTTTTGGTCTTCATAAGCTAGCCAGCCTTACGCTTATTTCAGATTTCAATCTTGCAAAATATATCTGCCACGGTGCCATCCATCAGCTTTTATCCCAACGTGTTTCGAGAAATTTCAGCGAAGTTTTCAAGTTTTCAAAAGAAAAGACTTCAAGGCACACGACACCGTTAAATCTTTTTAATATCCGCAACACAGTCGATGCGTATGGTTCAGCCAATCGGTTCAATGAGTTATGATCCCGACCATTTTCAATGCCATGCAAATGAAGAACCGTTGTTTTAGCCCTGTATGCATTGAAGACTTCCATTAAATTAAATTCATATACCATAAGATGGCCCAAGTCCAGACAGATCGTTAAATCTAAATCGAGAATGATATCTCCTACCATCTCCAATGGATAATCCAAGGTCTCGACGGCGATGAGATCATGGATTTCTATTTCTGATTTTAATTTTCCTAGATTTTGGAAAACACGATCGCGCCAGTTTGCAAGGATGCCATCGTCATAAGATTTTTCTCCGTATGGCAGGTGCAAAACCAATGCTGATGAGCGCAGTGGCCGCACCAGTTCAATAACCCGGATCATGGTTTCCACCGCCTGGGCCTGTCGCGCCGGATCCTGGTCGGTTATCGATATATCGGTGGGAAGATGAACATTGTAGCTCAGTTCGAATTCAGCGCCCAGGCAGCCTAGTTCGTCAATCTCCGTCTTGGTAGGAAGGACATCCGCCCCCTGGCTTTCAAATAATAGAAGCTCGATTTCATCCACAAATGGCCCCAGCATTCTGACATTGGGAATATAATGATCGGGATAAATAAATGAGGTTGTACAGATTTTAAAAGGATAGAATCCTTTATATGATTTGGTTAAGGTAGGGTAGTTATTTATCCGATATTTCATTGAATTATTTGAGGACCTTTATCTAAATTAACCATTGCACAACCATCAGCAAAATCAACCACAATAACGAGGTCAGAATCATAATATCGCAGGCTTTGAGGATGTGGTTGGGCGTGGATCGACCAAATCGTATCCCGATGTACGGTTTCTCGACAAGTTTTCCGTGGTAGTAATTGGGACCGTTCAATTTGACTGCCAACGCACCGGCAAAAGCCGCCTCTGGATAGCCGGCATTGGGGCTGGCGTGGTTGGCGCCCTCGCAGATTGCCGTCCTCAATGACCGTTTTCCACGGCAGGCTAGTATTTGGGCTGCCAGGGCAACCACCGGTACGGTAAGTCGGGCTGGTATGAAATTAAAAAGATCATCAATTCTGGCGGAAGCCTTGCCGAATTTATGGTAGGTGTCGTTTTTATACCCCACCATGGAATCCAGGGTGTTGATCATTTTATAGGCCACTGCCAAGGGAGCTCCACCAATGGCTGCGAAAAATAAAGGTGCGGTGATCCCGTCAACCAAGTTTTCGGCAACGGTTTCAACGGTAGCCCGCGCAAGCCCTTCTTTCTTATACCGGTCAATATCCCGGCCAACGATCATGGCTACTTTTTCCTTGGCCGATTGAACCTTGTTCTGCTGAAGGCACTGTTTTATTTCCATGGCAGCGTCAGAAAGTGAACGAATCGAAATGCAGTAAAAAATCAGGATGATATCAAGCACTATTTTAAAATAAGGATGAACTCTGTGGGCCGTTGATAAAACGATCAATGTCAGCAGCCAGGTACCCAGAATAAGAACTACTGCATACAGTGCGCCCGAAAAAATAAGGCTAAAGGGGAGTCTGCGAAAAGGCGGTTCCAGCCACTCAATAGTTTTCCCCATCCAGCGCACCGGGTGGGGCAGATAACGGGGATCCCCCAGAAGGATGTCAAGGGCAAATGCCGCCGGCAGAATATACCAAACAGGAGGCCATTCAATCGTTAACATGCCGCCTGCTTTTCTTTGAAGATCTCAAAATCCGGTTCCAGACTGTTGAGCAGGGCGATGAGCTTGGACACCAATATACGATTATATTCATGTTTTTTTAGTGATATTCGAACAAATCTATCAGATAGACCCTTAATGTTTGCACAGCGACGAACGAGGAGTTTATCCCGGGCCAACATCTGCCATACATGGTTCGCAGAAAATTCGTCGGGTAGTTTGATGAGCACAAACGGTGTCCGGCCATTGAACATCCTCAGCCGACCATAAGCTGTTAATGCGTGAAAAAATCGTTGTCTTTGGTCTGCAATATAATTTCTGGTTTCACTAATGAATGATACCATCAACGCTTTTTCGCTGCTGACATAATCAATCGCCAGCTGTGCCAAACTGCTGACACTCCAAGGCAGAAGATATTTACTGAATCTTTCAATTAGATCTTCGCATGCGGTGATAAATCCGATCCTTAACCCTGGGATTCGGAATATTTTGGAAAGCGAGAGCAAGACGATCACATTGTGCAGTCCCGAATTAATCAGAGTTTCTTTTTCAGCGTGGGGCACAAAATCCAGGTATGACTCATCAATGACGAATTTATGTTGCGGGTGGCAGCGGCACAGCTCGCTGAGCGCATCGCCCGCGATCAGCGTTCCGGTAGGGTTGTTGGGATTGCACACAAACACCGTATCGACGCTTGGCAGTTTTTTGCTGATCTGATCGATCCGGGGCGTGAATTCATCAGATTCATTCGCCATATGAAAGGTGCAGGGGATGCCTTCAAGGCGACAGGCATCGCCATAGTCGGCATAGGTTGGACCGATTATCAGCGCTTTGCGGGTTTCAAGAATTCGAGGGATGGAATAAATAAACTGGGTGGTTCCGCTGCCTGCCAGCAGACGATTGGAATCAACGCCAATAAAATTGCCGAACCGTTTTACAGTAATCCCGGCATCGACTTCAGGTAACCGCATGATCGAATCCAAGTTGTCCTTCAAATATTGTAGCAACCCGGGAGGCGGCCCCAGCGGATTTATGTTACTGCTCATGTCGATGATATCTGCCGGCCTGCAGTTGAGCTGTCTGGCGACATCGTAAATATTTCCACCGTGTCCGTGAATCATCCGGTCCCTCCCACTGATACCATCAAGAACAGGCCCGCTTCCAGGACTTCTGCCATTGCACCCAGCATATCGCCGGTAACGCACCCTACCCGTCTTTTGTAATACCTGATTAAAAGGTACGTTAGAGAGATAAAGCTCAGATTCAACCAGAACCCGAGCCACCCCAGAAACAGAGACATCAAAGCCTGGGGGGCTAGTCCCCAAAAGGCGGTTGGTTCCAGCTTATGTTTAAAAAAATCCAAACCTGTGCCGCCGTCCGGTCGGCCGTATTCGAGAAACCGCATTCCGAAAAGCATGCCGGCACGGGCGTAGGCCGGCACGATAACCAGCAACATGGCGCGGTTTGCGCTCAGGCCGCTAATCCCACCCCATTTTAGGGCTAGACCAAACAAAATTGCCACCAGGCCCATGGTTCCCAGGCGACTGTCCTTCATAATGCGCAATGCTTTTTCTCTGGGCCTCTGGCCCAAAAGCCCGTCCGCCGAATCCCCCAATCCATCCAGGTGAAAGGCACCGGTAAGTACGGCCAGAAAAAGAACATCTAACAGCGAAGCCACCGGTTCGCTCCATACAGCAGTAGTCAGTTGATCAAAGACTGCCGTCAACAAACCCAGAAAAAGTCCGACAATCGGAAAATAGGGTATCATTTTGATCGGCTCGAAAGAATCCGTCCGACCCATCGGAATGATGGTGATAAATTGTATGGCCGATATGAAGTGTCGCATTGGTTGAAAAAAATAGTTCTATCTATTCAAAATAATTAATTTTATTTTTGAAACTTGTAATGCCTCAATATCTAAGTCCCTCAGCAGGCTGCTAATATTTATTAAGTAATGACCATCGAGAAACTGCAATTTTCATTGAAAATTGCGGAGGACGCATTTAAAAACTAAGTTCAGGGGTACCATCCGTCGTGCTTCGTCCTTTGTCGATCGTCCTTCGTCCCTCTTTCCTATCCCTTAATGGTCACCGGAATGCCGGCCACAGTCCAAACCACCTGATCGACACATTCGGCAACAGCCTGGTTGGCCCATCCGACCAGATCCCGATATTGGCGGGCCAGCTTGTTTTCCGGTACGATGCCGGCACCCACCTCGTTGGAGACCAGAATGATTGGATGGGCCGCTGCCGAGACCGCGTCGGTTAGACATTGAAATTGTTTTATAATTTGGTCGGAATTTGGATTTTCCAGCAGCAGATTGCTGATCCATAAGGTCAGGCAATCAACCACCACGACATCGGCCTTACGGTCGGCTTCAATAACAGCCTCCGGTAGGTGTATGGGCGCTTCCATGGTAATCCATCGATGGCTGCGTTCCTTTTGGTGTCTGGCGACCCTGTGTCTCATTTCATCATCATAGGGGATACAGGTCGCGATAAATATTTTAGTTCCACCGGAAAATTTGCGGGCTGTCTCAAGGGCGTGGCCACTTTTTCCACTGCGGCATCCGCCCAATACAAATACTTTTTTCTTCACAGATAATGCTCCGCTGGTTTGGTTCCAAGGTTCACGGTTCAGAGGTTTAGGGTAGTAACGATTTCTTTAACATCTATATGGGATTCAAAATAATCAGCCAAACGGTCGTATTCTTTGTCCTTGGCATCCAGTCCATCCAGGGTTGCAGTTTCCACTTCGGGCAGTCCAATCATATCCAACCACGATCGGGTTACCGTCGAATTTTCAAACAGGCCGTGAATATAGGTGCCCAAGATTTTATTGTCTGGTGAGACGCATCCATCCGCATCCTCACAGCCGACGCCGTTTCGTTCGAGGACACGGAACAGTGGTTCACCGCCATGCCGTTCGGTCTGGCCCATGTGAATTTCATAACCGCTGCCATGAACATTTTTGCCGCAAAACCGCGTAAGGGTAGTTGTTTTCGGGGCTTTTAAGGTGGTTTCCACCGGCAATAGATTCAGCCCTTGGGTCGTGCCTGGTTTTCCTTCCAACCCATCCGGATCGTTTACAAATTTGCCCATCATCTGATAACCACCACAAATCCCCAACACATGGCCGCCTTTGGACACATAGTCGGCAAGCATTTCCAACCAGCCGCCTTTTTTTATCCACTCCAGGTCGTAGCGTGTATTCTTGGAGCCCGGCAGTATGACGGCTCTAAAACCAGTCAGGTTCTGGACTTTTTCTAAAAAATACAGGTCCAGACCATCCAGTGCCATCAAAGGATCAAAATCGGTAAAATTAGAAATATGCGGCAGCCGGACGACCGCAACAGCTGGTAGATCCGAATGGTCCGTGGTCACTTTTTGCGGATTTTCGATGACCACCGAGTCCTCTGGATCGATCTGGATGTGATTATACCAGGGCAGCACACCGTATACTTTCCGGTCGGTCTTTTTTTCTATCCAGCGGACACCGTCTTCAAAAAGGCGAATATCCCCCCTGAAACGGTTGACAATAAATCCTTTGACCAGATTTCGTTGGGTCCGGGCGATACAGTTCAATGTTCCGACAATTTGGGCAAATACCCCGCCCCTGTGAATATCAGCGACCAAAATCACCGGAGCGTCCGCATATTCAGCCATTCGGAAATTGACGATATCGTGGGGCATGAGATTCACCTCGGCACACGATCCGGCACCTTCCATGACAACCAGATCATATTCATGCCGCAATCGGTCGAGGGCGGCACCGGCAGTGGTAAACAGGTGCTCCTTTCGAGAGTGATAATCACTGGCCGTGCTGTTGCCCACTGCTTTTCCCAAAAGGACCACCTGTGAGCCAATATCGCTGGTAGGTTTCAATAATATTGGATTCATATCCACATGAGGCGGAATTTTTGCAGCTTCGGCCTGGACAATCTGGGCGCGGCCGATTTCCAGACCCTCGGGTGTGACCCCTGAATTATTGGACATGTTCTGGGCTTTGTAGGGGGCAACCCGAATTCCACGGTTTGCAAACAAACGGCACAGAGCGGTGGTAACAATACTTTTGCCCACATCCGAACCGGTTCCGAGAACCGCTAAACAGTGAGCTTTTTTAGGCTTGTTTAAGGACACGGTAGTTAAAATCCTTTATGACTGAATTTCATATTTTTTAGCATACCCTCTGGGTGTATACATAAAGTCCATAAATCGACTCGACGTGCTGCTGCCGATAAATACGGTGGTTTGCATATCGACATCGGCAGCAGGCAGGTCATCCAAGCTGACGATGTCAATATTTTGCTGTTGCCGCATGGCCCGTGAAACAATCCCGACGGGGGTTTGTTTGTCCCGGTGCCGCCGAATGATGTCGCAGGCTTTTTTCAGCTGCCAGTTTCTTTTCTTGCTTTTGGGGTTGTACAAAACGATAACGAAATCCGCCTGAGCGGCAGCTTCAAGACGCTGTTCAATGAGTTCCCAGGGCGTCAGCAAATCGCTCAGACTGATGGCCGCAAAATCGTGGGTCAAGGGAGCGCCAAGCAAAGCGGCTCCGGCACAAAGGGCTGGGATTCCGGGCACGACTTCTAATCTCAGGGCATTTCTGTCATCGACAGCCCCAGGATCTGAAGCCCCAGGTAAAAGGGCGATACCTTTGATTTTGCAGGTTTCAAAAACCAGTCCGGCCATGGCGTAGATTCCGGGATCGCCACTGGAGATGATGGCGCAAGATTTGCCGGACAGAGCCCGCTCAATGGCCGCCTCGACTCGAACCACTTCCTTGGTCATCCCCGTACTGATGATTTCTTTTCCTTCGATAAGAGGACGGATTAATTCAACATAGGTGGTATAACCCGCGACAACCTCAACCGAACCGAGAATTTTGGCGGCCCGTTGGGTCAGGTGTTCCGAACTGCCTGGCCCGATTCCGACGACATAAAGTTGATTCGTGCAATGGCCACCGTCACGTTTTTGGTCGACTGTTTGGGAACGACTAGTGCCCCGCCCCTGGCTGTGAGAATTGCGGCTGCTTCGCATACGCTTTTTACTCCAACATGTTTTTCCACCACCGCGGATGGGTTTTTAATTTCTTTCACCTGGTTCAGCTTCTTGCGATCATAAAATTCAAGCGGCAGCTTAAGGTATTCAGCCAAGTTGAGCAGGCCGCTTTCATCGGCTTTGACATCAATGGATGCCAGAGATGCTAGGCTGGCTAATGCCAGTTGGTGATTTGCCAACACCTCTTCGAGGAGCGCTTTGATCTCATCCATTGGGGTATTACGATTGCATCCGATGCCGGCTACCAGACTGGCAGGCCTCAAAATTAAAACTTCCGGATGAAGGTCGATGACAATATCGTCAACGTAGATGCCCGGAACGTATTGCCCTGAACCGATCTGGTTTGACTCTCCGCTATACGTGCAGGGCGACACACCGGGTAAACAGGTTTCTAAAAACCTGTAGGGATCATGGACAAATATCTGCTGGCCTCTGAGCAAAGCCATATTCACCGTTTTGATGACCCTGGGGTTTGCAATCCGAAGATGTTTTTCCTGTGCCAGCATGTCGATCGCCGGCAGCCCGTTTACATCGGTGGCCGTGGTGATCACCGGGTCTGCACCGATATACTTTGCGATTGATAGGGTCAAGGCATTAGCGCCGCCCAAGTGGCCGGATAAAAGGCTGATGGCGTGCTTGGCCTGGTCGTCCACCACCACAACCGCCGGATCTTCGAGTTTGGAATTGATCAAAGGGGCGATCACACGCACCACAATTCCGGTACTCATGATAAATATATGACCGCTGTAGCGGCCAAAGGCGTCGCCGAGGGCCTGGGAAAGGTTTTCAAACCATCGCCAATCTGTCGGTTTTTCTTCAATCTTTTGTGATATGAAGACATCACAATCTGTCAGTTTGTCTGAAATCAACCTGGCAAGCTTAACGCCGTTGGGTGTAATGACCCAGACGGCTGTTTTATTTTTTTTGGATTGGTGCATTTATATTAATTATCAATAGCTTAAGATGTAGGCCCTAAATTAAAATTATATATTCAACGGGTTTTCGGAATATCCATATTTTGGATTCACGGTCGATATTCGTGTTTGAAATCCTTGTCGTACAGCTTTGATTTGTGCTTCAAATTTGCCGGCCCCACATCCAAAACTTTACTTACGATGATCAGGGCGTGTTTGGTAATTTTCTCCACTGCAACCGTCGCTGCCAATTCGTTGAGTGTCGTCACAATCACCTTCTCCTCCGGTTGGCTCGCCCGGTAAACCACTGCACAAGTGGCATTCGAACCGTAAGCGGCAGCTAAAATGTCGGCCACCTCTGCTGCCATGGACATGCTAAGGTAGATCGCCATGGAAGCCTGGTGTTTGGCCAGTTCTGCCAGATTCTCTTTCTCCGGCACTGGCGTCCTTCCTGCCATGCGGGTCAACACCAGCGTCTGGGAAATTTCAGGCAGGGTGTATTCCAGACCCAGTGCGGCGGCGGCTGCAAAGGCAGCGGTCACACCCGGTATCACTTGATAAGGGATATTCCGTTGTCGAAGCTCGACCATCTGTTCGAAAATGGCCCCATACAGGCTGGGGTCCCCCGTGTGGAGCCTGACAACCCGTTTGCCCTTGGAATGGGCGTTTTCGATTTCTTCAATGATTTCTTCAAGGTTCATGGATGCGCTGCTTAGCGCCTTTGTGCCAGGACGGGTCCACTGCAGCAATTCTTGGGGAACAAGGGACCCGGCATAAATCACCACATCGGCGGCCTTCAACGCATTTTGACCTTTGACGGTAATCAGCTCCGGATCTCCCGGGCCAGCACCGACAAACAGAACAGGTTGTTTGAAGTGGGAGGTGGGAATGCGGAATGCGGATTTATAGGACGCTTTATTACTTTTTGATTTCTTTGGCATAATTTGCAGTTTCTTAAAATAGTTAATTAAAATTTATTGATAACTTTTTTAGTAAATATAAATGTCATTTTTTGACAATGTATCGAGAAATATTCAGCTTGACGATGACAATACTTTATCTGAAACGATAATTTCATGTCCCGGAACGCTTTCTTTCTTTCTTATGCATGCTCAAT
>JAAUYD010168391.1_pt1 | contig 15547 bp, 7 predicted proteins | sample 7278101 | NCBI WGS metagenome assembly JAAUYD01 (sample SAMN14350128, study PRJNA611818) | marine sediment metagenome | isolation source: surface marine sediment (0.6m) | place: French Polynesia: Moorea | collected 2018-08 | reverse complement strand
CAGCGAGTGTGATGCAGGGGCCCTGGAGTTTGATCCGGAGCAAGACCCGGAAAGTTGGGTGCCAATTGATCCACTGCCGCTGTTTGAACACGCTCAATATCCTACACCGGTGGTAGGGCGCGTCTTTACGGTGACGGCGGTGGATCACGTCAATCGATCCGACAATAATCCGGGGGATGGGACATGCGCTACCGGCCAGGGCAGCGGTGTGGTCGAGTGCACGCTGTCCGCGGCGATTCAAGAAAGCAACGCCCTGGCGGGTCAGGATACGATTTTGCTGCCGGCCGGGACCTTCTCATTAACGAGTCAGCTCGATGAAATTACCGACCATCTCGTTTTGCAGGGGGCGGGCAGTTCAGCAACGGAGCTTTATCGGGGGTCAGGTACGGCGATTCGTACAGACTACAGCACCATTGTCACGATTCAAAACGTCACCTTGCGCGGGGGCGATCGCTTTATCAGTAACTATGGCAAGCTCACGCTTAATAATTGTGTCGTTTCTGACAACGAGGATTCGGCCGTGTTTAGCTTTTACAGCTATGGAGACACCATGCCGATTTTTGACCCGCTGCCGGAAGTGACCGTGCGCAGATGCACTTTTCGCAACAACGCGGGTGCGTTTAATGGGGCCGCCATTTATTCGGTTGGGTCGGTGGCCGTCTATGACTCCCTGTTTGAGAACAATGAGGCGACCAACGGCGGCGCTATCTACACCACCGGTGGGGCCGGCATAACCGAGCAGGGAAACATCACGATCGTCAACTCCCATTTTGAAGGAAACGTGGCGGAGCGACAGGGAGGAGCCATCCGTAGTCGGTGGAGCCTGATCGACATCACCAATTCCGTGTTTATTAACAACGCTGCTCCAGGAGACAGCCAATCGCAGGGAGGTGCAATCGCCACATCAAGCTGGATCATGATAACAGACAGCTATTTTGAGGGGAATACAGCTGAAAATGCCGGAGGGGCGATCGCTAACGGCGGAAAATGGAATGTCGATATTGATCCGGCCGTTATCGGGGTGAGCGGCAGCTCATTTATTGGAAACAGCGCCGAGTTTGGTGGGGGCGTTGTTTTTGAGGGGAGCGGGTCGATCCGTCGAAGCACGTTTAGCGGCAACACGGCCGAACGGGATGGCGGAGGGCTGCTGATTGCGGCCGATAGTTCGGCCGCGCTCAACAGCGTCACAATCGTCAACAATACGGCCGACAGCAACGGCGATAACGATGGTGCGGGTGGTGGCTTACAGCTGGCTGGCGGTTTGTGGGACAGTCCGGGTGACTTCACCATTCAAAACAGCATCATGGCCAATAATGTCGCCTTTTCCGGTGATGACTGCAGTGCGGCGACCGGCAACGGGATTTCACTGGGCGGGAATTTAATTGAAGAAATCGCCGATTGCGGTTTGGTGACTGTGGGCAGTGATTTAATCGGTGTCGATCCACAGCTGGCCCCGCTCAACAACGTGCAAAATCACAATCGGGCTCACGTCCCGCTGTTAACCAGCCCGGCTATTGATTCGGGTGGCGGTTGTGAGACGGTTGATCAGCGGGGGATCAGCCGGGCCATCTGTGATCGCGGCGCTGCCGAGGTGACCCCGCCGCAGATGTTCCAGGTAAACAACAGCGGCACGGCCGGGGACGCAGAACCAGGGAATGGCATATGTGAAACGAGCAGGGGCACCTGCACGTTTGCAGCGGCCGTTGAAGAAGCAAACGTCTGGAATTTTGCCGATACGATTGTCCTGTCGGCCGGGAGTTTTACCAGTGAAAACGTTGTGATCTCCGGGGGGGATTTGACCATTCAGGGTGCCGGAGCTGGTCAAACGGTCCTTATCGCCGCCAGCGGGAACAACCGGGTGTTGACGACCGGTCTCATCACCGATCCGGGGCAAAAAATATTTCTGCAAGATTTAGCAATCTCCGGCGGGAACCTCGAAGGGGCCACATCTGGGGGAGGCATTTTCAACGTGGCAGATTTAACCCTGGAGCGCATCCTCATCAACGACAATCAGGCGGGCAGCGGCGGGGCAGTGGCCAATTTGGCCTCAGGGTCGCTCACCATACACGACAGTGCCTTTGTCGACAATCGGGCCGAATGGTTTGCCGGCCGGCTGCCTCGAGGGACTGGTGGTGCTCTGGTCAACAGCAGCAGTGGCACGGTCACCCTGGTAAACGTCACGATTAGCGGCAACGAAGCGGGGCAATACGGTGGCGGGGTCGCTCACACCGGTTCCGGATCGTTGACTTTGGACCAGGTCACAGTGGCCGATAATTCGGCCAACAGCGGCTATGGTGGCGGCGTCGTCAATGCCGGCAGCGGCAGCCTTTCGCTCAACAACACCATTATCGGCAACAATGGGTCCGCGGGTGGGGATCCGGATTGTCATGGGGTGATGAACGTTGTACGTGGCCGGGTATTAATTGAAAATAACAGCGTCAACTGCCAGCCAAAAAGCGTCGTTTTAACGGGTGACCCGCTGCTGGCCAAATTGGGAGACAACGGTGGCGGTACGTCAACCCACGCCTTATTAGCCGGCAGCCCGGCTGTGGATGCTGGGGGTATGAACTGTCCAGCGGCCGATCAACGTGGATACAGCCGTCGTGGGGCGTGTGATTTGGGGGCGTACGAATACGGTGGAGAACCTCCGGTTGAAATGTATACGCTCTTTCTGCCGCTTGTTGTGCGGTAAGTGCGTCAACGTCGTTGGCGGCTTTTTGCGGCCGCAGCAGGCTGCGGCCCTACAAAATGGCGTTACCGTTACTCCCCCTCGTCAATGACCTTCCGATGATGAGGGGGACGCGGCGGCCATAATTTCTCGATGGACGGTCACGTTTTCTAGAAACAGACGCTGCTCTTTTGCATCTGTGAAATTTGTTGATCTGTCCTGCAGCAAATTATTCGCGGTGCCTATAATTTTCTGGGCGCGCTGATTGTATCCGGCGGCCGCCAGCACGCGATAACAGGTTAAAAAGATTTGAAACGGTTCGTTGGTGCCGTTGAGGCGGTTGATTGAGTAGGGCGAGGGGTCTTTCTCTTCGATCTTTAAGAAGCTCAGGATTTCTTCCACCCGAGCGACCGCCTTGGCCAGACGCCCTTCAGCCAGAACCACGCGGGCCAGACCGGCGACCCCTTCCATGGCCAGGTGCGGCTGGCCCAGCTGACGATGAAGCGTGATCGCTTCTTGATAAGCTGCGGCCGCCTCACGATTGTTCCTCAAAGCAAATTGAGCGTGACCCAAATGGGTAAAAGCGGCTGCCTGAAGCTGTTGATGATGGAGCTCTTGCCCAATTTGCACCGCCTGGCGACTTAATTCCAAGGCTGCTCCTCCATCTCCAAGCTGGTGAGAAAGTAAAGCCAGATTAGCCAGCCCCCATCCTTCCCCGGCCCGGTCGCCAATTTCGCGGCAAATTTTTAAAGTCTGCTCCTGGTAAGCTTTGGCTCGGTCATAATCGCCACACGCGGTAGAAAGCTCACCCAGATAACTGATAGCCCAACTTTCGCTCTGGCGATCGCCGATCTCCCGACAAATCAACAGCGCCTGATCGAGGAAACCTTTGGCCGTAGAGTAGCTGCCCTGTTGGCAGGCGATCCCCCCCAAATTTATGAGGGCCAATCCTTCCCCCTGGCGGGCGTGAATTTGTCGAAAGATATCCAGCGCCTGGTTACAAATATCTGCGGCCCGATCATAATCGCCCTGATACAAATTGACCCGGCCGAGATTGAGTAGCGCCCAGCTGGCGTTCTGCCGATCGCCAATTTGGCGAAAGATGTGCAGCGCCTGGTCAAAGTAATTTCTGGCTTGAGGATAGCTGCCCTGTTCCAGCCGGATGCGCCCCAGGTTATGAAGCTGAAGGGCCATGCCGTGCTGATCGCCTAATTTTTGAAAGATGGCCAGCGCCTGTTCCAAAAAAGCACTGGCCTGGGAAATATTTCCCTGGAACCAGGCCACCACGCCCAGGCTGCGCAGTACGCCCGCCTCTCCCTGTTTGTCCCCAATTGCGCAGTAAATTGTCAGGGCTTGCTCGTAATAGGTTTTTGCTTTGCGATAGCGCCCCTGATTGAAGTAAGCGATACCGAGATCGCGCAGCGTGTCAACTTCAACCTGGCTTGAAGATCTCGATAATGTCAGGGCTTGCTCGAGTTTGTGGCGTGCTTCATCGTAGTGACCCTGTTTGATGAGGGTGTGTCCCCACTGCAGAAAACCGGCCGCCTCTAAATCCACTTTCTGATTACCCTGGGCTAACTCAATCGCCTCCTTGATGGTGGCAATTGCCTGATTGAAGTCGGCACTTATATTCAGAAATTTCGCCTGTTCGATCAGTAGGCGACTCAACAGGTTTTGGTCCTCAGGTGTGGGCTCATCCAATTGATTCATCCGGTTTCGCATGCCCTTAACGGTCCTCAAAATGAGCATCGCTCCTTCTTGAAACGGACCGGCCAGCAGATAATACCGGGCCAGGCTGTCGAGACCTCTCTGTATTTCCTGAACCCTGTTTTGTGTCACCGCCCAACCCCATGCGGAACGCACATTTTCGATTTCTGTTTTGATGGCCGCCTGGGCTTCTACGGCGCCCGGTCCGTTGAGATTGGCCGCCCAATTTTGCAAAAATGTCGTGTAATAGCGACAGTGCTGATCGCGCACGGCCGTCAACAATTCAGGCGCTTTAGCCAGCCTTTCTGCCGCATACTGTCGAAGCAGTTCGTGGATTTCGTAACGGCCGGGCGGCACAAAGCGCAGCAGCGATTTGTCTACCAGCGATTTTAGAACAAACCGCGACGCACCGGTGACTTTTTCGGCCGCTGCGTGCTGAAACCCGCGCTGAAAAGTAGACAATTTGACAAAGCACTGTTTTTCGGATGGGCTGAGTAAATTCCATGAGTGCTCAAAGGTGGCCCGCAGACTTTGGTGCCGGGTGGGTATATCCTGCAGCGAGATTTGCAAAAAGCTGATGTTTTGACTGACCTCGCGGGCGATTTCTTCACAGCTGTGGGTCCCTACCCAGGCGGCGGCCAGCTCGATCCCCAAGGGCATCCCTTCAACGAGCTGGCAAATCTGCGTTACCGCTGGTTTGTCACCTGCAGAAAGGGCAAAACGCTTGCGCACCCGCCCGGCCGCCTGCTGGAACAGCTGCACGGCGCTGTACTCTTCTGGAATATATTCTGTTTGCTCTGCTGGTATCCTGAGACCGCCCAACTCATAACACCATTCCCAACTCAAATTGAGCCGCTCGCGGGAAGTAATGAGAAGCTTCACCTTAGGGGATTTTTTGAGGATCTCTACCAGGAAATCTGTCCCCTCCAGTAGGTGTTCAAAGTTATCGAGAAGCAGCAGCAGTTCCTTCTCGTGCAGATAGTCGAGGAGCTGCTCCTGGGGATTTTGGTTTTCGGAAAAGGAAAGCCGAAGGGTATCGGCAACGGCGGAGGCGAGAAAGGCGGTTGATTCAACCGGCACCAGGGAGACAAAGTGAACGCCCTCCAAAAAAGTGTCGATTCGGGTGGCGGCCGCCTCAAGCGCCAGACGAGTTTTCCCGATGCCACCGGGTCCCACAATGGTCAACAGCCGGCATTCAGGATCTTCCAGCAGCTTGATGACCTCGGCCAACTCCTCCTCTCGGCCGATAAAAGCGGTGGGTTGGCCGGGAAGGTTGTGGCGGCCGACGGTCACCAGGCGAATGCGTTCGTAGAGGATAGTCGTCTCCTCCGTAGGTTCGGCCTCAAATTCTTCAGCTAATATCCGGCAGCAAACCTCATATTGAGCCAGGGCTGCGCTGCGTTCCCCACGCTGCGCCAGGATTTCCATCACCTGGCGATGGGCTTCCTCGCGCCACGGTTCCAGTTCCAGCTGCCGCCAGGCGAAATTCAGGGCTCGGCCGTGTTCCCCCCGCCGCCGATAATACGCCGCCAGATGATGAAGGGCCCATAACGTGCGGCGATGCATTGATTCTCGCTTGAGCAGGGCCCACTCAGAAAAAGAGAGGTTTTCGTCCAGATAAAATCCCTGCAGAAAGTCTCCTCGATACAGTTCAACCGCCTCCTCCAATTTTGTCAGGCATGTGGAGCAGGTTTCTATATGTTGGTGAGGATGGGTTTCAACTTCCTTGAGGATTTCTGAAAAGGCGGTTACATCCAGCCAGCAGGTGGCCATGTTGAACTGTACGGTCTCCCGGGTAATTTGCAGAAAAGGGGGAACGTTCTCGAGATCTTCAAGGGTTTGCCGCAGCCGGTGCAAAGACAGGCGGAAATTTTTGAGGGCCGCCTGTAGGGGCATGTCCGGCCAAAAAATCGCGGCCAGCGACTCTCTCTGGTGGGGCCGATCAAATTCTAAAGCTAAATAGGCCAGTAAGGCGCGCACCTTGTCGGATCTGAATGTGGAGACCGGTTTGCCATCCAGAATAACCTGAAAAGACCCCAAGAAATGCAGCGCAAGGCGGTTCATGATTATTGATCATTATACAAAGAGGGGGAGGGGGGTTCAACAGGCGTGGAAACGTTCTGGAAACGGCCGTGTAAGACAATACAGCCAATGATTTAACTCAGGTGCGTGACTCCGAAACCATCCTAAAAGAGCACTCATGAACAACAAGCAACGGCGTTATGTCTCATACCTGCTGCGTCTGTGGCGCGTGCGAAGCCATGGTCAGGGGTTCTGGCGAGCTTCCCTCGAGTACCCACAAACCGGACAGGTGATCGGCTTCCCTGATTTGGAAAGCCTGTTTTCTTTTCTGCTGTCTCAAACGGAGAACGGGCAGGAAGGGGGGGACCCCACACGCTGTGGGGTTGATGATCTCAAAACGCCCTGATGACCGGAATCAGCTTGAAGGTGGTCGAGTTGAAAAAAAGAAAACTCGTGAAATTTTCCTATTCGTTGTTTATCTGCCTGCGGTTGTGAAATAGCAATAAGGTATGCAGGATTTTAGCCTGCTAGGAAGCAAAAAATGAGTATCCAAAACCGTTCGTTCAAATTGATTCTACTACTGACGCTGTTCGTTCTCGCCGCCTGTATCGGGAGTGCCGAAGGGAGCCCCCGGGCGTGGATCGATTTCCCGCGGGATGGGTCGACGATTCCGGCCGGTTCGGCCGTGACCGTCATTTCGCACGCCTCGGCGGAGGAAGGGGTGGCGGAAGTGCTCCTGTCAGTTAATGGGGAGGCGTATCGGCGCGATTCTCCAGAGGAGGCCGGGGCTTCTTTTAGCGCGGTGAGGCAGGAGTGGTTCCCCGCTGAAGCGGGTCTTTATACGCTGCAGGTTAGAAGCTATGACAGCACGGGGGCCGTCAGCAGCCCTTATGGAATTACCGTCAGGGTTGTCAGCGAGGTGGCCGCCGTGCCCACAGCAACCGTAACCGACGTGCCGACTTTCACGCCGACACCTGTCACGCCAACGGCCACGGTTACACTCACGCCTTTGCCGCCAACCGCGACGTTTACACCGGCGCCCATACCGCCAACGGCCACGTTTACCCCAACGCCTGTGCCGCCAACCCCAACGTTTACGCCGGTTCCTCCGACCCCAACCTTTACCCCTATTCCGCCCACACCAACCGCGACCTTTACACCCACGGCACCGCCACCACCGCCCGACACGACACCTCCGCCGGTACCGACACCGATGGTTCCGGCCGACGAACTCTTCCTGACCTGTCGCACGGAACAAACGCTGGCGTGGCTGCCGGTTGCGGACGATCAGCCCGGCACAGTCAGGTATTATGTCAAACTGGAGAGACAGGTTATGACCAACCAGTGGGACCCCGTGGATACGTGGGGGCCTATTGTCGGCAAAGAAATTAGCGTGCCGGTCCAGTGCGGCCCCTTCTATCGCTGGGCGGTACGAGCCGTTGACGAGGCCGGAAATAGCAGCGACTGGTCTGCCTGGTCTCGCTTTTCAGTGGGGATTAATTAAAAGAGGTTAGAGCAATGACAAAGAGAAAATGGTTCACGAGATCGCTACTTCTGCTCCTGATCGCCTGCCTTTTGGCGGCGGTTGGGGGGCTGGGATATTTCTTCCTGTGGCCGAGAACGGTGGCAACCAGACCGGCCGTGCTCATCCAATCACCCGTTCACAATGCGGAAGTTGAATTGGGGCGGCCGGTCATTGTCCACGCCTTAGCCAATGATGCCTCCAAAATCAAGCGAGTTGAATTATGGGTGGATGGCAACCTCTATCAGGCGCAGGACAGCGCCTTACCTGACGGCACCTCCCCGTTCCCGCTGGTTGTGAGCTGGCAGCCTGCTGCGGCTGGGCGGCACACGCTGACGGCCAGGGCGTTCAACACCCACAACACCCGGACCCAGGTGTCGATTGAGGTGGAAGCGGTGACCGCCATCGCCCAGAGCGGTGATGCCGATGGGGATGGGGTAAGCGACGGCGAGGATGCCTGCCCCGATCAACTCGGCACATTTTTGGCATTGGGTTGCCCGGATGCAGACGGGGATGGGATTGGGGATAGCGAAGACGGCTGTCCAAACGAACCCGGCTTAATCGAGTTTGATGGGTGCCCCCGGCCGGACGACCGCGACGGCGACACCATTCCAGATGACCTGGATGAGTGCCCGGACTCGGCCGGCACGCTGTTAACCGAAGGTTGCCCGGACGCCGATAGGGATACGATTCCCGATTTTGCCGATCTTTGCCCCGATACACCGGGTGCCCCAGAGGGAGATGGGTGCCCGACCCCTGACGAAACAGATCGGGATGGAGACGGTGTGCCGGATAGTGAAGATACCTGTCCGGATGAAGCAGGTTCAGCGATCAGCGAGGGGTGCCCCGACGCGGATGGAGACGGCACGCGGAACGCCGATGATGAATGCCCGGATGAACCGGGTCTGCCTGGATTTGGCGGCTGTCCGCTCCCAGGAGGGAGTGAAGACCGCGATGGCGATGGGGTAGGCGATGAGCAGGACGATTGTCCAGATGAGCCAGGCCCGCCCGAGCTTCACGGCTGTCCTGACGAAGCTGGCGGTGAGGGCAGCGGGAGTGCGCCTGGTGGAGATGATGCCCCGGACAGCGATGGCGATGGCGTTCCCGATACGGAAGATATTTGCCCCGACGAGGCAGGTTTGCCCGAACACGAGGGTTGTCTGGCACCTGGTGATGGCGAAGACGAAGACGGTGATGGGGTGCCCGATGATGAGGGAGGGCCGTCAGATGAATCCGGACCGTCATTTCCCGATATGGATCTGGGCAGCATCATGAGCACGGTGGAATTCCAGGCGCTGCGTTTTGAGGTCAATCACGACTACGACGGGATGTATTGTTATCCCAGCCTGACCGGGGCTGCCGTCGAACGATACACCTTTGAACCTCTGGGGGAACGGCAGTGGGATATTGCGGCCGATTTGGGCAGCAAACGGGTGATGCTCCTGCCTACCGAAGATCTGCAGGTGAGCGTCGCTTGCGGTGGGGACAATATGTTTATGGGTCCGGAAGGGGGTTGGGGGACCTATTGGGATTTAGGGTCGGCCGTTCGCAGCCATCCGGCATCCGACTGGGATGGGCACATCATCACGATGCGATCAAGCGGAGGAGATTCTGATCGCTGGTTTGAAGCCCAATACCGGATTTGCCTGGATTCGTGTGATGACACGATGTTCCCTGCTCCGACGATTTCCCTTTTCCACTATGAAGGAGATTCCCAACTGATCATGATGTGGGGCGGCGATCGCTCAGCGATAGACGGCTTTTGGGTTTATGCTGACGGCCGTCGGGCGTTCAGATTATCGGCCGATACCACTTCTCAATCAATTGCCGGGTATGAGCCGCTGTGCGGCAGCGGCCGGCGCGAATTTCACGTGACCGCTTATCGCGGGGATCGCGAATCGCCACCCAGCAACCTGGCCTACTGGAGCAGACAGCCGTGCCCCAGGGTTATCCGCGTGACGTTTGACCAGATCGAAACCTTTGCTCTGGATGATGAGTCGCGGATGGACGGCCAGTTAGGGCCGGTATTTGGCAGCTTTTGGGCCCAGGGCAGCGAAGATGGCTCCCTTCGTTTTGATGGCAATGATTATCCAAACGGTTTCAAATTTGATCCATACGCTGTTTACAGCGTTCAAGATATGTTTGACCGCATTGGGGTGTGGGTTGTCCAAAATGTCTCCCCATCGTACAGCTCACCTACTCAAAATACGATCACGGTGGCCCTTGGTCCGTACGATGATTTATCTTTTGGTGGGGTTATTTACGATATGGATCGCCGAATGTATGAGGAAGCTTTCCTCGGCTCCCATACGATACCGGCCGGAGAGATTGCTCCCGGTCGTTATACGATTCGCGACGGGCAGTTTGAGCTGTCGGTTTTGCTTGATGTCCTGGTTGGTCCTGAAGCGGGTGCGCAGCCGGATCTGACCATCACCGATGTGACCTCGTTTGAGGGTCAACTGCGAATTCACGTTTTTAATAACGCCGCGACTCTGGCGAATCGAGACATTGAAGTCGACCTGGTGCGCATTGGCACCGGCGAGATTATCGATACCGTGACCTGGTCAAATGTGACCATTCCCTCGGGAGGGCAGCGCAAATTACAAAGTGCCGAGCTGACTCTGGAACCTTATGATTTAAGGGTGATTCTCGATCCGGATAATCAGATTGAAGAAATGAACGAGGGGAACAACATCTTTGAAACGCCGGTTTTGATCAGGGTAGAAATGACCGGTTTACGGGTGCCAAGTTGGCCGTGTGAAGGGTTTCTCCATCAAAATGGGGAGGTGTGGTTCCAGTTTAGCGTCGGTTATGGGCCGTCGGCCGATGAGGTACGCTGGGTTGCTCATCGAGTGAGGCAACCGGCAAGCGGCGTCATTCGCTGGAACCGGAATGATCCGTCGGCCCTTATCTGGAGCCTGGAAGGGCAGGGGCGGACCACCTATGAATTTGAGATGCCGGCCGGCGATACGGTTTATCTCTACTTCTCGGGCTACGAACAGGACGGCCTCACCAACGACTCAATGGGTTATATTGAGGTCAACCATGGGCCGGACGCAAACTATGGTGCGAGGGCTGAGGCCCATCACGCTCGATCGGTTGGCCGGGGCACAACAGAGTGCGATCAGGTGGTGCCTATCGGTCCCACTTACTTCGGGTTTGAGGCGTGGTGGCGGATCACGAGACTGCATTGAGGGAGTTTGGAGTCTAGAGATTGGACCAATCTCCAAGATTGGTCCAATCTGAGTTAAAGGGTGAGATTTGTTTATTTGGGGAACTACATGATAAAGTGAGAACCCAATCTCACACTCGAGCAGATTTTGGAGGGTATCATGACCAACCGCTATGATGTTTTGATGGAGCGCCTGAGCCGCGGCGGCCGACTCCTGATTGATGGCGCCACCGGAACCGAAATCGAGCGGCGGGGTGTGCCCATGATTGAAAACGCCTGGAACGGCGGGGGGGCATTGACCGACCCGGATATCGTGCGGCAGGTTCACGAAGATTATATTCGTCATGGCGCCCAGCTCATTATTTCCAACACCTTTTCCACCGCTCGTCACGTGCTTGAAGATGTGGGTTTGTCCGATCAATTTGAATTTCTCAACCGGCGCAGTGTTGAGCTGGCCTGTGAAGCGCGGGAGAACATGAACGCTCCGCACATTTTGGTGGCTGGCGGGATTACCCACTGGTCTTTTACCGGAAATGATCCGTCAAATGATCAGCTGAGGAAAAATATCACCGATCAGGCGGCAATTATGGCTGCGGCCGGAGCGGATATCATCATGCTGGAGATGATGTCCGATATCGAGCGCCTGCTCATTTTGCTAGATGCGTCCCAACAGAGCGGGCTCCCCGTGTGGGTTGGTTTTAGCTGTCAAATTGATGGGCAAGGTGTCGTGCGCCTGCTGGATGGTCCAACTCTGGCGGAGGGAATTGCCGCCATTCAGGCAAAAAAAGTTCCTCTGGTTAGCATCATGCACACCGAGGTTGACGACATTGATGCCTGTTTGGATGTGCTCGCGGGCTCTTGGTCCGGGCCGATTGGTGTGTACGCCCATTCCGGTCACTTTGTAGACCCCAACTGGATTTTTAACGACACCATTTCACCGGAAGATTATACGGCCGCGGCCGGGCGGTGGCTGGACCGGGGGGTGCAAATAATTGGCGGGTGTTGTGGAATTGGCATAGAGCATATCGCGCATCTCAGCGAGAACCTGTCTTTATAATGGAAGGGAGATGGTAAATGTCGTCCCCTCATAGATTTTGCTCTGGCAGGTGATATTCCCCTCATGAACCGCCACAATTTGTTTGACGATGGTCAATCCCAAACCGGTTCCCTGAATTTCGAGGGCGTTTTCCGCTCGATGGAAGAAGTTAAAAATGTTTTTAATTTCTTCTTCCGCTATACCGATCCCCTCGTCGGATAATTGAATTTGAAAGGCATCGGCCGATTTGGATAACCGCATTTTAATTAAGCCACCATCCGGTGAATATTTCCGGGCGTTGGAAAACAAGTTCCCAAGGGCACGCTCCAGCATCTGGCTGTCAAAAGAGAGATCCTGCGCTTCGACTTCCGTTTCGAACGATAACGTATGTTTTGATCCTTCACTTTGCTCTTCATATACAGAAAATATGTAGCGACAAAAGTCGACAATATCTTGCGTTTGTGGTGCAAACGTTTCTCGAACTTTTTCTAACCGACCGATCTCCAGAACGTAATCGATGAGCTCGTTCAACTGATTGGTGGTCGCGGTAATCGTGTTGAGAATTTCACTAACCCTTTCATCATTTTCCCTCGCGATATGCCGGGGAATGAGTTCGGCCGATAGCTGAATGGCGGTCACCGGATTGCGAAAATCATGGACGACCATCGACACAAATCGGGATTTTAACTCGCGCAGTTCTCGCTCCTTTTCCAACTCAATTTGCAGCAGAAGCGTCTGTTTTTCCGCGGCTTCAGCCAGTTTCCGCTCTTGAATATCACGGGCGATAATTTGCACGGCCGGTTCCCCCTCATACACAAACGGCACGGCATCGATTTCGACGGGAATTTGGGTGCCATCCGGCCGGGTGATCGACTCTTCAACCGGGTAGAGATCTTTTTCCCCTTTTAACAGGCGCTCCAAGCGTGCGTCATCATTTGGAAAAAATGAGCTGATGGGCTGACCAAGGATCTGATTCACGTGAGTTAGCCCCAATAGTTCGCTTGTGGTCTTGTTGGCAAAAGCGATTGTTCCTTTCTGGTAAATGGCAATGGCCATTGGGGAAGTGTCGACAAGGAGCTGATACCGTTTTTCACTTTCCTGGAGAGCGACTTCCAGGGCCTGCCGTGATCGTTTTAAAAGATCTGAAAAAATAAGTGGGGTTTCAACGAACTCAACAAACCGGCCGCGGTACACAAAAAGAAAAGCGATAATCGGTATGGTAAAAATGGCCGCGGTTACGATTTTGCCGCTGACATTGCCTGCTATAATTTGCACAAGTTCAGGATTGCTGTTGAAGGCGATCAGCGGAAAAAGTAGGCCATCCAGCGCTAACGTGATGACATAGAAGAAAGAGTAGAAAAAAGTCAGCACGGTAATGTTTTTGATATATCTTTTTACACGCTCAAAAATAAACAAAAATGCTAGCAGCTCCACAATGATGAGGATGCCACCCAAAATGACAAATCCGATCGAAACGGAAAAAAGTGTGGGGGCGGTATTAAACGGATTATCAACGAGCGGATTTGCCAACGCCCAGGAGAAAGTTGGAAACATTAACAACACAAACCCGTTAACCACCACGACCAGGCGAATGACGTTGCGAATCACGTCAAGATTATTCTCAACCATGACCAGTAAAATGATGGTCATCATAAAAACGCTGTAGGCGAGGTTGCCGCCCGAAATCGTAATTGAATCGGTGATGGGAAACGAATACAGTGATCCCAGAAAACCACCGAGGACCAAAACAATGCTTATATAAATGTAGAAAGCTGTAGATCTAAGATAGTAGGGGAGAGTGGTAAAGAGGAATGGGAATATCGCATAAACAATAGATTGAGCAAGCAAAATCCAGAGTAAATCCATACTTCACCTGAAAAATGAATGGAAAACAGTCAGTCAATTGAAGATCCATTATTGACCAAGGTCGCCTCAATTGCAAACACCCATAACCATGCTAGTGACAACTTTTCACGGGATCGGTTAAGATAGATAAAAGCGGAGATCAAAGTGTCATGGTCATACCCAAAACGGCAGATATTGTAATTATTGGTGGGGGCGTGATGGGCGCCAGCACGGCGTATCATCTGGCTCTACGTGGGCAAAAAAATGTTGTACTTCTGGAAAAAGAAGATTTTTTCGGGCGGGGGGCCAGCGGCCGCAATGCAGGCGGAGTGCGTTATCAATTTGCTACGGCCGTCAATATTAAACTTTCTTTAGCCAGCCTGCCGATGCTGGAAAGCTTTCCCGAAGAGACCGGTCAGGAAATCGACTATCGCAAATGCGGATACCTGATGTTCCTCACCGATGAAAGAGAAGTGGCCCTGTTCAAACAGCAGGTTGCCCTGCAGCATCGTTTGGGGGTGATGACCGAGTGGCTTGACGGAGATGAAATCCGGCGGCGGCTGCCCATGATGAAGCTCGATGACGTGATTGGCGGCACATTTCATCAAGATGACGGCCTGGTTGATCCAAACGGGATTGTCATGGGGTACATACAAAGGGCCAGGCAGCTCGGCGTCCAAACCTTAACCGGGGCTGCAGTTACCGACATTCTAGTGGATCACAATCGGGTTAGAGGGGTTAAAACCGATTTGGGCGCAATTGCCACCCCGATTGTCATCAACGCGGCCGGACCGTGGGTAAAACTCATTGGCGACATGGTTGCCTTATCGATCCCGGTGGAACCGGTTCGACGGCAAATGTTGGTCACCACGCCGCTTCCGGAGATTCCAGAGACGTTTCCTTTTGTGATCGATTTTCACCAATCCCTGTATTTTCACCGGGAAGGGGAAGGGCTTCTGACCGGCATGTCCAATAAAAATGAAACGCCCGGTTTTAATCAGCAGGTCGATCCGGATTTTGAGCTGTTTATGCTGGAGAAAGTGATACAACGGCTGCCGATGTTGGAAACGGCCGGTTTGGCTTCCCACTGGGCTGGGCTTTATGAAATTACCCCGGATGCGCATCCGATTTTTGGGGAGACACCGGTTGACGGTTTTTTCATTATCGGTGGGTTCTCCGGTCATGGATTGATGCATGGCCCCGTTTCGGGAAAGCTCATGGCTGAAATCATTCTCGATGGCTTCGCCAAAACGGTAGATGTTTCGATGCTTGATTTTGCCCGTTTTCAGGAAAACCGATTAATCGTGGAGCACAACGTGATTTAATGATGCTAGAAAAAAAAGTAATTAAAGCCGAGAATCTCATCGCCTCTTTTTTAAGTGAAAAGGGGTTAAAGCCGGATTCCTTTTATCATTATGGGGCCATAGACATTGATCCCAAATATTTGGTGATTCACATCATGTACCAAACGGTGGAGGAGATGCAGGCGGCCTGCGCGGCCGAGGGGATAATCGAGGAATGCTTTAAAATTCTAAAGAAAGCGGGATATCCCAAGGGGAAAAAAGAGGGAGTTCT
>JAAUYD010094083.1_pt1 | contig 15547 bp, 9 predicted proteins | sample 7278101 | NCBI WGS metagenome assembly JAAUYD01 (sample SAMN14350128, study PRJNA611818) | marine sediment metagenome | isolation source: surface marine sediment (0.6m) | place: French Polynesia: Moorea | collected 2018-08 | reverse complement strand
TTCTCAAGAAGAGCCAGAGGTCCCTATGTTCTAGTTACCAGCGTGACGCTGGTAACTAGGGTTTGGAGGCTCTGCCTCCTGGTTATCCTTTTTGGAAGTGCAAGTTGTTAGGCTAACCCAACAGTTTTACAGATGGAAGGGTGAAGGGTAACTATAGCGAAGCGGCTTATTTGGGAATAAAACAGTTTCGCTAACCCAGCTTATTTGGGAATAAAACAGTTTCGCTAACCCAAGAGTTTTTTGCACATGCAAGGGTAACTATAGCGAAGCGGGTTGTTTGAGGATAAAACCGTCTTGTTAACACAACAGTTTTGCACATGCAAGGGTAACTATAGCGAAGCGGGTTATTTGAGGATAAAACCGTCTTGTTAACACAACAGTTTTAGAGAAAAAATAGAGTAAAGAGAAACAGAGAATAACTTTAGAACTTGATTTACCCAGCAAAGTTTTATTGATCTATCAAAAATCTTCAGGAACTAAACCAGACAAACTAACAGTAACAGTCGTACCTACTCCAACTTCGCTATCAACAGAAATCTCTCCTCCATGTGCTTCTGTGCACTTTTTCACAATTGCTAATCCTAAACCAGTACCAGGAATTTGACCGACATTTTCGGCTCGATGAAAAGTCTGAAATATTTGCTGTTGGTCTTTTTGAGGAATACCAATTCCCCGGTCTTGAATTTTGAAAATGACTGTTTTACCCTGAGCAATAACTTCAAAAAGTACTTTTCCCCCTGGGTGTGAATACTTAATAGCATTGCTGAGTAAATTATTCAAAATATGTCTTAATAGGCTTTCATCCCATAATGCTTCATCCAATTTTCCCTGTTGATAAAAAACAATATTAACCTGTTTCTCAGCAGCAGTAAGTTGAGCTTCTGCGACTATTGCGCGACAGAATTCTTCTATATCAAAGCAAGTAAAATCACACTGAATTTTACCCGCATCGGCTTTACCTATGAATGACACTTCATCCAATAACTGAGCCATATTTTTAATTGCGGAACGAATCAGTTGGAAATGTGACAGCTTTTTCTCCTTAGGTAATTTTTCGTCGTTATTTTGTAATAATCCCGCAGCCAACATAATCGTATTTAAAGGATTACGAATATCATGAGATAGCATGGAAACAAATTCCGATTTGGACTGATTTATTTCTTTGGCTTTTACCAATTCTGCTGTGCTTTCAAAGACCCGATTTTCTAATCCCTGATTGGCTACACGTAACTGTTCTAAAACCTGTTTACGCTCAATTGCATAACGTAGAGAACGCAGTAACACTGCTGGATTCACCTCTCGTTTCACCAGATAATCTTGCGCTCCCCTACGCACAGCTTCTAATGCTAGTTCATCGTCATTAGTGTTAGTTAATACAACAATCGGTATACTCGGAGCTTGACTCATTAAGGGAGCTAGAGATGCTAATCCTTCACTATCAGGTAAAGTCAGATCCAATAAAATTATATCGTAAGTATCTTTACTGACTTTTTTGATTGCTTCCGCTAAGTATGTTACATGAATTATATTAAGCTCATGGGAGTTAGCTTGCTTGATAAACTCTTGTAGCAACCTCGCGTATGCTAGGTTGTCTTCGATTAACAAGATGTTTATTGAATTAGCAGCCATATTTTTCTGGTTTCACCTCCCAGTTTTTAAATGAAAAATGAAAAATTAAAAACTCCTAACTCCTGTACGGGCACAGCAGTGCTGTGCCCCTACTAACTCTTAACTCCGTACAGACGCGACATGTCGCGTCTCTACTTTAATTATTTCACTCCGATGGTAAAGTGACCGTAGACAGCCAAAAATCTTCAATTCCTTTGACTATTTGGAATAGTTGGCTGAGATTACGGGATTTGGTGATATAGCAATTTACATGCAAGTCGTAACTGTGAAAAATGTCATCCTCGTTATGGGAGGTTGTCAGTACAACTACAGGAATGCGCTTCAATTGGGGGTCATTCTTGATTTCCGCTAATACTTCTCGACCGTCCTTTTTTGGTAAGTTTAAATCCAGTAGGATGAGGTCGGGACGTGGAGAATCTATATACTCCCCTTCTTGTCGTAAATAAGCCATCGCATCCATTCCATCCCTTACCGTCACGACTTTGTGGGGTATAGAGCTATTTTTTAAGGCTTCTTGAATGAGACGGATGTCGGCTTTATTATCTTCCACCAAAAAGATTGTTTTGTACTTTTCTTCCGTTTCTGCGCTCACGATCGCGTCCTCCGACTGGAATCGTAAAGTAGAAGGTTGCTCCTTCACCTAATTGGGACTCTACCCAAATTCGTCCCCGGTGACATTCGACTATCTTTTTACAAATAGCCAAACCCATCCCGGTTCCTGGGTATTCGTCTCGGGTGTGTAGGCGTTGGAAAATGACGAAAATGCGATCGCTAAATTGTGGATCGATACCAATTCCGTTATCTCGCACTGAAAACAGCCATTCGTCTTCTAGTCGAGAAGCACCTATATGAATTTCTGGTGCTTTGTGACTGCGGAATTTAATTGCATTACCGATTAAATTCTGGAATAATTGCATTAATTGGGTATTATCAGCCATTACCGTGGGTAATTCATCTTGGGTAATGACAGTTCCACTTTCCTGGATACGTCGGCGTAAGTTACTCAGAGCATGGTCTAAGGCTTGCTTAACTTCTGTTGGCTGAGATTCGATACGCTGCATATCCACTTTGGAATAAGCTAACACATCATCAATTAGAGTTTGCATCAAACTCACGCCCTCGACAGCAAAGTTAATAAACTCTTTAGCATCCTCGTCGAGTTCGTCATTATACCGCATCTCCAGTAATTGCACGTAGTTAGCAACTTGATTTAGTGGTTCTTGCAAGTCATGGGAAGCGACGTAAGCGAACTTTTTTAACTCAGCATTGGAACGTTCTAAATCTTGCGCTAACTGCGCTAATTCATCTGCCTGACGCAGTACAATATTAACAATTGCTTTGCGTAATCCCAGTGCAGCTTTAACTTCTACAGCTTTCCAGGGTAAAGAGGTTAAGCTAACGGTTTCTTTCCACTTTTCAAAGGATTTGCGCGGACATAAACGATAATTTCCTTCTGTATTATTTAATTCAAATGCCTGATTGGGATCTCCTCCCCAATTGACGGTTTGAATTACTTCCGGTCGGAACCATAATACATAATTCCGCTTGGAAATGGGAATAGCTAGTAAACCACTGGCGACATTTTTATAGTTTTGTGCTTCTGGATAAATTAGGGGTAAAGAATCTGTATAGAAGACTTCTTCATGGACTTTATCTTTAAGCCATTGAACTAAATAATTCAGATCCTCTTCTTTGGGAGTTTCCCCAATTAAGGTGTAATTACCACCAAAACAAATAGCTGCACCTTTAGCGCTAGTTACATCTAAAATATTTGGTTGATGTTTAACTAAGCCATCAATAAAGTTCTCTTCTTGGGACATATAATCAATCAATGTTGATTGAATATTTGTCAGTTGCATTCGATAGTCGTAATCTTCTGTTTCTTCTCTGTCAGAAATTTCTGAAAATATGACTCGTCCCAAGAATTCGCAGGCTTTACGTAATTCGTAGGAAACATATTTGGGTGTTTGATGATGACAAGCAATTAGTCCCCACAGTTTTCCTTCTTTAATTAAAGAAATAGTCAAAGAAGCTGCGACACCCATATTATGTAGGTACTCTATATGACAGGGAGAAGCACTTCTGAGAATGGAGTTAGTTAAATCAATGGGACGCTGATTCACCGGATTATTCACCGGAAAAATTTCCACTGGTTGATAATTAGTATCCGGGATTAATCTAATCCAATTAGAACAGAATAATTTTCTCGCTGGTTTAGGAATATCTGATTCTGGGTAATGTAAACCCAAATAAGATTCTTGAGTTTCTAGTTTTTCTTCTGCTAGTACAGAGCCATGTCCATCTTCATCAAATTTATAGAGCATTACTCTGTCATATCCGGTGACTTTGCGCACCTCTTGGACAATTATTTGACAGAAATCTCTGTTATTAGCTGTTGTTTCTAGCTGATTAATAGAAGCTCTGGCTAAGTGATAGAAACTGAGAAAGGGAATGTTTTCTTGAGAGATAGCAGGCTCTAATTCTAGAATCAAAAATCCTTCGGAATTACGGTGAAATATAGCATCAAATACTACATATTCATCACCTTTTTTTCTCACCCAAATCTTTGTAGGATTAATGTAATCAAGGCTTTCTTCTGATAGTCCAGCTTTAATTCTTTCTATTTGAAACGGGTCGAGTAATTCTTCCAGACTTGTTTGTAATAAGTTTTCTGGAGATACACCAAAAACTTGGGATACATTTTTACTGACTTGTAATATTCTCAATTCTGGTTCTGTGAGAATAAACAGTACTCCGTGGGGTTGGATTTGACTAGAAATATGAATTGGTGCTTCTTTCAAGCTAGTCAAAATTGCTTGTGATTCCAAATGCATTTCCATTCTGAACCTCCTGTTTTTCCAGGTTCTTTAACAATCAAAACTTAGAGATATAGAAATTAAATTTTCCCATATATAGCTATTGCTTTTGTATTGATTCATCAATTAATTACCAATTTTTAATCCCACATAGAAACTTGCAAATCAAAAAAATATTCCCAAATTTGTAATATAGCCAAAATATTCCCAAATTTGATAGTGCTACAGACAAAATATTCCCAAATTTGTGGTACAGGCATCCTTGCCTGTATGATCGGGCAGGCAAGGATGCCTACCCCATAGTATGGGATAATTTATTTTTTGGTATTCCCTTAGTCAGGAAAATAGTAAAACGGGCTGGATTAACAGGAGTAACACAATCGATATTTTTCCCATTTTCCCTTGCGTAATATAGGCAGAATATTCCCAAATTTGTGGTACAGGCATCCTTGCCTGTATGATCGGGCAGGCAAGGATGCCTACCCCACAGTATGGAATAATTTATTTCTTGGTACTCTCTTAGTCAGGAAAATAGTAAAATGGGCTGGATTAACAGGAGTAACACAATCCATATTTTTCCCATTTTCCCTTGCGTTACCAGTTTAACAAGCTGCCAAGGTCGATACCGATAAGAACTGTGACAAAAAAGTTAATATTTAAGTCTGTTATATGTATTTATGTAAAGCTGTATAGAATAATTTACAAAAACATATAGACATAGACACACCAGACACAAAGAAGATAAAAACTGTTTAAATCCAAGAGTTGAACCACATGCGTAATTTATAATCCTCAGGGGAAAGCGGTAAACCTAGGTAAATTGGCATCCAGAATACAAAAGCGGCAATAATAATAAAGGTAATGGTAATGCCGAGGGCACGAAATTTTGTATTATAACTATTTATATAACGATCTACCAGCCAAGCGATCGCTAAAAAAGCAAACACTACAGCCGTCATATAATGGTAGATAAAAATGCAGCGATTTACCCCCACCCAAGGTAATAAATTGACCCCATAATTTAATAATAAAAATAAGGTAATTCCATTGTCAACAGAAAACTGTGTTGGTAGATAAAAGCGTTTATTGATAATACTTGGAATTGCTATTTGCTGTATCAAACTTAATAATAATAATAAAAGTGCAGTAATTCCAAACCACCACAAAAAGGGATTACCCATTGCATGGACATCATAAATAAATTTACCAGTACCCCCAGGTAAAGGTGGTCCAAAGGTAGGTATCGGATTTTTGAGAGTGAGTGCTGTATCATAAAAATAAGCCATTGGTCGATTCATAAGGGGCCATTTATACCAAGCAGCACAATAAGGATGTATATTAGAACTGTTATCACCAAGACCTTTGTGAAAGGAAAAAATTTGCTGGTGTACTTCTATAAATCCGTATTTTGTATCTAGTAGTAGGTGGGGAATCCAACTAATACTGTAGATAATTACTGGGATAATTCCCAGATAAAGCAGCATTTGTATAAGATTTATTTGTGTCAAATTTTGTAGAGGGGAAAATAAATTGTTAGCAATTGATTCTCTACTAATAACCGATATAGCTGATGAGTTATTATCGCTAATATTTAAAGTTGAACTATTTGAACTATTTGAACTATTTGTTATATCTCTAACTTCATCCGTTACAAAATCTTTTACTAACCATTGCCATATCCAGACTATAAACCAAATTAAGTAAGTCCCCACCAAAAAGAATACACCATTCCATTTACAGGCAATTGATGCTCCAAAAGCAATACCAGAAAGAATAAAAAATAATTGCTGTATTTGTTTTTGTCTAGTTAAGGCTAATAAAAACAACCACTGTCCTAACAACCCAAAAATGACAATATATTGGTTAATTAAAGCGTAACGTGATTCAACAAGAAATATGCCATCACAAGCTGTAAATAAACCAGCAAGTAGGGCAAAACTGCGACGTTCACTTAACTGATAAGCAATAGCAGCAACTATTAAGGGAATAAATGAGCCGGAAAAAGCATTAATCCAACGATAACTCCAAGAAGAGAGTGTAGAACCTGTTAAATTGTTGACAGTATCTTGTCCAAAAGGAAGATTATTTCCCAGGTAAATGCCGATGGCAATAATATATTTAGCTAAGGGTGGATGACCATCAAAAAATGGAATATTTATCAGATAATTGTTGCCAAATTTAGCGTAGTAAACTTCATCAAATACCAGAGTATTAAATCGTTCTAGTCCCCAAAATCTCAGGACAAGAGACAGCAAAAATACACCTATTATGCTAATCAAAAACAATTTTTTACTCATTTATATATAATTGCTAATTTGTTAGTTCTTAACTCCAAACTTATTCAGGGTAACTACAAGAATTATCCCTAATCCAAACTCCCTTAGTTATATCTTGCACCATTCAAGGAGAAGCATAGATAAACCGGGTTGATAAACGGGGTTTCTTCATGCTTGACTCACCAATATTGTAAGATACAACTTAACACCCTCCCCCACTTGCGCTTTTGACAGAAAGTAGTTATTCTTTATCATTACCGAAGGATACACAAGGATTGTCTATAGCGGTTTTCAGTTGGGTGCAATACAAATTTGACCTCACCCTGTCCTAACGGACATCCCTCTCCTTACTAAGGAGAGGGAAAGAGGGTGAGGTTCTTAGTGTATTGGACTGAAGTGAAAACTGCTATATTTGTTGTGCTGGCTGGAATGAATTGCAGAAAATGACATTGGAAGAATCAACTCCAAATTCATTAGGATGCAGGCATTCTCTAGAACCTTCTACTAAGGTATAGTAAATGCATTCATTGCAAATTGTCTGTTTTTGCAAGTCTATTTCCTCTGACATAGTGATTGCAATCCCTTAATAGATTACGAAAGCAACTATAGCTACACAATTGGTGCAACTCAAGTTTAATTGTACCAGTGTTATTACTATTGTTTTTGCTAGCATTATCCAAAATTTTCCTACTTCATCAAGAATCAACCCACTTTCTGTTGACTATAGGAGAGTTTTTGAACAATGTAAGTAATGGTTTTTAATTACTCCCTTCCCGCTATTAAATTACCGAAGAATTGTAGGTTGGGGAGCCACTCCGTTGCGGAGGTTCCCTCCGTTGTAGGAAGTGGCGTTTGAGCAACAAAACCCAACTACTTTATAGGTAATCTTCTGCTGAGAAGGGAGTAGCATCTTGACAAATCTAAGTAAGTAGTCTCCACTTTATTACTGATTTTTTTATTTGTTACATTAAACGTGTTATTATTAATTACGGCAAAATCAATAAGAATTAGTAGTAATTAATAATTCCGGATTATAGTCACTAATATCTGAATATAAATCGTGAATTGTTGATTATGAATTTCAAGTAACTTATGAGTGCGAAACATCTCCAAGGTCGCACGGCATTTATTATTATCCATGGTGTCGGCGAACAAAGTCCTTTTGAAACTATGGATTATTTTTGTCGAAACTGGATTAAATATTTTGAACAGCAAAACTTAAATCCAAAACTAGAACATTTAATTACTCAGCGACAAGTTTCCAACAATTATGGAGGAATAGAAAATTTTGTGAGATTGAGTTTTCATGATTCCCCACAAGAAGACTCATTTGTAGATTTTCATGAATATTACTGGGCATTTCAAACAGAAAACAAAATTAGTGTTTCTGAGATATTAGAATGGGCACAAAGAACACTAAAAGGGACTATTAAATTTTACCGACACCCAGAGAATAAACCCTTGTTAGATGAACTGTTAAAAACTCATAAAATCAATACGCCATTTAAGTTTCGCTGGCGCTGGTTCACTTTATTGCTGCTGATTTTTACATTGATATATCCACTATTAAGAGTATTAGTTTGGCTAATTTTATTATTATCCAATCCCTTATTTCCAGGAAATTTATCCCAATCACCTTGGCAAAGGAGTAAAACAATAGTCACTCCAGCACTGGTAACCTTAATAGAAGATATTGCTATCTATACTACTACTGATATCAAATCCCCTTACTATAAAATTAGGCAACAAATACTCACAGAATCCTTAACTTTCCTCAAAGCAATTCTCAACGATAAACAAGCAAATTACGACCAAGTAATATTAGTAGGGCATTCTCTCGGTAGTTGTATTGCTTATGATACGTTAAACCTTTTATCTATTCAAGCAAGCGTAGCACCAGATAAAGGCAAAAGTTTGTTAATTGATAAAATCACAGGGCTAATTACCTTTGGTTCACCATTAGATAAAATTGCCTTTTTCTTCCGGGAAATTATCCCCAAAGAACAGTATATTCGTACCAAGATTTTCAAACATCTTAATTCCTTTCGTGTTAGAACCTTGGGTAATTCATCAAGTTCATCAAGTCAATACCTAAGCAAAAATCCTGTAGATTCTCGACTAGATAACATTCGTTGGGTAAATTATTATCACCTCAAAGATCCAATTAGCGGTCACTTAGATTATTATCAGAACTTAGATAACGTTTTGATGACCTACCCAGCTTCATGGGGAAACCAGGGACATCAAGGTTACTGGACTGATCCTAGTTTTTATGAAGACATTGCCCAGCGTTTTCTTTAATTTACCCTTTTACCATTACTATTTACCTATAACCCATATACGGGGGTTCGCTGCATTGATAAACTACCCATTGGCTGATTAAATCGGTTATCACTCTTAACCCACTCTCGGAAGGGATAAATCATGGGCAAGTACGACAAGATTTTTTATTCAGACGATATATCAGAAGTAACATTGAGTTCTGAAGAAGCAGCAGCTGCCATCGCTGTAATTACTGTAGCTGCTGATACTTCTTTAGAAAATGCCGATACGGAACTTTTAGTTGATATTCTCTGGGGATTCGAGATTTTTGAAGAATATTCCGATGAAGATTTGCTAACAATAGTTAACAGACTGTTGAATCTTGCTAAGGAAATGGGACTAGGGGCACTGTTTAATACCGCAATCGATTTTCTCCCTGATGAGTTAGTTTTGGATGCTTTTGCGGGGGGAGTGAGTGCCATTGTGGACGAAGAAGAAATACGTATCCCCCCCAATAAAATGCCCTTACTCAAAGAGTTACAGTCTGCTTTAGAAGTGGAGGATGACGAAGCTAAGGAAGTTATCGAAGATGTACTTTCTGCTTTTGAAGAAGCGGAGGAAGAAGAATACATAGACTACGGATTTGAAGATGTACTAGATTTAGAAGTCTATGAATCACCTTTAAGTAATTTTACGGTTCCAGTGCCAGTGGATCTCCAAGAAGGGGGTAGAATCCAAACTCAAGAAGGCATAGTGAGTTTTACTGATGACTTTGGTACTTTACTACGCATCGATTATTACCCTCTCCCTGCCGAACAAAAACAGGAAATGCAGTCTGTAGGACGGGAAAAATATTTGGGTTCAATTCTCTTAGATAAATATATTCCTCAAGCGATTGTGGCAAATTTAACAGAAGCTCAGGTAAAGTATACCAAATATCAACCAGAGATACTCCAAGGTGCTTGCTTTGCTTTAGTTGATATGCCCAAAGGTTCAACCATTTCTAAAACGGGATATAACGGTACTGCTACCAGACTAGATGCTTACCGGGGGTTATTAGCTTTTATGAAAGGTGACTTTTTGTATATCATCACCTGTCAGCAAATATTTTTTGAAGGAGAAACCCCTGGCACCATTGAAGAAGAAGCCGAAGAACTCAAGGATCAGCTTTTTGCCTTTGTAGATACCATAGAGTTCAACTAGTTTGAATGGGACGTTGCTGATTGAATGTATCAATTAGCAACGTCACAAATTCACTTTGTTGATAATGGCGTAACATATGAAGACGTGTTACTAGACAAATGAACGGTAGCTTCTAGAGATAAGACATACAGAGTATTTTCGCTAATCTTCACCACCCGGGATTTTTCTTTTGAACTTAATCCTGTAACTAATCCTAGAGTTCGTCCCAGCATCAATCCCCGTTGCGAATGTTCGGTCTTGCCTCCACTGGCAAAGCCAAAGGCATTTTCTCCAATTTCACCCCAAACGGAACCACTTTCGGAGGCTTTTTCATGACCTTCTTTATGGGTAACTGTAGTACCGGGAATTTTTGGACTTGATGCTTTGATAGGTACTACCCGACCATTGACTACTAAAGACTGAGCAACAATTTTAACCCCTCCATCAGTAGCTTTCAGGATAATAGATACAGGGCTGTTTTCTGGGACTATAACATTACCTTGGGCATCTTTAATCACATTTGCTAGCAATACTGTCAGGGGAAAATCTTGCTTTTCGGTGATATCAACAGTCATCGGTGCTGGGAAAGAAACAATAATTGCAGTATTTTTAGGAATGATAATGTTTTGAGGTAGGTTAACAGATGCCTGAGAGGGAACAGTTTGATTATTAGCACCTTGTGTGGAACTAGGAACAGTTTCATCAGCAGTAGAGTCAGTGTGATTGGGAATTGTTTCAGTACTGGTGATTCCTGTTTGAGGGGGAACAGTTTCGGCTATTACTGGTAGTGATAGGCAACTTAACAGAGTAACGCAAGTAGCAAGGCTGAAGAACATCTGTGTTTTCATCTTGTTTTCTCCCTCTTGAATGAGTAATGTTTATCAGATTTCTCGTCTTCACTCAATCAATAGGTTTGTTGCTGGTTGGTTTATGCAATATCTGGATTAACTACTCTCTTCTCGTTCTAAGATTACCTATAAAAATTTCTCCCCCTCTTCCCCCTCTTCCCCCTCTTCCCCCTCTTCCCCCTCTTCCCCCTCTTCCCCCTCTTCCCCCTCTTCTTTCTGCAAGTAGCCCCTGCGCATTTACACGCAACTGAAAACCCAATATATTGGTAATTTTTTAGAGGGTAACATAGAAATTATACTGATTTTAAAACAGAATACGACACATGACTGGGTAGGGGCAGGGTAACCCCTTCCCTAGTAGTCCACCACATTAGTTAGGAGGGGTCACAGATCCCCGACTTCTTTAAGAAGTCGGGGATCTAAACACCCGCGACTTGTCAAAATTAATGTGCTTGAGTACTAGTGGTCTGTCCCATTAAATTTGATGGTAAAAATAATAACTTGTGGGTCAGGCATCCTTGCCTGACTACTGCATAGGCAGGATGCCTGTGCCACAACCCCTCAGAATTAATGGGACAAAGCACTAGTGCAAGTTGCAAAGATTTTTTGATTTGGTATTATTTATGGTTTATAAATTCAGACTTTGACTTTTTAAAGACAGTAGTTAAAAAAATCAGCAAATATACTATGTGTAATAAATGCTGTTTGAATTTATTCTAAGTATTTAAGAAGGAAAAATAATTGTAAAACAGTGACTGAAAGCCGAACCTTTCTGTTCTAGTTCATCAGCTGAGAAAACCAGACTCTTCCCAAAGGAACAAGTTTGTCAACTCAGCATTTTTCCAGTGATGTTTGATAACTACAGGAAAGTAGACTAATCTGTTGCCAATGGCACTAATTAAAAAGCAACAAGGACAGAAATGAAGGCTAGGGGTCAAAATTAATTTATTAAAACAGTATTTTTCAGAAAAATATACAAAATTATCAAAGTTTGAGGAAGATTGATGCTAGGAGGAAATGAAAGGCAAAGCATACTCCACCTATTGGTAGTTATAGACCTTCAAGGACAACGAATGATTCCTCTAGAAGAAACTACCTACTCCCTTGGACGGGATTCGAGAAACTCCATTGTTCTCGATTCCCGTTCAGTTTCTCGCCAACACGCCATTTTACTGCGGGTAACTGCACCAGAAAATGACCAATATGGCTTTCGGATTATTGATGGTAACTTCAATGGGAAAAAGAGTACAAATGGCTTATTTGTAAATGGTAGCAAATGCTCCTTTCATGACCTCAAGCATGGAGATGTAATTGAGTTTGGCAACAATCAAGTCAAAGCCAAGTACTATGCCATTGCCAATGTTCCAGAGAAAGCTTTTTCTGAATCAACGACTTTTGAAGACCTGTCTGGATTCATAGCGCAAAACGCTAAGTCTGTCAACCTCTTTGACACTATAGTTTCCTACCAACCCCCCTCCGAAATTGCCAGCGATGTTGCTCTTGCTCGTTTAGCATCCTTTCCCGAACTAATTCCCAATGCGATTATTGAAATAGATTTGCAGGGAGCGGTAACTTATTTGAATCCAGCTGCTAATGTCAAGTTTCCCAATCTCAGGAAGACAGGAAAAAATCATCCCATTTTGGCTGGACTTACCACCGCAGTTACCAACCTCAAGGAAAAGTCTTTTGTGCGGCAGGTGGAAGTTGAGGATCAAGTGTTTGAACAATCAATTCACTACCTTCCTGAAAGTGATTTAATTAGAACTTTTATTGTTAGGGAAATTACTGAACAAAAACAAGCCGAGGCAGAACTGCGTCAGCGCGATCGCTTGCTGAGAGCAGTTGCAGAAGCAGCCAATTACTTACTAGCAGAAATTAACTACTCAAAAGCTATTGATAAAGCCCTTGCGGTGCTTGGGGAAGCTGCTGAGGTGGATCGTGCCTACCTGTTTGAGAAGCATAATGATGCTGTTACAGGGGAGGTGACTGTAAATTTGCAGTTTGAATGGACAAGCCTTGTGGTAGAATCTTCTCGTCATCACTGGCAACATCAGTCTTATGGAGACTCTGGAGTTAGTCGCTGGTACGAAATTCTCGACCGTGGCAACTGTATTAATGGCACCATTGAGCAATTTCCTCTGGCTGAGCAAGACATCCTCAAGCGAGATGGGATTAAATCCCTGCTTTTAGTACCCCTGCGGCTAGAAGATGAATTTTGGGGTTACTTAGGCTTGGCTGATTGTTCCCAAGAGCGTCAGTGGTCAAGGCACGAAGAATCCACACTCTTAACCATGGCTGCCAGTATCAGCGGGATGCATCAACGTCGTATGGTTGAGAATCAAATTCGCTACCAAGCTCTCCATGATATGTTGACTGGCTTGCCCAATCGTCTGTTATTTAACGAGCAACTTTCCCGAGCCATGCCCAATGCCACTCGTAACGAGGAAAGTGTAGCGGTGATGTTCTTGGATTTAGACCGATTTAAGACCATCAACGATACTTTAGGGCATACTCTAGGAGATAAATTGTTACAAGATGTAGCCCAAAGATTAAGGTATTCTCTCAGAGCAGGGGACAGTGTTGCCCGTTGGGGAGGAGACGAATTTACTATCTTACTACCCCAAGTAAGTTATGTTGAAGAGGTAGCCCAAGTAGCAATAAGAATCCTAGAAGCTTTTGAGAATGCCTTCCAAATTGATGGACATGAACTGTTTGTCAGCGCCAGTATTGGCATTGCTTTGTTAGATGAATACAGCCCAGATGCTGAAACCTTAATTCAACACGCAGATGCTGCTCTTTATTATGCCAAAGACCAGGGAAGGAATAATTATCAATTCTACACCACATCCTTGAATTCTCAAAATCCCGAATTCCTCAACTTAGAAAAGAGCCTGCGTCATGCTATCGAACAGGATGAGTTAGTATTATACTACCAGCCTCGGGTCAACAGCATGACCGGGGAAATCACTGGTATGGAAGCTCTCCTACGCTGGCAACACCCCGATATGGGACTAGTAGCTCCCAGTATTTTCATTCCCATGGCTGAGGAAAGTGGATTAATAGTTTCTATTGGGGAGTGGGCACTGCGAACAGCCTGTAGACAGAATAAAGCTTGGCAGGAAGCGGGATTGCCTCCTTTAACTATGGCAGTTAATCTGTCTATGAAGCAGTTCCGGCAACCCAAACTTGTGGAGATGGTTGCCCAGATATTAGAAGAAACGGAACTAGAACCCCAGTACTTGGAGTTAGAAATTACGGAAAGTACTGCCATTGAAGATATAAATTTTACCAAAAATATCTTGTATAGTTTCCAACAAATGGGTGTTAGTCTTGCCATCGATGATTTTGGAACAGGTCATTCTTCCCTCTCACGATTGCAATTATTACCTTTCCACAATCTCAAAATTGACCGCTCTTTTATTAAAGAATTAACTACAAACGATAAAGTAGCTCACATTGTCAAAGCGATAGTTACTTTGGGACGGAGTCTGGGGTTAAAGCTTACTGCTGAAGGAGTCGAGAAAGTAGAAGAACTGGAATTCCTCAAAGAAATCCAATGCGAACATATACAGGGTTTCCTCTTTTACCGACCCCTTTCTGTACAACAAGCAACAGAAGCTATCGCTTCTCCAAAAGCTATGTTGATCTAGGGAATGGGGAAGTAGGGGAAGTAGGGGAAGAGGGGGGAGTAGGGGGAGAGGGGGGAGAATAATCACTTCTAACTCCTGTAGAGACGCGACATGTCGCGTCTGGAACAACTCCTAATTCCTAACTCCTAACTCCTAACTCCTAACTCCTAACTCCTACTCCCTTCCTCATATCTTGCACCATTCTCAACAAGACCAAAAAAACCGGGTTCCTAAACGAAAAATTAACGTTTTGAGACTGAGAGATTTGCAATAAACCCCGGCAGTCGCTACAACGGAGGAGACCTCCCTCCGGGTACTCGCTCCGCGAGAAGCAAGCTACGGTAGTTGTTCATGGGGGAAACCCCCAAGACCACACTACCTCACCGCAACGCGCTGCCTCGCTTTTTAGCCCAGGTGCAAGATGTGTGCTTCCCGTTCTAAGAGGATGTTTGAAAAGTCAACAAGTATACCTGAAACCTCTGGAGGTAAACCTCTCTCCTACAAGTCCAGAGGCTTTGAAACCCTTCTTCCCTACGAGGGAAGGGGGACTAGGGGTTCCCAGGTCGTGGGGTTGGGGGGAAAGGGGGGTTAGGTTTGGGAGATTTTGTGTTAATAACAATGCTTTTCAAACATCCTCTAAGATTACCTATAAAAATTTCTCCCCCTCTTCCCCCTCTTCCCACTCTTCCCCCTCGTCCCCCGGGGCCCGCTCGGGGGCCGGGGCGGCGGGGGGGCCCGGGGGGGCCGGGGGCGCGGGGGGGGGGGGGGGCGGGGGGGGCGCGGGGGGGGGGGGGGAGGGGGGGGGTGGGGGCGGGGGGGGGGGGGGGTCGTCCGGGCACGCCGGGGGGGGTGGGGGATGGGGGGGGGAAGCGCAGGGGGGGGGGGGGTTGGGGCGCGGGTAGTGG